>Ga0302279_10000931_pt1 | contig 43130 bp, 32 predicted proteins | sample III_Bog_N3_3_FD_194541 | JGI IMG/M metagenome (GOLD analysis project Ga0302279, IMG submission 194541) | Peat permafrost microbial communities from Stordalen Mire near Abisko, Sweden - III_Bog_N3_3 | ecosystem: Environmental > Terrestrial > Soil > Wetlands > Peat | place: Sweden: Abisko... | reverse complement strand
GTAGACGACGCGCGTTTCGACGAAGTCTTCGATACCTGCGCGCGGCTGAAAGTGCCGGTGCTGATCCACACCGCCGATCCGAAGCAGTTCTGGGAGCCGTGGGACCAGTACAATGAGCGCTGGCTGGAGTTGAAGGAGATTCCCTCCCGCCGCCGCTCGGCCGAGGCCACGGCGCCCTGGGCGACGTTGATTGGCGAGCAGCATGCGCTGTTTCGCAGGCACCCGAAGACCGTGTTCATTGACGCGCACCTCGGCTGGCTGGGTGGCGATCTGGCGGCATTGGGCAAGTTGCTTGACGAGTGCCCGAACGTGTACACCGAGATCGGCGCGGTGCTCGCGGAGCTTGGCCGGCAGCCGCGGTTCGCGCGCCAGTGGTTCATCCGCTATCAGGACCGCGTGCTGTTCGGCAAGGACACCTGGAATCCGCAGGAATACTACACCTACTTTCGAGTCCTCGAAACCGCCGACGAATACTTCGACTACTATCGCCGGCGCCACGCTTTCTGGAAGATGTACGGGCTGGACCTGCCCGACGAGGTACTGAAGAAGCTCTACTACAAGAACGCGCTGAAGGTCGTTCCCGGTTTGGACCGCTCGGCCTTTCCGAAAGATTGAGACCCAAAGACTGACATGAGGAGAGACTTGCAATGCTGACGCCGCTGGTTCCCGTAACTCTGCCGTCGATCTACAACAATCAACCGCTGCCTGCGCGCATGGCCCTGGCATCGAAAGACTTCGCAATCGCGCTCGCCGATCTTTCCGCGAAACTGCCCAACCTGCGTTGGAGCGATCTCTTCCGTAGCTACGAGATGCAGAAGGCGGCAAACGCCGATTACCTGCAGGGCAGGAAGAAGGCGTTCAGCCCTCCGCCGGGAGGCAGCCTCCACGAAGCGGGACGCGCGATGGACATCGATCTCTCGACAATTGGAATGAGTCTGGCCGATTTTTGGGCCTTTCTCAAGCCGCTCGGCATGGTCCCGATCATTGCTCAGCCTAATTCCGGGACGAGCGAAGCCTGGCACTTCGAGTACCGGGGCAGCCATCAGCTCGTTTATGACTATGCGGCCGCCGGGAACGTGCGCGCCGACATCAGTCCATACAAGCAGGCCGCGGCGAGCGCGATTCTGGGGATCGGCATTCACGTCGATGAGGCCAAGGACCAGACCGTCGCCCTGGTGCAGAGCGCGCTGATCCGGCTCGGCTTCGACCCGGGCCCCATCGACGGCGATCCCGGCGACCGCACGGCTGCGGCGCTCCAGAAGGCAGGCGCTACGCTCGACACCGCCGAGAGCGTGTTGGCGCCGATGCTGCAGGAGAGCTTCCCCCAGGAATACTGAGGCACTCGCCCGAAAGACGTCCTGCACGCTTAACCGAGCGGCGGGTTGCTGTCCCATGCGACGGCAGGTCCCATCCACAGTAACTCCTGGGCGATGTCGGAGTGAAGCTGGTAGACGTGCGGGAACGCGCTCGGCAAGCCAGGCCGGACATCGATCTGGCTGATGTCGTATTGGCCCAATCCCGCCTGCCAGCAATAGTTCAGGTACCCTATCGTGGTCGGATCGATCCCCATGACATCCAATCCGACGCGGTCGAGAGCGATCAGGTCGGTGGAGGCTAGCGCGACATGGGAAGGCACTGCCGTCCCCCCAGTCGGACCGTCTCCCTCCATCCCCTCGAAGCCGTCGATGACGCCCAGATTCCAGAACGGCTGCTGTTTCTGCGCGTTCAGCAACATGTCGAAATTGCTGACGCGTACTCCCGAGTGAAATGTGCGCTTGTCGCTCCAGGCTGGGTTCTCACCAGGCGCATGGAGCGGGGCGCCCATCACCATGTTCTTCACCGTCATGGTGGCGATCACCACGTTGTGAGTCTTCAACATGGCCAGAGAGATGATGAACGCGGTCGGGTCGAAGAGCCGGGCGGCCAGACGTACCGCCGCGATGTGGATGTCGCTGTCGGAGACTTGCAGCACCTCATATAGGCCCTCTTCGTGGAAATCGACCAGCCGGATGTCGCGCGGACTGTAGCCCTGGATCAACTGCGGATATCCGAGAGCATTGAAGCCGTCCCATGTGTCATAGGCGGAACCCTCCCCGATCACGATCGGTCCCTGGAAGCGGGCCACCACAAAATCGAGAACAGCGCGCAGGGCGTCCGGGTGCGTGATGCCGAGCGGGCAGGTCGGGTCGACGATGTTCGGCTTGATAAGGACGGAACGTTTACCGGCGAGAACGGGGAGGATCTGATCCTCAATCTCGGTGAGAGCCGAGAGGACATTGTCGTAGCGCTTGTCCCCCGAGATCAGCGAAACGACGGAACGCCCGGCATACGGTGCGATGGAGGGATTGACATGCGGTTTCGGACCGCGAGGCGGCGCTTGTCCTGAAGCGGCCGCCGAAGCGGCGGCAGCGGCCATCAACAGATTACGACGAGAGAATCTGGTCCCCATATCCGGGAACTCTACCACCGCGCGCGCTGAAAGCGAATCCCGCTGTTGAACCGGAGCCCCTGGCCGATAGATACAATTCTCAAGAAGCTGTCAGGAAGCTGTCCGCTCGACGAACGCGCCGATCCGGGCGAGAGCGGCCTCGAGGATCTCCGTCTCCACGGCGTAGCAGAGGCGGATGGAGCCTTCGCCGCCCGCGCCAAACGCTACGCCGGGCGCAAGCCCGACGCGCGTCTCGCGCAACAGCCGCTCGCAGAAACCGAAGCTGTCCGTAAGACCGTCGATCCGGGGAAAGACGTAGAACGCGCCGTCGGGCGACGGCAGTTTCACGCCAGGCATCTTGCGGAAGGCGTCCACGCAGAAATCGCGATTGGTCTTGTATAGCACGAGCATCTCGCGCAAGGACGCCTCACCCCCGGCGAGAGCAATCTCGGCGGTCTTCTGCACGAAGCTCGGCGCGCAGGAGATGATGAACTCGTTGAGCTGTGTCGCCCGTTCCGCCAGGTCCGCTCGCGCGATGAGCCAGCCGACTCGCCATCCGGTCATGCAATAGCTCTTGGAAAAAGACTGAGCCACCATCACGGCGTCCTCGCGTGTGGCGAGCTTGAGAATCGACGGAGCAGGCGCGCCCAGCGGCTGCGACTCCGCGTACCAAAGGCGCTCATAGACCTCGTCGGCCAGCATCCAGAGGCCGTGACGGCGGGTGAAGTCGAGCAGCCTTTGCTGCTCCTCGACTGTCGCCACCCACCCAAGCGGGTTGGAGGGAGAAGTGTAGATCAGCAGTCGCGTCCGGGGGTTCACCGCGGCTTCGAGCGCCTCGAAATCCACGGCGTACCGGCCGTCATTCAGGGCCAGCGGAATCTCGCGCGGCGTCGCGTTGCACAGGCTCACGTTGGACGATTGGTTGGGCCACGCAGGCGTCAGGACAATCGCCTCATCACCCGGATCGAGAGCGCAGCGAATGCCCACGTTCAACGCCTGGACTCCGGAATTCGTAACGACGATCTCGCTAGCCGGATCGAGAGCGACGCCATGCAACCGCTCGTAATGCAAAGCAAGAGCGCGGCGCAGCGAAGGCAGCCCCGCATTCTCCGTATACATCGTGTAGCCGTCCAGCATCGCGCGATGAGCGGCTGCCTTGAGGAACACGGGCGTGGGCAGATTGGATTCGCCAAAGAAGAGCCGCAGCACGCGCTCGTCAGGCGTGCGAGCCGCGGCATCCATGCGCATGGCCACATCGGCGAGTTCGCGGATCCGCGAGTGCGGCACCGCTCTTGCGGTTGGAGCGACTTCGGGCATTAGCAGCGATTGGGGCGCGACGTCATCAGCTCTTCGATATTGACGAGCTCCGTCGGGTACTTGCCCGTGTAGCAGGCATAGCAGAAATGGCTTTCGGCGTTGGTATCGCGCACCGCCATGCTGAGCTTAGCGAGCGAAAGGTAGGCGAGCGTGTCGCAATCGATGAACTGCCGGATCTCTTCCACGCTCTGGTTGGCGGCGATCAGCTCGCGTTTGGTCGGTGTGTCGACGCCGTAGAAGCAGGGTGAAATCGTCGGCGGGCAAGAGATGCGCAGATGGACCTCGCGCGCGCCTGCGTTGCGCACCATGCGTACGATCTTCTGCGAAGTGGTCCCGCGCACCAGCGAATCGTCCACCAGAATGACGCTCTTGCCGGCCAGGATCTCACGCACCGGATTCAACTTCAGGCGCACGCCGAAGTCGCGAATGGCTTGAGAAGGCTCGATGAAGGTACGGCCGACGTAATGGTTGCGGATCAGGCCGTGCGCGAAGGGGATGCCGGAAGCATGCGAATAGCCCAGCGCGGCGGCCACGCCGGAATCGGGAATGGGCACGATCACATCTGCCTGGACGGGCAATTCTTCCGAAAGCAAGCGGCCCATCAGCTCGCGCGATTGCTGGACCGGGACGCCGAAGACAATCGAGTCCGGCCGTGAGAAGTAGACGTGTTCAAAGACGCACTGTGCCGGCCGGTCGGGCAGCGTGTAGAACTCGCGGGTGAGCCCGTCGGGGCCGGCGATCACCATCTCGCCCGGCTCGACGTCGCCGATGTAATGGGCATCGATCAGATCGAAAGCGCAGGTCTCGGATGCGAAAACGTACACCGGTCCTTTGGACGTATTCATACGCCCGATCGCCAGCGGCCGGAATCCGTGCGGATCGCGCGCCACAATAATGCTGTCGCCGGCCACGACCACCAGCGAAAACGCGCCGTCCAGAAGCATCAGCGCTTCGCGCAATGCCTCGGCGAGCGTGCGCTGGTTACTGTGCGCGACCAGGTGCAGGATGACTTCGGAATCACTCGAAGCCTGGAAAATGGCGCCGTGGTCTTCGAGTTCCGCTCTCAGCTCCAGCGCATTCGTGATGTTGCCGTTGTGGGCCACCGCGATGCGTCCCTTGTTGCAGGAGACCGAGAAGGGCTGGGCGTTCAGGACGGAGCTATCGCCCGCCGTCGAATAACGTGTATGCCCGATGGCCATATAGCCGGGCAGCCCGTTCAGCACCGACGCCGTGAAAATGTCGGCGACGTGCCCCATCGACTTGTAGGTGTAAATCAGCTTGCCGTCCGACGACGCGATGCCCGCGCTTTCCTGCCCGCGGTGCTGCAGCGCGTGCAGTCCGAGATGCGCCAGGTTCGCCGCTTCGGGATGGCCATAGACGGCGAATACGCCGCACTCCTCGTGCAGCTTGTCGAACGGTAATTCTTCTTCGTCAGGCATGGGTTTCTGCGTGCAGTGCGCTTTCCAGGGCTGTCGACCAGATTTGACGGATTTCGCTCACGCTGACTTGGATGAGCGTCTCTCCACTGTTCTCAATCGTCAGGCGGGCCGATCCCGTCTGGCCGATCACCGGCGCCGGCACGCCATGCCGGGCGCAAATCGCCGTCACTTGCGCGAGATTCGCCGTCGAAACAATTACTCGCGACGGGCCTTCATGGTACAACAACAACTCGGGCCGCAACGCGCTGTCGAGTTGGATCGAAGCGCCGATGCCGTTCTGGAACGTACCCTCGGCCAGCGCCCACGCAAGGCCGCCCTGGCTGACGTCGTGCGCCGACTCGGCGAGACCTTCGTTGACGATCTCGCGAACCGCATCCTGGACGCGCTTCTCGAAGGGCAGATCGATCAGCGGCGGCAGGCCCCACATCTGCTGGAGCACTTGTTTGGCGTATTGCGTCCCGCCCATGCGAACCTCATCGGCTTCTCCCACTCCGCCGATGAGCACAATGTCCCGGCCCGCGGCACGATAACTAATACCCGGCGGCAGGCCCGTCTTCACGGTGCCGACGATGCCGAGCACCGGCGACGGGAAGATGGGATCGCCCAACGTCTCGTTGTAGAGGCTCACATTGCCGCCCGTAATCGGAGCGTCGAAGAACTCGCAGGCCTCGGCGATGCCCTCGATGGCCTCCACAAGCTGGGCCATGATCTCGGGGCGTTCCGGATTGCCGAAGTTCAGATTGTTGGTCGTGCCGATCGGCGTAGCGCCGACGCAGGCGAGATTGCGGCAGCATTCGGCCACCAGCAGCTTCGCGCCCAACCGCGGATCGAGGTAGCACTGGCGCCCATTGCCATCGAGCGACATCGCGATCGACGTGCCGGTCTCTTTGATGCGCACGATCGCCGCATCCAGTCCCGGCCCCGCAATTGTGTTGGTCCGCACCGTGTAGTCGTATTGATGCCAGATCCAGCTCTTGTCGCACAGGTCGCCGGAGGCGGCGAGCGTCAGCAGATCGGCTCGCAAATTCTTGGATTGAAACGCGGGAGCTTCCAGCGGAACGGTGCGGAGCGGCGTGGTGTACGGCCGGTTATAGAGCGGCGCTTCATCGGCCAGCTCGCGGCTGGGAATCTCGGCGACGATCTCGCCGTGGTTGCGCACCCGCATCTTGCCGTCGTCGTTCACGCGCCCGACGATCACGGCGTCGAGGCCCCACTTCTTGAAGACGTCGAGCACTTCCTGCTCGCGGCCCGCATGGGCCACCAGCAGCATGCGCTCCTGCGACTCCGAGAGCATGATCTCGTACGGCGTCATGCCGGTTTCGCGCTGCGGGACCAGGGCCAAGTCGATCTCGATGCCCGTGCCGCCGCGGCTGCCCATCTCGCAAGTGGAGCAGGTCAGGCCGGCCGCGCCCATGTCCTGAATGCCGGACACCGCGCCGGTCGCCATGGCCTCGATGCAGGCCTCCATCAGGAGCTTCTCCATGAAGGGGTCGCCCACCTGCACGTTGGGGCGCTTCTGCTTGGACTCTTCGGTGAACTCCGCCGACGCCATCGAAGCGCCGTGGATGCCATCGCGCCCGGTCTTGGCGCCGACGTAAATCACGGGGTTGCCGGTGCCGGTCGCCTGGCCGTAGAAGATCTGGTCGCGCTTGAAAACGCCGAGCGCGAAGACATTCACCAGTGGGTTGCCGTTGTAGCTCGGCTCGAAAACGCACTCGCCGCCCACGGTCGGCACGCCGAAGCAGTTGCCGTAGTGTGCGATTCCTTCCACCACGCCGGAGACGATGCGTTGGTTCCGAGCGCCATTCCGCGGATCGTCCAGAGGACCGAAACGCAGAGCGTCCATGACGGCGATCGGCCGCGCGCCCATTGTGAAAATGTCGCGCAGAATCCCACCGACGCCGGTCGCCGCGCCCTGGAACGGCTCGATGAAGCTGGGGTGGTTGTGCGACTCGATCTTGAAGGCGATGCACCAACCGTCGCCGATATCCAGAATGCCGGCATTCTCGCCCGGCCCGCAGACCACGCGCGGGCCCTTGGTGGGGAGCTTCTTCAGGTGCAGCCGCGAGCTTTTATAGCTGCAATGCTCGCTCCACATCACGCTGAATATGCCGAGTTCTGTGAGATTCGGTTCGCGGCCGAGTATGGCGACAATCCGCTGGTATTCGTCCGGCGTTAACTGGTGCGCTTGGACGACTTCCGGGGTGACTTCGTTCATTTTCTTACTTCGCTGTGGAACAGGCGGAAACGAGGGAGCGGAAGACCAGCAGGCCGTCCGCGGATCCGACCAGCGGTTCGGTGGCGCGTTCCGGATGCGGCATCATGCCCAGGACGTTACGCCCCGCGCTCAACACGCCGGCGATGTCGCGCATCGAACCGTTCGGGTTCTCGACGTACCGGAAGGCAATCCGGTCGTCGGCTTCCAGCTCATCGAGCGTCCGCTCGTCGGCGGTGTAGCAGCCTTCGCCATGGGCGATGGGCATGCGCAACTCCGTGCCGGGCGGAATCTCGTTAGTGAAAGGGGAATTGCGAGTAGCTGCCTTGAGCCGCACATCTTTACAGATAAACCGGAGGCCCCGGTTGCGAACGAGCACGCCCGGCAGCAGGCCGCACTCGGTCAGAATCTGAAATCCGTTACAGATTCCGAAGACCAGTCCGCCGTCAGCGGCAAAGCGCTTGACTGCGGCCATGATGGGCGAAAACTTGGCGATTGCGCCGCAGCGCAGATAGTCGCCGTAGGAGAAACCACCCGGCAGGATCACACAATCCGAACCTTTCAGGTCCGTGTCTTGGTGCCAAAGGTATTCCGCCTCATGTCCCCCGTCGTTTCCCACCTCATGGCCCAGGTTGCGCGAAGCCGCATACCACGCGTCATGGTCGCAGTTACTTCCAGGGAAGACAACGACACCGAATCTCATCGCAAGAGACCTCGATTTTACCAGATGATGAATGAACGCAGAGCCGCAAACCCCGCGTACGCGGCAGGGATGGACTGCTTTTTCTGAGGAAAACTCACTTTACTCGGCTACCGCGGCGACGACAGCCACGGCCTTGGGTTTCTTCACCGCACGCTTCTTGGTTTCCGGTGGTTGACGGTCAATTTTCCGGATGGAGGGAAGTGCGATTTCCAGGACGAACTTGCGTTCGCCGGATTCGTCAAATTTAATCGTCACGTGCTGGTCGGTGCAAATGAGCACCGAGCCGGGACCGAACTTAGGATGTTCGACCTGGGCCCCAGCGGCAAAAGGCGGTTTGCTTGCCATAAGGATGTAGGGGAAGCCTCGACATTAGTAGAATAACAGAATGGGTCTATTTCTGTCGAATCGGCTCCGCCCGCATGCGTAGCGCACTCATTCCAAAGACGTTACGGGAGGCCCTGAAGCGCGAAGCCGCCGCCTTACCGCCAGCCGAACTCGCCGCTGCCGCGCGCAAGCTCTCGGATTCCTATCGCCTCGGACAGCAAACGACGCAGCCCGTTAGGCTTCATCGCCGCACGGATCTCGCCGCTTATGCCCTGACCCGCATGCCTGCAACTTTCGCCGCCCTTTCGACTGTATTCGCCGAATTGCCGGCCGCTCCGCGGAGCCTGATCGACTTCGGCGCGGGGCCGGGCACATCGCTCTGGGCGGCTCAGTCTGTCTTCGACACCACTCCTGCTGCGACGCTCATTGAACAGAATACGAACTGGGCCACCTTCGCCGGGGATCTCGGGCTTCCCCCGGCCACTTGGAGGCACGCCGACCTGCGCCGGCTGGAACACGCGGCGGAGGTGCATGACCTGGCTGTGCTCTCCTATGTCCTCAACGAACTGTCGAAGCTGGACGCCACGAGGGTGCTACGCCAGGCCTGGGACGCGGCTGGGACTGCGCTCGTGCTGCTGGAGCCAGGCACTCCCGCGGGCTTTGCCCGGGTGCTCGAAGCCCGGCGGCAACTGATTGAGTGGGGAGCCCACATCGCCGCCCCTTGCCCGCACTCCCGCGAGTGTCCGCTCCAGACGCCGGACTGGTGCCACTTCGCCGTCCGCGTCGACCGGACTCGCGCTCACCGCTTCGCCAAGGGCGGAGAGTTGGGCTATGAAGACGAGAAGTTCAGCTACGTGGTCGCGACGCGTTCGGCGCCCGAAGTCACCGCTTCGCGGGTATTGCGGCACCCGCTGCACGCCGCCGGCAGGGCCGAGTTGAAGCTCTGCACGCCAACGGGGCTGAAAACGCTGATTGCGGGCAAGAAGCACCCGGATTGGAAGCAGGCGCGGAAAGCCTCCTGGGGCGACCGGTGGCGGGCGATGGAAGCGCCTGGCCCGATGGATTGAGACTGCACGCCGATACCCATAAGCCCGATCCGGGCCGAATCCATTTCATGTTGCACGCAAGCCGGGGAGAATACGTCAATCCTAGTGTGAGGTTGTGGCTTAGTGTTACTGTGCTCCTGGTCTGCTCGAACGGCGTCTTCGCCGGCGAAGCCAGGACTCTGGCTGGCGAAGGCCGGAGCTTGAATGACGCGTGCAAGAGCGTCGAACGCCGTTACAACGGCGCCCGCAGTCTCTCCGCCCATTTTGACCAGCGCTACCGCGCTCCCGGGCGGCTGCCGCGAGCCGAGTCCGGTGAGCTGGTGCTGCGCAAGCCCGCCCGCATGCGCTGGGACTATTCCGCTCCAGCAGGCAAGACGTTCGTCTCGGACGGCAAGATGATCTGGTTCTACAGCCCGGCGGCCAAGAAAGTGGAACGGAGCCCGCTCAAAGCGTCCGATGATTTGCGCGCGCCGCTCGCCTTTCTGCTGGGCAAGCTGGATTTCCATCGCGAATTCGGCGACCTGACGCTGCAGCAGAGCGGGTCTGACATCGTCATTGAAGCCCTGCCGAAGAGCGGCCGGCTGCCGTACCGGCGCGTTGATTTTACCATCACCCCCGACAGCCAGATCCGCCGCGTGGTCGTCACGGGACAGGACCAATCCGTGATGGACTTTTCATTTTCAAACGAGAAGCTGAATGGTCCGGTCGCCGAGGAGGCTTTCCGCTTCGTTGCGCCGGCGGGCATCCCAGTGGTGAACGTGGAGTCGGTGGGAGAAGAGGAGCCTCAGTAATGGCTTCTTTCCGTCTGAAGTACGCGGACGCACGCGGCGAAGTACGGCAACAGGTGCTCGAAGCGCCGAGCGAGGGAGAACTGCGCGAGCGGCTTACCCAGCAGGGTTACCTCGTCTATTCCATCCGTCCGGCGGCGGGCCTGGGGCTCTCGGCCTCACGGCGCAAGGGCAAGATCGACGTTGAAAAGTTCCTCATTTTCAACCAGCAGTTTGTGACGCTGTTCCGCGCCGGACTGCCCATTCTCAAAGCGCTGGACCTGCTCGCCGACCGCCTGACCGATAAGAAGCTCAAGCCCTATATCAGCGGCATTCGCGACGACGTCAGGAAGGGCGCACTGCTCTCGGAGGCCTTCGAGCGGCAGGGAGTGTTTCCGACTATCTACGTCACCTCGGTGATGGCCGGCGAGAAAAGCGGCGCGCTCGGCGACGTGCTTGATCGCTTCGTCAGCTATCAGAAACTGGCGCTGGCAATCCGTAAGAAGTTGATCGTTTCGATGATCTATCCGGCCGTCCTGTTCACCTTGGTGGTGATGCTGGTCATCTTTCTGATCACTTTCGTGGTGCCCCGCTTCGCAACGTTGTATCAGACCGGATCGACGCAATTGCCTTTGCCCACCCGCATCCTGATGGCCGTAGGCGCAGCCGCGTCCCAATACATCGGCGGCGCGGCGATTGTCACCCTGGTCCTGGTCGTCGGGGGACGGTTCTTCTTGAAATCGACCCGGGGACGGCACTGGATGGACCGCGTCAAGATGAAGACGCCCGTTCTGAATGAGATCTGGATTAAGTACCAGGTGGCCCAACTCTCCCGCCTGCTGTCCACGCTGCTCGCGGGAGGCATCCCGTTGGTTCAAGGCTTGACGACAGCGGCCACGGCCTCGGACAGCCCGCTGATCCGCACGGCCTTGCAGAAGGTCGAGAAGATGGTCCGGGAGGGGCAGCCGCTCTCGTCCTCGCTCAACTCGACGGGCATCTTCCCGCCGCTTGCCGTTGACATGGTGGAAGTCGGAGAATCCACCGGCGCGCTGCCGCAAATGCTCAATAGCGTCGCCGAGTTCTACGAAGAGGATGTGGGAACGCGCATGCAGGCCACGCTTGCACTGGTTGAGCCAGCCATCATGATCTTCATGGGCATCTTCGTCGCCTTCGTGCTGGTGAGCCTGTACCTGCCGATCTTCTCTCTCGCGGAGAGCTTCAATTAGCGCGGCGCATATGGCTAACGAACCGAGCAAGATCGTCAATCCCCTGCAGGAAGCCGCGGAGGCACGCCGGCTCGCCGAGCGCTACCGCTGCGAGTTCGTGGATCTGAAAACCGCCAAGATCGATCACGAGTTGTTCAAGACGGTTCCCGTCGACCTGATGTTCCGCTACAACTTCGTGCCTCTGGCGGCTTATAACGGAACTCTCGAAATCGCCGTTGCCGACCCGCGCCATCTGAACATCATCGACGAACTGGCCATCCTGCTCGTCAGGAAGCTCAAGGTTCGCGTGGCGAGTCTCTCGCAGATCTCCGACCTGCTGAAAAAGACCGAGCAATCGCAGCGTGTCCTCGATGAGGTTACCGAAGGCTTCGCGCTCGACGTCGTGGGCGACGAAGAGAACGCCGACGAGACCCTTTCCATCGACAGGCTCGCCGCCGGCGACGCCGACATCGCACCGGTTATCAAACTGGTGGACACCACAATCTTCAACGCCCTGGAGCGGCGCGCCTCCGATATTCATATCGAAACCCGGGACACTGAGGTCGCCATCAAGTACCGCATCGACGGCGTGCTGCAATACGCCATGCCGCCGATCGCCAAAGAGTGGCATTCGATGATCATCAGCCGCGTCAAGGTCATGTCGGAACTCGACATCGCCGAGCGCCGGGTTCCCCAGGACGGGCGCTTCCGAGTGCGCTACAAGGGCCGCCTGATCGACTTCCGCGTTTCGATCATGCCGACCATTCACGGCGAGGACGCGGTCTTGCGCGTGCTCGACAAAGAGTCGATGAGCGAGAAGTTCTCGAGCCTGAACCTCGATGTCGTCGGCTTCACCGACCAGGATCTGGTCCGCTTCCGGCGTTACATCAAAGAGCCTTACGGCATGGTGCTCGTCACGGGACCTACCGGCTCGGGCAAGACGACGACGCTCTATGCAGCGGTCAGCGAGATCAAGAACGACGAGGACAAGATCATCACCATTGAGGATCCCGTCGAGTATCAGCTCAAAGGCATTACGCAGATCCCCGTGAACGAGAAGAAGGGCCTGACGTTCGCGCGCGGTCTGCGCTCCATCCTGCGCCACGATCCCGACAAAGTGATGGTCGGCGAAATCCGCGACCAGGAAACCGCCCAGATCGCCATCAACGCCGCCCTCACGGGCCACCTGGTGTTCACGACCGTCCACGCCAACAACGTGCTCGACGTGATCGGGCGCTTCCTGAACATGGGCGTCGAACCGTACAACTTCGTCTCGGCGTTGAACTGCATCCTCGCCCAGCGCCTGGTGCGCGTCATCTGCACGCACTGCAAGAAGCAGGTGCACTACGAGGACGACTTCTGGCGCGAAAGCGGGCTCGATCCCGAGGAGTGGCGCGACATCCCGGTCTACGAGGGCCAAGGCTGTTTTGAGTGCAGCGGCACGGGATTCCGCGGCCGCACCTCCATCCATGAACTGCTCGACCTGAGCGAGCGCATCCGGCAGATGATCCTGGACCGCCGCCCGCCGATCGAGATCAAGCGGGCGGCGCGCGAGGAGGGGATGACGTTCCTCCGCGATTCGGCTGTAGAAAAAGTGCGGCAGGGCACGACGACCATGCGTGAGATTAACAAGGTGACCTTCATCGAGACCTGACATGACGCTGCTGGAAGGATTCAAACGGGTCGTCAAAGACCCGCCCCCGGAGTTCGCCTTCGAGATCTCGTCCGAAGGTCTGGCATGGGTCGAAACGGCCCGTCCCTCGGAGCCGCGTCTCTATGCATTCCCCGATGGAGTGCTGCGGGTGAACCCCGTAAAACCAAACTTCTCCGACTCGACCGCGCTCTCGCAGGCGCTGCGCGAGAGCCTTCCCCCGCCCGCGCGGCCGGCGGTGCGCCTGGCCGTGCTGGTGCTGCCGGACTACTGCTCCCGCACCACCGTGCTGGACTTCGATTCATTTCCTCCGTTAGTGGAAGAGCAACTCGCCCTGGCTCGCTTTCGCGTCAAGCGGACCGTTCCTTTCGACATTGAAGACGCCGTGGTCGCCTGCTATCCGCAGCCGCGGAATAACGGCTCCAAGGGACTCGACGTGGTCACCGTGGCGATCAGCCGCGAGATCGCTTCCCAATACACCGTCCCATTTCACAATGCGGGCTTTCAATGCGGGCTGATTACCTTGTCGGGGCTGGCGGCCCTTTCGCTCGACGACGCCAATCCTGAATCGTCTTCGCAGTGGATTCAGGTGAAACTTGCAGGGCGGGCCATAACGGTCTGCCTGATAGATCGTGGCGCGTTACGCATGTTCCGCTGCGTCGAACTCGACCACGCTACCGTCGGTGAGATGGTGGAGGTTCTGGCTCCCACTCTGGCCTACGCCGAGGATGAACTGGGCGAGCGGCCATCCCGCCTTCGCCTGTGCGGGTTTGGCGGACGCGATCAGGACGGCGATGCGCTGGGCGCGGAGTTGGGGCTGGCCGTCGAGCGCGTGCACTCGCCGCTCGGCACGCTGGGCGCCAGCAATACCGGATTGTTGGGCCTGCTGGCTACTACGGAGGTGCGCTGACCGATGCGAGGCCCCTGGATTCCCGTCAATCTCTCCTCTGAACCTTTCAAGAAGAGCAGAACGATTCTCATTGCGTCCATCTTCACGGCTGTCGTCCTGGTGGCCGGGCTGGTTCTGCAGATCTCCGTCATCAAGCGGGAGCGGCACGCGGCGCGCAACAACCGTGGAGTGCTGCTGCAGCTCGACAGGCAGCTCCAGTCGCGCAATCGGGATTACAACAGCCTGTCCGCGCAGCTACGCCAACCGGTGAATGTCGCCGTCTTCGACCGCAGCGTCTTTTTGAACCAGCTCCTGCAACGCAAGGGCATTAGCTGGACGCGTTTGTTCGCGGACCTGGAGGCCGTCTTTCCGCCAGCCGTCCGGTTGGTCAACGTACGGCCGTACCTGACTGCGGACAATGAGGTGCAACTCGACATGGTGGTCGGCTCGGCCACGCCCGAACCCGTGATTGAACTCATGCGGAAACTGGAGAACTCGCAAGTGTTCGGCGCAACCGCGTTGCTGAGTTCCCAGCCGCCTTCGCAAAACGAACCCATCTACCGCTATCGCCTGAGTGTCAGCTATGCGCAGAAACTTTAGCGTCTCCGCCAACTTCGACTGGCGCCGGTTGCTGCGCCCCGGCTCGCTGGACCGTCCCACGGTCGTGCGGATCGTCCTCGGCACGCTTCTCGCCGCGAACGTGGCCGCAGCGTGGTTTGTCTTCCACCCGCCCGGCGGCTCGTTCGAAGACCTGGAGGGCCAGATCGTGGCCACCCGCCAGCAGATGGCCGCCCGGCAGCTATCCATCGAACGCCTGCACCGGACTGGCGACAAAACAGAGCAGGCGAAACTGGCCGGCGAGCAGTTTCTGAATCAGTATTTTCTCCCCCGGCGCCACGCCTATTCCCTCCTGGAGATCGAGCTGGGAGCCGCCGCGAAATCCGCCGGCATCCGCGCCAAGGACCGCACGTTCAGTTATGAGCCCGTCGAAGGCAGCGGCACACTCGGAATGCTTTCGATCACCGCCAGCTTCGAGGGCACCTATGCCGATCTGATCACTTTTGTGAATCAGATCGACCGGGCGCAGCGGTTGATCATCCTCGAATCCCTTCAGGCCCAACCCATCCAGGGTACGCAAGTGCTCGCCATCACCATGAAGCTCGACGCGTTCTTCCGCTTTGAAGGGCCGCAGGATGACACGCTGGCACGCGCCGAGGAGCAAACGGCTGCGCCAGCTTCGAACCAGCCAGTTTCGATCCGGGAGGTCCGGCGATGAGCGGCCCGCTCAAGCTTGGCGCTGAGCCCAAGAAGGTGCTGATCCTGGGCGGACTCCTGCTGGTCGCCGCCGGGATCTACTTCTTTGGACCGTCGGGCGGCGATACACCCGCTGCTTCAAGCAGACCGGCTTCGCCGCCGGCGCCGTCCGTCAAAAAGATCCTTCAGGCCTCCGAACCACCTGCGGAGATCGAGCCCGCCACGACGAACGGCGGCCCCGCCGCCGCGGGGAAGGCCGCTACCCGGGATTTCAGGCCCTCTATGAAACGACGCCCCGGACAGGCCACGGACCCTGAGAAAATCGACCCTACGCTACGCACGGATCTGCTCGCAAAACTGTCCGGCGTCCGCATGGAGCGCGTCGAACGGAGCCTGTTCGATTTCTCCAGCGCCGCGGTAGCGCCGGCGGTGAGGCTGCCTGAGCCCAAGATTGTCGTTAAGCCGGTGAAGCGCATGATCGGCCCCGCCCTGCCTCCGCCGCCTCCGGTGCAGCCTGGACCCCAGGTGAAGCCTCCGCCGCCTCCGATTCCACTGAAGTTTTTCGGCCGGTCTCTTCCCCTGCGCGGCGGCACCAAGCGAGTTTTTTGCATGCTCAACGATGAAGTGCAGATCCCGGCCGAAGGCGATGTGATCCAGCGCCGCTACAAGATCCAACGCATCACTGCGACCACTGTCGTGGTGGAGGATCTGAGCTTCAACAATACGCAGACTCTCCCCATCGAAGAGCCGGCGCAAGGAGGCCTGTAAGAATTTGTATCGACCAGCGCGAGGGAGTAAACGCGTCCCGGGACGAGAGCGAGGATTCGCCCTGCTGCTGGTCTTTGCCATGGCGGCTGCGGTGGCAATTCTGATTTATCTTGAGATTCCGCGCGTCGCCTTCGAGCGCCAGCGCGACAAGGAAGCACTGCTGATTGACCGCGGTGAGCAGTATTCCCGCGCCATCGAACTCTTCGCGCGCAAGATGAACCGGCGTCCGCAGACCCTGGACGATTTGGAGAACGCCCAGACCGTACGCTTCCTCAGGCGGCGCTACAAGGACCCGATGACCGGGAAAGACGAGTGGCGACTGGTCCATGTCAACGCCAATGGACAGTACATTGATTCGAAAGTGCATAAGGCGGCCGGCGCCCTGGATAAACAGGACAGCGGCCCCAGCATACTCGCGTCAAAGATCCAGGGCGTGGGCTCATCCGCAACCATAATTTCACCGGATGGCCAAGGCGTTTCCGCCGGGCTCCAGAAGCGCGCCAGTGACCGCATCACCCCCGGCGGCAATTCCGGCGCAGGCTCCCCGGACGCGGGCCAAAACGGAGCGGCGGACGCCGCCGCGGCTGGCAACAACGATCCGAACCAGCCGCAGAACAATGCGGCCCAGGCGGGGCAGGCGGCGGGCGCTGCGCCGGGCGGCCTGGCCGACTCTCCAAACTTCCCGTTCCCAACCCAGCCGGCCGCCAACTCGCAGCAGCCGGGGACCGCACAGAATGCCGCCACCCCCACGCTCGGTTCCGTGCTGCCGCCGGCCCAACAGGACCCGACTGGTAACGCGTCAAACCAGGGAGGCGCTGCCCAGCCCCCGGCGATGCAGGCGATTCAATCGATTCTCGGGGTGCAGCGCACCGCTTCTACCAGCAGTGGGAGCGCCGGCCAGGCTGGCGGTGCTCCTTCCGCGTTGGGCGCAGGACTGGCGGGGGTCGCGACGACGCTGGAGATGGAAGGGATCCGCCGCTACAAGGACCACTCCAATTACTCGGAGTGGGAGTTCCTGTACGATCCCAACGACTCGAAAGGGTCAGGCCAAGGCTCCGCCTCGGGAACCCAACAAGGTGCGGCAGGCAATGCTGCTGGCGCCACGGCGGGGCCCTCGTTCGGCGGAATGGCCGGCGGCGTGCCTGCGCCTCCCGCGGCCCCTAGCAGCACGCCCAACAATTGAGCGGGCCTACCGCGCTTTGCGGTGCGATTTCAGCACTTCCAGGAAGACCGGGATCAGGGACACCAGGATGATCAAGAGGATTACCTTTTCGAAATTCGCCCGAACCATCGGCACATTGCCCAGCGTGTAGCCAAGCATCGTCATCGAAAAGACCCAGCCCACGCCGCCCACTACATTGAACGAGAAGAACCGCCCATAGCCCATCCCAGCCACGCCCGCGACAAACGCGGCATAGGTACGGACAATCGGCATGAACTGGGCGTAGATCAGGATCTTTCCGCCGTGTTTGGCGTAAAAGGCCTGGGTCTTTTCTAAATGCTCGCGGCGGAATATCCTGGAGTCCGGGCGTTCAAAGAGCTTCACCCCCACGTTTCGCCCCAGGGCATAGCCCGATGCATTGCCGCACAGCGCGGCCACCGTCAGCGCCAGGATGATCGTGAAGATGTTCAGTTGACCGGCGCCGCACACAACACCGACCGTGAACAGAAGCGAGTCACCCGGCAGGAAGAATCCGACGAGCAGCCCGGTTTCAGAGAAGACGATACTGCACAGCAGCGCGTAACCCCACCAGCCGGTGAAGACGGTGGAGAGCAGGTGAATCAGCCGCTGTGGCTCAGTCAGCGTCCTGATGAAGTCGAGCAAACCCGTCAGCATGAATTAGGTCCCCGATTGCGGAAGGTCTGGTCTCTGGAGTGTGAACGCTTGTGTCGGCCGGAAGAGCCAGAAGGGCGGAGGGGAAGGGGCGCGGCTCAAGCTGCGCCCCATTCCCTGAATCTGAGATAAAACCGGGATCAGCCATCCCGCTCAGGCTAACTAGCTCTTATACGCCGACACCAGACGCTTGATGTTGTCGTCGTGGATCTTGATCTTCTTCTGCTTTACAAGCGTATCCACAAGCCCGTCCGTAAAGAGCTCGCGGCGTTCGCGGCCGGCCTTGGTTTTCAGCCCGTTGACGATCTGCTCCCGCTGCGCGGCGAGCTGAGTCATGTCCGCTTCCGTCCGGGCCGTAACTTTGACGAAACACATGCCGCCTGAGGTCTGGAATGGGCCGGCGGATTCGCCCACCTTCTTGTCAAAGGCGCCTTCCAGTTGGAATGCAGCTCCGATTCCCTCGGCCGCGCCGTCGCGGCTGAACTCGGTCGAGGTCGTCTTCACATCGGCGCCGAGCTTCTTGGCCACCGCGGCGAGGTCCTCACCCGCCTTGATCCTCTCCGCCGCTTCGCGCGATTTATCGGCAACCAGCTTCTTCAACTTGACATCAATGACAGCGGACTTAACCCGCTCCTGAACCTCAGCCAATTCGGCTGGGCGGGCTGGATAGACCTCTAAGACCTGGGCCACCGCGAGTTGCGATGCGGAAATCGCGAAAGCCGGCGTAATGCCGCCTTTCTTCAAACCGGAAACCGCATCGGCGAACTGGGCATTCTTTCCGATGCCGGGCACCTCGTCTTCCAGACCGATCTTTTGCACGGTCAGGCCCTTGATGTCGTTCGCTTCGGCGAGCTTCGCGGCTTCACCAGCCGAGCGGCCCAGCGCGGCGTGAATCTGATCGGCGAGCGCCTGCACTTTCTCCGAGGCGCGTGTCTGCTGGACTTCCTTTTGCAGATCGCCCTTGACTTCGTCGAAGCTCCGCATATGGGCCGTTTCTTTTTGCTCCACCTTCAAAATGTGGAAGCCGTAAACCGTCGTAATCACGTCGCTGAGCTGTCCAGGCTTCAGCGTGAAGGCCGCCTTCTCAAACTCCGGAACAGTCTGTCCGCGAGTGATCCAATCAATGTCGCCGCCCTTCACGGCCGAAGCGGTGTCGTCGGAATTCTTCTGCGCGAGCGCGGCAAAATCCGCTCCGCCCTTGGCTTGCTTCAGCAGGTCGTCGATCCGCTTGCGGAGCGCTTGCACCTCGGCCGGCGGCTTATCCGCCGTCTTCAGCAGGATGTGGCGAACGTGAACGCGCTCTGGCACGCGGAATTTGTCTCGTTGTTCGGTATAGGCACGGCGCAAGTCCGATTCGCTGACGGTAAGCGACGCGGCGAGCTTCTCCTGGTCGATCACGTAGATCAGGTAATCGCGCTTTTCCGGGATCGTATAGCTTCCGCGATTCTGCGCGAAATTCGCCGCGATCTCTTCGGACGTTGCCGTGACCTGGCTCTTGTACTTCTCCGGAGAGAGCTGGAAGTAGGCGACCTTGATCTTCTCGTTCCGCTTGCGGAAGTCTTCCTCGACCTGACTGGGCGTCACGATCGTGCCTTGCAGAGCAAGGCTCTCAATGCGCTGCAGCAGGATCTGCTTCTTCAGGTCGCGCTCGAACTCGGGGATCGTCGTGTTCATCTGCTGAAGATACGCCGAGTAGATCTCTTTGCCAGCGAACTTGCCGCCCTGGAAAAGTTGCGGGATGTACATCTGAATGGCGGATGCGAGTTCTTCCTCGCTGACCTGCATGCCCAGGCGGTTCGCCTCAAAAGCGACGGCGCGTTCGGCAATCATCTGCTGCACCACCATGGGCGCGTAAACCTGCTCCAGGCCGCGCGGGATGCTGCCGCCGCGCGAGGCACGGGCGAGCGCCTGCCGCACGTCCGCCGTCGTAATCACCTCGTCGCCAATTTCCGCGACGACCGTCTGGTCAACCCTGCCGCCCATGCCGCTGTAGTTGGGCACCAGAGTAATCACCATGGAAAGGGCCACCAGGCCTAGAAGTGCGCCGAGGAGCCAGCGGACATTCTTCTCTCGACTGCGGAACAGATCAAACATGGAAGGAACAACTCCTGAGGCCTGATTCGATTAGACGGCCATCAAACTTTCTATTATACGAAGCTCGGACCCTAGCGTCCGAGGCCACATTCCTCATGCACTGCGCGCACCGCCTTTTCGAGACCGGCGCGCCGCACGACAATCGCGATCGTAATTTCGCTGGAGCCCTGGGCAATTGCGATGATATTCACGGTTGTCCGGGAGATGGCGGTGAAGATCCGGCCGGCCATTCCGGCCATACCCCGCATGCCCTCGCCCACGATGGCGAGCAAACCGACATCCAGGTCGACGTCAATGGGATTCAGATAGCCATGGGCCAGTTCCAGCGCGAACGTCTGCTCAAGCTGTTCCACCACGGCGGGCAGTTCCGACTGCCGGATGAGGAAACAGAAGTTCTGCCGGTAACTCGAACTGGTCAAGGCGAGCAATTCGGCGTTCGCCGCCGCCATCGCCTCGATCGACCGCGCCATCACCTTCGCCCCGTTCAGGGCGGCGTTGGCGGGCTCGAGCGAAACCAGAGCGACGCTGCTCATCGACGTCACCGCGCAGGGGCCTTTTCGATCGTCGCCGGTTTCGGGCACGATGCGCGTTCCCGGGACTTCCGGCGCAAAACTGTTCTTACTCCACACCGGGATGCACTTCTCCATCAACGGCGCCAAAGTACGCGGGTGCAGGACCTTAGCCCCGTTGTAAGCCAGTTCGGCCGCTTCGCGATAGGTAATCTCCGTGAGCACCTTCGCGTTTGGCACCAGGCGCGGATCCGCGCTCATGATGCCATCGACGTCCGTCCAGATCCACAGTTCCGCCGCGTCCAGCACTGCCGCAAGAATGGAGGCCGAAAAATCCGAGCCGCCTCGTCCGAGTGTCGTCGCGCGTCCGTCGAGCGTCGCGCCGTTGAAGCCGGTCATGATCGGCATCCGGCCCGCCGCCAGCGCAGGCTTCAAAACGGCGCTCGCCCGCTCCCGGGTCTGGTCCATCAACGGAGAGGCATTCCCGAACACGGAATCGGTCACGATGATGTCGCGGGCATTGACGGCAAAAGCGTCAGTACCCTGAGATTGCAGCCACGCCGCAATCAATTCGGAAGAGAGACGCTCTCCTACGGCCACCGCCTCGTCCACCGATCGTGGGGGGCGTTCCCCTAACATCAACATGCCGCGCGCGATCCGGTCGAACTCGCCGAGCGTCTCTTCCAGCTTCGAAAGAGTGCGTGCCAGAATCTCGCCGTGCAGCAACTCCCCGGCGGTGGTCACGTGGCGCTGCCGGAGCAGCTCAAGCCGCTGCTCCACGCCATCGCCATCCCCCGCCTCGGCGTGCCGCAGGGTGTCCAGCAGCAGGTCCGTCACCTTGGACATCGCCGAAACCACCGCCGCCACCGGGCGCACCCGGTGCTGCTCGGCGCACAGCGACGCGGCAGCGCGGATTCTCTCGGCGGAACCCATGCTGGTTCCGCCAAACTTCATCACGAGCAGATTGCTCAACGATCGGTTTCCTTTCCGTTGCCGGTCCGTTCCCGCACAATTCGCAGGAGGGCTTCTTCCACCTGATCCGGCGTGTGTCCCGTCGAGTCGAAATATACGGCGTCGGGAGCCTGCATCAGTGGCGCTTCGCTGCGGGTCCTATCGCGGAGGTCGCGTTCTCTCATCTCCCGCGCTACTTCGAGCGCGTCCGCCTCGACGCCTTTTTGCCGCAGCTCGGCAACGCGACGGCCGGCCCGTTCCGCCGGATCGGCATCGAGAAAAACCTTCACTTGCGCCTGCGGGAATACGACGGTTCCGATGTCGCGCCCTTCCATGACCACGGAGTGCGTTTCGCCCATGCGGCGCTGCAACTCCACCATCGCGCGCCGCACTCCGCCCACCGCCGATGCTTTTGACGCCGCCTGCGAAATATCCGGCCGCCGGATCGCTGCGCTGACATCTTCGCCGTTCAGCAGCACCCGCGCGTCCGGCGTCAATTCGATCTGCGATGCCAGCGCCAGTTGCTCCAGCTTCAACGGTTCATCCAGTGAGACGCCCAGCCGGAGCGCCGATAATGCGACGGCGCGGTACATCGCGCCCGTGTCGATGTACAGGTAGCCGAGCCGGGCAGCAAGCCGCCGCGCAAGCGTGCTCTTGCCCGCACCGGCGGGCCCATCGATCGCGACAATCACGTGTTTAGACACTGGAAATCGATTAGTCTATCGCGTGCCGGCCGCGACCCAGTCGTTTCGGAACACTTTTCCGTCTTTCATCACGAAGCGGACCCGGCCCAGCGCGTTCGTATCCTTCAACGGATCGCCGTCCACGGCAATCAGATCGGCGAGATGACCGGCGGCTACTCGACCCAGCTTTCCCTTAAGCCCGAGCAGCTCAGCGGCCTCCGTGGTCGCCGCGCGGATGGCATCGAGCGGTTTCATCCCGAACTCGACCATCAGAGGGAACTGGCGCCAGTTGTCGCCATGCGGGTAGACGCCGCCGTCCGTGCCGAACGCCATGCGAACGCCGCCCTCCCAGGCCTTCTGAAAGTTCTGCCTTTGCAGTTTGCCGATCTGCTTTTCCTTCTCGATCATCTCCGGCAGCAGCCCGTCCTTCTCGCCATGGGACAGGATGTAGGTGTCGTTATAGATGTCGAAGACGAGAAATGTGCCGTGCTCTTTAGCCAGGCGGATGCCCTCGTCGTCAATCAGGCTGGAATGCTCGACGCTATCGATGCCGGCCAGGATCGCGTCCTTGATCGACTGCGTCCCGTGGGCGTGGGCCGCCACCTTGCGTCCCAGCTTGTGCGCTTCCTCGACAATCGCCTTCAACTCTTCCAGCGTGTACTGCGCCGCGCCCACATTGTCGCCTTTCGACAGTACGCCGCCCGAAGCGCAGACCTTGATCACGTCCGCGCCGTATTTGATCACCTCGCGAACCTTGGCCCGCGCCGCCCACGGCCCGTCGGCCACGCCTTCGGCTGAATGGTGATACTCGGGCGCCAGCAGATTCTCGTCGCAATGCCCGCCAGTGATGCTGAGCGGCGGACCCGAGACCAACAGGCGCGGCCCGATCACGTCGCCGTCCTGGATGGCGTCGCGCAACGCCACGTCCGTGTAGCCGCTCGCCCCGAGGTTTCGAACTGTTGTGAAACCGGCGAGCAGCGTCGTTCGTGCATTCTTCGCCCCCGTCAGCGCCTCGCGCGGAATCGAAATGCCCAGCGACGAATAACCGGAGTTCTTCGGATCGCCCGTCAAATGGTCATGGACATCGATCAGGCCTGGCAGGCAATACCCTTGAGAAAGATCGACCGACGGCTTCAAGCCCGTGGCGGGTCCAACCGAAACGATCGACTTGTCCTCGACCTTGACGTCGACGTTCGTTGCGATTTCCCCCGACACCGGATCGAGCAACCGCCCACATCGGATCACTGTCGGCTCCGCAACAGAATAAGAGGCCGCGAGCAGTATTAACGGCAACACCAAGCGCATATCCTCTTAGGATAGGGCATCTGAATGCGCGGACGCGATTTCGAGCAACTCGTCGAACAGGCTCTGGCCGAACTGCCGCCAGCCTACCGCCGGCGCATTCGGAACGTCGTGATGGTGGTGGAGGACGAGCCGCCGAGGCCCGGCTTGTTGGGACTTTACGAGGGCCGTCCTCTGACGGAGAGAAGCTTCTTTACGCCCATGTCCGTGCCCGACCGCATCACCATCTACCAGGGTCCGCACGAGCGCGCAGCGCACTCTCCGAACGAATTGAAGAACATGGTTTCTGAGACGGTCTGGCACGAAATCGGCCACTATTTCGGCATGAACGAGCGGCAGGCGCTGCGGGCCGAGCGTCGCAGAGCCGCTGCGAGGAAGCGCCTGTAGTCCCCCGCACGGCCCAGTGCATTGCAATGGCCGCGAACGGAAGGGAGTCGCGACCGTCAGGGAGCGGTTGTATATGGCCTGCGAGCTTCTGTTTAGATGGATAGGTGGTGGTAGCAGACTTGCCGCCAGCATTGGCGGATCGGCAGTGAGAAGGATATCCCGATGAATTCCCAGCAGCCCCGGCTCGTTCTCGATAAGTACTCGCTCGGCGTGGGCGACCGCTTCGCCCATCAGGGCCGGGCACAACTGCGCGCCTGCTTCCAGGCCGCGGAACATGGAGTTACCGTCGTGCCCGTCTGGAACAAGTCGAATCGCGAACACACGATTGTCGGCTCCCAACCCGCCAGCGTCCGCGACGAAGCCGACCAGGCTGCGAAGGCACTTGGGTGGAAGGCGCCCTACTATGTGGATGCCGATCACATCAACCTGGAGACCGTCGACCGCTTCGTCGAGTCCAGCGATTTTTTCACACTCGATGTCGCCGATGCGATCGGCCGTCCCGCCGAGCCCGGCGTAATCGACGCTTTTCTCAAGGCTCACCCGGAACTCACCGAGCCCATTGCAATTGACGGCATCGAACAGCCCTTCCGGATGTCGCGCACGGAGGCCGGTGCGATCGCCTCAAAGTATTTGCATGCTGTCCACCAGGCAGGCGGGATCTACCGCAGGCTCATCGCGGCGAAGGGCGCGGCCGGCTTCATCACGGAAGTGTCGATGGATGAAACGGACAGCCCGCAAACTCCATCTGAACTGTTGCTGATTCTGGCCGCGATCGCCGATGAAGGCGTCCCGGCGCAGACCATCGCGCCGAAGTTTACGGGCCGCTTCAACAAGGGCGTCGATTACAAAGGCGACGTGGAACAATTCGAACGAGAGTTTGAAGCGGACCTCGCCGTGATCGCCTTTGCCCGCCAGCGCTATGGCCTGCCGCGCAACTTGAAGCTCAGCGTGCATTCCGGCAGCGACAAGTTCTCGATCTATGCGCCCATGCGGCGCGCCTTGCGCAAGTTCGACGCGGGCGTACACCTGAAGACCGCCGGAACCACCTGGCTGGAGGAACTGATCGGACTCGCGGAAGCCGGTGGCGAGGGATTGCTCCTCGCCCAGGAAGTCTACGCCGCCGCCTATGCGCACAGCGACGAACTCTGCAAGCCTTACGCGACAGTGATCGAGATCGACCCCGCGCGTCTGCCCTCGCCCGAGCAGGTCCGCGGCTGGTCTTCCGGGCAGTTCACCTCGGCTCTGCGGCACGACCAGTCGAACCCGCTTTACAATGCCGACCTACGCCAGTTGCTGCATGTCGGCTACAAAGTAGCTGCCGCCCTCGGCGCTCGATACACAGGCCTGCTCGACGCCTGCGAGACGACCATCTCCCGCAACGTGACGGAGAACCTGTTCGACCGCCACATCAGGCCGCTGTTCCTCAGTTGAACGCCCTATCCGACGCGCCAGTAGATCGAGTACCGCTTGTCGAAGATCGAATTGAGCGGTGTGAGATGAATCTCGTTTGACTGACCGGTGATCCGGAACGCCAGCGGCGTTGCTCCATCCGGTTTGATCCAGGACGCAAGCTCCGCGCCTGCAGCCTTCAATTCCGGTACGGCGAAGAGGGTCTTCTCCATCTCGGGTCCCTCGGGGCCGATGATCTTCGCGGGCGTCAGTCCCTCGTTGCCCATGTCTCCTGCGAGCACCAGTGGCCCATAGCAAAACGCCTGCAGTGTGCGATCGTCCGGCAGGGGCTCCGCGCGCAGCGCCATCGGCAAGGCGAGTTCAACGCGGTCGCCGTTCTGCCAGACGCGCTTGATCGCCAGGTAGCTACCGGGGCTGGCGGAAACCTCCAGCGCTTTTCCGTTCACCTTCACGGAGGCGTCTGACGCAACCCAGGCGGGCACCCTGAGCCGCAGCGTCAACTGCGTGGGCCTCGCAACCCGGATCGACAGCGTTGTCCCGCTCTCCTCGGGGAAGTTCGTCTTCTGGATGAGAGAAAGATTCTTCTCCCGCCAGTTCAACTCAGACGCGACGAAGAGGTTCACATAGATGCCATCGTCATCGTGGAAGTAGATGCTGCCGCCGAGCTTCGAATACTCTTCCACGCCTGTGCCGGTGCAGCACCAGAACGAGTCGTTCTCCGTGCTGAAGGTCTTCCACGCACGCGGCCAGTGAGAGAGGTAGTACATCGTCGCGCCGGTCTGCGGATGTATCGTTCCCAGCCGGTGGTTCAGCAGCACGCGCTCGTAGTAGTCGAAGTAGCGCGGGTCGCCCGACCATTGATAGAGATGGCGCGTCAGCTTCAGCATGTTGTAGACGCAGCAGCATTCGGCCGTCGCCACGTCCCGCTTCAGTTCCTCGGCAAGGTGGCGCGGCTGCGTCAGCCAGCCCTCTCCGTTGCTGGTCCCGCCGGTCGCGTAACAGCGCGCGCCGGTGACCTCGTACCAGAAGTAGTCGGCGACATCGTGGAACCGCACGTCCCCGCTCAACTCATACCGGCGCGCTGCGCCGATCACCTGCGGGACGTGCGTGTTCACATGCAGTCCGCGCAGCTCGTCGCGCCGCAACGCCAGAGGATTGAAGAACCACTTCTTGGTGAAGCGGTCGCCGGCCTTGGCCCAGCGTTCGTTGCCGGTCACGGCAGTCAGGTTGTAGAGCACCTCGTTCATGCCGCCGTACTCTTCGCCGAGGATCTTCTGCATCTGCACTTCGGGAATGGGCGCGCTCCACGCGTCCACCCAACCCGCGATCCCCTCCACGACCTGCAGTGCTTGTTTGTTGCCGCAATGGAGATGCATGTCGAGCAGGCCGGCCATGACCTTGTGCAGCGTGTAGTAAGGCGCCCAGACCTTCTTGCGCACCTTCACGCGATCGAACAGTTCCGTGGGAAAGGCGCTGAGATATCCGCCACCGAGCCTGGCCTGGCACTTCGCCAATTCGGCGACCATCATGTCGCCTTTCGCTTTCAACTCCGGGTCGCCTGTCGAGGCGTGCATCAGGCCGCAGGCCGAAAGGAAGTGGCCGGCGAAATGGCCGCGCACTTCACAGTCGGGCTTCTCCCAACCGCCCAACGGCTGAGCCGTGGAGGGCAGCCCGGCGGTCACCCGGAAGTTGTGCAGCAGGCGATCGGCCGACAGCCGGTGCAGGTAGTCGCGATTCCATTCCTGAGCGTCGCGCAGCGGTCCCGCAGTCAAACGGACCTGGCCCAGCGCGAACGGCTTTACCTTGGCCGGCACGTCCTGACGTTCAAAAGTGAGTGTCGCACCGAAGGGCGGCGCTTCGGCCTGAGTCCCTTCGCGGGGAGGCGCGGCGGGTGCGTTCGCGACGCCGGTGCTCTGCGGAGCCTCCTGGGCCAGCGCCAGGGCGGAGACCGGTCCGGCTGCGGCCAGGGCAGCGAAGCCACGGCGGCTCAGGCGTCGGTTATCGCGTTGTTCATCCATGCTCGACCTCCTATGCCGGGCGTTGCAAGCGCCGGTGGCCACCATACTTCAACCGTCAACTCTATCGTCTTCCCAACGACATTTGAAGCCACCTTCTCGTGCCATCGCCCGCCATGATTCGCTGGTAGAATCGAAGCCGCAACCGTCGTTTGGGAGCCGTGACCGTAAGGGAGTGGTGGATATCCGTGCTCAACATGGGAATACCACCGCTCCCTTACGGTCGCTGCTCCTTTTCGGCTGTTATTCAGGGAGAGAACAATGAGAGCACTTCGTGATTCCGGGCTCGCCGCCACGTTGCTGACTACGATTTCTTTCGGCCTCATGCCGTGCGCTGCGCAAACAGCCTCTCCCCAATCTGCAACCGCGAAAGCGGTCCACGACTATCCCGTGAAGCCGGAGCCCTTCACGTCGGTTCATCTCAATGACTTGTTCTGGTCGCCGAGGATCGAGATCAACCGCAAGGTCACGATCCCCTTCGCATTCCAAATGTGCGAGAAGACCGGGCGCGTAGATAACTTTCTCCGCGCCGGCGCAGCGTTACGCGGAGAGGAACTCAAGGACAAGACGCCTCCGGGCTATCCCTTCGACGACTCCGATGTCTACAAGATCATCGAAGGCGCGGCCTACACCCTGAGCGTGACTCCCGACCCGGCTCTCGAAGCTTACGTCGACAGCTTGATTCAGAAGGTCGGAGCGGCGCAGGAGAGCGACGGATACCTTTACACAACGCGCACCATCGACCCGCTTCACCCGCATCCCTGGGCCGGCACGAAGCGCTGGGAAAACGAAGAGGTCCTGAGCCACGAACTCTACAACCTCGGCCACCTGTATGAAGCCGCTACGGCCTACTACCAGGCCACGGGCAAGCGCCCGTTGCTCGACATCGCGCTCAAGTCCGCCGACTTGCTCGGCCGCACGTTCGGCCCGGGCAAGACGAGCATCTGGCCCGGTCACCAGATCGCCGAGATGGGGCTCGCAAAGTTGTACCGGACAACGGGCGACGAGCACTATCTGAATCTCGCGAAGTTCCTGCTCGACGAACGCGGTCCCAACGGCAAGGCGTACAACCAGGCCGACCGGAAAGTCGTCGATCAAACGGAAGCCGAAGGCCATGCGGTGCGCGCGACCTACATGTACTCCGGCATGGCCGACGTGGCCGCGCTCACCGGAGACGCGCAGTACGTGAAAGCCATCGACAGCATCTGGGACAACGTCGTCTCGAAGAAGCTCTACATCACCGGCGGAATCGGCGCCACATCCAACGGAGAAGCCTTCGGCGCGAATTACGAACTGCCGAATATGAGCGCCTATAACGAGACCTGCGCCGCGATCGGCAATGACTATTGGAACCAGCGTCTGTTCCTGCTGCATGGCGATGCGAAGTACGTCGATGTGCTGGAGCGCACGCTTTACAACGGCCTGATCTCGGGCCTCTCGCTCGACGGGAAGACGTTCTTCTATCCGAATCCATTGGAGTCGAACGGCCAGCACGAACGCAGCCCGTGGTTCGGCTGCGCCTGCTGCCCGAGCAACATGACCCGGTTTCTCGCCTCCGTGCCCGGCTACGTCTACGCGCATCGCGGCGACGTGTTGTACGTGAACCTGTTCGTCGCGAGCACCGCCGAAGTCCAATTGGATAGCGGAGCGAAAGTCACCATGGTGCAGGAGACGCGCTATCCCTGGGACGGCGTGGTGAAGCTCACGGTGACGCCCAATCAGAGCGCCCGGTTCACGCTCAACGTGCGCGTGCCCGGTTGGGCCCGGAACGAGGTGACGCCGGGCGGCTTGTATCACTTCGTGGACCAGGCGCGCGATCCCGTTTCTCTGAAGGTGAACGGCAAGCCGGTCGCGCTGAATCTCGACAAGGGCTACGCCGTGCTCACCCGCGAGTGGAAGCGCGGCGACGCGGTGGAATTGGGCCTGCCGATGCCGGTGCGCCGCGTCGCGGCGAACGAAGCCGTTGCCGCTGACAGGAATCGCGTAGCACTGCAGCGCGGCCCGCTTGTTTACTGCGCCGAATGGCCTGACAATCCGAACGGCCACGTGCGCAACCTGGTGCTCTCGGATCGCGCGCCGCTCACCGCGGAGTTCAACGCGGGCCTGCTCAATGGTGTGGAAGTCATCCGCGGCAAAGCGCTCAGTCTCGCTTACGACGCACAGGGCGCCTTGCGAAAGAGCGGGCAGGACTTCACGGCCATCCCGTATTACGCCTGGGCGAATCGCGGGCGCGGTCAGATGATGGTGTGGATCCCGGACGAGGAATCCGCGGGCAAGCCGCTGCCGTATCCGACGCTTGCCATGCGGAGCAAGGTAACAACCTCCGGCCAGAAGAGTCCGCGTGCGATCAACGACGGCGAGGAACCGCGCGCGTCGAACGACCCGGACGATTTCTTCGATTGGAATCCCAGCAAGGGCACGACGGAGTGGGTCGAATATGACTTCGACCATACCGCCACCGTCTCAGAAGCCTCTGTCTACTGGTTCGACGACACAGGCGAGGGCGAATGCCGCGTGCCCAAGAGTTGGCGTGTGTCGTACCGCGACGGCTCGGGATGGAAACCAGTGGAGAACACAGCGGCCTACACAAACGAGAAGGACCGCTACAACAGCATCTCGTTCAAGCCGGTCTCAACCACTGGCCTGCGGCTCGAGGTCACGCTCCAGCCCGAATGGACGGCCGGGATCCAGGAGTGGAAGGTCGTCGAAAAGTAAAAGCATCACCGAGAGAGATGGGCGCTCAGAACGTCGTCTGCTCGGTCCGCGCGATGATCTCTTCCTGCAACGCCGGAGTCAGGTCACAGAAGTAATCGCTGTACCCCGCCACGCGCACGATCAGGTCGCGATGCTGTTCCGGGTGCGCCTGCGCCTTGCGCAGAGTCTCCGCCGTCACCACGTTGAATTGAATGTGGTGGCCGTCTAGCTTGAAGTACGAGCGCACCAGGTGCAGCAGATTATCAAGCCCCTCCGCGCCCTCGACCACCTTCGGCGTGAACTTCTGATTCAATAGTGTCCCACCCGTGCGCGCATGGTCCATCCGCGCTGCTGATTGAATCACCGCCGTTGGCCCGTGCCGGTCGGCGCCTTGCACGGGCGAAATGCCGTCCGAGTGCGACTCGTAAGCGCGCCGGCCATCGGGCGTCGCGCCCGTCACCGAACCGAAGTAAACATGGCACGTCGTCGACAGCCAGTTCACGCGATAGCAGCCGCCCTTCGTGTTGGGCCGGCCGTTGATCTCGTCGTAAAACGCGTCGAAGACCTGCTTCAGAATCGTGTCGGCGCGCTCATCGTCGTTGCCGTATTTCGGAGTGCGATTCCACAGCAGCAGGCGCGTCTTTTCGTGGCCCGCAAAGTTCGCCCCCAGCGCGTCGAGTAGCTCGCCCATCGATAAGTCCTGCTCTTCGAAGGCGTGATGCTTGATCGCCGACAGGCTGTCGGTGCAGGTACCCGGCGCGACGCCCATGATGTAAGTCGTGTTGTAGCGCGGCCCGCCGGCGTTGTAGTCGCGACCCTTCGCGATGCAGTCATCGACCAGCGTCGAGAGGAACGGCGCGGGCATGTGCTCCGCGTACAGACGTTCGATGACGTTGTTCCCGCGCACCTTGATATCGACGAAGTGGTGCAGTTGACGGCTGAATGCCTCGAAGACCTGTTCGTACGAAGTGAAGCTGCGCGGGTCACCGGTCTCGATGCCGATCCGCTTGCCGGTACGCGGGTCCAGACCGTTGTTGAGTGCGATTTCGAGCACCTTCGGCAGGTTGAAATAGCCCGTCAGGATGTAGGCCTCTTTGCCGAACGCGCCGGTCTCCACGCAGCCCGATGTGCCACCGCAGCGCGCATCTTCAATCGACTTGCCCTGCCGCAGAAGCTCCTCGACCACCATGTCCGCGTTGAAGATAGACGGCTGCCCCCACCCCTTGCGGACGATCTCCAGGCCGCGCTTCAGGAACCGGTCGGGGTTCTTCTTGCTGAGTTGCAGATTCGACGAAGGCTGGAGCAGGCGCATCTCGTCGATGACGTCGAGGATCAGGTACGTGACGTCGTTCACCGCGTCGGCACCCTCGGCCGTAAGCCCGCCGTTGTTGATGTTGGCAAAGTCGGTGTAGGTGCCGCTCTCGGCCGCGGTCACCCCGACTTTGGGCGGCGCGGGCTGGTTGTTGAACTTCACCCAGAAGCACTGGAGCAGTTCTTCCGCCGCCTCGCGCGTGAGCGTGCCTTCGGCCACCTGCGCTCGATAGAAGGGGTAAAGATGCTGGTCCAGGCGTCCGGGACAGAACGAATCCCACGTGTTCTGCTCCGTGACCACGGAAAGATGCGTGAACCAATAGGCCTGCAAAGCTTCCCAGAAATTGCGCGGCTTGTGCGCCGGCACGCGGCGGCAGACTTCGGCAATCCGGAGCAGCTCGGCTTTGCGCCGTGGATCGTGTTCCAGCGCCGCCAGTTGCCCGGCCTTCTCCGCGTGACGCTCGGCAAAGCGGACCGCCGCGTCGATGGAAATCGACATCGCCAGCAGTTCCTGCTGCCGGTCATACGCTGCCGGATCGGCGAAGAAATCGAGCGCCGCCAGAGCCCTTTCGACATCGGCCTTCAGATCGAGCAGGCCCTTACGATAGATCACGTCTCCGAGCACGGTGTGGCCCGGCGAGCGCTGCTCCATGAATTCGGTGAAGATGCCCGCTTCGTAAGCGTCCTTCCACGCCGGAGTCATCTCGCGGAACATGCGGTCGCGCATGCTGCGGCCCGCCCATTGCGGGATCACTTCGTCGCGCTGCACGCGCAGCGCTTCGCCACTGACGGCGTACGAGATCTTCTCGCGCGTGTTGAGAATCTCGAAGTCCCGCACGCTGTGGCAACACAGTTCGGGGAATGTGGGTGTGCCTTTCGGCGCAGGTCCGCGCTCACCGATGATCAACTCGCCGTCGCCGATGAAGACGGCCTTGCGCTCCATGAGGTAGCGGAACGCTTTGGCGCGCAGCACGGGCGTTGAGTCCGCCTCGGCCTGACGATAGAACTCAGTGAGCAGCGCGGCCCGTTCTATCGAAAGCCAAGGCTTCGCATCCAGGCTCTGCTGACGTAATCCGGCAACGCGCTCGTTCATCGCTAACCCCCACCAACTCGAACGTTCAAACCCGCGCTCCGCAGCACTCCCGCGACTTCGTCGAGTCTCGCCGCCGAAGGCTCGCTGAAAACCCGCGCCTGTGAATTCCCTCCCAGCCGCGCATGCTTGCCCGCGCCGATGCGGTGATACGGCAGCACGTCGATCCGCGCCAGCCCGCACGAACGCACGAAGCTCGCGACAGCCGCGAGTTCCTCGGGGCTGTCGTTCACATCCGGGATGAGCGGGAAACGGACGATGACCGGCTTGCCCGTGCGGGCGAGCGCCCGCAGGTTCGCGAGAATCGTCTCATTCGGCACGCCAGTGAAGCGGGCGTGCGTCGCGGAGTCCATCGCCTTCAAGTCGTACAGCACCAGATCGGCCAGTGCGCTTACCCTCGAGAAGACGTCGGGCGACGCGAAGCCGCATGTATCCAGAACGGTATGGATGCCTTGCTCGCGGCAGGCAGCCAGTAGACCTTGCGTGAATCCCGGCTGCGCCAGTGGTTCGCCGCCGGAGATGGTGACTCCGCCCCCGGATTCGTCAAAGAAAACGACGTCGCGCCGCAACTCGTCCATCAACTCGGCGACCGTCGTCCTGCGTCCCGCAAGCTCGCGCGCCCCGGCGACGCACGCCTCGGCGCAACTGCCACACGCGTCGCACTCTTCCGGGATCTTCAAACCCTCGGCGGGGTCGCCGATTCCGTGCCGGGGACACGCCGCGACGCAGTCGCCGCACAACCGGCAGCACTCCGCAAACAGCATGAGATGGGGCTGAAAGTCCTGACTTTCCGGGTTGTGGCACCACCCGCAGCGCAGTGGACAGCCTTTCAGGAACACGGTCGTGCGGATGCCCGGTCCGTCGTGGATGGAGAAGCGCATCGTGTTGAACACGATGCCGGCGATCTCCTTTGCGGCCGGAAGAGAGAGAGCGCCCGAATTGTCCTGGCTGGTGGTGGCCATGACTGGACCTGTCACTCCCATTTAACCGCAACTCCGGGCCCGGACCCGCGTGTAGTGGGCCAGACCCGCAGCCGGGCGTGGTGGGGCAGGCTTTCAGCCTGCGGACCGGTTTCAACCGGTCCTTCTGCGCAAGCGGGCGGGGCTGAATGCCCCGCGCAGAATGAATTCTGCCCCACCACGCCCCGCGCGGGTCTCGCCGCGAAGCATGCTCGTTTTCAGTCAGCCCCTTCGCGTTTGCACGGTTCGGTTACCCTGGAGGTGAAGACAACGGTCATACCCAAAGTCAAGATGGAATTCCTTAGAGTTCACGCATTGCGCGGCCCTAATATCTGGGCGAACTTCCCTGTGATCGAAGCCTGGGTGGACCTGGGTCCGTGGAACGACACGTCCTCGGACAGTGTCCCAGGCTTCAACGAGCGCATCATGAGCTGGTTGCCGACGCTGGTCGAGCACCGTTGCAGCGTCGGCGAGCGGGGCGGGTTTTTCGAGCGTCTGCGGCGGGGCACCTACCCTGCCCACATCCTCGAACACGTCACCCTGGAGTTGCAGGCCTTGGCCGGAGGCGGGCCGTCCGGTTTCGGCCGGGCCCGCGCAACCGCGGAGGATGGCGTCTACAAGGTCGTTTTCAAGTACAGAGACGAGACGCTGGCGCGGGACTGCCTGGATGCCGCCCGCGAACTCGTTCTGGCCGCTCTCCAGGACCAGCCGTTCGAGGTCGCCGCGACGATAGAAAAGCTGCGGGAAGTCGCCGAGCAGAACCTGCTGGGACCAAGTACGGAATCGATCGTCCAGGCGGCCCGCAAGCGCAACATCCCGTTCCGGCGGCTCAACGACTACAGTCTCGTGCAACTCGGCTACGGCTCGAAGCAGCGCCGCATCCGCGCGTCGGAGACCGACGAGACCCGGGCCATCGCGGAGTCGATCGCGCAGGACAAGGACCTGACCCGCCAGATGCTCCAGGCCGCGGGCGTACCCACGGCGCAAGGCTATCCGGTGACCGACGCCGAGGACGCCTGGGAGACGGCCGAGTACATCGGCGTGCCGGTGGTCGTTAAACCGCGGGATGGCAACCAGGGCCGTGGCGTGACGACGAACGTGATGACGAAGGAGCAGTTGTTGGCCGCCTATGCGGCGGCGCTCGAAGAGAGTTCGTCGGTGATCGTCGAGAAATTCGCACCCGGCAACGACTACCGCCTCCTCGTAGTGGATGGCAATGTCGTCGCCGCGTCGCGCCGCGAGCCTGCCCAGGTGATGGGCGATGGACGCAGCACCATCCGTGAACTGGTTGAGGTGGAGAACCGCGATCCGCGCCGCGCCGAGCATCACGCCAGCAGCCTGAGCAAGATCCATATCGACGAGATCAGCCTCAACGTCCTCAAGGACCAGGGCTTCACCCCGGACTCGATCCCTCCCGCCGGTCAAATGGTGCAGATTCGCCGTAACGCCAACCTGAGCACAGGCGGCACGGCCATTGACGTCACCGAACTGGTGCATCCCGATGTGGCCGCCCGCGCAATCGACGCGGCCAAAGTAGTCGGCCTGGACATCGCCGGTATTGACGTGATCGCCACCGACATCACGCAACCGCTGGAAGCCCAGCACGGCATCATCGTCGAAGTGAACGCCGCGCCCGGGTTGCGCATGCACCTGGCGCCTTCCACCGGCGAGCGCCGCGAAGTGGGCGCCGCCATCATCGACATGCTCTTCCCGCCCGGGGAGAACGGCCGCATCCCCATCGCGGCCATCACCGGCACGAACGGCAAAACCACCGTTACCCGCTTTCTTGCTCACATTCTGCAGGGCGCCGGCAAGACCGTGGGCATGACCACCACGGACGGCGTCTGGGTCGACGACCGGCGCATTCTGACCGGCGATTGCAGCGGCCCGATCAGCGCCGGCTATGTCCTGATGAACCCGAACGTGGACATCGCCGTGCTCGAAACCGCGCGCGGCGGCATCCTGCGCGCGGGCCTCGCCTTCAATGAGTGCCAGGTCGCCGTCGTAACCAACATTGGCGAGGGAGATCACCTCGGCACGGCTGACACAGGCACGGTGGAAGACCTCGCCAAAGTGAAGCGAACCGTCGTCGATGTCGTCGCCTCCGACGGCACGGCCGTGCTGAATGCGGCCGATCCGCTGGTAGCCGGCATGGCGAAATACAGCCATGGCCGCGTACTCTATTTCGCCCGTGACGGCCAGAATCCCGTGATTGTCGAACATCGCGCTGGCGGAGGAACGGCGATCCTCGTACGGGACAACAGCGTCATCCTCGCGGAAGGCGGGCAGGAGCAGGCGCTGATCCCGCTGGATGAAATCCCGATGACATTCGGCGGACGAGTCCCGTTCGAGGTGGACAACGCGCTCGCTGCGCTTGGCGCGGCCTGGGCCATGGGTGTGCCCAAGGACCGGATTGTCGGACGCGCCCGCTGCTTTGCCAGCGACATGACCAAGGTGCCGAGCCGCTTCAACATTCTGGAGCTGCGCGGAGCGACGGTGATTGTGGACTACGGCCACAACACGCACGCGCTGCGCGCCATGATCGAAGCCTTGAAGATGTTCCCGCACAAACGCCGCGCGGCGCTGTATTCTTCTTCGGGCGACCGGCGCGACAACGACATCGTGACGATGGGCCAACTCCTGGGCGACGCCTTCGACCGGGTGATCCTTTACGAGGACTCTACGGACAGGTACGAGCGCAAGCCGGGCGAAATCATCGCTCTGCTGCGCCAGGGCCTGGCTTCCGCCAACCGGGTGAAAACAATCGAGGAGATCGAGGGTGGCCTGAACGCCTTCAAACACGCGCTGACAACGGTGCAACCTGGAGAGCTACTGTTAGCACAGGCGCATCTGGCCAACCCGACCATGGAGTATCTCCGTGAGTATCTGGGTGAACACGGCGAAGGCGGAGCGGCTTAGTCCGGGAAAGCCATCCATGCGGAAGCTTCGCCGAATCACTTGCATTTCGAGTCTGGCTGCTGGGATACTGCCGCCGTGGGATTGACACTCGACGAATTGACCGACAGCTTGATCGCCTCCTACGCCTGCACGGGCGGGATTAATCACATCGACGGCAAAAATCTGCCCTCAAAACAGGCCATCACGGAAATCACCGTAGACTTGCTGCGCCTGCTCTTTCCCGGTTTTTTCGATGAGAAACTGCTGCACTCTTCCGATCTTCACTCCGGCACCCTGGCGCTGCTGGCCAGCGTGGCGGCACGCCTGGAGAGCGAGATCGGCAAGAGCCTGGAGTACAATCCCCCCGCGGGGCTGGTAAGCTCCGACCTGCGCGAGGCGGCGCACGCGTTCACGCTCCAGTTCCTGGCGAACTTGTCGCGAGTACGGGACCTGCTTCGGACCGATATCGAGGCGGCTTACGACGGCGACCCGGCCGCCCTGAGTAAGGACGAGGTGATCGTCGCCTACCCGTTTGTCGAGGCCATCGCCGTGCAAAGACTTGCGCACGAGCTGTACCTCAACGAGATCCCGCTGATCCCCCGCATCATGACCGAGTGGGCTCATGCCCGGACCGGCATGGATCTCCATCCCGGCGCGCGGATTGGCACGCACTTCTTTGTCGACCATTGCACCGGTACCGTCGTGGGCGAAACCACCGAAATCGGCAACCACGTCAAGATGTACCAGGGGGTTGGCCTGGTGGCGCAATCGCTGGCTGCCGGCCAGGCTCTGCGCGGGTTGAAACGGCATCCGACCATCGAAGATCGCGTGACGATCTATGCGGGCGCCACAATCATGGGTGGAGGCACAATCGTCGGCGCCGGCAGCACCATCGGCGCGAGCGTGTTCCTCACCAGGAGCGTTCCGGCCAATTCGCTGGTGACTCAGGAAGCCGCGGACGTGAAGATCATCCAGAAGCGAAGCGGCGACAGCTTCGAATTGGATTTTCAGATTTGAAGCCCTGAACGGCGCGACCCCCTGGGACCGCCGATCTCCAGATCGGCACCCATTGCCGCGCCAGCGGCAACGTTTGGAAATGCCTCTGAACAGACAGCGGCAATGCCGGACAACCACCGCTCCCCGACGGTCGCGGCTCCGTCCAGGTGTTTTCTGAGCAACTATTTCGCGTCGCGATTGATGATCGCAATCCGAAACACTGGCTTGGCCTTTTCCGACGCTTCCATCTCATAGACCTGCTCGGTCTTGGCAGGATCGTAATCGCGCCAGAGCCAGATCAACTCGGCCGGAAACTCCGCGGCGCCCTGCGCACCGCTGTGCATCCCCTTGCCGAAGCTGAAATGAAAGTCGTAGCCGGCGAGTTTCAGCGCATTGGCCATACCAACGTTCGCCAGCGGCCAACTGCCATAGTGCCGTTCAAACCAGTTCAACTCCATGTCCTGGTTGCCGTCCTGGAGCCACACGCGAATGTTGCGCTTGGGCTCGCGCAGCACCTTCTCCGGATAGTCCTGGCCGCCGTCCGCCACGCCTGGGTCTTCCTTCCACTGGATGCTCACGAAACTGCCGATCCACGAGATCACGCGGCTGAACTCGCCGGGCATCTGCCAGGCAGCGTTGAAGGAGCAGATTCCCCCGGAAGAAGCGCCGAGTATGGCCCGGCTATAGGCGTCCTTACGAATGTTGTACTTGGCCTGAACCTCCGCCAGGACCTCATCGCGCAGGAAGCGCACGTAGCGCTCGCTCACGGTATCGTAAAGCGTGCTGCGCATGGAATCGCCCAGTCCCCGGCCCCACTTGTCCGCGTACGCCTTCACGGAATTGTAAGTCGGAGTCCCGGGGGCGCCGCTGATGTCGCCGGGCATGATGAAGACGCAAATCGCGACAGGCATCTGCTTTTGCGCAATCAGGTTGTCGATGACGTTCAGCGCCGGGTTGCCGCCCTCGCGGTCGAGATATCCCTTGCCGTCCTGAAACACCATCAGCGCCGCGGGCGTCGAGGGAGAGTATTGGGCCGGCACATAAATCCAGTAATTGCTCTTCATCCCGTCGTAGATCTTGCTGTTATGTTGCACCGGCCCCACGAGCGTACCCTCCGGGACACCCGGTTGGTGGTACGAGAGCGGACCGAACACGGGCACGTCGGGACTGCCGCCGAAATTTGTTCCATCGATCCGGTAATGAAAGGAGTGGGACGCGCCGGTGGGCTGGATCGCGGCCACCGCGTACCAGAGATCGCTCGCGCCGGCCCGCTGCATCGCCGGTCCGGCGGCCTCATCGATGACGATCTCGGGCGTCGCTTTGGCCTCGATCGCGAAAAACAGGTCAGGGCCATGCCCGATCCACGCCGTACCCTTTTTCAATGCCTCGGCCGGCAGCGTCGCGGAGATGGCCGTGGCCAGGTTTGGATCGGCGGACTTCGCCATCCCGATCAACTGAGGAGCCGTCAGCTTGTCGGCAGGGTATGCGGAAACGGAAAGCAGCGAGATGAGCAACAGAGCTTTCGCGCAGGTCGCAGGGCGAGAGGATGGCGGAGATTGAAGTTGGATGTGCATGAGCTCGGCCACATACCAATCTACTTCTTAGCGCGGCGGCAAGTGCCAGTCCAAGAAGGGCCTGCCCGCCCTTCTTGGCCAACGCCGGCGCAAGGGCCTCCCGCCGGGAAGGCCCACGCATATCCAGGCTGGAAATGTCTTCAGTCCTCCGTTTCGGTGCCAACTATGGCGACGCCGTTGGCTGCGCTGGTGATTGTCGCGGCGCCTTTCAGCGTCAGGTTGCCATCCTCATCCCTCTGAAAAATCGACAGATGGGAAAGCTGGCCGCTGCCGTCCACCACCGCGATCAGGCCGTCTCCGGACGCGATGTCGGTCGGGTTGCCATGCAGCGTCGCCGCGACCGCGGCGTCCTGCACGATTTTTTGGCCGTAGACCGCATATCGCGATACGCTCATGCTGGGCGAGTTGCTGGAAAACAGGAATGGTCCCGCCAGGGCCACCCAGCACGGTGCATGCTGGGTGCCGGACCCGGTCACCGTCAGGACAGCGCCGTTGCGAACCAGACTGATTTCGTCGGCGTGAGCGATGGTGACGTAAGCATTGTTGCCGCGAGTGACGAGCCCGAACGGCGCGTTCACGTTCTGCGGAATGTTTTGAACCAGACTGGCGATCCCGCTGACCGATCCGTCCTCCAGCAGGTTCACAGTTTCAATCACGTTGTTCTTTTCCGTGATGATCACCTGGTTAGTCAATACGCCCACCTGCGCGGCGCTTCCGTCGGCGAGCAACAGCAGGGCCACGCCGTCGGGGTTGCCGATCACGTAGGATCCATACAATCTATGGGACTCGACCTTCGTGGTTCCCAGGATGTAGAGATGGTCGTGGCCAAAGGCGACGCTGACCGGGCTCGAAGCCGTGGAGATCAGTTGTGCGAACTGGAGTCCCTTGTCGGCACGCTCAAAGACAGCGACCGATTTCGATCCGAAATTGACGGCGGCGACGACGTTGCCGTGTGCCGCAACCCCGCCGGAATTGCCGCTCACGCCGCCCTGGCCCCGAGCCGATAGCGTCTGAACGAGATTGTCTGAAGTGTCGTAAACCAGCAGTTGATTCTGCGCGGTGTTCGATGTAGTGACAACCAGCACATTCGGGTTGCTAGCCGCGTTGACGGTTGCCGAGGCTCCGATGAGCAGCACGGACAGGGTGAAGACAGAGATGTAGCGCATTCAATTCTCCTGGTGTTTCGTTCGTCCTGCTTTGAGCGATCTTGCGCAAGCGCAATTGGACCCATGGAGTGCAATCGGCGCACGCCGGGAGCGGTGCTCTTCGCAGGGATGTGTGCGTTAATGGATGCGCCCGGGGCAGCGACTACTTTGATTCTGTTCCGCGGCGCGAAGCATCCAGTCCGGTCATCGCAGGTGTATTCGCCATCTCCCCCCGAGGAGGTTACGGCGAAGTTTGATTTTATTGTCGTGTATTTCGCGAAAACGAGATTCCTTGCCGTCAAGGCAGCAGCGGCGGCCTGCGGGTTCGAGGCGACAGTGGCGGGCGGAGGGTGGATTTGGACTGGACTGAGGCGCGCCGGGGCACAGGCTTGGATTTGTTGGGCCGTCGTCATTCCGGGCGTTTGCCGGCACTGATTGCGAAGCCCAGGTTACTTTGGTAACCGGCCGTCGGCGGCGAGCATCTTGTTTGATACAAATGCGCTCGATACAACTGCGAACCCGACTGGACCCGGCCTGCGCCACGCTCACGCGCCGCTCCCTGATTGGCAGCCTGTTGCCGTTGGCCGGGTTGCTCAAAGCCCAACAGACCCCGACGTATTCATCCGACGTCAGCGTCGTCAACGTGCTGGCGACGGTCCGGGACAAGAAGGGCAAGATCATCAGCGATCTCAAGCAGGACGACTTCCGGCTCGAAGACGAAGGCAAGCAACAGGTGATCCGCTACTTTGCCCGCGAAACCGGGCTCCCGCTGACGCTGGGGCTGCTGGTCGACACCAGCATGAGCCAGCGGCGCGTGTTGCCCCAGGAGCGTTCGGCGAGCTACCGCTTTCTCGACCAGGTTCTGCGCCCCGAGAAGGACCAGGCGTTCATCCTGCACTTCGACCATGACGCCGAGTTGCTCGCCGATCTGACTTCCTCCCGTGAGAAACTGCAGAAGGCATTGGGTGAGCTGGAGTTGCCGCAGCAGGACCAGCAACAGCAGCCGGGAGGCTCCGGCGGAGGATATCCCGGAGGCGGCGGATACCCGGGTGGAGGAGGCCGGCGCGGCGGAGGTTCCGGCGGCCGTCGCGGAGGTGCCGGCACCGTGCTTTATGACTCGGTGCTGCTCGCCTCCGACGAGTTGATGCGTAAGCAACCGGGGCGCAAGGCGCTGATTCTCTTGACCGATGGCGTGGACCACGGCAGCAAGGTATCGATCTACGATGCAATCGTGGCCGCGCACCGCTCGGACACTCTGGTCTACTCCATCCTCTTCGCCGACGAAGAAGGCGCTGGAGGAATGGGCCGGGGCATGGGCGGGGGTATGGGCCGCCACGGCGGCATGGGCCGGGGCGGCGGCGTGCCTCCCAGATCGATGGAGCGCCCGGACGGCAAGAAGATCCTGCAACAGATCTCGCGCGAGACCGGCGGCGGGTTCTTTGAAGTGTCGAAGAAGCATCCGATCGAAGGGATCTACGACGACATCCAGGAAGAGTTGCGCAACCAGTTCAACCTGGGCTACACGCCCGACCCTCCCGGCACGGCTGGCGCGTTTCGCAGAATCTCGGTGAGCGTCACCCAAAAGGATCTGGTTGTGCAGTCCAGGGCCGGCTACTACCCGGCCGCGCATTAACACGCCGGCCGATTGCGCCCTTGAAGCCAAGCCACGCCTCGGAACGGAGCCGCCCTCGGGTCAGAGCCGCGACCGTGAGGGAGCGGTTGTATCGACAATCCTCGCTCGCAACCCGACTTTCGAAGGAGTGCCCACAGGCCTCCGGGCGTGCGAACTCGAATGAAAGTCGTGCACGGCCATCGACGAGCGGCGTCCCGGGAGCGCCGATCTCCAGATCGGCACGGATTGCCGCGCGAGCGGCAACGTTTGGGAATGACGTTTGACAGCGCGGCGCGTGCGCCCTGCCGCCAGTAGCACGCCAAGCCACGGGAAGCGCCCGCACCTCTAGTGAAAGCGCTTCAGCAATTCACCCACTTCCCGCAGATAGACCGGCTCCGCAATCGGGTCCAGGTGGCTCACCGCCGGCTCGTAGCCGCCCTCGGCGAAGGCCTGCTGTTCCGGGAAGTATCCGATGTAGCCGTTGGTGTAGCCCATCAGGTAGGCGTGCGCGGCCGGACAGGCGGCCTTCACTTTCTGCCCGATGGCGTGAAACATTTCGCCCGGGAATGTCACCCACATCAGATCGCCGATCCGCACCGCGGTAGTCGGCGTCTGGATCGCCGTGCCCTTGAAATCCGTGAACAGCTCGCGATAGGAGCGCGGCAGTCGGATGTCTTTGCTTTGAACTTCGATGGACGCATCCCAGGGGGCCGGTTTCAGGCCGCCGAACACGCGCATCACTTCTCGTCCGATCTCCTCGCCCAAGGCCCAGGTCGCCTTGACGTCGTCGGGGTTGCCATCCAGCCCGCCGACCACACGCGGGTTGATGTCACCCGCCGCGCCTTGCACGTAGATCGCGCCCACGCCAGGCGCCAGCTTCTCGACATACGCCTGCATCCGGCCCATCCACTCGCCGGAGATCTTCGCGTTGCGCCCGCCAAGCGATGTCCCGTGGCAGGCATAGTGAATCATCACCGCCATCGGTTTGCCGGCTTCGGTATCGAGCCGCACGATCTGCACGTCGTCGTCGATTGAGCCGCCCGGATTCGCGCCCAGCCGCATGACGCCGCCGAACTCGTGGATCTTCACGGGCGAATCGGTCTTGTACTTCCCGAACGACTGGCTCTGCGCGTTCTCGTCGAAGGTCAGGAACGAATCCGTGTCCTTCGGTTGCACTTGGCGCCGGTTCATGGCGATGCGCGACCGCCCGTCGCCTGCGGCTAGCAGGACGGGTTGCAGGTTCTTGAGCGCCTGCCGCGCCGTCTCGACCAGGGCAGCGGAAAACTGCCGCTCCCAGTTGTTCTCGCCCTTCGCGCTTGGCGAGGGAGCCGCATGATTATGTTCGTCGCCCAGCAGGATGTTGCTCACCGGAACGCCTGTCGCGGCGGAAATGCGCTGGCGAAACTCATCCGTGTCGCGGATGATGATCACGTCGCCTTCCACGAACAGCACCTTCCGCGAGCCGTCGTCGAAAGCCAGGCAGCGCACATACAGCTTGTCGCTGCCGTGCACGCCATCCGACGGGGCATCGCGAAGGTCGTAGCCGCCCATGTTGACGCCTTCGCGAGGAGTCACGTCCGTCTTCGCGAAACCCGCCCGCATGGGACCAGCCAGGGCCAGCGAGCACGCACAGAGAACCAGCAACAAGAGTTTCATGCGC
>Ga0302279_10000930_pt1 | contig 43151 bp, 43 predicted proteins | sample III_Bog_N3_3_FD_194541 | JGI IMG/M metagenome (GOLD analysis project Ga0302279, IMG submission 194541) | Peat permafrost microbial communities from Stordalen Mire near Abisko, Sweden - III_Bog_N3_3 | ecosystem: Environmental > Terrestrial > Soil > Wetlands > Peat | place: Sweden: Abisko... | reverse complement strand
CAGTTGCAGACAATGTGGGCCCAGTTGCGATGATTGTGGGTCGGACCCCTCAGGTCCGTTGCAATGAGCGTGGGCACGGCCCGCCATCTATTGCGATCCGAGCCGCCGATGATTGCGATCCGCTATATGTACCTGGCGGCAACGCGGCCGGCATTGTTCGCCGGCATGCCTCTTCCGGTCGCGGGGGCATTCCTGATGCTGGCCGGGTTCGTCATCGTGATCCTGCAGAACCCGCTGTACGAGATGGTCATGCTGCCCTTGTGGTTCGGCGCGCAGGTGGTCGTCTCCCGCGACTACAACGCCGTCAACGTCGTCTATCTCTATCTCCTGACGGCGGCGCGCGGGGTCGATGGCGCGGCCTGGGGAGGGGCATCAGTCAGCCCCAACCCGATCCGGGTGCCGGCGCGCGGCCGGGGGATGATCTGATGCTCGGCGACAGCGGCGCCAGCGAACGGTCAGGCGAAATCTATCTGCCCTATGTCGGGCACCTCGCCGATCAGGCGGTCCTCCTGCGGGACGGCTCGGTGATGGCGATGGGCCATGTCGGCGGCATGGCCTTCGAGCTGGAGGAGCCGGAGATGCGCAATGCGCGTCTGCGCAACCTCAACACGCTGTTCCGCAACATCGCGGACGACAACGTGAACGTCTGCACGCACCTGATCCGTCACCCCGACGTCCCGGAGCTGCCAAAAGCCGCGTTCCGGTCCGGCTTCGCAGCCGGACTCGACCGGACCTATCGCAGTCGCGTGCTGAACGGCCGGCTGTTCCGCAACGACTACTTCTTTTCGCTGATCGTCACCCCACGCAATCTTCTCGGCAAGGCCGGCAGCAAAATCGCGCGGTTTCGCAAAGGCCCGGCGTCAGATGGCGACGCCGGCGTTGTGCGGACCCTGGAAGACCTCTGGCACGTTCTGGCGAACGGCCTGGAAGACTATGGCATCCGCCGCCTCGGCCTCCGCGAGAAGGGCGAGGTGGTGTTCACCGAGATCGGCGAAGCGCTACGCCTGATCATCACCTGCCGCTGGATGCCCGTGCCGGTCGTGAGCGGGTCGCTCGGGGCGTCGATCTACACGGACCGGGTCATTTGCGGGAAACGCGGCTTCGAAATCCGCGCTCCCGGTGAAAGCTATGTCGGGACGATCTTCTCGTTCCGGGAATACCCGGCCAGGACGCGGCCGGGAATGCTCAACACCCTGCTCAGCGCCGAGTTCCCGCTGGTGCTGAGCCAGTCCTATTCCTTCCTGACCCGCGCGCAGGCGCATGGCCGTCTGGCGATGAAGTCGAGCCAGATGTCGAGCGCCGGGGACAAGGCGCTGAGCCAGATCGAGGGGCTGGTGGAGGCGGAGGATGCCCTGGCGTCCAACGAGTTCGTCATGGGGTCGCACCACCTGAGCCTGGCCGTCTATGCCGACGATCTGAAGCAGCTCGGCGACCGGGGCGCGCGGGCGCGGGCCCGGCTCACCGATACCGGCTCGGTCGTGGTGCAGGAAGGCATCGGGATGGAGGCGGCCTTCTGGTCGCAGCTTCCCGGCAACATCGAGTGGCGCACCCGGCCGGGGGCGATCAACTCGCGCAACTTCGCCGGGTTTTCCAGCCTGGACAATTTCCCCGCGGGCAAGGCCGAAGGCCATTGGGGGCCGGCGCTCGCCAGGTTCCGCACCGATGGCGGCACGCCCTATGATTACGTGCCGCACGTCGACGACGTGGGCATGACGGCGATCTTCGGCCCGATCGGCTCAGGCAAGACCACGCTCCTCATGTTCCTGCTGGCAATGCTCGAACAGTCCATGGTCGAACGCGGCGGGGCGGTGATCTTCTTCGACAAGGACCGCGGTGGCGAGCTGCTGGTCCGCGCGACAGGCGGCACCTACCTCGTGCTGCGCCGTGGCGAGCCGAGCGGCCTGGCGCCGCTGCGCGGGCTGACCGACACGCCGGCCGCGCGCGACTTCCTGCGGGAGTGGGTGACCGGCCTGATCGAGGGGGACGGGAAGGGGAGCATCTCGTCGGAGGAGGCGCGCCGCCTGGAGCGCGGCATCGCCCGCCAGCTTTCCTATGAGCCGGACATGCGGTCGCTGGCCGGGTTGCGCGAGTTCCTCCTGCACGGCCCGGCCGAGGGCGCCGGCGCCCGCCTGGAACGCTGGTGCCGTGGCAAGGCGCTCGGCTGGGCGTTCGACGGCGGCGTCGATGAGGTGCGGCTTGAGGCGTCGATCATCGGCTTCGACATGACCCATCTGCTTGACTACGAGGAGGTCTGCGCGCCGGCCGCCGCCTACCTGCTGCATCGCGTCGGGTCGGTGGTGGACGGCCGCCGCTTCGTCATGTCGTGCGACGAATTCCGCGCCTACCTGCTCAACCCGATGTTCGCCGCGGTGGTGGACAAGTTCCTGCTGACGGTGCGCAAGAACAACGGCATGTTGATCCTGGCAACCCAGCAGCCGGAGCACGTGCTGGAGTCCAGGCTCGGGTCGTCCCTGGTCGCGCAGTGCATGACCAAGATCTTCTACCCGTCGCCCACGGCGGACCGGGACGCCTACATCGACGGCCTGAAATGCACCGAAGGCGAGTTCAAGGCCGTCCGCGAGGACATGGCGCTGGGCAAGCGCCGCTTCCTGCTCAAACGGGAGTCAGGAAGCGTCATCTGCGAGTTCGACCTGGGCGACATGCGCGAATACGTCGCGGTGCTGTCAGGGCGCGCGAACACGGTGCGGTTTGCCGAGCGGCTGCGCCATGAGCTGGGGGAGGAGCCCTCCGCCTGGCTGGGTCAGTTCATGGCCCGCTACCACGAAGCCAGAGACTGAACCAAAGGACGAAGACCATGAAAAGGACGCTTCTGACAACGGCGGCGGTGGCCGCCTGCCTGACGCTGAGCCATGGGGCGCGGGCGCAATTGCAGGTGTTTGACGCGCATAGTTTCGCCAATACGTTGCAGGAGGTTATCACAGCCGGCCAGCAGCTTGCCCAGCTGCAACAGCAGTTGCAGCAGCTCCAGCAAACCTATCAGATGTTCACGAACCCCTCGAACATCACGGGGATGCTCCCCGCCCTGAACCAGCCATCCCTGCAGAACCCGATGCCGGCGGCCAGTTCGATACCGGGCCAGCTTGCCGGCTCTGCCAACACCCTATCGAGCCAGGGTCGGGCCTTCTTCAATCTGAACCATGTCTTCACGGCGACCGGCACTGACCCGCAGGCCACGCTGCTCAACCGCTCTGCCATCTCCATGGCGAACATCCAGGGGATCGCGGCGGCCAATCTGGCATCGATCGAACAGCGCCTGGCCAGTCTGAACGCCATGCAGGACGAGTTGCAGGGTGCGACCGACATCAAGCAGGTGACGGCGATCAACGGCCGCATCGCGATCGAGAGCAACGCGATCCAGGGTCAACAGGCCCAGGCGCAGAACCTTCAGGCCATGGTGACGGCGCAGGCGCAGGCGGACCAACAGGCGGCACTTCAGGCCATCCGGCAGGGCCATGAACAGGCAGCCGCCATGTTTACCGGAACGCTCAATTGATACGCTTACAGGTCGTCAGGGAGCGGCTGATCACGATGATACTCTCGATCGGCTCTCGCAACGCCGCGCCTGCGTCATGGTGTCGGGCGGCGCGAAATGCGTCGGCAATCTCGGCGTGATAGCATATGGAACAGACCCCCTTTGCAAATATGGCGGCGGATTTCGGTGCGGCGTTCGGCACCGGAATCCAGTCCTCTATCACCGCCCTGCTTGCGGCGGTGGCGACGCCGCTGATGGCCTGCGTCACGCTCTGGATCATCATCCAGGGTATTCTGGTGATGCGCGGCGACATGGATGCGAGAGGGGGCATTACCCGTATCATCAAGGTCGCCCTGGTGGTCGGCATCCTCACGTCGTCCGGTCTGTTCACGACCTATGTGCAGACCCTGTTCATCACAACGATCCCAAACTGGTTCGCGACAGCGGCTGGTGGAACCCAAGCCGACATTGCCAGCACTCCGGCCACCTTCGACAATATGTGGCAGGTGACGGAGCACACGGTCGAAACCGTCGGCAAGCAGATCGCGATCTATGATGTCATCGATGCGGTGAGCCTCGTGCTGATCGAGCTTGTCCTGATGGTGCTGCTCATCGTGACGTTCGCGATCTACGAGTTCTCGATCATCGTCACCGGGATCATCGTCGCGATCGGCCCCGTCGTGATCGTCGGCTATCTGTTCGAGGCGACAAAAGCGGTGACGCACCGGTGGATCGGGATGTTGATTACCTACAGCCTCCTGACCTTGCTGATCAACGTCACGCTTGCCATCGTACTGGCGGGTGAGAAGAACTACATGCGGGCGATCCTGACGCAACAGGCGTCGGGGCTGGCAGCGGTGCCGGGGGAACTCAAGGTTCTGATCGAGCTGGCGATGTTCTTTGCCATGGGCGCGTTCATCATCATCTCTCTGCCGGCGATCGCGGCGACAATCGGCGGCGGCCTGGGCACCAGTCCGGGGGCCGCCGTGATGAACGCATTCACCAGCCTCGCCTCAAGCGGTGCATCGAAGGCGGTCAGCATGGCCACGCGAAAGCCGACATAGAGCCGCGTCACCCTACGCTCCCCCCAACTGAAAACACGAAAAGGACAACCTGGGTGAGAACCCTTGTGACTCTCGCTGCGCTGATCGGCCTGGCTGCGTGCAGCCACACCGAGCTGCTGGCAACCCCCACGGGGCCGGTCTTCGCATTGAACACCGGCCACTGGCAGGCGAACCCGGCCGACCTTCAGGTGCCGCATTCTGGTGAGACGAAATGAACCAGATGAGCTTTGCGCTGCCGGTCGGCGGGACGGATCTGAGCGAGCACTACAAGGAGGTCAAATCCTTCCAGCGTGACCGGACAAACGCGGTCAGGCGCACCTCGAAGGCCCTGGCCGTCGTCGCCGGCATCGCCATCCTCGCCGATCTGGGGCAGGCCTGGACGATCGCCTCCCTGCTGCCGTTGACGAAGGTCGTGCCGGTCTATCTGTGGGTACGCCCGGACGGGACGGTGGACAGTTCGGTCGCCCTTTCCCGGTTGCCGGCAACGCAGAGCCAGGCGGTCATCACAGCGGCGCTGTGGGAATACGTGCGGCTGCGCGAGGGCTACAGCTACGACACCGCGCAATACGGCTATGACGCCGTGTCCGGGATGAGCGCGGACGCGCCGCGCACCCAGTACCAGGGTTGGTTCAACTATCCCAACCCGGCATCGCCGCAGGTGACAGTCGGGAAAAAGGGCGTGGTCGAGATACAGCACATCTCGTCGGCGAACATTGCCGTGGATGTGCAGCAGATTCGCTACCGCCGCCTGCTCACCATCACCGGACAGCCTCCCGTCGTGACGACGTGGACAGCGACGCTGCAATTCGGGACGGTGGCCACGCTGCCGATTGCGCTGCGCCTCAGGAACCCTGGCGGAGTGATCGTCACGTCCTATCAAGCTGCAGAGGACAGCGCCCAATGAAACCGATCGCGCTGGCGCTGCTTTGCGCGTCCGTCCTGTCATCACCCGCCTGGGCAGAGGAGCATCCGATCCCCGGTCGGCAGGACGCGCGCATGCGCTATCTCGCCTACAACCCCGGCCAGGTGGTCCATCTGTCGACCGCCGTGGGGGCAACGCTTGTCGTCGCCTTCGGTCCGAAAGAAACCGTCACGGCCGTCGCTGTCACCGACAGCAAGGACCTCAAGGCGATGCCGAAGGGCAACTTCCTGTTCCTCAAGTCGCAGGAAGCCTTGCCGTTGCAGCCGGCCATTGTCCTGACCTCGACCGAAGGCGGCGAGATGCGCCGCTACGTGTTCGAGATCACGACGGTGCCCGCCGAGAGCCTCGGCGTCAATGCACCGGGAATCTATTACAGCGTCCAGTTCACCTATCCGGCCGACGACGCGGCACGGCAGAGCGCCGCGGCGGCGGCGAAGGCCGCCAGGGACCTGGCCGAGGCGCAGGCACGTGCGGCGCAATACCAGTTGCAACTGGCCCATCAGCAGATGGAGCAGACGGCGAGGGACCCGCTCTCGGGTGACCGGAACTGGCACTACGTCGCCCAGGGGAACCGGACCTTGCTGCCGTTGGAGGTGTTCGACAACGGCCACAGCACCGTGTTCCGCTTTCCGGGCAACGTCCGCATTCCCTCCGTCTTCGTCATCAACCCGGACGGCCGCGAGGCCACACCGAACTACGCGGTGAAAGGCGACCTCGTGCAGGTGGACTCGGTGGCGCGCGGCTGGCGGCTGCGCGACGGTCAGACGGTGCTCGCCATCTGGAATCGCGCGTTCGATCCGGTGGGCAGGAACCCCGGGACGCAAACCACCAGCCCGAACGTGCAACGCGTCGTCAGGGACGCGCCGCAATGAGCGGCAGCGGGAACAACGGCGCTCCGGGCGGCGTCAACGCCAACGGGTCGATCGTATCGGATGCGCCGGGCCGCCAGCTGACCGCCGCGCAGAAACTCGGCGTCGCCGGCCTGGTGCTGGTGGTGTTCCTCTCCTTCATCTGGATCAGTCACCTCACCAAGGCCACCCAGGAGTTGAAGCAGCAATCCGACCTGGCGGCCTGGACCGGCGGGACATTTCGTCCGGCACCGTTGCAGTCGCCCCCTCCTGCCGCTGCGCCCGGCACGTTGCCGATGCCGGCAGCGGCGCCGGCGGCTCCGATCTTCGCGCCGCCGCGGCAGCACGAGATGACCGCGGCGGAAAGCCCGATCTTCGCTTTCTCCGGCGGCGGCGGCGTTGTGGAGCCGGCGGCGGCGCCGCCGCCTCCGGCCGGCCTGGTGACCGGCGCCCAGGCAAGTCTGGCCGCCGCGCAACCGTCGGCGCTGGCCAACATGCTCAAGCCGACGGTGCTGAGCGGCTCCCGGGCCCGGCTGCTGCCGCATCCCGACATGATGGTGACCATGGGGACGATGATCCCCTGCACCCTGCAGACGGCGATCGACAGCCAGCTCGCCGGCTACGTGAAATGCGTGCTGCCGCAGGACGTGCGCAGCACGACGGGCAACGTGGTGCTGCTCGATCGCGGCACGATCGTCGTCGGTGAAATCGGCCATGGCCTTGCCCAGGGGCAGGATCGGGTCTTCGTGCTGTGGGACCGCGCCGAGACGCCGGACCATGCGGTGATCGAGCTGTCATCGCCGGGCACCGACGAACTGGGCCGCTCCGGCTTGCCCGGTGGCGTCAACAATCACTGGTGGGAGCGCTTCGGCTCGGCGATCCTGCTCTCGGTGATCCAGGGCGGCCTGCAGACCGGCGCCGCGCTGGCGGCGAATTCGGGACCGGGCGGCGGCACGTTCTTCAACTCGTTCCAGACGAACGGGACGAACGTGGCCGACACCGCCTTGCAGGCGACCATCAACATCCCGCCCACGCTGGAGAAGCACCAGGGCGGCAACGTCGCCATTTTCGTCGCCAGGGACCTGGACTTCTCGGACATCTACAACCTGCGCGTGACGGGCGGCGCCAGTGGTCAGTGAGGCCGCGCCGCAGCTCCGGCATCTGCTCAAGCCGATCCTGCACTGGCTCGACGATCCGGCGACGGAGGAGATCGCCATCAACAAGCCGGGCGAGGTCTTCGTCCGGCAGAAGGGTATCTTCGTTCGGCACGATCTGCCATTCGACTATGACGATCTGGAAGACATCGCCATCCTCGCCGGCGCGTTGCGCCGGCAGGATGTCGGGCCGAGAAGCCCGCTCTGCGCGACGGAGCTGCCCGGCGGCGAGCGGCTGCAAATCTGCCTGCCACCGTCCGTTCCCGCCGGCACCGCCAGCCTGACAATCCGGCGGCCCGGCACGTCGGTGTCCGCGCTCGGCGATGTCGGCAAGCGCTACCACACCGCGCGCTGGAACAGGTGGGAGGACCGCCGCGAGACGGCCAACCAGCAGAACGCCGAGGCGCTCGCCTTCTATGATGCCGGCGATATCGAGGGCTTCTTCGCGGCCTGCGTCCGCAGCCGGCTGACGATGCTGCTGTGCGGCGCCACCGGCAGCGGCAAGACGACGATGGGCAAGACGCTCATCGCGGCCATTCCCCCGCATGAACGCCTGATCACCATCGAGGACACGCTCGAACTGGTCATCCCGCACGAGAACCACGTGCGGCTGCTCTACTCCAAGAGCGGTATCGGCCTCGGGGGTGTGACCGCCGAAGCTCTCCTGCAGGCCAGCCTGCGCATGCGGCCGGACCGCATCCTGCTGGGGGAGATGCGCGACGATGCCGCCTGGACCTACCTCAACGAGGTGGTGTCCGGCCATCCGGGCTCGATCTCCACCATCCACGGCGCGAACCCGGTGCAGGGCTTCAAGAAGCTGTTTTCCCTGGTGAAGGGCTCGCAGCAGGGCGCGGCACTGGAAGACAGGACGCTGGTCGAGATGCTGTCGGCGGCGATCGACGTCATCGTGCCGTTCCACACCACGGGCGAGGTCTACGAGATCGGCGAGGTCTGGCTGGCGGCCGATGCGCGCCGGCGCGGCGAGACCGTCGCGCATTTGCTGTCCGAGGCGTGATCCGGCATGGCAACGCCATCGCGCGCGCCGCTCATCGCGAAGCTCCTCGTCGGCCTGGTTCTCCTCGCCGCCGCCTGGACGCTGATCGCGTCGCTGGTCTTCCTGTTCGGCACGCGCCTGATCGGGTCGTTCGCCCATCCCTTCTATCAGTGGTGGACGTACCTCCTCTATGCGCCGCCGAACGCCGTGGTGACGCTCTGGCTCAAGATCGGCGCCGGCGTTGCCTCTGCCGCCGTGCTGGTCTTCCCGGTCGCGCTGCTGTTCCGCCGCGGCGTGGTCGGACCGTCGCTCCGGCCGAGGCTGTTCACCGCCATGCCGCAGCCGATCCGCGGCACGACCGACAACCACGGCCATGCCGATTGGCTGTCGATCGCGAAGGCGCGCGAGGTTTTCCCCGGCCCGTCCGCCGGGTTCGGCGGCATCGTGGTCGGCGAGGCCTATCGCGTCGATGAGGACCGGGTCGCCGCCGTGGCCTTCGATCCGGCGAACAAGGCGAGTTGGGGGAAGGGGGGCAAAGCCGCGCTGCTCATTGACCCATGCACATCCGGTCCGACCCACAGCCTGGTCTTCGCAGGGGCCGGCTCGTTCAAATCCACCTCGGCCGCCTCGACGCTGCTGACCTGGACCGGCTCCGTCGTCGTCCTCGATCCCTCCGGCGAGCTTGGCCCGATGCTGGCGGATGCCCGTGCGGAGATGGGTCACACGGTCTACCAGCTTGGGCTGCGCGGGGCGACCGGCTTCAACGTGCTCGACTGGATCGACATTGACTCGCCGCTGGCCGCGACGAACGTCCTGTCTGTGGTCGGCTGGGTCTGCGGCGACGGACCGGCCGGCAGCGCGAAGGACAAGAGTTCCGAATTCTTCGAGGCCCGTGGCCGCGCCTTCGTGGCGTGTCTGCTGTCGCACATGCTCTGGGACCCGACAATTCCGCCGGCGCTGAAGACGCTGCGCACGCTGCGGATCGGCATCGCGACGCCGGAGAAAGAGATGCGGGAGCTGCTGAAGGGCATCCACCAGGACAGCCACAGCCCGCTCGCGCGTGATTACGCCGGCACGCTGATGGGCCTGGTGGACGAAACGTTCTCCGGTGTCTACGCCAATGCCGACGAGAGCACGTCCTGGCTGGCGAACCCGGCCTTCGCGTCGATCGTCTCCGGCAACAGCTTCAGGTCGCTCGATCTGCTTGGCGGCAACGTCTCGGTGTTCCTGCAAATCCCGCTGCTGGCCTTGCAGTCCACGCCGGCGATCGGCCGCGTCGTCATCGGCGCGCTGCTCAACGCCGCCTATGAAGCCGACGGGCGGGTGACCGGCCGCATCCTGTATCTGCTGGACGAAGCCGCGCGTCTCGGCCCGATGCGGATTCTTGAAACCGCCCGCGACGCCGGACGGAAATACGGCATCACCCTGCAGCTGCTCTATCAGTCGGTCGGCCAGCTCGAACGGCAGTGGGGCCGGGAGGGCAAGCGCGAGTGGTACGACGGCGTGTCGCACCGGTCCTATGCCGCCGTGCAGGACCTCGAGACGGCGAAGGAGCTGGAGGAGACCTTCGGCAGCTACGCCGTCATGGCGACGTCGGAAGGCTCGAACACCGGCTCGTCGGGCAAGTCGTTCGAGACCGGATCACGGTCGCGCGGCGCCAACACCAGCTACCACGAAATCAGCCGTCCACTGATCCGCCGGGAGGAGCTGATGAGTGACTGCCGCACGGATGAGGCGTTCGTCATCATCCGTGGCGCCAGGCCGCTTCGCTGCGGCCGTGCGATCTACTTCCGGCGGCCGGACCTGGCGGCCAGGGTCGCGGCCAACAGGTTCAACGACAATTCCGTCGTTGCCGCCGACTGACCGATCCCGTCAACAACCTTCGGAGATTTCCTATGTCCAAGGAAGCCGCATCCGCCGATCTGCAGGCCGCTGCCTATTGGCGGAACGTCGCCCGTGCCGATCGGTCCGAGATCAAGGTGGCGGTGACGAAGGTCACTGATCTGACGGCGGCGGCGAAGCGCGAAGAAAAAGAGCCGACCGAGGGGCCGCGCCGCGCGCGGGGGCTGAGTGCGGGTTGACGATCATTGCAGCCGGGGTCGGCGACCGTCAGGCAAGGTGCCGGGTGGCGAGGTGCCTGCATTTCTACTCCAGGTCCGCCGACAGGTGGCGGGTGGGATCCATGCCCTCGTGCAGCACGCGGGCGATGACCAGGCCATCGCTGCCGTCGCTGAGCCGTCCGCGCAGGTAGTAGAGAATATGCGACGCAGCACCCCGGCGTCCCGCCGCGAGTTCGAGGTGAAAAGAGCGTACCCCCGCCCCGAGATCGTGCCGGTCACGCGAACCCGGCCGCTCGGGATTCTCGGCCACCATCTCCGCGGCGCGGTCGATCAGGCCCGCGTAGACCTCACGCTGCCGCGGCCCGAACCGCTTGCCACTTGTCTTCAGGATATCCTCGATATCCTCGTCGGCAATCTCGGTAAACTGGTGACGCATGGCAGGCAAGGACGGGCCGCTCACGTGGAGCGCACTTCCGCCTCGCGCAGTGCGGCCGCGATGCCAATGGCGGAGCGCGTGGAGAGGCGCCCGGCGCGTGCCTGGCCCACCCCGATGCCGACCTCGCGCCGCAGCACGGCGAGCTTCTCCTCGCGCGCTTCCCTGTCGCGCCGCAACAGCCGCAGGCCGTCCCGCACGACCTCGCTGGCGGTGCCGTACTCGCCGGATGCTACCTCGCGCTCGACGAATTCGGCCAGTTCGGCCGGCAAGCTCACGTTCATGGTCGACATGGGGGCCTCCGTCCAGATTATGGGAGGCTGCATTCTATGGCAAAATTTGTCAAAGGGCCTCGTCGAGCAGAACACCGCACGCCGGTTGAAAGCAGGCTGCCCGGCCTGCCGGGCGCCCGCACCGCTACATCCGCCGTCGAAGGCGGCGGCCGGCGGTGGTGACTTCCGCCCTCCGCTGCCGGTGCGCCTGCACGCGCTCCAGGGCAGCGCGCATGGCCTCGCGCACCTGCGGGCCAAGGTCCCTGATCCGCTGCAACAGGTCGCGGCGTTCGGCGGTGGTGTTTTCCGACATGGGTCGCAGCGTCCTCGCCGCCGCGTCGTCCCGCTTGCCCTGGAGGGTTGCCGCCAACGTGCTCCTCGCCGTGCCACTGACCGCGCGCTGCTCAAGCCGCTGCTTGCCGGCCTGCATCATCCGGATCGTTCCCGTCCGCAGGTTCTCGGCCCGCGCGACCATGGCCAGCGATCCTTCCTTGATCGGCTGGCGTTCGAAGTTGCGCACCACGTTATCGATCACGTCGTCCTCGCGGACTTGGCGCAAATCGCCCAGCGGCCGGCGGCCGGCAACCTCCTGCCGCTCGGCCCCGTCCGAGGTCACGATGAATGATTGTTCGCGATGCCTGCTGCCGGACGTGTAGGCCCCGAATGCATTCACCTGGCGCGAGCCGCCGGGGATGGCGAAGATATGTTCGCTGACCGTGGACCCCTGGCTCGTATTGGTCGTCAGCACGTCGCCATAGGCCAGCCGGATGCGGCCGTTCGCCGCGCTCCGCAGGCTGTCCCATTTCACCAACCCCTCGCGCCCTTCTTTGGTGCGCAGGACCAGGCCCTCGTCATTGATCGCGGCAACCTCCAGGACGGTGCCGTTGCGGCCAATGTTGCCGCCCTTGTTGGTGTCGAGGAAACGGGCGTTGGTGCGCTCGAACAGGCGCACCCGGTCGCCCTCGGCCAGCGGCAGGTCGTACGTCCTGGCATCGGCGCCGCCGGTGCTCGTGGCCGGCACGGTGATCCGGTCGGCGCCGACTTCGCCGAGCGCGCGGCGTCGCTCCCGGATCGCCATGCTGAGGTGGTGGGCGTCGAAATTGGTCGGCGCGCTGATCGAGATGGAATACCGGTCCCGGCCGGCATTGGCAGCGCGGCGCTGCTGCCAGAGATCGACGACGCTCTGCACGGCATCGGCGTAGCCGCCCGGTGTTACAAGCAGGGTGCCGTTCTCAACCTTCCGCTGGACTGCGGCGGCGGTCTCGCCGTTGCGGAACATCAGGGTGGTCTCCCGTTCCTCTTTCTCCACCTGGCGCACCGAAGTTCCGAGCTCCGGGATCGCCGTCTCGCCAAGGCCCCGGCGCAGCAGGTCCACGACGGGGCCGGCCTCGACGCTCTGCATCTGCTTCGGATCGCCGATGCCGACGATCTGAAATCCGTGCTGCTTCTGTGCGCGCAGCAGCTCGTTGAGCTGGCGCGTGCCGAGCAACCCCAGCTCGTCCACCACCACGACCGACCCGTCATCGAGCTTGATCCGGCCCTTTTCGGCGGATTTCAGGAAGCTCTCCACGGCCCGCGCGTTCCGGGCGGTGATGCCGGCTTCCGTGAGGTCGTCCGACTGACGCCACGCCAGCGCGATGCCGTGAACCTGCCGCCCGTCTTCTTTCCAGGCATCGACGAGTGGCTTCAACAAGGTGGACTTGCCCGAGCCGGCGACACCGATCGCGACCGTGAGGCGGCCGCCGGTGCCAAGCTCCTCCATCACCGCCCGCTGCGCCTTGCCGTGGCCGGACGTGAAGTCGAGTTCGGGGAAGCGGCGCACTGCCGCCGCGATCTGCGCCGGCGTGAGGGCGGCGGTCTTGTCGGCGCCGGCGGCGCGCGCGGCGGCGACAAGCCAGCGTTCCTCGTCCTGGTGCAAGGCTGTGGTGATGCCGACCTTGTCGCGGCCGTTTTCGCCTTTCAGATCGCCCCAGACGAGCGACGTGAGCTCGCCCCGCTGCCTCACGCCACGCTCGCGCATCGCCTTGGTGATGGCGCTGACATCGGCGGGAGACTCGACGCCGGCAGCGATCAGCCCCTTGGCGGCGGCAAGCCGGGCGTCCGCCCCTTCGACGACGGCGCGGCGGTGCAGCTCCTTTTCAAAGACGGGAAGGGCGGCCTGATAGGCGGCCTCCAGCCGTTCGTCGCGCGACGGCGCCTGGTGCGGCTGATCGGGCCGGAGGACGCTGCGGTGCTCGTAGCCGATATCCGCTGCCGCTTCGCGCCAGGCGGCGAGATCGCCCAAATCATCGGATTTCGCGCCCCGCGGGTCCTGCACGCCCTGTTTGAGCAGGCCGATCTTCCGCTCGGCGTCCAGCGTGTCCCAGTCAAGGCCCTGCTCGGCGGCATAGGCACGGGCGGCGGCGGTGCCGCCCAGGGTCCGTTTCGAGAAATGCTCGGTGACGCGCTCGGGCACGGCGGTCAGCCGGGCCATCTCGGTCCGGTCGTCGAGCACGACATTCACCCCGTGCCGGCGCAGGTTGGTCGCGAGATAGGCCTGATAGAGCGCGCCCCATTCCTTCACGCGGCCGTCGAGCTGGTCGAGCCACAGGCCGCCCATGCGGCCGGTCCCGGTCAGCACAGCGTTGAAGACGGCGGTGTGGGTATGCAGCTGCATGTCGCCGGCGACGCGGCCGCCGACGCTCTTGAAGCTGTGCAGCTCGGTGTAGGCCTGCCCGCTCCGGTCGGTCCTGACGACTTCAACGGTCGGCCGGGCGGTGTAGTGGTCGAAGGACACCCAGCCGATCGAGCCCGGCTCCCAGCCATCCTTGCCTTGGGCGCCCAGTCTGGCGCGGCCGATCTGCGCCTCGATGTCCTGCATGACGCTGCCGATGGCGTCGTGGTGCGCCTGGTGGATCATCGCGCGCTCGGCCTCGGTCGGCGCGAACGACCAGGCAACCGAGACCGATTTCGGCGCCGAGAACGTCAGATCGACGTAGCCGATCCGGGCCCGGGAAGTGTCCATCCGCTCGTGATACTGCTTCACGGTGAGCTCGCCGCCCGTGGCGGTGCGGCCGGACAGGATGTCCTCGCGCTGCGCCGGGGTCAGGTCGGCTTGCTTTGCCCCCAGAACGGCCTGGAAGCGCCGCACAGCCCGCTGCGCGGCTTCTGGCGGCAACGCTGCCCCGTCCACCCGCCGGCCGGCCAGGACGTTCTCCAACTCGGCGGGGGTGGGCATCCGGCTTTCGTCCATCCCGAAGATGGTTCCGATGCCGTCGGTCCCGGCCTGCTTCTGTTTGCCCTCGATGTCGCCGCCGTCGGCGCGCTGGCCGTTCAGCAAGTTCGCGACGTCGTTCGCGGTGAGGGCTCTGGTGGTGTCGATGCCGAGCCGCCTGGCCAGTGCCGGGTTCATGTCGCGGCGGGGCGTCGCCGTCGCGCTGCTGTAATCCTTGCCGGTGCGCGCCAACTCTGCCGCGCGGTCGAGGCATTCACCGGAGCCTTGCCCGTCATCGCCGGCGCGGTCGTGCCCGGTGCGGCGGAGCGAGGCGACCGCCTCGTCCCGGTCCACCAGCCCGGCGGCGATGAACGCGCCAAGCGCGCGGATCGTCATCGCGTCCCGGGACGGGGAACGGCCGGGGGCATCGGTGCTGCTCTCGGCCAGTCGGTCAGCCTCCCGCGCGACCAGATCATCAAGCGGCTGTCCGTTCGGAAGCCGGCCGCCGGTCGTCTCCGCCGCATAGCGCGCCGCGGCGGCTTCTGCCGGGGTCGGCGGCTTCAGGCCCTGATGGTAGTACTCCGCCATCGCCGCCATCTCCGGCGACAGGGTCTGCTGCAACAGGTGCTCGCTCATGGCGCGCGCCGCCGAGGGGGCGCCTGCCGCTCCTGTCCGGTAGGTCAGCACCTCAGTGCTTCGTGGCGGCTGCGGTCGACCAATCTTTCAGACTGGTCTCGAACTGTCTGCCGACCGCCTCCGGCAGTTCTCCCACGAGTGCGATCAGGCTCGTCTGGTTCTCGTCCATCTGCCGGACCTGCGTGGCCAGCGCCTCAAGCGCCACGGCAACCGGTGACGGTCCGGCATCCTGCGAGGCAGCACCGAGGATTTCGGCGAGCATCTCCGACTGCGCCCGGTTGGTCTCCAGCAGCGCATTCAGAACGGTCAGGACGTTCTGTTGGACCGCGCGCTGCTCATCCAGCTGCTCGGCGATCGCGGTCAGGCTGTCGGAAATATGGGCGAGGTACGCCCCGTCTCTCGTCGCTGTCATGGAGTTTCCTTGCGCTGCCGGTCGGAACCCGCGGTTCGGTTGTCCCCGGCAAACCAGCATGAAACGATCCATACCTGACGCGGCAGCGCCCCACAACACTCACCCGTCTAGGGTGACTTGGTCTGTCAGAGCTGAACCGCATAACACTAGGTACAACACTAAGGCAAACACGTATAACACGGTGGCTAACACGCCCGACACGATGGCAAACACGGCCGACACAGTGGCAAACACGCCCGACACGTTGGCAAACACGCCCGACACGTTGGCAAACATGCATAACAGATCGACAAACACGCCCGACACAATGGCTAACACAATGGCCGACAGGCGGTCCGTGGCGCGAGCGTGCGCCCGATCGTCGTGCCAGTGAAAACGCCCATGCCGGCTGCCCCGGACACAAGCGGTGTGTCGGATTTGCTGAAAGACCTGGTGCAAGTTCGTTCGCGAGGCGTCACAGAGCCGTCCGCCAAACGCCGGCTCGTGGTGGCTCACTTCGCGGCCATCACCGAGGCCCGCAGCCGTGGCGTGACCTGGCAGCAGATCGCGAAGGCGCTGGCCGAAGGCGGCATCCGTGACGATGAGGGCAGCGAGATCAGCTGGTCATCCCTCAAGGGCCTCTATCACCTTGAACGCTATGCCCGCAGCAAGCGGCCGAGACAGCGTTCAAAAAAGCCAAAGGTGGCGGCACAGGCTTTGCCGCCCCGTACTACCTCGCCAGAAGCGGCAATGCCGGTGGCTTCGCCTGGCGACGAAGACGACAGGCCGAGAGGCGCTTTCCGCGTCGTCCCGGCACGATCCCGTACGTAAAATAGGAGAGCTATCGTGGGTGATATGTCAAAGCGTCGCGTCGTCTTCGGGCGTCGTGACACCGGCGAGGAGAAAGAGGCGACGGTGGGTCTCACGCAGTTCACCGCCGCTGCCGTTCCCGGCAAGCGGAAGCTGGTGAAGGCGCTCGACCTGAGCGGCACGCCGGCCGCGTGGCTGCTGATCGGCCAGGGGCGGGCGGGCAAGACGACCTTCGCGCGCTGGGTTGGCAGTCGCGCGGAGGAAGCCGGACGCGAACTCTCGCTGGCGGCGCTCGATCCGACGAACCGTTCGCTGGCGCTGTTCCTCAATGGCGTCCAGCAGCCGGATACGCCCGATCCCACCAAGACGGCGTTGTGGTTGCGGTCGGCAATGACGGAACTGGCCGAAGCCCGGTGTGCCGGCATTTTCGATATGGGCGGCGGCGACACATCCCTGCTCAAGGCGCTCGGACTGTTCCCGCGGCTGCTCGATGAGGCGGAGGCCGGCGGGATTGCGCCGGTCGCCGCCTACTTCGTGGGGCCGCGCATCGATGACCTGTCGGCGCTGGTCACGTTCGAGGAGAAGGGCTTTCAGCCGCGTGCGACCGTCATCGTCCTGAACGATGGCCTGGTGGATTTGTCCGAGGAGCCGGAGGACGCGTTCGGGGCGGTCAAGCGGCACAGCTCGGTCAAGGCGGCTGTGGCGCGCGGCGCTGTGGTGATCCACATGCCCCGCCTGCTGACCGCCGACCTGGCGCGGGAGATCGAGCGCAAGCGGCTTTCTTTCGCCAACGCACGGGACGGTATTGCGCCGGAGGGCGTCTCGCCCATCAGGGGCACCGACCGGTATCTGGTTGGCCGCTGGCTCGAACAGATGGAGGAAGTCTTCGCTCCGATCGCGAGTTGGCTGCCGTGACAGCGGATGGCGTGAACACCGGCGAGGGGCACAGGCTCCCGCCGGGCGCTGATGCGGAGGGCCTGATCCGCCAGGCCAAGGCGGCGCTGCCGCAGCATGACCCGTTTCAGGCGCTGCTCGATGCGCTGCTGTCCGCCGTGCAGTCGATCCATGCGGCCGCACACGCCGCCGGAAACGCCGGAGCGTTGGCGCTTACCAACGAGCAGATGGCCCAGGTGTCGCACAAGGTAGCGGTTGCCACCGAACGTGGCATGGCCGGCCACGCCAATCGCATCTCGACCTGGCGCGCCGCGATCGTGGGCGCGATCGGTGCCGGCGGCTTGTTGGTTGGCGCCGGGATGACGTCTGTCATCGACGCCTGGCAGCTTGATACAATCCTGGTCAACACGCGCACCGCCATCGGCACACTGTCAATGGCCGACGCGGGCGACTGGGCGAAGCTGATCGAGCTGAATCCGCCGCCCCGCCAGTGGGCGAACAAGCAGCCGGTTGTTGCCGGCGACGGCTCGAACGCTGCCTGGGTTCTGCTCCGCATGGACCCGGTTCCGAGGACGCAACCGCCCGAGAGGAAAGCCGGCAGCCGATGACGGAGCGGGCTGTCCGGGTTCTTCCTCGCCGATGTGCAGTAGGCCTTCTTCGAAGACATGATGCATGCGCCGGGTCGCGGCGTGATGTAGGTGTTCGCGTTCAAGGTCAGGCACGCTGGCAATGCCGGCTGCCATTGTCCTGGTGCGCGTGGTGCTGGCCGTGGCAGTCCTGGTCAGCCGTCGGTGATCACGCAGGACGCCGATGCCACCGGGTAGCGCGACTGGGCCGGCAGCGATCTTCAATGGGTGGTGAAGGTGCCTTGCTTGTCGGCCCTTCTGATGTGTACAGCCCAAGAGCCGGATCCCTGCGGACCCGGCCGATGGTCGTTTCGGTTTCCTTACTAAAACGGAACTTCCCAATCCTGGATCGCGTCCGGGCCGTCATCCCGTTCCCAGATGATCGTGGTCAGGTCGCCCTCGTCGAGGTTCCAGGTTTCGATGGCCTGGATCTCGTAGCGGTCGCGCTTCAGGCCACGGATGTCACGGCTGCTCAGGCCGGCGCCGGTGCGAAGGATCGTCATGATGCTGTTTTCCTCTGTTCTCCCAGCCAATCGCTGGTGATCAGCGGGACCGCCGGCCTTCGGGGTGGGTCAACATCGGAGGCCTGCGAGCAAGCGGAGCCGGGTTGCGCAGGGCGCGAGGCGATAGCCTTGTGTCCAAGCGGCCCGGCTCTGCGCAGTGAGCGGGCCGGAGCCGCGCATCTTCGCGCGGCATGTCGCTCTTCCTTGCGGCATGGTGTTGACGCGGCACGACCTGGCCGGCGGTACGATGGAAGAACCAGCGAGGAGGTTTCTTCCTTGCTTCCTGCGTCGCGGCGGCACGGACTGGTGGTGGGGTTGCCGCGAAAGCCGGTTCGGCCTCCTCATGGAAGAAGGCGCTGGGATCGAAACCCCTGCGCCGGTCTGCCATCTCGGGCGGGAGCGGAACCTCGATCGGCTCCGCTCCCGTGGTCTGTCAGGCCGGCATCTGGAAAGCGGCCATCTCGACGGCGGCGGACTTGCGGGCCACGCTCGCCGCGGCTGCCACCGGTGCCTCGTAGGGCTTCCAGTCATCGCCGGTGATGTCGGCGTAGGCGATGATCGCCCCCTCGGCGGCGGCCAGCAGGGCGAAGGACTGCAGGGCCATCTCGGCGGCGAACAGGCGGGCGCGCTCGGCCTTGCTCTCGAAGCCGGCCGGTCCTTCGCGGTCCTCGTCGCGGTCGTCGTTGAGCAGCTTGCTGGTGAGTTCCAGCGCCGCCGACTTCTTGGTGCCGTAGAACTGGGCGGCCCCGAAGGCGGAGCTGACGAAGGCGCCGGTGATCCGTTGCAGGTGGATCTGCAAGGCCTTCTCGTTCAGCGCCGTCCCGAAGGCCTGGGCGGCACTGGCGATGTGCTCCTTGGTCGCGTCGCGGATGCCGTCGTAGTCGACGGGTTCGAGGCCGAAGGTGCGGACGAGGTTGTCGGTCAGGCCCTGATGCGGGGCGAGGCGGGCGACCAGTTCGAAGGTGATGGACTGGCGATCCGGCCGGCTGGCGGAAGCGGTGATCTTCGTGGCGGTCTTCGCGATCGTCGGGGCGGTCTTCCTGGTCATGATGTCGATCCATTCTCTCTGCCCGGGAGGTTCCGCCGGCGTTGTGCCGGCGTCCGCCCCCTCGGGTGCGGTTTCCTCGGCCGGGTAAAGGCGGGAGCGGAACGCCCTGAGGACGGCAGTGGTGCGGGAGCGCAGCGACACGGTGCCGGCCGAACCGCAGGCGCTCCGCCGCTGGCGGAGCGGGGCTTGAAGTGACCGGCGCCCGGCCCAAACCGCACGCATCCGAGGGGGTGACGCCGACACACCACACCGGCAATCCCCGTGGCCGGAGAGAGAGAGCGACGCGTTCATGACCTGGTTCGCGCCCGGTCCGCGCAGCCCCACGGTTTCCCGCCCGGCGCGGTGGATCAGTCACACCGATGGGCTGGTTGCCTGCCCGGGATCATGCCGCCGATACCGAACCGCCCCGTTTCGGCTGGCACACGTTCGACCACCGGCGCCGGTGTGATCAAGGGGGCTGCCGGGCTGGCCGAGGTTGCAGGGAGGGGGCGGGACGCAGGCTTGCGGGTTTGCCGCCGGCGTCGCCGCGTCGCCGTGCTCTGCCTGACTGTTGGGCCGGCCGCGCGCACCAGCCGGCGGCGCGTGGGTGCGCACCGACGAGCTGATCGCCACGACCGCGTTGACCCGCCGGATTGCCGGCGCAGAGAAGGTGGAGCCGTCCTGCCTTGCCGCCGGGAAATGGCTCGCGGGCCTGCGCTCTTGGACGACCCGGGGGTGCTTCCGCTGCGCGCGTCACGGGCAGGGCAGGGGGCCGGGCAACGCGGTCGGGCGGCGACCGGCAGTGCCATCAGCCGTGTTCGAGTTGGACGCGATTTGCTGGCGAAAGCGCTGCACGCGTGGGCCGTAGGTTGCTTCCGGCCGATGGCGGCGACGAAGGTGCGATGTCCAGGCCGTCCGGTTCCGACAGTCACCCCCTCGCCAGCGCGTGCGCTCCCAGGGCCGCCGCCTTGCGGTAGGTGCTGGCTGTGCTCCACCTCCCCCAGAGGCGCCGGTCGAACTGGAACGGGCCTGTCCGATGACGGCTTTGGGAAGCGGACGGAGGACGCTTGTGCTGCCTTCAGTCGGCTTGCGCCCATGGCTGGCATTGCGTCGGGCCGCGCTGCCTCACCAGAGCCGATATCCCACGCCACTATTTCGCGGGCTGCTTGCCGGTGGCTCCCTCGGGGAAGCCGCCCTATACGGGTTGCTCCCCCCAACCGCTTACCTCAGGGCTGCTAGATGACGAAAGACAACGATACTAAGAGCCGCCTCGGCGTGGCTTACGCAGACACCATCTTCTCAGAATCGGGCTGGCTTTTCCGCGAACAGCCCATTCACGATTGGGGGGTGGATGCGCATGTCGAGCCGAAGGAAAATGACAGGCCGACCGGCCAGCTGATTGGCCTCCAGATCAAGACGGGCGCATCCTTTTTCGGGCACGAAGGGGACGATTCCTACACCTATTACGGCGACGCTTGGCACCTTGATTACTGGATCAGGCACTGTTTGCCGGTTTTTATACTAATCCACGACCCCAAAGAGAAGCTGACGCTCTGGCAAAAAGTCGAAGTTCATTTGATAAAAATGCAAAGTGGAGGACGGTGGTCAATCCAGATTCCCAAAAAAAACATCTTGAACAAAGCGGCGCTGCCCTGCTTCAAAGAAGGTGTGGCGTCAGACCCTAGTTCCTTCCTTCGGGCACTGATGGCGCTCGACTATCCTTTGATGCTCAAGGTCAGACAACAAGAAACGTTTATGAAAATTATAGAAATGAACCATAAAAGTTTAAGCATGCGAGGCGCATGGTTTCGCTTTGGAGTTGATGATAATTCCAACTCAGACTTTCATGTGGAGCGTTGGCATCCACAAAGTGGCATCCATAACTATATGGCGCGGATGTTCCCATGGCTCGATTACAAGCACACCGAGCCGCTGGAGGATCCCCTGGGAGCGATTGAGGGGGAGACCCATAAGCTAAAGGTCTGGCTTAACCGGGCTGGTGAGGCCTTCGTTGATCTTGAAGAGTTTTATCGCGACGGTCCGACTCCGAAGGATTATGAACTTCCCTATCTCGAAAACGACGAGATGGACGACGACGCTTTCGATGAATGGGCTTTCCAGCGGGCTTTAGAGAAGGATAGAGATTAATTAATGCCCGATGGAGGGCTGACTCGTGGACTTGAGCCGACGGGCGGTGGCATGATCCATCGAATGGCATGGCTTCAGGGGGCGGACCAGCCGTTTGGGCTACGGCTACGAAGGACCGTTTTGGGTTGAGTGCGGCGGTCAGGCGGCGGCAACCTCAGACGGCTAAATCGGAAGCGACGGCTGGAGGATGACGTCGAGCCGGAGCACGCCCACCAGGAGCCACTGCTCCGATCGGCGGGAATGGGTTCCCATCGCGAAAGCCATCCCCTTCGCGGGATAGTCCTCCCCGAAGGTCTTCTCCATGTCGGCCAAAGCAGCCTCGGCGCCCATTGCTTTTTCGCGCCGATAGTACGTCGCCGCGGTTTCCCAGTCGTCGCAGGTCGCCTTGTGCGACTTCCCGTCGGCGTCCACCCAGTCGAAGTGGAACGCGTAGGGACACGGGTTCAGGGCTACGAGATCCGGATCAAGGAAGGACTTCTGCTGCGCGGCCGCCGCATAACCCCGGCGCTCTTCCTCGATTTGCTCCGCGGTCTTGGCGCGCCAGCGGAAGCGGCTGCGGGTCGGACGCACCAGGGTCAGGCTCATGCCTTTCGATGCAGCCTCCGCAGTCGAGCCGGTAATGATCGGAGCCAAGAAGCGCGCGCGCTCCTTCTCGGGCATCATCTCCCCGACCTGGATGGTGTCCTCCTGGACGCGGCGGCTTTCGCGCCGCTTGTCGTCGGCGCCCGGCGCGATCCAGTCATATTCGATCCACTGCCAGCGCTTGAACTGGTTGTCGCGAAGGCGGCGGAAGTGGACGGGATACTGGCGGCGCCACTGGCCGTCCAACGTTATGCCCGCGCAGCAGACAGTCTCGCCGTGGCGCTCTCCAACATGGGGCAGCGCCTTGACGATGATCAGGACCTTTTCATGCCCGCTCTTCGACGAGCTCGCGGACGCCTTGGCTGTTGTGACGGGCACGGCCTGTTCTCACGCCAAGATGGAGAATCGTTGCCTGGACCGTAGCAGAAATGGCGGCCGCGACTATAGAGCGATGGCAGCCGGTGTGATCACGCTCGAAGCACATCAAGCAAGCGCCGCCCTCGGCGACCAGGGCGGCCGCCTTCTTCAGGTCCGTCTGCGCGGCTTCTGTCCGCATGTGAATGGCGAACACCCTGCGGAAGCGGGCATCGTCACCGGCCCTGGCGGCCGCTCTGCCCTCTTTTGGATCGCCCAGTCCGCGGAGGTGGACGTAGTCGATGCCAGCTTCCTCAAGCGCGGCCGAGAGCGCCTTTTTCGCGAAGCCGGGGCGGCGGGAGATAGCGAGTTCGCGGACGTCGATCAGTCGGGAGACGTTGGCCGCGCGCAGGCTGGCGATGAAATCCAGCAGGGTCGCCGCCTCGTAGCCGATCGTTGTGAGAGTGATGCGCGGAGTCCCCATCGCAGGGGTGTGGAGTCCCGAGTCGCACATGTCAACAATCATCGTGGTGCAGAGCACCCACCCCGGTCCTTCTCATACCGAGATGCTCTTGCCATCCACGGGATCGAGCACGCTGGCTTCATTATTCCGCGGCGAGTTGACGCGCGTGCTGATTGGCCACGCGTGCAGAACGCCGTCGGCGGGGGGATGAAGCACGGTCGCCGGATCCCCCTCGGCCTCGCCGAGCCACAGCGGCCAGTCCGTCGGCTCGAGGACCACCGGCATCCGGTCGTGGATCGGCGCCATCAACGCGTTCGCCATGGTTGTGATGATGCAGATGTGCGGGTGACCTCGCCGGACGGCCAGCGGAAGGCCTCCCACAGCCCCGCGAACACCGTAGGCTGCCCGCCGACACGTGCGAACGCAAATGGCTGCTTCGGACCGCCGGACGTCCGCCACTCGTAGAATGCGTCCGCAGGCACCAGGCAGCGACGCGCCTTGCGGGCCGACCGGAACATGCCGGATATCGCGACGGTCTCAGCGCGGGCGTTGATGGGGCGCCGCGCGTGGGCCGGATTCTTTGTCCAGGACGGCAACAGGCCCCATTTCAGGGCATCCAGGTGGCGTTCGCCGGTTTCCGGGTGCCGCCGGACGACCATGGACTCCTGGGAGGGGGCTAGATTCCAGATCGGCGCGATGGTCGGGAGCGGGTTCCTCGTCCGGAACAGCCTCGCGACGGCCTCGGGCGGCAGGAAACTGGCGAATCGTCCGCACATCGGTTCAGGGCTCCGCGGGGGCCGAAGCCATCGTGGTCAGGATGGGTTAGCTGCGGGGAACGTGTTTATGCCGGGCAGGAACGCATCATTAATAGCAGGGACGTCGCCATTTTGGCGATCAGGGCCGCACACAATCAGAGGGCGGTCAGGAACTCCAGGAGTTTGTCGTCGGCGCGGCAGTGGGCAGGCATACGTGCCAACCGACGTCCGCTGGGAGACGTGGGCTACGGGCCATGCGCCGAGCGAATGGCGGCTTGACAGCCAAAAGTGGTCAGGCCGTCATCCGTCCCGCGGCGAGGCGGCTATGCAGCGACCGGCAGGTCGATCAGCCGGGCGAGTTGGTCGATCTCCTGCAACAGCCGCCGCATCCGCGGGCCATAGTCCGGTTCCAGGCGGGCGGCTGCGTCCAGGTACCGCTGCCACGTGGGGCGGTCCCAGGTTGCACGGTCATCGATGCGCATGGCGGGGGCCGCGCCGCGGGCGGCGGCCTGCTCGCAGGCGATGACCAGGCCGGCCTCGAGATCAGCGAAGGTCTGGCGGCGGCGCGCGATGCCGGCGCACAAACCGGCGCGGTCAAGCCCTCCGCGGGTTGCGTGGGGTGCCTGCAGGCTGGACTGCGCGGTGCTGAACAGAGCCGGGCGCGCGGCGGTGCCGCCGCCTGGGGTCAGGTGGGTCATGGTAGGGTCCTCGTTCGGCGGGGGAGCCCCGGCCCGGCATAACCGGACCAGGGCAGGTTCAGCTTCGGGTCACGCTGCTTCGCGCAGGTCGTCGGCGTCGTCTTCGTACCCGTCCTCCGGCTCGGCGGGGCTGTCGCCTTCGCCGTCTGCGCCGGTCACCGGGCTGACCCAGCCGGAGCCGTTGTGGCCGTGCCGGCGCTCGGCGGCGGCGGTCTGATCCTCGGGCGCCAGCCGGAAGAGGGCGCCCGGATAGACGAAAGTGCCATCGGTGAAGCGGCCGACCATCCGCGCCCGCGTGTCTTTCGCCCGGACCTCGACCCGCACGCCTTCGCCCGCGGCGGCCTTCTCCAGCGCGCCACGGGACAGGCACGACAGGAACTCCTCGGTCGCCATGTTCGGCAGCCGCAGCGAGGCGCCCATCGCCTCGCCGGCGATCCGGGCGAAGGGTCCGCTCTGCGAGCGGTTCTCCCGGCAGGACAGCACCGCGGCCAGCATCATGCGCGCGGCCCGGCGCAGCAGGTCGGGATCGGTCGTCAGCACGCCGCCCTCGGTGAGCGTGCGGCTGATCGCCTGGCGGTCGTTGCCGTTCAGGTTGCTGCCGCTGTCGACGGTGACATTGCCGCCGCCGAGGGCGAGGACCAGCATGCCGAGCAGGGTGTCGTCGGCGATCGGCGCGTCGGCGAGCGCCTGATGCAGCGCATCGGTGCGCAGGTCGCCGATCATGGCGATGCCTTTCTGCGTCACGTCCGGCCGGGTCCGCGCCGCCGGCATGTGATCGTCACTGTCGCCGCCGGCGCCGTCGGTCGTGGCCGCAGTCGCCGTCTTCGTGCCGCCGGCGGGCTTGCCGGCCTTCTTCGGCTCGGGCAGGCGATAGGCGATGGACTGCACCTCGCCGGTGCGCGTGTCGATGTAGTGGCCGACCAGATCGGTCTTGCCGGGCTTGCCGTAGACGCGCTCGGCCTTCTTCGGCAGGTCGCAGCGGCCGTATTCATCAACCGGCAGCAGCCGGCCGCGCTCGGGCAGGTTGTTCTGCAGCCACTCCTGCTGCGCGCCAAAGAACCCCTCGACGTTCGTGGTGGTGCGGCTGTCCTCGCCCGGCGGGGCGAACAGATCGTCCTCCCAGACGATGCCGTAGGCCTTCGCCAGATCGTCGCCGAATTTCGCCGCCGATGCCGGCATGCGGCGTTTGGCCAGCGCCCGGGCAACCTCGTGCCAGGCAATATCGGACTGGCCTTTCTTCGGCTTGTGCTTTTTCCAGACCTGCGCCTGTTCCTCCGGCGTGGCGGCGGCGATCGTGCGCAACTGCTCCTCGTTCGGCATGCTGCCCAGCGCCATCACGTCGAGCATCGCCGGATGCAGATGTGCCAGCAGCTTCAGGCGGCGGACGGTGCGCACCGGCAGCGCCAGCGCGTCGCCGATCGCCTGCTCGTTCCAGCCCTGGGCTTCAAGCCGCTCGATCGCGCGCCAGATGTCCACGCTCGACATCGAGGCGCGGATCAGGTTTTCGGCGACCGAACGCATCGCGTCAGCGGCCTCGTCGGCATCGCACACCATCACGTCGATCGTCGGCAGTCCGGCCTTGATCGCGGCCTTCACCCGGCGGTTGCCGACGACGATCATCAGCCCGTCGCCTTTCGGGATGACGGAGGGCGGCTGGATGATGCCAACCGCCTTGATGGAGGCCACCAGCTGCTCGTCCATTGCCGGCGACACCGGTGTGCGGCGCGGATTGTTTGGGTTGAGCCGGAGGGTCCGGGGATCAACGCTGCGAAGTTCGGCCATGGCTGGCTCCTTTGGGTTCGGGTTTCATCTTCCCTGTTCTTCGGGAAGACCCATTCCGCGCGGCGCATCCCGATTCGGCGGGGCAAGGGCGCGCGCAGCGCGAGGCCGAAGGCCGGTCCCTTGCGGCGGCGGACGGCGATGCGGCAGCCGTTTTGTTCCCAGTCCTTCCTTCATCGTTTCCTGGCTCGTTCCATTCCCCATTTCCGGCTTTCCTGCTGTTGCAATCGGGGCAGACGGGCAGGGCACGGCAGCCGGAATTGTGGAGGTGGTCAAAGGACGAGGACGACTCGTGCGGTTCGGGGAATGTGCTCCGGGATTGGATACCCGCCACAGACGCATGTCTGGCAGATCCGGGTAGCCGCACGGCCCGATCGACAGCCCGTGCTCTTCGTGCAGAATGAGCGTGCGCACGGCAATCTGACGGCGGCGGCCGTCGCGCAGCGAGCGGACGAGCGCCATGTCTGAACGCCCTGCGGCATAAACGTCTTCCCACAGGCCGGTCTCGCGGTTGCGGCGTGCTGCGCTGATGGTGCCGTTCAGGAACCCTTCGACTATCCACGGATTGCGACAGACAGGTGCGCCACGGTAGCGGTCGCGCCACCAGCCATCGTTTTGGATGTAGAAAATGGCTCCGACCGGGATGACGCCGACGCCGAGCGGGTTCGGCCCGCCGCGCCGGCGTTGCGCGTGATACAGGCGGATCATGGCTGGCTCACAGCGCGTTCCGGCAGCGCCGGTTCAGCCGTCTCCTCGCGACGGAGCGTTTCGACGACATCGTGCTGCTGGATGGTCCAGCGCCAGGGGCTGCCGGACTCTCCCGTGGGTCGATGCCGGATGGACACGATGGCCCAGGACCGGAAGTCCTCGACGACGATTTCGTAGCTGTCGTCAGCGTCCGTGCTGTCGAGGAAAGCGCTGTCGGCACACCGCAGATCAGCCGTGTGCGCCTCGGCGGCGTTGCGGGCGGCAGTGAGGGCGTCATCGCGTTTGCGATACGCGTAGCTGACGGTGGCGTCTTCCGCCGTGTAATGCAGCAGGGTGTGAATGACCGCCGGCATGTCACCCGCGAGCTTCAGTGCTCCCAGTTCGGTCACAGCGCAGGCGCCAGCGGAATGACAGAGCAGAATTCGATGAAATCGTCAGCCATGGCCTGTTCCTTTGGGTCTGGGTTCCATCATCCCTGTTGTTCGGGAAGACCCTTTCCGCGCGGCGCATCCCGACCCGCCGGGGCAAGGGCGCGCGCAGCGCGAGGCCGAAGGCCGGTCCCTTGCGGCGGCAGGCGGCGATGCGGCAGCCGTTTTCTACCTCCCTTCTCCCGTTCCGGTTTCCGGCAGCTGCAAACGGCAGCATGTTGCTGGGCTGGGGGGATTTCCGTGAGGGTAAAGCCGCCGGTGGTTGGACTGGCGGATTCAACATTCCAAATCGCTTGGGTTTTTGCTACGCCACACCATGCCCACGATCCTGCGCATCGGCGGCCTGCGGGTCACGATCTACCCCAACGACCACCCGCCGCCCCATGTGCATGTCATTGGCGCGAAAGGTGAGGCTGTGTTCCTGCTCAACTGCCCAGGCGGCCCGGCGGACCTGCGTGAAAGCTACGGGTTCAACGCACCTGAGATACGCCAGATAGGCGCCGATCTGCTGGCCCATATCCCAGTTCTTTGCACTGAATGGGAGACGATCCGTGGAAATCTCTGACACCGCGATCCAAGAGGCCGAAGAGCGCATGCGCATGCGCCGGGAGAGCGGCCCGCACGCGGTTGCGGCGCGCTATGACCGCCGCGTGGGCCGCATCATGGTCACGCTGAGCAACGGCCTTGAACTGGCCTTTCCCCCGCATTTGGCCGAAGGCCTGGCCGATGCGAAGCCGGCCGACCTGGCCGCCATCGAAATCACGCCAGCCGGCCTGGGCCTGCATTGGCCCAGACTGGATGCGGATTTGTACCTCCCGGCGCTGCTGGAAGGTGTCTTCGGATCGCCGCGCTGGATGGCGGGACTGCTCGGCAAGAGCGGCGGCCTGGCGCGCACCGCCGCGAAGGTCGCCGCCGCGCGCAAGAACGGCAGCAAAGGTGGCCGGCCCCGCAAGCTGGCCACCAAATAGGGGTCATGCCAGGAGGCCGCCTGGCGCGGGTTTGATGCCCGCCGGCCCGCGGGCATCATTCGGGTCCGGGTTGGCCCGGTTGCCGGCTTGAGGTTGGAAAACTACGGGCGTTCAGGCAGCCTTTCCAGGCTGCGCCGGACGCTTCTCGCCGCCCATGCCCTCCGTGGCAGCGAGGTCCACCTCGATGTCGGCGAGCTGGGCGAGCTTGGCATCGAGTTCGCCCTGCAACGGGAACGCCTCGCCGAGGCGCGGCTCGTAGCCGGCCAGCCGGACCTGCGCGTCGGTGGCGCGGCGGCGATGTTCTTCGAGGTCGGTTTCCATCCGGTCGAGCGCATGCTCTATCCGGGCGAGGAGCCCCGCCGCCGTGGTTTCACCGTCGATGGCGATGGGCTGCGCGAAGTCGGTCCGTTCCAGCACGAGGTCCGGCTCCAGCCGTGCGTCCTGCCGGGCGGTCTGGATGTCGCAGGTCAGGTCGAAGCCACCGATGCGGCCGACCGTCCAGCAGCGGGGATCGCGCGCCCGTGCAGCGAGGCGGATTTTCGTCAGCAGCGAGGCACCGGCGGCCCGCCGCTGTTTGATCGTCCGCCCCTCGATCTCCATGGTGAACTGGTCGCCGCGGGTTGGCAGGCGCCGGGCGAGGTCGGCCGTGATCGCCCTGATCCGCCGCTCGGCATGGGCCTGCTCGCGCGTCGCGTCGCGGATCTGCCGGCGGATGGCGTGCTGGTCGTCCACATGTGCCGCGCGCTGGCGTTGCAGCCGGGCGATCTCGCTTTCGAGTCCGGCCTTCTGCATCAGCCGGCTGTCACCCGACGCGATCGCCTTGGCCATGGCGAACTGGTTGGCCTGGCTGCCGACATCCTCCAGCCGCCGGATCGCGCGGTCGCCGGATAGCGCCGCCTCGATGAACCGCGCCTTGCGCTCGTTGTTCTGCCACATCGTGGCGTCCATCGAGCCGAGCGTGGCGTAGGCGCAGATGTCGATCTCGTCGTGCTGGTTGCCCTGCCGCTCGATGCGCCCCTCCCGCTGCTCGATCTGGCTGGGCAGCCATGGCACGTCGAGATGGTGCAGGGCCTTCAGTCGCTGCTGCACGTTGACGCCGGTGCCCATGGTATCCGACGAGCCGATCAGCACCCGCACGCGCCCGGCCCGGAAATCGGCGAACAGCCGCTGCTTATCTGCTGAGCGTTTGTAGTCCTGCATGAACGCTATCTCGCCGGCGGGAACGCCGCGGGCGATGAGCTGCTGCCTGATCCAGCGATAAGCCGAGAAGCCGCGCGTGGCCTCGACATTGATCGTGCCGAGGTCGGAGAAGATCATCTGCCCGGCGCCCGGAATTGGATACGGCGTGCCGTCCGGCCGGAGGTAGCTGTGCGCCGCGGTCTCGGTCCAGATTCGGTGCACGTTGTCGATTAGCTTGTTGAGCTTGTTCGCCGGCTCGTCGCCGCCGGCAGACCAGACCAGCCGCATGTCGATGGCGGCGTGCCTGCCGTCGGTGATCACGGCCAGCAGGATGTCACTACCCTTCTGCACCCGGCCGGTGCGGGATTCGATCGCCGCGATCCGGCCCGCGAGGTGGCGCTGATGGTCCTTGAAGGCCGGGCTTGCCTCGGCCGTGACCAGCTGGCGCTGGCCGCCGCGGATGCGCGGCAGCGTCAGATGGCCGCGCAGGTCGGCCTTCTGCACCACGTCGGCGATGGAGCGGAACATCATCATCAGGTCGGCGACGTTGATGAACGCGGCGAAGCGGGTGACCGGCTTGTAGGTGCCGCTCGGCTGCAACTCCAGTTCGGTGCTGGTGTCGCCGAACGCCGATGCCCAGGCGTCGAACTCGTGCACGCCGCGTTCCCGCAGCGCCTCCGGCGCCTGGAACCGCAACAGCGTGAACATTTCGCCCAGCGTGTTGGTGATCGGTGTCCCCGAGGCCTGGATCAGCGCGCGGCCGGGCCGCTTGCGGTCCAGATAGCGCGCCTTGACGAACAAATCCCACGCACGCTGCGAGCCGTCCGGATCGACGCCCTTCAGGTTCACCTGGTTAGTGGCGAAGCTCAATTTCCGAAATTCCTGAGCTTCATCGACGATGATCTGGTCGATGCCGATCTCCTCCAGCGTGACCATGTCGTCGCGCCTTCCCTTCATCGCCGCCAGCTTCTCGGCCAGTTTCTCTTTCATGGCCTCCAGGCGCTTGCGGGTGATGCGGTCGTCGGAATCGACGCGCAGCGCGATGCCGACGCAGGCGGCGATCTGCTCCTCGATCATCGCCCGCTCGAAGGCCGCCGGCACCGGGATGAAGCGGAAGGCGGCGTGGGTGATGATGACCGCGTCCCAGTTCGCCGTCGCCGCGCGGGCGAGGAACCGGGAGCGCTTCTCCTTCACGAAGTTGGTCTCATCGGCAACCAGGATGCGGGCGGTCGGGTAGAGTTGCAGGAATTCCCGGGATACCTGCGCCAGGCAGTGGCCGGGCACGACCAGCAGGGCCTTGCTGATCAGGCCGAGCCGCTTCTGCTCCATGATGGCACCGGCGATTGCATAGGATTTCCCAGCGCCGACCGCGTGGGCGATGTAGGTCGAGCCAGACGCAACGATGCGCCAGATCACCCGCTTCTGGTGGTCATAGAGCCGGATGATGCTGCTGGCACCGGGCAGGGTGAGATGCCGCCCGTCGAACCGGCGCGGCACCAGATTGTTGAAGTGCGTGTTGTAGATGCGCGCCAGCCGGTCGGTGCGGTCCGGGTCGGTCCACACCCAGCCGGTGAAGGCGTCCTTGATCTTGGCCAGCTTCTCCTTGGCGGCCTCGGTCGCTTCGCTGTTGAGCACGCGCTTCTCCACCCCGTCCTCGATGACGGTGTCGAAGATCTGCGGCATGGCGCTGTTCAGCGCGTCGTGCAGCAGCCAGCCAGCGTTGCGCCGCGAAGTGCCCCATTCGGAGGTGCCGGCGGCGGTGCCGATGAACGGCGTGACATCCAGGGACCAGGCGGCGATCTCGACGGTGTGGCGCACCCGCGTCGCGGCGCCCATCACCTCGGCGATGAACGCCTCGATGTCGGCCACGGGAATCCACGGCGCGCCGAGTCGCGCGGTAATGTCCGAGGGCCGAAGGTCTTCGGGCTGCACCAGCCGCAGCGCCGCCACGTTGCGCGCATACTGCGGATCGCGCCCGGCCGCCGCCTCGGCGTCCGCGAGCTTGGTGCGGACGGAGCCGGACAGATAGGCGTCGTCGGTCTCCCAGGCTTCCGTGCGCGGGTTGAGAAACACGGCGGTGCCGAGTTGCGCCAGTGCGGTTTCCGGGGCGCGGTCCAGCAGCTCGGCCAGGTGGTCGATGTCCACGCGGCCGGTTTCGTTGAGGGTGACGGCAAGCGCGTCGGCCGCGGTGGCGATCAGCGGCGCGGACGGCGGGGCGATCACCCGCTCGCGGAAGATCGCGCCCATGCGGGCGAGGCCAGACTCCAGGTCGTAATCTTCGATGCTGGCGACCAGCCAGCAATCAGGGTCGTCGACGAACGGCGCCAGGTTGGGCCGGCGGTGCGTCTCGCGTTCCTCGCCGGTCTCCGGATCAGTGGTGACCGAGACGACCGTGTGGTTGATCGGGCCGAAGCTGCGGACGAAGCTGCTGTAGGCGATGCGCAGCCGCACCTGCGCCGGCGCCCAGGGCTGGTCGGCGGCCTGGGCGCGCAGCACCTCGCGCACCGCATCGCGGATCGGCAGCAGGGCACGGATGACCTTTGCAGTGCGGGCGAGGATGCCGTTGCCGCCCTTGCCCTCCTTGATCGCGACGGCGCGCGCCTCGCCGTTAACGATCTGCATCAGCCGGTCGGCTGTGCCGGGGAGGTAGGAGCCTTCCTTGATCGTCGCGCCGTCCGCTGCCGTGCCCACTTCCGGCCCGGCATCGTCGTCAAAGCCGCCCTCGGACTCTGCTGACGGGGTGAAGGTGCCCGTGGGCAGCCGGTCGAGCGCGGCGGCGAGCCGCGTCTCGAAGGCCGCGCCGTCCTTGCGCGGCCGGCAGGTGTAGGTGAGGGCAGGGCCGTAGATGCCGCGCCGCTGTGCATGATCGCCCAGCACCATCTCCGGGTGCTCGGCGAAGTAGCGGTTCACCAGGATGCCGCCCGGGTCCGCCTCGTCGCTGTCGTCATCCGCCGCCGCCTCGACCGCGGCGAGGTCGATCCAGGCCGCGCCGGCGGAGGATTGGCCGGCGTCGCGGCGCTGGAACACCAGCAGATCGGCCACCACGTCGGTGCCCGCGGTTGCGCGCATGCTGGCCTCGGGCAGGCGCACCGCGCCGATCAGGTCGGCCATGCCGGCGATGTGCTCGCGCGCCGTGGTGCTGACCTTGTCCATCGTGCCGGTGCTGGTGACGAACAGCGCGAGGCCACCGGGGCGCAGCCGCTCGATCGAGCGCGCGATGAAATAGTCATGCAGCCGGAGCCGCAGCGCCCGCGTGGCGGGATCGGCCCGCACCACGCGGTCGGAGAAGGGCGGATTCCCGATCGCCAGATCGAAGCCGCCGGCGAGCGGGCTCCGCGTAAAGTCCTCGCAGCGCACCCGTGCCTCGGGATGCACGAGGCGGGCAATGCGGGCGGTGATCGGGTCGTATTCTATGCCGGTGAGGTGGCAGGCCGGACGCAGCGAAGCAGGGAGCATGGCGAAAAACAGGCCGGTGCCCATGCCGGGTTCCAGCACGCGGCCCCCGCTGAAGCCCAGCCGCACCGCGGCCCGCCAGAGTCCACGAACGAGTGTTTCGGGTGTGAAGTGAGCATATTGAGTGGCACGCTGAAGGGCGGCGTATTCCTCCGGCGTGACGGCGGCTTCGAGCGCCGCGCCGATTTCCTGCCAGCCGGGCCGGAAGGCATCCTCGCCAGGGCGGCGGAAGCAGTTCTGCGCCAGGTCGGTGGCACCGAAGCCGATGAAGCGCAGCAGTTGCGCCTGCTCCTCCGGCGTCGGCGCGCGGCCCGACTGCTCCAGCGCCTTCGAAAGGCGGATCGCGGCGATGTTGTCGCGTGCACGGGCCGCCCACCCCAGGGCGAGGTCGCGATCACCGGCAAGATGGAAGTTGCTGCCGCGCGCGGCCGGAGCCGCCGGTGCAGCCGCTGGCGGCGGCGTGTCGTCGTCGTTGGCCTCGTCGAATGCGCACATATCCGCGGCGGTTGTCGGCGCGGGATAGGTCCAGCCCGACAACGCGGTGTTGTCGAACAGCGCGAATCCAAAGGTATCGTTGGGCATGATGGTGTCCTCGTGCGGGCAGCCGCGCAGCCTCGACCGCCTGGAAGGCAGCCGAGCCGAACGGCTACGGGTTGATCGGAAGGGGCGGCTCTACGCGGCGACCGGCATTGGTTCCGGCACAGCGGCCGAATTTCCGTCGTCGCTGGTGGACAGGCTGTCCGGCGGTCCGGCCTGGCTGTTCGCGTAGTCGGGATGGAAGGCGAGCAGGTAATCGGCGATGCGCTGCGCGTCTGCCGCCGCCCGAAAAATCTCCTTGCGGTCAGAGCGAAGCCGCTCTAACCAGGACGCGACGTAAGCGGCATTGTTGGCAAACTCGGCGTCTGAAACAGCGATACCGAGTTCTGCACAGATCATCATTTGGGAAATTTCCGCGCGGAGCTCCTCCCTCGCGTAGTCATGCGAACCGAACCGGTTTCGCAAATCGCGGTTGAGCCGCTTCACCGCGCCTGACCAGTGACACAGCTCATGCGTAACGGTTCCGCAATATCCTTCCGCCGTCGCGAAGGCCGATTGCGGCGGCATCTGGATGTGATCCGTCGAAGGTGAATAGAACGCACGGTCGCCACCGATCCTGATGACAGCGCCACTGTTGGCGATAATGATCTCCGCGGCTTCCGGCGTGCGCCACGGCGCTTCCTCGATGGTAGGCGGCACGTAGTCGGAAATGCCGTCGATTTGGCTGGCGTGGAACAAAGTGAAGGCGCGCAGCAGCGGGATGCGCTTCACCGCGTCTTCGTCATCGGCTGGCCTGGACTCATCGCGCAGTTCGAGCCGCTTGAAAAAGAACCCTGCTGTGCCACGCTCGCCTTTGCGAACCTGCCAGCCGCGATCTTCAGCTTGTTTGTAGGTTGCCCAACGAGGATCACCGCTGCTGAAGGCGAGAGGCGACATGCCGAGCATTAACACGTTGATCCCGCGATAACGCTGGCCGGTCGTCGCGTTGCACGGCATCGCCGGACCGCCGGCCTTGTCGGGGTCCCACGGTTTGCGCCAGGGTGGCGTGCCGGCTTCCAGCGCGGCGATGACGCGGTCGGTGACTTCCTGGTAGTGATCGCGCGGCACGTGGCCGGTCTTGCCGCCTCGGTTCACGTGTTTGGTTATGGTGCTGCTGGAACTCATCGGGATGTCCTTCCCTTCATGGGTTTCTGTAACACCCCTTCCGCCCCGCATCCCGGCTGACCGGGGCAAGGGCGCGCCCCTTGCGCGAGGCCGCAGGCCGGACCCTTGCGGCGGGCAGACGGCGATGCGGTAGCGTTTCTCATTCCATCTTCGTTTTTCGATATCCTCTTTGATTCCTGCTTCGTGATTCTGATGCTGGCTGCGCTGGCACGGGCATGATCCGGCGTTACGGTTCCGCTACCAGCGCACGCTGAACGTCATTCCAGTCGTTCAGACCCTCGGGTGGGAGGAGCCTGTCGAACGGCACCCCGGCCTCGGTCGCCAGACCGGCAAGGCGGGCGGCGTAGCGCCGGCCGGCGGTATCGGCGTCGGTCGCGGCGATCAAGATGCCGGCCGGGTCGGCCGACAGGCCGTGCAGGAGCAACTGCAGCGCGGCGACGGTCGCCGGCCCCATGCCGCCGGCGGTAGCGGCATACAGGGTGTCGCGGCGTTGGCGCTCGATCGCCGCCAGGCTGAGGGCGTCGATCGCCGCCTCGCACACCGCAACGCGGGTCGGGCGGCCCTGGCCGGCGGGCAGGCGGAACAGCGTCTTGCCGCCGCCGGCCGAGAAACCGCGCCAGGCGGGACCACGCATCTCGATCCCCGTCAGCACTCCCGCGTCGTCCCGGTGTGCGAACCAGGCGCTGCCGTGCGGACCTTCCCGGAGGACATCAGCCGCGCCCGCAGCGACAAGAATGCGCTCCGGCAATCCCCGCTGTCCGGTCAAATAGAGCCAGGCCGGCGATCCGTGCGACAGGGGCGGGCGTCTCTTCCACCGCATGGCGATGGGAATGAACAACGTTCGTGTCCGCCGCATGCGGATGGCCTCGGGAAACGCGGGGGCAATCCCCACGAAGCCGCGCAGCACGAGGCACGCCGCGCCGAAGGAAAGCCCGGGGTCGAGGTGCCGGACGAGGGTGAAGATGTCGCCCTTGCTTTCACTTTGAGGGTCCCACCAGCCGCGGCCGTCATGATTGACGATCAGGATTTCGCCAGCGCCGCGGCGGTATTTGAGGCTACGGCGGGTGCTCTCCGCATGGTCGAGCCGCCAAACCGGCGGCAGCCCCTCCAGCAGCGCGGCGCAGCTCACGCCGGCCTTCAGCCATTCAATCTCGGTGTTCTGCACGGTTCGGCTGTCCTCTCCGGATCGGCCGGGCAGGGCGGGTTCGGCGCCACGCCGTACTCTGTCGATCTGCTCGGCCTGTCCTCCCGCCGACCGCGAAGCCGGCGCGGGACAAGGGCGGGCGCAGCACGGGAGCGCGCAGCGCGCCGCACCCTTGTGGCGCGCCCGGCGCAAGCGGTAGCGCTGTCGTTTGTCGGCAGATTTCGCTTTCCTGCGCGAGGGATCACCCGCAGGGGCGGGGCGCGCTCTTGCGGCCCGGGGTGAAGCCCGGAGCCCGGCCCGAAGAGCGCGCCACCCAAGACACGAAGGGTCATGACCCGTCGTCGGATGAAAACAGGGCAGTCCTGGAACGCGGCAAGCCCCGTATGGTCAGAATCCGACGGGGGCGTCTACCATTCCTATCTTTGCTGCCTGGCGCCTCATGACTCCCCTCATTTTCAAATAGCACCGAACATTTCGGTGAAGAATGGCTGGGCGTTCAGCAATTCGGCGAACTTCTCGACCAGGGGCAGGAGACGGTGTTCCGGCATGGTTGGGATGAGTTGAAAGAGCATGATGCCCTGGCGCAGCAGCGAATGGGTGCGTCGTTTGGTGGTGTTGGACTTGAGCAACCGGTCGAAGCCGAGCGCTTCCCCGGCGGCGCCGAGCAGGGTCAGCAACGCGACCGCAAAGGCGTTGATCAGCCACAGGCGGTCGCGGCGATCTGGGGTGCTGACATGGACCTCGCTCATGCCCATGCCGAAGCGGATATCCTTGCTATCGCGGAATTGACATTCGATGCCCCAGCGCTTCGCGTAGAGGTTGATCAGTTCACGTGCCGACTTGTCGGTGGCAGGGGTGACCAGGCACCAGGGTTCCTTCATGCCTTTGGCCTGCACGCACACCACGGTGCCGACCGGATAATTGAGGCCGGTGACGGTGGCGCCGTGCAACACGCGGGCGCGGCCACCGGGGCCAACCCAGTCGCCCGCCTTGCGACGCTCGCCGGTAGCGGCGGTCACCATGATGTTGGCGCGCATGCGGATGACAAAGTCGAACTTCAACTCGTCGCGCAGCACGCGGTACAGCTTGTGGTCGCAGAAGCCACGATCGGCGACGATGGTGACCTCGGTCCCGACCGGCAGTGCCGCGGCGAAGCGCACGAGCAGTTGGTATTCGTACTGGTTGCGCCGCCCCTTCAGCGTCTTTGTCGCGACGGTCAGCCAGTACAGCGGCGTCGCCCGCCCGTGACGGGTGAGCAGCGACAGCATGAGCGTGGTCTGGCCGTCGGCGTCGAAGTCGGTCCAGTCCAGGGCAACAGCGATCTTCGGCCTTTGGCTGACGATGAAGGGCACCCAGTGGCCCAGCAGGGCATCGACATCGATGCCCTCGTTGGCCAGCATGCGGTCGACCTGCTTGACCGAGTGTTTGGTGGTCAGCCCCCGCGCCAGCGCCAGGCCCTGTCCGATCAGCGCGACCGCCATCGAGGCGGAGTGGACCGCCCCCAGCGTGGCGCCAGCCAGCGAGAGAATGCGCTTGGCATGCAGGCAGTCACTGAACAGGGTTTTCAGGTAGCGCTGGACGCCTTCGAACGAGATCTGCTTGCTGGCTGACAAGGCACGGCCCTCTGTTTCGGATCAGGAGGGCTCGAATCGTACTTTCGCGAACTTGGCAACAGGGATTCAGGGTGGGCAATATTTGAACGCCAAGCCGCTGACCGCGATGCTTTTCGTGAACTCGCCGCTTCCTCCCAGATTCTTTTTCTTCTTACGTTCCGAAATCCAAATGAGGGGAACCCTGAGGCCTGGCGCCGCTCAAAATAGCGGTCCAAGCATTGCCCGCGAAAGGATGACGATGAGCGAGAACGCCGAACAGGGTCAGCTGCTTGATCTGACGGCCCGGATCGTGGCTGCGCATGTGGGACACAACGAGGTCGCGCCGGCAGCGCTGCCTGATCTGATCCGTATCGTCCATGCGACGCTCGCCGGCGCGGGAAAGCCGGCCGAGGTCGCCGAGAAGCCGCAGCCGGCGGTGCCGGTGAAGAAGTCGGTCTTCCCGGATTTCATCATCTGCCTGGAGGACGGGAAGAAGCTGAAGATGCTCAAGCGGCATCTCCAGACCAGCTACGGCCTGACGCCGGCCCAGTACCGCGAGAAGTGGGGCCTGCCCCACGATTACCCGATGGTCGCACCCAGCTACGCCGAGAAGCGTTCGACACTTGCGAAATCGATCGGCCTCGGCAGAAAGAAAGCCCCTGAGCCGACCATCGCGCCCCGGAAGGGACCAGGTCGCCCGCGCAAGGCTGCCGCCGAATAGGCTGCAGGGACCTGATCCCGCCACGTCATGTCGAGTGCGGCGGCCAAGGTCATGCTGCCGTCCTCGTCTCTTGATGTTGCGGGCGTGATTCCGGGAGCGGCAGCCTACAACTCATCGGCCGGGAGGTTCACGACGTCAGCCCCCGCTGCGCGATAGGCAGCGGCCACAACGCGCAGCGGCGCGTTCGACAGCGAGCCCCAGGGCGGCGCGTCCGCCGGCTGACCGACTGCGATCATCGGACCGCGCACCGCCAGCCTGAACGCCTCGTCGAATGGTATTTCGCGGCTGTCGATTATCGGCAATCCGCAAGAGATGCAGGTGGCTTTTATCGATTCCCAATCGTAGCCGCTGAGCGTGCAGCCGCGGCCAAAATGCAACGAGAAGCCACCTCGTCCTATCGAGAGATGACCGCCCTCGGTTCGCAACGCGCGACCGATCAGATCCTCGGTGCTATCCCGTTCCGGCGCGTTCATCGCCGGGTCTCCTGGATGTCGTGGATCGGGACCGTGCTGTCCCGGTCCGACACGAAGCCGGGAATGGCGAGGATGAGGTAGATCGTGGCGGAGAGAAGCGCTGCTCCCGCAGCGATTCGCAGACTCTTGCCGATCATTTCCATGTGCCGCTCCTGTTCTGGATCTTCTTCTCGAAGACCCATCCCAGCGGCTGCTTCGGGAGTGCCGGGGCAGGAGCGGGCGCAGGCGGGGACCCACGCGCCTACGCGTGGGGTGGCAAGCCCGGGAGCGCAGCGACGAACTCTTGCGGCGGCGCGCGCGCAAGCGGCAGCATCTTTTCTTGCGGTTTAGATTAGGCTTTTCCGATATACTGGCTCTCAACACTCCCATCGTGGCGCCAGCTATGTCCGCTACCCTGATCGCTCCCCCCCGCCGAGGAAAACGCTTGTCCGGGCGCGCGTACGTAAATGCGTGCATCCACGCGGCGACGGCTACACGGGCCACCATGTTACTCCGAAAAGCCGGGCACCTCCGCTGGGAACTTCAGTTGCTTCGTGGTGCACCGCACGATCAACATCTCCCTCACCGAATCCGTCTGGCTTGAGTGGGGTACGCTTGGCGCGCGCAGAATTCTGGAGTTAGTTACGGCGCACATTTTTATTGCTTATCCCGAAGGAGTGGAGCATCGTCGAATGGTAGCTCCGGTTCGTAATATTCCGGGACAGCACAGTGCAGTTGCGTGAGAACAAGGGCGGCTGGATACGAATCGCGCAACCACCCGGAGAGATCATCACCGTGGGCAAACGTGCTTCGCATTAAAATCTGTATCAGAATGAGTGTGATGCGTATGTTAAAGTGGAACTGCCGGATGGCGGGATCATTATTCGCATCATAGGTAGAATTGATGCCCCAGTCTTCTGGAACTGGCTTGGTGACGTTGCCATGCACGACCGCGTTTCGAAATTCACGCAGGTGCTCGGCGCCGATGCCGACCATGGAACCCGTCGCAATCATTCGGCGCATTTCAGGGGTCCTGAAATTTGCGCCGGGGCCATTGCGCACATCGAAGGCATCATGTACGGCACGATGAAGATGCGGGAACTGCTTGTTTTCAAACAGCTGAACCAGCAGATCACGGCCGCGGGCTCCCTTCGGCTGCTTCATGCTGAACGGCTTGCTTGCTATCTCGACGGAGCACTCGTAGGCCGTCCATACTAGATTAAAGACGATGATGCCGGCCAAGTGTTTCTCGGCGACGTCGCTGTCTGCGTCCTGGAAGTCGGCAGCAGGCCCGCACCAGAAGCTATCGCTGGAGAGGTCAGTGTCAGCCGACATGTCACTCAGCGAGGCGGCGAGATGAAGGTTCTCGGAAACAGCGCGCCAGCCGGCCGATGACATCCAGCGCGAATGCTCCTCCGCCGCCACGCACAGCCGCTTCACGTGCTCCCGAAGCGGGATCATCGTTTCGCCCGCTTGTTTTGGCCGGTCGCACCATACGGGGTCGAGAGCACGGCGGCGAACAGCCCCACCAGGTTGGCCAAACACATTAAAGTTTAACCGCGCCGGGATGTTGTGCTGCCGTTCTTCTGCGGCCGAAGGGTCGGTCATGTTCGGCAGGCGGAGATCGGGGGATAACCACAGGGCAACATTCGCAAGGACCTTGGCGAGCCGCTGCGCGCCCGAATGCTGCCACCACCGACGCGTTTCGCCATGTGAGCGTGTCATGGAGCGTGCACGGCGGTTCGATTCCAGGAACTGAAAAGTGACGTTGCGGCATGAAGGTATGGTGGGGGATGGTGGCAAACGATCGCTGCACCGGCAATGGAATGTCCGCTCTTGGTTCAGGTCGAGCGATGCTCTCGGTGCGGCGAAGGTTGCTTTGGTTCAATGGGCGGCATTCAAGCCGCGGCAGCTTGCGGCAGACGACTCTCGTTGCCCAAGCTTTCGCCTGGCAGCCGTTCAGGGCACCCAGAATTCCTCAATTAACCAGCCAATGGGCCTCACCCGCGGAACACGCCTGCCACTCGGCCCCGGAATCATGACGATCACCGACCGGGTCTCCTGGGGGCCTATGCTGACATGCAAGGGGCGATCGGAGCCGTAGAAATACATCCTGTCGAAGGGCAGCGTGCTCGCGATCCAAGCGGCGATCCGTCCTGAGCAGGCGCCGTCGACCCTGAAGTCGGCGGCCTGGCCGAGGCGGGGACACACGGGTGTGCCGTCCGGCCTGAGTTCATGCCCGGCATGCTGGTCACGCGCCGGGTCGATGCGTCCACGGATGTGGCGCGTGAGAGCGGGCGAGGCAAAGGCGTAGGTCACCTCCAGCCGCCCGAACTTGGTGATCACCGGATCAAGTATGTCCTCGGCGAGGCGGCGGAGGGCCACCATGGTATCTGGCTGCTGCGGGACGTTGGCGACGCCAGTCTTCTTCCAGGTCTCGCCTGCCTCAACCAAGTCGCGAAAGGTCAGGTACAATCCGCAACGCTGGTCGAGTTCCTCCTCGGTCATGGGCTGATTTCAGTCACCAAAGCTTCTTCGCTCGCCTTCCTTGCCGCGGCGGCAGCGCCTGGGATCTTCACGCCAGCCGCAGTCAGGCGGCGGGCGAAGACGCGCAGGCCCGGACCCAGACCGTCTTGCGTCAGCACCCCTGTCTGCCTCAGGTGGTCGTCGAAGCGTTCCTGCGCGGCTCGCCCGGGCATGTCCGCAGGCATGAAGCGGGCTTTGCCCAGGAGGACGCGGCGGCCGTCGGGCGTATCGATGAGCGCCTCGGCGACGCGCTGCGTGCGGAGATTGATCACCATGCGCTGCGTCAGAACCGGCAGCGCACGCTCTGCGAAGCCCTCGAAGCGCAAATAGCTGACCCGATCGCCCGATCCGTGCACCTTGACGAGATCGATGTCCGGGGGGATCGCTTCCAGTCGCTCGGCGCAGCCCAGGATGATGCGCACCGGCGGCGGCTGTTGCGCCAGCAGGGACGCGTGGAAGGAATAATCCCCGTCTCGTGGCTCAAGTACGCCGGCGCCCCGCTCCGCAGCTTCGGCAGCGACCGTCGCGGTACGCTCGCGGTTGCCCGCCGCGAACAATTCGCCGCGCGCGCGCTCGATGGCCGCTTTGTAGCTCCCGAACAGGCCTTTGATGTCGCGCTGCACTATCGCGGGCATACGCTGGAACGAACCTCGGCGCTCGAAGATGTTGAGAGCGAGGTAGACGAGGAGATCGTCGGCGCGGCGCGCCGCGGCGCGGGCCAGATCCGAGTCCTTGTTGGGGAAGGGAAGGGCAGCAAACGCCTTTCGCAGGGAACCGACCGCGGAAGCCAGCTCATCAGCCCGCGTGAACTCGTTTCCCTGGGGGAAGCGCCCCAAGTCAAGTACGGTTGCCCAAAAGCTGTCAAGCAAATCGCGATGCTGGTCATAACAAGCCGGTCGTGGGGGCCGCGCGCTCGCCACCAAGTGTATGTCAAAGCGGTCCGGCGGCGACGGAGCACTGCGTTGCCGGCGCGCGAGAAACGCCTGCTCATCCTCGTCGGCCCGGAACACGAACACGACCCCGGGTGCGACGGTGACAGGCTCGCGGTTCAGTTCCTCCGCGATATACGCTCGCAGCTCCGCCTGGCTAAAGTAGCGCTGGAAGGTTCCGCGGCTGGTCAGCACGCCATCCGCATGCCCGGCGCCGCTTCCTTTGCCGGTCATGACGGCAATCGCGAGTACGCGCTGCGCCAGATCATAGGCACGATGCAGCGCCTCAGCTCGCTCCGCCGGTCGCTCGATCACATTGAGCACGAAGCCAAGATTGACGACTTCGGCCGGCTCCAGCGGGACGTCGGGCGCGAAGTGCGGGTCCCATCCATGGGCGGCCATGCCGGACGCCGTCAGGATATTGACGTCATGTCCGCGCCCGCAGCCATAATCGAGCACCGTCGGCGTTCCGTCCAGGAATCCCCATCGCGCAAGCGCCTGCATCGGGGCGGACAGCCGATTGCGCACAATCGCCGTGCGGTGCCGTGCGACAACGACCGGAGCCGGACTTCCATCGGGTGCCGCCCCTGACTCTACGCCGCTCAGGATGATCTCATGGCCTTCGAGTCGGATGCCGAGCGAGGCCAGGGCGTTCTGCCAATAGAGGCGTCGTCCAATCAGGTGCGATGGATGATCGAAAGCTCCGCAGGATTCGAGCGCCGCCGTGAGGCGCGCAAATGGTGCCCGATCGGGATGGTTACCGGCAAGAAGCAGCTCTTTGCGATGCAGGATGGGCGGATTCTCGCGCGCGCTGAAATCGCTTGCCGTAACGCGCCCCGTCTTAAGGTCGACAAACCACGACATCCTCAGCGAGGGAAACGGGTCCTCGAAGAAAGCCGGATAGTCGAGAAGGGCCACCTCGGGCAGCCTCAACGCGACACGCAGCACGTTGAACCCCGCCGCCCCCGGGCCTGCCAGGCCCACAACTGCGGTAACGAGATCTCGAAAGGCAGGAGACTGCTCGGCGAGCAGAGAGGTATGCAGATATACGCCGTCGCCAACACGTTTGCCGCCGTCGATCAGGCGCACCGCCTCGGCATGCCATTGGCCGAGGTCTCCGTATCTATAGCGGATCGCAATCATCGGCGGCTCGGATCGCAATAGATGGCGGGCCGTGCCCACGCTCATTGCAACGGACCTGAGGGGTCCGACCCACAATCATCGCAACTGGGCCCACATTGTCTGCAACTG
>Ga0302279_10000929_pt1 | contig 43152 bp, 37 predicted proteins | sample III_Bog_N3_3_FD_194541 | JGI IMG/M metagenome (GOLD analysis project Ga0302279, IMG submission 194541) | Peat permafrost microbial communities from Stordalen Mire near Abisko, Sweden - III_Bog_N3_3 | ecosystem: Environmental > Terrestrial > Soil > Wetlands > Peat | place: Sweden: Abisko... | reverse complement strand
CGAGGTGCTCCGAGAGAGGCCCTCGACGACCCCACGGCGCTTCTACGTGTCGCGACCGCCGCGATGCGAGAGGTTCCGCGTCGTCGAACCTCCCGCAGCGCCGCTCTCCGTGCTCACGCAGCCGCGATGCGAGAAACGCGGCGTGGTCGAACCTCTTGCTGTGCCTCTTTCCCCGCAGGCACCGGCTCCCGCTCCCGGCCCAAGGCCCGGATTACTCTGCAGTTGGCCCGCCCCACCGCGGTGAATGGCACCTCTGCCGTGCCGTCTCACCCCTTGCAGAATCACTTAGAAAACGGAGTCATCGACGGGTACATCGGCCGCCGAGCCCGTGCCTGCCGGCTGCGCGACGCCCTCACGGGGATAGTGCAGCAGGTGGAGCACGCGGTACGCTGGTTCGATGCGGACCACCGCCCTGTTCTCGTTGCTGCTCGTCGGCTGCGCCACGAGCGGAGCCAACCCCGGCCCCGCCGTGACGCCGGCCCCGACCGACGCCGCGACGCCGGCCGCGGCGGAGGCGCCGATCTTTCCGCCGAAGGCGAGCTCCATCGGATCAGCCACCATGCGTCCCGACGGGGCGATCGTCGTGACCAGCCCGCACCAGATCTTCGAGGTTCCGAAGTCCGATGCGAAGTACGGCGAATGGCTCGCCCTCATCGGAGGTCTCAAGGTCGGCGAGGAGAAGAACGCCCCGCCGTGGCCGGATCCGTTCGACGCGGCGAAGGTCGATCTCTCGGTTCGTGAGTACCTCACGCGCAAGGGCATCGATCGGCGCGGCTGCACGGGCGACATTAACGGCACCGATCATGACGGAAACGTCTCCGCCTGGGTCGCGTGCGGCGACACTCGCCTCACGCTGCGCATCGCCCACGACACCTACGGCGTAACCGAGATTCCGGGCGGCAGGTAGTCGGCGCGCGTCCGACCCGTGGCCGTGCTTCAAGCCTTCCGCTTGAAGAAGTAGTAGCTCGCGCGGAAGGGCACCTCGACGTGCGCTCCCCTCGCCCCCTCGACGCACCCGACCGCAGGGGCGATCCCACCTACCGTGTCGACGACCAGGATGCTCGACACCGGCGAGAGCACGCCGGCCCCTTCCGTCGACTTTGCGCCCAGGAGCATCCAGGCCGCGGCCGGCTCGGGAGAGTCCGCGCTCCGCTTGCGCTCGCCCACGACCTTGCTGCCATCGGTGTACTCCCAGGTCGGGCCGGGGAGGTAGCGGCCGAGGTGGTGCCCGACATCGTCGAGGAGATCGGCATGGAAGTCTACGAGCGTCCACTCCTGGATGCCCTCGCCTCCTGGCTGGCACAAGTACACCTGCGTGCCGCGCGCGTCGGCCTTGCCGAGGAGCTCTTCGTCGGACGAGACGGCGAGCTCCGGCGGGACCTTCGGGGGCGACGCCGGCTGGAGCGCGGGGACGATGGCCGGGGCGCAGCCCTGCGCCGCCACGGCGAGCAGCGCCGAGAGCGGGAACAGCGAAGGGCGAGACGGGACGCTGAGAAGCAACGTCCCTGTTCTGGATCCTGCGCGGCCGGTGTGCAAGCGCGAGTCTCCGCGCGTGATCCGGCACGCCCCGAGGCGCCTCGAAAGCGTATGCTTGCCGTGGTACCGCGATGATCCGGGTCCGACGACGAGGCCGTTCGATGGCCGTAGCAGCCTGCCTCGGGCTCCTTCACGTCCCCCTCTCCGCGTTCGCAGAGAACCCCCACCCGGCCGACGAAAAGCAGCGTGCCGCACTCTACCAGGACGGCATCGCGTTCGCGAACGAAGGCCGCTGGGAGGAGGCCGTGAAGAAGTTCCGCCAGGTCATCGCGATGCGATCGGCGCCCCCTGCCCTCTTCACGCTCGGTCAAGCCGAGGAGCACACAGGCGAGCTCGCCACCGCGACGCACACCTACGAGCGAGCGCTCGGAGACGCGCGCAGGTCCGGCAACGGCGAGGTCGCCGAGGCGGCCAAGAAGGCCCTGTTGCAGCTCGAGCCTCGCGTTCCGCGGGTCCTCGTCAACCTCGCCCTCCCCGCCCCAGGGGCGACCGCGACGCTCGATGGGGTCGCGGTGAGCATAGGCACGCCGGCCACCACGAACCCGGGCGATCACGCCGTCGCGGTCACCGCGCCTGGCAGGATTCCCTTCGCGTCGAAGCTGCATCTCGCCGAAGGACAGACGTTCGAGGTCTCCGCCGTGCTCGCCACGGAGGCTCGCCCGATCCCGCCGCGGCCCGAGCCGTCTCTTGTTTCGCCTGCTCCGCCGGAGAGGTCGTCGCACGTTCCGATCGGACCGGTCGTGGTCGGCGGGATCGGCGTCGCCGCGGTGGTCGTCGGGCTCGTCGTCCGCCTCGGGAGCCAATCGAGCTACGACAGCGCGAGGAGCCAGTGCGAGGCCGACGCGTGCTCTAGTGAGGCGCTCGTCGACAAGGGCAACGAAGCGCGTAACCAGATGATCGCGGGGACGGCCGTCCTCGGCGCAGGCGCGGCGGCGCTCGTCGGCGCGGGGACATGGTGGGCCCTCGCGCCGCGCCACCGCACGGACAGCGCCGTCGGTTTCGCAATCGTGCCCACGTCGGGCGGCGCGCGCGCATCGGTCGGCGGGAGCTTCTAGGCCGCGTCACCCGAGGTCGAGGCCTCCTGTGATATCGCTAGGCCCGAATGAACGTCATCATCTTCGGTGCAACCGGCATGGTCGGGCAGGCGGCCTTGCGTGAGTCTCTGCTGGACCCAGGCGTGGAGCGCGTGCTCACTGTGGGCCGGAGCGCGACAGGGCAGAAGCACGAGAAGCTCCAGGAGCTCGCACACGGGGACCTCACGGACTATTCGAGCGTGAAGAGCGAGCTCGCAGGGTACGACGCATGCTTCTTTTGTCTTGGCGTCTCGTCGTCGGGAATGTCGGAGGCTGACTACCGCCGGGTGACGGTCGACATCGCGGTCGCGGCCGGCCGCGCGCTCCTCCAGCAGAACCCCGGGATCACCTTCATCTTCATCTCCGGGACGGGGGCCGACGAGACGGGCAAGAGCCGGACGATGTGGGCGCGGGTGAAGGGGGAGGCGGAGAACGCGATCTTCGCGCTGCCCTTCAAGGCGTCGTTCGTGCTCCGGCCGGCGTTCATCCGGCCGCTGCACGGGATCACGTCGCGCACACGCTCGTACCGAGTCATGTACTCGGTCATGAAGCCGGTCGTGCCGCTGGTGATGGCGCTCTTTCCGCGCCAGGCCACGACCACGGAGAGGATCGGTCGCGCCATGCTCAACGTCGCGCGCCACGGAGCCCCCAAGCGCATCCTCGACACGCCCGACATCAACGCGGCGGCGGGTGCCGACAGCGCGTAGCGCCAGCCCGAGCTGCTGCGGCGGCGCTACCCAGGGTTCGTGAAGAGGATGCTCGGCCTGGACGACGGGGCGGCCGGCGGCGGTCGCGGCGCGGGGGAAACGGGGCGCGCCGCGGGGGTCTTCGGCAGACGGGGACGCGAGGGCGCCGCGCTGGACGCCGCGACCGAGGCGGTCCCAGCCGGCTCCACCGACGCGGACGGGGCCGAATCTCTTGGCGGCGGAAGAACCGGCGCCGCTGGAGCCTGCGTCGCAGAGGCCGCCACCTCCGTGCCGGGGACCACGCCTGCGGCCGCTACGTCGGGCGTGGTTGCGGACTTCTGCCGGAACGACATCCGGAAGAGACCCATGAGCAAGGTCGCCGCGAGCAAGCCGCACACCGCGAGCCCGACCCCCTTCCGTCGATGACCGGCGGCCGCCTCCGAGCTCTCGACCGAGATCGAGGACATCCCCGATCTTGGATCCACGGGCGCCCTCGCGTCGGCGACGGGAGCCTCGCTCACCGTGCGGGCCGACGAGCGGCTCGGCGCGGGCATCGGGCGGATCTCCTTCGTCAGCGGCCGGACCTGCGTGGCCTCGAGGAGCGGCATCGCGTCGACGTCGCTCTCGATCTCGCGGATCACCGCGGCTTGCTTCGCGAGCGCCTCCGAGGCCGTCGCCTCGACCCAAGCGCCGATGACGGCAGGTACGGCTAGCGGAACGAGGCTCTCGATCGCCGTCGCCATCTCGCGCGCCGAGGCGAACCTCTTTGCAGGGTCACGCTCCACGGCGCGAAGCACGATGTCGTCCAGACCGGGAGGAAGGTCAGCCACGTGCTTGCTCGGCGGCTCGACGCGGGCCTCGAGGACCTTCCGCAGGAGAGCGCCGTCGTTCTCGTCCTGGAAGAGGCGCTTGCCCGTGAGACACTCCCAGAGGACGGCACCGGCCGCGTAGACGTCGGTCTGCCGCGTCGCGCCGGTGCTCTGGATCTGCTCGGGCGCCATGTAGCCGAGCTTTCCCTTGAGCTGTCCTTCGCGCGTCGTCTGTATGCGCCCTGCCGCCTTCGCCACGCCGAAGTCGAGCACCCGCGGCGCGCCGTCGACGCCGACCATCATGTTCTGAGGCGAAACGTCCCTGTGAACGATGCCGAGCGGCTCCCCTCGCTCCGTCTTCGCTTCGTGCGCCGCGTGCAGGCCGTGGAGCACACCCGAGAAGATGGCAGCGACGATGGGCAGCGGGACGCGCTCGGACCGCAGGCGGCAGAGGCGCACCAGGCGCGAGAGGGTCTCCCCTTGGACGTAGTCCATGACGAGGAAGATCTCTTCATCCGTCGCCACGACGTCGAGCGTAGCTACGACGTTCGGGTGCCGGATGCGGCCCGCGAGGCGCGCCTCGTCGAGGAACATCGAGACGAAATCGGGGTCTTCGGTGTACTGCGGATGGAGGCGCTTGATGGCCACCGTCCGCGAGAAGCCGACCGGCCCGAGCAGGCGGCCGAAGTGGACGGTGGCCATCCCGCCCGACGCGATCTTGCCGTAGAGGGCGTAGCGGCCGATGATTCTCGGCTCCTGCTTCAGCTCTGGCGCGCTCACCGCCCCAGAGTACCATCGCGAGGTCCTCGTTGGCCGCGACGGCCGCGAGGAAGCGGTCGGACCTGTCGGCTATGCGCGCATCACGGAGCGCAGGTGGCGCCGCACGGCCCGGCGCAAGCCACTCCGCAGAGACAAGCGTCGAAGGCCTCGTAGTCGGCAAGGCCGTTCACGTACTCGGCCGTGCAGATATCGATGCACGTGACGTTGGCCATGCACTGCTGGCGGCACGTCGCGAGGAGGCCGCACTGGCTGTTGGCCGCGCACGCGGTGGCCAGTGCGGTGCACACGCCTCCGTTCTGGGTGGCAGCGGTCGTGCAGCTAGAGCATGCCAGCGGTCCGGCATCGAGGGCCGTAGATGCGCTGTCCGCCGTGCCCGAATCGACGCTACCCGAATCGGCGCCGCCTGCCTCGGCGGGGGCGCTGTCACCGCCTCCCGCGTCGGAGGGTCCGGTCTCGGGACCCGCTGCAGCATCGTGCGCGTTCCCGGTGTCTGGGCTCGTTGCATCCATCACGGGCGCCGCGGAGTCGCTGCCGTGAACGACCTCTCCCGAATCCGGCACCGACGTATCGTGCTCCGTACCGCTGTCCGTCGCCGTCGAGCCGTCAAGGTCGTCGTTGCTCACGGACGTCGCGCAGCCGGGCGCGACAAGGAGCCAGGCCACGCACCCGACGATCCACGAGACCGTGTTGTGGACACGACCCCGACGCGCGCTATGCCCCAACCCCATGAGAAGAGACTACACCGGCGCGGCTCATCCGTGGCGATGTCGAGAAATGAGCCCTCGATCGACTTCGTCTCACTTGCGCGCAACCCAAGGTGGACTTCCCGCATCAGCCCTGAGATAGAGAACGCTCCGTTCATAAACTCACCGAGCTCATCCTATGTGGATTGTCCGCCTCGCGCTGCGGCGCCCCTACACCTTCGTAGTGATGGCGATGTTGATCGTCATCGGAGGGATCTTCTCGATCCTTCAGATGCCGACCGACATCCTTCCGGAGATCAACATCCCGGTCATAGCCATCGTCTGGCAATACGGCGGCCTGCCGCCCGACGAGATGGAGCAGCGCTTCACCGGCAACTTCGAGCGCGCGATGACGACCACCGTGAACGGGATCGAGCACATCGAGAGCCAGGCGCTCTACGGAGTCTCGGTCACGAAGGTCTTCTTCCACCCCGGGACGAAGATCGAAATGGCCAACGCCCAGATCACCGCCATCTCGCAGACGCTGCTGAAGCAGTTCCCGGTCGGCGCCACCCCGCCGCTGGTCATCAACTACAACGCGTCGAACGTCCCCATCCTGCAGGGTTCGATCCACTCCGACACGCTCTCGGAGCAGGAGCTCTTCGACATGACGAGCAACTTCCTGCGGACGGGCCTGGCCACCGTGCAGGGAGTGCAGATGCCCTACCCGTACGGAGGCAAGCAGCGCCAGGTGATGATCGACATCGACGCCGCGCGCCTCTACGCGATGGGTCTGTCGCCCAACGACGTGAACAACGCGATCCAGGCGCAGAACCTCATCCTTCCTTCCGGCACGATCAAGGTCGGCCGCCAGGAGCTCCTCGTCCGGCTGAACAGTAGCCCCGACGCCGTTCGCGAAATCGGAGCCCTCCCCGTCAAGACCATCAACGGGTCCACCGTGACGATCGGCGACGTCGCGACCGTCCGCGATGGGTATGCCCCTCAGACGAGCATGGTCCGGGCCAACGGGCGCCGCGGCATCCTGATGACACTGCTGAAGAGCGCAGGGGCCTCGACGCTCGACATCGTGAGCCGCGTTCGCGGCATCATGCCGAGCCTGCTCGCGACGCTGCCGAGCGAGTACAAGATGGATCTGCTGTTCGACCAGTCCCTCTTCGTGCGCGCGGCCGTCACGGGGGTCGCCAAGGAGGCGGTCATCGCGGCAGGCCTCACGGCGCTCATGATTCTCCTCTTCCTGGGGAGCTGGCGGAGCACGGTCATCGTCGTCACGTCGATCCCGCTATCGATCCTCGTCTCGCTCATCCTCCTCGGCGCCCTCGGCGAGACCATCAACCTGATGACGCTGGGCGGGCTGTCGCTGGCCGTCGGGATCTTGGTCGACGACGCGACGGTCGAGCTCGAGAACGTGCACCGCAACATGGCGATGAAGAAGCCGATCGTCCGCGCCATCCTGGACGGAGCGCAGCAGATCGCCGTGCCCGCGTTCGTGGCGACGCTCTGCATTTGCATCGTCTTCATCCCGGTCGCGTTCATCGCCGGGTCGGCCCGCTCGCTCTTCACGCCGCTCGGGATGGCCGTCGTATTCGCGATGATGACGTCGTACTTCCTGTCGCGCACGCTCGTGCCGACCATGGTGCACTACCTGCTCGCGTCCGAGATCGACCTCTACACAGGCGAGGGCGACCCCGGGAAGAAGCGAAATATCATCTGGCGCATCCACGAGCGGTTCAACGTCCACTTCGAGCGCCTTCGCCGCGCCTACGGCGGCTACCTCGACTGGGCGCTGGATCACAAGAAGGCCGTCTCGATCGGCTTCGGCGCCTTCGTCCTCATCACGATCGCGGCCCTCTTCCCGAGGCTCGGGACGGACTTCTTCCCCTCGGTGGACGCTGGGCAGATCCGCTTCCACGTCCGCACTCCGCCGGGTACGCGTATCGAGACGACGGAGCAGGTGTTCGCCCGCGTCGAGGATATCGCGCGGAGCGTGGTTCCTAAGGACGAGCTCGAGACGATCATCGACAACATCGGCTTGCCGATCAGCGGTCTGAACCTGTCCCTGGGCGACCCGTCGATGATCTCCTCGGCGGACGGAGAAATCCTGATCCAGCTCAGCGAAAATCACCATGCGACACCGGCCTATGTGAAGGAGCTGCGGCGGCGTCTACCCCTCGAGATCCCGGGGGCCACCTTCTTCTTCCTCGCCCCGGACATCACCACGCAGGTCTTGAACTTCGGCCTCACCGCTCCGATCGACGTCCAGATCGCCGGCCCGCTCCGGAACAACGCGGACAACTACGCGATCGGCCTCAAGCTGCGCGAGAAGATCGCCGCCATCCGCGGTGCGGTCGACGTTCACCTCGCGCAGGTCGTGAGCGAGCCGGAGCTGCGGCTCAACGTCGACCGGACCGAGGCGAGCCAGCAGGGCATCACGCAGCGGGACGTGGCGAACGACACGCTCGTCTCGCTGAGCTCGAGCGGGCAGGTCGCGCCCAACTACTGGCTCGACGTGAAAAAGGGGATCCAGTACCTCGTCGCCGTGATGACCCCGCAGTACAAGGTCGACAGCATGGAGGCGCTCCAGGGTTTGCCGGTGCACCTCCCCAACAGCCCCGCGCCGCAGCTCCTCGGCAACCTCGCGACGGTCAAGCGGGACTTTACCCCGGTGAACGTGACGCACTACAACGTCCTCAACACATTCGACGTGCAGGCGAACGTGCAGGGCGCGGACCTCGGGTCCGTGGCCAGCAAGGTAGAGGAGATCATCGCCGAGACGAAGAAGACCCTGCCGCGCGGCACGAGCATCGTGCTTCGAGGTCAGGTCCAGAGCATGAACGCGAGCTTCCGCGGACTGTCGCTGGGGATCATCGCGGCCGTGCTCCTTGTGTACCTGCTCATGGTGGTCAACTTCCAGTCCTGGCTCGATCCGCTGATCATCCTCATGGCTCTACCGGGCGCCATCGCCGGTATCGTCTGGATGCTCTTCGCGACGGGCACGACGCTCTCTGTGCCGGCGCTCATGGGAGCCATCATGAGCATCGGCGTCGCGACGTCGAACAGCATCCTCATGGTGACCTTCGCCAACGATCAGCGCAAAGAAGGCGACGATGCCCGCCGCGCCGCCTGGCTCGCCGGCATCACGCGGCTCCGCCCCGTCATGATGACCGCGCTCGCGATGATCATCGGCATGCTCCCGATGTCGCTCGGGCTCGGGGAAGGCGGCGAGCAGAACGCCCCGCTCGGGCGGGCCGTCATCGGCGGCCTGGCGGTTGCCACGTTCACGACGTTGTTCTTCGTTCCCGTCGTTTATAGCTCCTGGCGCCAGAAGACACCGAGCGCCCCCGACCTCGAAGGAGTGGAGGCGTAATGGAACCGATCGAGCCGTCAGTGATACCGGGTCACAAGGAAGAGAAGGCAGCGTCCGGCCATGGCGAGGGGGAGGTGTTCGATCCGGCGGCTCACCGTCCGACGTCGCGCGGCCTCTTCTGGGTGGGGATGGCCTTCGTGCTCGTCCTGGGAGGCCTGGTCGTCGCCGGCGTCGTTCCTCGGCTGCGGCACCAGGCAAGCATGGACGACGACGAGCGCCGGGCCGCCACGTCCGTGGCCCGCGTCCGGGTGGCGCGCGCGAAGCGAATGCCGTCCAAGGGAGCGCTGACCTTGCCCGGGTCCGTCCAGCCGCTCCAGGAGACCAGCATCTACGCCCGGGCGAACGGCTACGTGCGAAAATGGCTGGTCGACATCGGCGCGCAGGTCAAGCGAGGCCAGGTGCTCGTCGAACTCGACGTCCCGGACATCGACGAGCAGCTCCGCGAGGCGCAGGCGGCGGCGACGCAGGCGGCCGCGGCGATCGCGCAGGCCAAGACGCAGCTGGAGCTCGCCCGCACGACCAACAAACGCTACGGAGCGCTCGGGCCGTCGGGGGTCGTGACGCAGCAGGAGATCGATCAGTACCAGGCCACCTTCGACGCCCAGCAGTCGAACGTCGCCGCGGCCGAAGCCGCGTACGGCAGCGCGCAAGCGAACGTGCGCCGGTACCAGGACCTGCGGAGCTTCGGGACGATCACGGCCCCATTCGATGGGGTGGTCACGATGCGCGCCGCCGAGGTTGGGCAGCTCGTCGTCTCCGGCACCGGGATGGGCTCAGCGCTCTTCAAGGTGGCCGAGGTCGACATCGTGCGAACGTTCGTCAACGTGCCGCAGCTCTACGCCGCAGGCATCAAGGTCGGGATGGACGCGCCGACCTCGATCCGAGAGGCCCCCGGTCGCGTGTTCGCCGGCAAGGTGGCGCGAACCGCGAACGAGCTCGACACGGCCACACGCTCCCTCCTCACGGAGATCGACATTCCCAACCCCGACCGGGCGCTGTTCGCAGGCATGTACGCGCAGGTGTCGTTCGACGTGAAGCCGCAGGACTCGCCGATCTTCGTACCTGCCACATCCGTCCTCTTCGACGCTCAGGGGACTCGGTTGGCGGCCATCCGTGACGACGGCGTCGTCCGCTGGGTCAAGGTCGAGATCGGGAGCGATCTGGGGGACAGGCTGGCGCTCTCGAGCGGCGTTGCGGAAGGCGATCTCGTGGCGATCAACCCGAGCGAGCATCTGATAGAGGGCATGCGGGTGGAGGCCGAGGAGATGAACATGGACGGAACGCCCAGGGCCGGAGCCGAGGCAAAGGGCGCAGACCAGCCCGCCTCTGCCGCGTCGGGCGCGGCGCGCGCCTCCGAAGACCGTCCGCGCAAGGCACCATGAGCGCGCGGCGTGCACTAGCGGGCGCGCTCGCAGCAGCGCAGCCTCTTCCACGTCCGACAGGGCGCCCGCGGAGCGAGGAGTGCCGCCAGCGCATCCTCGCGGCAGCGCGCGACCTCCTCGAGGAGCGCGGCCTTCGCGCGATGACGATGGAAGCCATCGCCGAGCGGGCGGGGACGAGCAAGGTGACCTTGTACCGGTGGTGGCCGCACAAGGCCGTGATCGTCCTCGACGCTATGCTCGCCGAGGTCTCCCCCCGTAGCCCCCACCGTGAGTCGACCTCGCCGGTCGAGGCGCTGCACACCGAGATGAAGTCCTTGTGCCGTTTCCTCCACGGGCGCGTCGGACGGCTGCTCGTCGGCGTGGTCGCCGAAGGCGCGCTCGATCCGGAGGTCGGCGCCGCGTACCGAGAGCACTGGGTCAAGCCACGACGCGACGCCGCGCGGTTGCTGATCGAGCGCGCAATCCAGGATGGCACCGTCAAGCCGGAGACCGACCCGGAGGTTACCTTGGATGCCCTGTTTGGGCCCCTCTACTACCGCTTCCTCATCGGACACCTCTCGCTCAACATGGCGTTCGTCGACTCGGTCTTCGAGAGCGTCATGCGTGGCATCGCCACCCCGAGGACGCGAGCGAAGCTCGGCCTCGTGGGACGCCGGAGCGGTGAATGACCATGCGACGGCATCCCTCACTGCGCCTCGCGCTCGTTGGCCTTGCCGTCACCGCCGCGGGCCTCTCCGCGCGAGCCGGAGAGCTGCGCCACCTGAGCATGGACGAGGCGGTCCGCCTCTCCTTGGCGCGAAACCCGACCTACGAGATCGCCCGCGAGGAGATCCGCCGCGCTCAGGCGCTGCTCGAGCAGGCGCGCTCGCAGTCCATCCCGACGCTGTCGGGCGCTGCGGCGTACAACCGTCTGGACAACGACCGGGTATCGGCAGGCGTGATCGTCGACCCCAAGAGCCAGGCTGCGCTCACGGCCACCTTGACGATTCCGCTCGTCTCCCCGCGCACCTGGGCGGCCTGGTCGCACGCGAAGGACAACATCGACGTGACGAGGACGAGCGCGAACGACACGCGCCGCGTCATCGCGGTAGCGACCGGTCACGCGTACCTGGCGGTCTTCGCGCAGAAGCGCGTGCTCGAAGCGACCCTCCGCGCGCGCGACACGGCGAAGGCCCACTACGACTTCGCGCACACACGCTTCGCCGGAGGCGTCGGTAACCGCCTCGACGAGGTGAGGGCGGCGCAGGAGCTGGCGACGGACGAAGCGCTGGTGCACGCCTCGAGATCGGCGATCTCGCGGGCCCAGGAGGCCCTGGGCGTGCTCGTCGGGGACGACGAACCAGTGGACAGCGCCGAGGAGCCAGTCCTGCCGGAGGCCCCGCCGCTGCCAGCAGCGATCGACCTTGCGGCGAAGACCCGCACGGACGTCATCGAAGCGAATACCCGCGCCCAGGCCGCGCAGCACGCGAGTCGCGACAACTGGACCGAGTATTCGCCGTACGTCGTCGGCACATTTCAGCCCTTCTACGAGAACCCGCCGACCGAGCCGTTGCCGAAGGCAGGCTGGCAGGCGCAGCTCCTCCTGACGGTTCCCTTCTACGCAGGTGGCCTGCAGCAGGGCCTCGGCCGCGAACGGGCAGCGCTCTCGCGCGAGGCCGAGCTCGGCGTCGAGGGGACTGTGCGGCAGGCGCGATCGGACGTGCGCGCCGCGTTCGATACCCTCCAGCAGGCGAATGCCTCCCTCGTCCAGATCCGCGAGGCGGCGCGGCTTGCCAACGAGGCACTTCACCTGGCCACCCTCGCCTACAACGCCGGAGCGACCACCGACATCGAGGTCATCGACGCGGAACGGCAGGCTCGAGACGCGGAGACGCAGGAGGAGGTCGCAGCCGACAACGCTCGCCAGGCGCAGCTCGACATGCTTGCCGCCTCCGGACGCTTCCCGTGATCCAGAGGCGCAGGCGGGCGGCCTAGAGCGTAGGCACGCGGGCTAGCCGAGCCGCTTCTTCGCGTCGTTCACGCGAGCCGGCGCGTCCACACCGAAGGGACAGGCCGTCCTGCACGCGTCACAGTCCAGGCACGTCTCGCTCCACCGCTTCGCGGCGGGCAGCGCCTCGTAGAGCCCGCGCGCGTACTCTCCCCACCCGTATTGCCGGTCGTACATCCCGAACTGGAGGACCGGCGCGATCGAGACCCCTTCGGGGCACGCGGGCTGGCAGATCTGGCCGCAACCGCGGCAGTACTCGGGGCTCAGCGCCTCCGCATACCGATCGAGCAGGTGAGTGTCCTGGCTTCCGAGCGAGTCCTCCACCGCGCCAATCGCGAGGTCTTGCGTGTCGGGGCTCGAGCCGATCCCGGAGTGAACGACGCACGCCACGTCGAGCCCGAGCGCCCAGCGAAGGTTCGCCTGGTAGATGCTCCACTTGCTCTGCTCGAAGCCGCGCGGGATGTACCCGCCGCCCGGCTGGGACTTCATGACGACCACGCCGACGTCCTTCGCCTTCGCCGCGGCGAGCAGCGCCGGCATGTCCGCGAACCCGTGGTCGAGGACGTTCAGCTTCACCAGGATCATGTCGAACGCGCCCTTATCGATGGCGTGACGCAATATCTTGCTGCGAAGACCGTCGTGCGAGGTCGCCCCGAAGAAACGGGCCTTGCCCGCCTGCTTCGCCGCAGCCATCGCCTCGTAGAGCTCCGGGTTGTCGACACGGTTGTACCCGTCGTCGTCGGGAAGGTGACCGCCTCCGAGCCAGTGGATCTGCATCACGTCGACGTGATCCGTTTTCAGGCGCTTCAGGCTCTCGTCGAGCGAGGCCAGGATCCGATCCTTCTTCATATGCGCCGACGCGTCCCACTTGGTGGCGAGGACGAGCTTGTCTCGGAGGCCTGGGCTCTCCGCTATCGCGGTGCCGATCACGTTCTCGCTGCCCCCGTAGCACGGTGACGTGTCGATGTAGTTCATCCCCTTGTCGACAGCGCGATGGATGGGATCGGTGCCGTCGAGGCCCCCGGCACCCATCGCCACCACGGAGACCTCGAGTCCCGTGCGACCGAGCCGGCGGCGCTGCGTGACGACCGCCCCCGGGGAGACGTAGCCAGCTCGGTCGGCGACTCGAGTGGCCACGCCGGCGGCGCGGCGGCGCTTGTCCCAAGCACGGTAGCCGAAGGCCCCGGCGCCGGCCGCGGTTGCCGTTCCGAGACCATAGAGAAGCAGCTTTCGACGCGAGACCGGGCCTGCGGGCATCGGTGCAGTGTACCGCGCTGCCGGCTCTCGTGCTCCGCGTCACGCCGGGCGGCGGTCAACGCGACGGTGGCGCAGAGGCGCCCGGAGTCTTCCTCCAATCGATCTCGCGGTCGATGTCCGCGATCCGCTCCTTCGCCGTGACGACCGCCGCCGCGTACTCGGGGCGATCGGCCGCGCGATCGAGGAATGCCTCGTAGCTGCGCTTCGCTCGAACCAAGGTGGCCACGATTGCCTCGTCCGTGCTTGGCTTCGGCCCAGCGACGGCGCCGGGTGAGCCGGCAAGCCCCGCAACGACGGTTGGATTGGAGGGAGCTACCGCGGCCGCCTCTCCGGCACTCCTCGCGGACTCGTCCGCCGGGTTTTGTGGCTGCCTGGCGCAGCCGCAGATGAGAGCGAGCCCAACGACGCACGAGAGATGTCGAAGCATGGCGGCCTCCGGTCGCCGCTTGGACTCACGAGCGGCCGCTGCCTTGGGTGGTTTGGCTCCGCGGATCGATCTGTGGCGCACGTGCGGGACCCCATTCATCGTCGAGATTTCCGGCGCGCACGGAATGACATGCGCGACGCGCCTGCTACTCGCACCGCATCGCGACGGCGCCTTCTTGAATTTCGAGATCGGGCTCGCCTTTGGGTGATCGAATTTCGAGCCGAGCGCACCCGACAGATCAGGTGCTCATGATGAAGATCCAGACCGCGGCTCTCTCGGCCGTCATTGTCCTGTGTGGTGGAGGCCGTCTCGCCCGTGCCGACGATCCACCGCCGGTGGGCGAGCAGCGGAGCACGCCTCAGGAAACCCACGCCGCGCTCGGGTTGCTCGGCGGCCTCGCCTTCCCCCGGCCGCTCGACGTGGAGGGCGTCATCAAGATCGGCCACAGCGCCATGTTCGGCGCCGAGTTCAGCATGCTGCCGAGGACGACGATCTCCGGTGTCGAGCCCACGTTCTGGGCGCTCGCCCTGGACGCGAGGTACTTCCCGTTCAAGGGAGGTTTTTTCCTCGGGGTCTCCGGGGGGCGGCAGAGCGTCTCCGCTACGGGCACAGCGTCGCTAGGCACCCTCGGAACGATCAGCGAATCGGCCTCGGCAGAGACGTGGTTCGTCAACCCGAGGATCGGGTACCTGAAGACCTGGTCGTCCGGCGTGACGCTGGGCTTCGACGTTGGAGCTCAAATTCCACTGGCGGCGACGTTCGCGACCACGCTTCCGAGCTCGCTCTCACAAACGCAGGAGGTGATGAGCATCGCGCACCTCGTGGGCAAGTCCGTTCTGCCGACCGTGGATCTGCTCCGCGTCGGTTTTCTCATGTAAACCGCGGCTCCGCCGGCCGATGGCGAATTTCTGTCACAGGTAGGGAGCGCCTGCGTTGTTTCTTCTGAACCCGGTGGCCAGAGCCGATCTCCGGCCCACGCGAAAGGCGCTCCCATGAAGAATCTAAGCTCCGTCGTCGCTTGCTCGGCCTCTCTCCTCCTGTTCGCGTGCTCGGGCACCCCGGAGTCGCCGACCCCGGCCACCGGCGTCTCGGCCGCAAGCCTCACGAGCGGGACCACGGTGGATTCCCTCACCGGAACGTGGGACTTCGTCCTCGACGCGAGCGACGTCGCCGCGAAAGTGCGACAGAGCTGCGACGGCAAGTCCGGTGGCGACAAGGCTCGCGCGGACGTTTGCTACGCGGAGGTTCAGGCCGAAGGCGCGACGGAGAAGATCCGCTTCTCGAAGGACGGCTCAGGCCACTCCTTGTGGACGTCGTTCGGCGAGAAGGACGGGAAGGTCGTCCTCTTTCTCGAGGTGCCGATGGATCTCTCCTCCGAGAGCCCGTCAAGGATCGTCGGCAAGGTCGCCGGGCCGCTGAAGGGAGCCCAGGCGGAGGGCGCTGCGGATCACATGCCGGTCGGAACGGCCGTGACCTTCCAGATCGTCGACGCAAAAACGATCGCGATGTCCGACCCGGCCAAGGGCCGCCTCGTCTTCACGCGGGAGTAGGTCAGCCGGGACCGCCGGCTCAGGCTCGCACGAGAGTCACCGTGCTCGCCTGCGGTCCCTTCTCTCCGTCCTCCTCGAGGAAGCGAACCGAAGAGCCGACGTGCAGCCGGTCGAAGGCATGATGGAGCACGCTGTTCTTGTGGAAGTAGACCTCGCTGCCGTCCGTCGTCCGGAGGAACCCGAAGCCCTCGTAGCTCCAGAGCTTCGATACGCGAGCGTCGCGGTAGTGCTCGTCGTGAGGCTTCACGTCGCCGCGCAATCGCCGGACGTGGTCCTCGAGGCGACGGTCGAGCCGGTCGAATGCCTCGTCGATGGCCACGTGAGCGTTCTCGTTCGCCGGGTCTTCGTCGGGGGCATGGCTAGCGACGAGCTCCCCACGTGGGATCATCAGGTCGATGCGCACCCTAAAGTGCCGCCCGGTGTGCTGGTGCCGGTGTGGTGCCTCGACCACCACATGGCAGCTGGATACGCGCGCCGAGAGCGTCTCGAGCTTTGCGGCTCGCTCGCGAACGTGAGCCTCGATTGCGGCGGAATGCGGAATGTCACGGAACGTGACCTGGAGGGGCACTTGCATGGGAAATCTGCATAGGAGCGCCGTGCCAACTCCAGTCCTTCGCCCGGCAGGCGGGGCTGATGGGTTGCTCAGTCGCCCGCACCACCTGCACCATCGGAGGCGCCGGTCTCGGACGGGGCGGCCCCATCTCCTCCGCCAGTCGAGGCGGCTACGCCGGCGTCGGCGGTGACGAGACAACCGCTCGGGTCCCACGTCCAGTTGAAATCGGAAGCGCCGGCGCACTCGTTCGGGTCGGCTGCGCATAGCCCCTGTCCGGTGCTCGTCGTGCACCACCCACAGCCGCTGACGGGCGTGCACGTGCCGCACGATGCGTACTGCTCGCACGACCCGCCGTTACCTCGTTCTCGCTCGTCGACGTAGCCAGACCCGCCGTCGCACGCAGAGGCTGCCATCGCGGCAAGCGTCGCGACGAGCGCACACGTCAACACCTGCTTCTTCATGACCCCGATGGCGTAGCGCACTCGGCCGCAGTCCGCCATTGCGCATCCCGGAAGCTCAGCCAGAGCGACCCTTCTTCTTCCGGCCGCCGAGCTCCGTGACCTTTCCTGACTCCACGAGCTGACGGAGCGAACGCTCCATCGCCCGACCGAAGATGACGCGCACGGCTTCGAGCCCTGTGGGCCTGAGCGATTCGAGGAGCTTCCCCATGTCCTCGATTTCGCCCTGCTTTGCCCGCTTCACGAAGAGAGACACGAGGTCTTCGACGGCGCGCTTCATGTGCTTGTTCAGGCGTGCGGAGGCCTCCGTCGCGGTGTCAAGGTCGACTCCGCTCGCCTCGAGCTTCATCGCCAATCCGAGCAGAGCGGGGCTCCGAACGAGGTACACGTCTCCGGTTCGCTCGACCAGCCGGTTACGGATGAGATCCGCGAGAAGGCCCGGCCTGCGTCCCCCCGCGAGGGCATAGAGATCCTCCTCGGACACCGTTCGCGGCCGGTCGTTCGCCCACGAGGCCTGCACCTGCTCTTCGACGCCGAGCCACTCCGCCAGCGTAACTTCGCCGCGGTCGATGCTCGTCAACAGATCGCGGATCGCGTCGATTCTCAGGCCCCGGTCCTGGAGCTGGGCGATGAGCCTAAGCCGCTCGAGATGAGCGGCGCCGTAATACGCGAGTCGGCCCCTTATCTCGGGCGGCATGAGGGCGCCCCGGGCCTGGTAGAAGCGGACCGTCCGGCTCGGGACGTGCGCAGCCGACGCGAGCTCGTCGATCGTGTACTCGGAAGGAGACGAGGGTTCGGTCATCGGGGGCGAGCCGGGTTGTAGCTCGATCGAGAGCCGCGCTCCAGGCATCTACGCGGCCTCTCGAACGAGGTCGCGCGAGGACGCACCGTCATTCCAAAGTCGCGCGATGTGGCGAAGAGCCTTTCCGAGGGTGCGTCCCCACGATTCCTTGCGGTACGGCACACCATGCTTCGCGCAAAGCGCACGCACTTCGGGAGCGATGGCACGGAGCCGGTGCGGCGGAAGCGTCGGGAACATGTGGTGCTCGATCTGGAGATCGAGCCCGCCGCAGAGGATCGACAGGGGGAGCGGCACATCGAAGTTGTTGGCGGCCATGGCTTGCATCGCGTACCAGTCCCCGCGACCTTTCGCCTTCGTGCCTTCCGGCCAGCTCGCGACCTCCTCACCGACGTGCCCGCACCAGATCGTGGCGGCCGAGTAGACGTCCCGCGCGGTCTCGGCGAGCCAGTTCCCCAGCAGCACCTTCCAGAAGAAGGGCCCTGCGAGCGCCGGGAAGAGGACGTAGTTGTAGAGGTAGTACGGGACGTACTTCCGAAGGGACTTCTTCCAGGCCAGCCTGACGCTCGCCGGCGATCGGTCCGGCAGGACGTCGAGCTTGCCGGGCAAGCCGTTGTCGAGGAACACGTCGTTCAGCCCCGTGAAGTGTCCGTTCATCACCAGCCCGAAGTTCGTGAAGATGAAGCCGATGTTGAGAGGCAGCTTCCACCACGCCCGGCGAGGCGCCGGGGTCTGCTCGGTCAGGCGAATGTGCCCGAAGTGGATGTCCGGATCCTTGCCGGCGATGTTGGTGTTGCCGTGGTGTCGAAGATTGTGTCCCTGCCGCCACGACTCTTCGTCGATCGGAATGTCCCAGCGAAACGTCTTGGATGCGAAATCCTGTGCGTCGGGGAGGCCGTCGTACGCGCCGTGCAAGGCCGTGTGCCCGATCTCGGTAGCCTCGAGCTGCTTGTGCAGCCACAGCGCCCCGACTCCCGTGAAAAAGAGCACGGGCTCGATGCTCACGTGGATGAGCACCCGCCCTGTCACCTCCATCGCCGTCGAGAAGCGTCGTAGACGCCGGACGTAGGCAACGTCTCTCGGGCCGAGAGCGGCGGTGGTGCGCCGCTTGAGCGCCTCGAGCTCGTCGCCGAGCTCGCGGTAACGATCCTTGGAAGCCAGGGGAGCGGGGGGCGGGCACACGGGCGCGCCCTCGACAGATTCGATGGCAAGCATGCTGTCTCCTCGTGGGGCGCAGGGATTGCGCCACGCTGATGTGATACATCTATAACTGTGACAGTTTCAGATGTCAATGTTACCCACGGCATCGAGTGGCGCGGGTCGTGCTACGAAGAGCGACCAATGGCCACCTGCCGCCGCGTCGAATGGCCTCTCGTCCTCGCGGCCGTTGGCATGCTGGGTTGCTCGACCTCCTCCGACCACGACGAATCCGACCCGGATGGCGGAGGCCCGGCGGCGGACGCCGCGATCGCACCGGACGGCGGTGCAGGGCTCAAGGTCGACCTCCAGCAGACCTCGGTTTCCGGCCTGTCGTCCGGCGCGTTCATGGCGGTCCAGTTTCACGTCGCCTTCTCCTCCATCACCCAGGGAGCCGCGATCTTCGCGGGCGGCCCCTTCGACTGCGCCCAGGGCTCGCTCACGAGCGCGCTCGTCGCTTGCGGCGACGCCCTGGATGCACCCGACGTCACGCCCCTCATCGCGCTCACCAAGCAGTGGGCGTCGGCTGGGTACCTCGATGACGTGACCAACCTCGCGCGCCAGCGGGTCTTCCTCTTCGGCGGCGCCGACGACATGACCGTAAACCCGGTCGTCATGGACGCACTCGCCACGTACTACGAGGCGTTCCTGCCTCCCCAGTCGATCTCCTACGAGAGCCGGTTTCCAGGAGCCGGCCACACGATGCCCACTCTCGACTACGGCAACCCTTGCTCCGTCACCGAGACGCCGTGGATCGGCAAGTGCGCGTACGACGGGGCCGGAACTGCGCTCGCTCAGATCTACGGGCCTCTCGCCCCCGCCGCATCCTCCGCGACGGGTAAGATCCTATCGCTCTCCCAGGCGAGCTTCATCGCCGACCCCGCGTCTCACAGCTTGGCCGATACCGCGTACGTCTACGTCCCCACGTCGTGCGCCGGAGGCGAGACGTGCCGTCTCCATGTCGCCTTCCACGGCTGCTCGCAGGAGGCGACGGGACAGGCAGGCACCGCGTTCTACATGAACGCCGGCTACAACCCGTGGGCCGATACGAATCACATCGTGGTCGTCTACCCGCAGACGATTGTGTCCGCGAGTAACCCCGAAGCCTGCTGGGACTGGTGGGGCTACGACAGCCCGGACTACGCAAAGAAGACGGGCCCCCAGATGGCGATGGTGCGCGCCATGCTCGATTACCTGGCCTCCTCCCCCGCCCCCGACGGCGGCTGATCGCCGACCGTCGGTCGCGCGCCCGCCGCTCCGGCTCGACTAGCGGCGTCTCACTCCAACGCTCGCGTGCACGTTGTACCGGTACCCAACGCCGACTCCCGGGCGGCGCTGCGACAAGAACTCAGGCTCCGACCGGTACGCACCCCACGACGCGCCGTTGCGATAGTACCAGCGGTTCCCGTAGAAATACGCTGGACGCCCCTCGTAGTAGACCGGCTGCGCCGTCGCGAGGAATGCCGCGGGCGGGTAGTCCGCGGGACCGACGACGACCTCGTCCGCACAACCCGCCGTGGCGACCGCAGACGCCGACAAGAAAAGGAGGCCAACCGCGGCCCTTGCAGTTCGGTTCATGGAGTATCCCTTCCGCCGTTCTCTCACTGGTTTCCGCTTCCGGGGATGGCAGATGGCCCGCACAGTCCCCGGTTCGTCGACGATTCTCACAACTTTCGCGCAGGATCCACCAGGGAGAGCCAAATCGGACAAGCGGGCTCTGCCGGTCCGTCAAGCGAGCCTCCACGCGGACGAAGCGGTAGCCAACGCCAGGGTTTCCGTGCCGTCCCCCGCGCATCCGGCACGGACGGAGACCGGACCCACGAGGGTCAAGGGCCTGGAGAAGCCGCGTCCTCCGCCAACGCGACGATGCGGACGCGCTCGTCGTAGAGCGCACCCCCTTCGCCCATGTCCGTCGTCGCCGCGCGAATGAGAGCGTTCGCGCACCGACCGTCCCTCAGGTGGCCCCCTTTCGGAACGATGACCACGTCCCGCCGCTGCCGCGCGTCGTGCTTGAGGCGAACCGTCATGGACCCGATGCGCGACTCGAGGCGCGCGAGCGCCCCGTCGGCGAGACCGGAGCAGACGTCCGGGTGCACCGTGGCAACCGCAGGACCGACTCGCGTGCGACTCCACTGGGAAGCCTGCGCGTCTTCCGTGGACAGTGACATGAGAAAGAGGCTGAAATTGGCCGTGGGCTCGGGCAAGGCGTCGGGCGCCACCGTCATCAAGCTCACGCGCCCGCTCTTCGTCGCGAACTTGCGCCCCTCGTGAAGCACCTTCGGAGCGAGCGGGTTACGGATGACGCCTCGTTCGAGGTCTTCGAGCGTGACGCCTCGCGGCGCGAGCTTCTTGGCTACGAGACGCTCCTTCCAGGAGCGGGCATCTCCCGCCATCAACTCTCCGAGGCCGACGCGCTCCGCGAGCGCCTGGATGATCTCGAGATCGCTCTTCACGTTCGGAGGAGGGGGCACGACCGGCCGCGCGACCCCGAGGTAGTGATGGCCATACGCCCCGAGCAGATCGTCGGCCTCGAGGAGCGTCGTCGTCGGAAGGACCAGGTGCGCACAGCGTGCCGTGTCGGTCACGAACGAGTCGGCGACGATGACGAGCTCGCGCGACCGGAGGGCCTCCTCAGTCTTCCTCGAGTCCGGGAGCATCGCGACCGGGTTGCCGCAGGTGATCCAGACCGCGCGGATGGGCGGCTCCTTCGCCTCGAGGACTTGCTCACCGAAGAGCGGCTCGCAGATGGTGCGTGGCGGCTCGATTCCCTTGAGCAGGTCCGTGTCGAACGCCCCGCGTCGCTTGAAGTAGAAGGAGACTCCCCCTCCGGGAAGGCCGAGGTTTCCGCTGATGGCAGCGAGCGCGTCGAGCGCGCGCACGATCGCTGCGCCGTTCGCGCGGCGGCCCATGCCCCAACCGACGAGAATGGCCGTCGGCCGGTCCGCGCCGAGTCTCCGCGCCAGATCCTCGGCAACGCTCGGCGCGACGTCGGCCTCGATGCACCACTCTGCGACGCTCTTGGCGTCCACCATCGTCCGGAACTCGGCGAGGTTATCGCAGTAGGAGGGCGCCGTCTCATCTACCCAGCCGCGCGCAAAGAGGACGCTCGCCACGGCCATCGCGAGGGCGAAGTCGCCCGCAGGCCGAGGCTGCACGTACGCATCGGCAAGCGTGCTCGTCTTATTGTGCACCGGATCGATGAGGACGATCTTCGCGCCGCGGGCCCGTGCGCCCTTGAGGACCGGGATGGTGTGCGGGCTCGACGTGAAGACGTTCTTTCCCCAAACAAGGATGTTCTTCGCATTGAGGAGATCGAACAGATCGTGGCTGTCCTCCTCGCCAAAGTCGGCCATTTGCGCCGCGTCCCCGGCGCCGCTGCATATGTCGCCACGCTTGGTCGTGACGGGCCCGAAGCTCGCGAAGAAGTAGTCGGATAGGAGCTTGAGGAGGCCGAGCGAGCCGCCGCTCCGGTAGTGGAAGATCGAGGCGGGGCCCGACTCACGTTTGATGGTGTCAAGCCTCGAAGCGGCGAAGTCGAGCGCCTCGTCCCAGCCGATCGGCACGAGCGAGTCGCCATGGCGGAGCAGTGGCGTCGTCACCCGATCGGGCGAGTATTGCGTGGAGAGAAACTGGTTCGTCCGGTAGCAGAGAAACCCTTGGGTCACCGGGTGATCGGGGTCGCCCTGAAGACGGGTGACGCGCCCATCCTCGACGTGGGCGAGAATCCCGCACGCGTCGGGACAGTCGCGGTTGCAGACGGTCTTCTTGATCTCGATCACGCGAGAGCCCTCCGGACGGTGCCGCGGCGACCAAGGACGATCAGCTGAACTCGGCCCAGTCCCGCGCGACGTGCCAGGCACCGCGCTTGAACGTCCAGGTGATGATCGCGGCCGGCTCGAAGGTCTCCTCGAGTGAAGACATCGAGACGACGTCCGACTCGAGCAGGGTGATGTTGTGGGGCTTCTTCTTTCCCTCGAGGTCCCAGAGCTGGTAGTGGTCCGAGCGATCCACCGAACCGCGGAGGGGGCCGAAATCCAGAGGCGCGCACACGCGCTCTAGCTCCTGCCCGAGCTTGCGGCTGAGGAAACGCACGCGGAGGCGGCGCTTTGCCGTGATCGCGTCGAGAAAGATCTGGTGGCTCGCGTGCATTCCCACTGCATACCATCACCAGCACCGCCGGCTATGGCCGACTGTCGTTTCAGCCCGCCTCGATCCCGAATGCTTCGAGGACCGCTCTCCCCCGCTCGGCCACGTGCGCCTGCACGGTGACAAAGCGAGGGTTCTCACGCAGCGAATCGAAGACGCGGCACGAAGCAATCCACTCGATGTCGAAGAGCTGCGCCTGGTCGGCGTCCTCCAGGGCGGAGAGCGCAACGTCCTCTTCGCCCAGAAACGCATGAATCTCGGCGCGAACCTGGCTGTAGAAGGAGCGGCGGCGGGCGGCCCCGCCACTCTTGGTGGCGAGCCGCGTGATGTCGAGTGCGTTCTTGGGGTCGACCGGACCGCCCGCGTACCCGCGCAGCACCTCGAGGCGACCGAGCGACATCCCGCTCGCTTCGAGGTTCCCGATGAGGACCTTGAGCCCCTCCTTGTCGCCGTTCCACATGGCGAAGCGCACCCGTGTGTACGACCGGACGGTCTCGGACACCGGATCGTCCGCGCCGACGCGGACGAGCTCGTCGGCTAGACCGACCTCCCCTCGCAACGCGTGCACTCGCGCGAGCGCGAGCGCGGCGACCGTGAGCCTCGGCTCGAAGCTCAGCGCCCTCCGGAGACTCGCGGTGCCCGCCCTGGTCGCGCCCGCCTCCACGAGCAACCGCCCGGCGAGATCGTGCGCGTCGGCGAGGCTAGGCGCGCTCGAGAGTGCCCGGACGACCTCCCTTGCGGCCCCCACCGCGTCACCGACGTTGAGCAGGTACGTGGCAAGGGCCACCCGCGCCTCGCCGAGCTGAGGGGCGAGAGACAGCGCCCGCTCAGCCGCGATTTTCCCCTCTTCGCCCGCGTCGTTCGCGCCTTCGTCGTGCGCGAAGACCCGCATCAGAGCCATGGCGTGGCCCGAGAGGATCATCGGGTCGTCGGGAGCGCGAGCCAGCGCCTGCCGGAAGAGGTCGACGCTGACGTGGGAGTTCCCGCGCCAGCCGTTGTGGTACGCGTGCCTTGCACGCAGGTAGAGGTCGATGGCGGCGGGGTCGGCCGGTGCCTGTCGCGCCTTCGGCGGGTCGAAGCTGCAGGTGAGCGCCTCGGCTACGGCACGGACCATCTCGTCGCCGACGGAGAGAAACTCGGCCGCGGGACAGTCGAAGCGCTTGGCCCATAGCTGAAAGCCATCCGCCACCGAGACCACCCGCGCCTGGACGCGGAGCCGCTCGCCCGCACGGCGCACCGAGCCCAGGACGACGACCTGCACGCCCAGCTCGCGCCCGAGCTCGCGAGGGTCGCGGTCGATTCCCCGGAAACCCATCACCATCCCGCGAGACCGAACGCGGATGCCGCGGGTCATCGAGAGGTTGTCGATGAGGTCATCGGTGAGCCCGTCGGCGAGGTACTCGTCCTCGGGCGGGCCCTGGTTCTTGAGAGGCAGCACCGCGACCACCTTGGCGTCGATGCCCATGGACGCAGGCGTGAGAGAGGAGACTAGTGGCATGGAGGGCGACGATGGCGCGGCCGGGGGCGGCCAGATCCCTGGAGAGAGGGGGAGCGTCAACCCGGCGAGGGCGCCGCCAAGCTCGGCCGCCGTGGCGAATCGACCCGCCGGGTCCCTCGCCATGCAGCGCATCGTCACCTTGGCCGCTGCGTCGGGCACATCGTTTGCGCAAGCCTGGGGGTCGGGCGGTGGCTCGACGAGACGCCTCATCGCTACCGCATAAACGGTCTCGCCGCTCCACGCGGGTCGGCCGGTCAACATCTCGTAGAGGATGACGCCCAGGGAGTAGATGTCCGCGCGGCCGTCGAGCTCGGCACGTCCGTCGACCTGCTCGGGCGCCATGTATGCGGGTGTCCCGAGCGTGACCCCCTCGGTCTTCCTGCCAGCGACGCCGTCGCCGAGGCGTGCCCGCGCGATGCCGAAGTCGGTGATGACCACCCTCCCATCGCGGGCGATGAGGATGTTCTCCGGCTTGAGGTCACGGTGGATGACGCCAGCCGCGTGCGCCGCTGCGAGCCCCGCGCAGATCGGCTCCAGGATCTCGACGACCCGCGCCAGCGCCAGCTTGCCTCGACGCGCGAGGAGCGCCGCGAGGGACTGCCCATCGACGAACTCCATCGTGAGAAACTTGTCCCCGTCGTGCTCGCCGATGTCGAAGGTGCGGGCGACGTTCTTGTGGGTGACGCGGCGCGCGAGCTTCACCTCGCTGCGGAATCGATCGAGCACGGCCTCGTCGTTGGTCAGCTCCCTCCGGAGCATCTTCAGGGCGACGATCTCGTCGAGCTCCTTGTCACGAGCGCGGTAGACCGCCCCCATCCCGCCGACCCCGGCAAGGGAAAGTATCTCGTATCGGTTCGCGAGCGTGAGGGGTCCTGCGATGAGGCTCGCGGCCGACGATGAAGCGTCCACCGAGCCGCCCAGAGGGCCCGTGTCGCCCGCCGTATCCCGGTCGGCTTCCGATTCGCCGTGGCTCATCGGTCCGCGAGACCGGCAAGCCGGCTGGATTGGCGTCGCCCGATCGTCACGCCTCAAGCCTACGGCTCCTCCGTCCAGGAGGCCAGGCTCGGCGCACCCTCGGGCGGGCCCTACCTCGGCTGCGAGGTCTCCCTACGTCTCGTCGAGGGCGTCGGTCTGCTTGCCCATCAGGCGCACCGACCCTGCGCGGCTCATCACGCGCCGCATGACGAAGGCCGCGAGCTTGTTCACGCCGCCGGGAATCACGAGCGGCCCCTCGCCCAGGGCGTCGAGCGTCGCGGCGGCGACCGCGTCGGCGTCGAGCGTTCCGGGAGCGTCACCCTTGGCGGTCCTCAGATAATTCGGGGTTCGGATGGCACCTGCGCAGCAGGTCACGACGTCGACGCCGTCGGGCAGCAGCTCCGCCCAGAGACTCTCGCCGAGGACGATGTTGAACGCCTTGCTCGCCGCATAGGCTGCCAGCCGTGGCGCCCCCTGGAAGCCGGCCAGGGACGACATCAAGACGAGGCCCCCACGACGTCGGTCCCTCATTGCAGGGGCCAGCGCGTGGACGAACGCGACCGGGCCGCGCACGTTCACGTCGACGATCCGCAGAGCGTCCGCGCATGGACGATCGAGAAGCTTGGCCGCGAAGGAGTACGCCGCGTTGTACACGCCGAGGCCGACCTCCAGCCCGCGGGTCGCCTTCTCGAGCGCCTCGACCCAGGATGCGTCGGCCAGGTCGCAAGCGACCGTCCGGACGCGAACACCGTGCGCTGCTTCGAGCTCGCCAGCCAGCGGAGAGAGGTGACCCGCCCGCCGGGCGAGCAGGACCAAGGAGATCCCCCGCGCGGCGAGCGCCGCCGCAAAGGCAGCGCCGAGGCCCTCGGATGCGCCCGCGACGACCGCGACCGGACCGTACCTCGAGCGAAATGCCTCCTTCATGGCTCCCTCGACGCGTCGCGCGTGAAGGGGTGGTCCGTCTTGCCGAACCGCCAGGCAACGACGAAGGGCAAGAGCCACCACGGCAGATTGGCGAAGGTCACGACGAACGGCGCCGGGGTCCGGTGAGGCCCGAGCAGCTCCTCGAACATGATGATGCTGACGTTCGCGAACATCACGCCCGACCAGAAGATCGCCGGGACACGAATCCACTCGCGCCCCTTGGCAATCGCCCAGATTGCCACGGCGTAAAACGGCCCGAAGAGCAGCGAGTCGAGCCAGATCGTCGCCCTCCACCACGGAGGCCTGGCAATGAGCAGCGGGTCGAAGGTGTCCCCCCACCAGTGGACGAGATCGACGAAGATCCTCGGCGGCCAGATCGGGTACTCGAAGTGGGAGCGGTCGGCGATGACGAGCTGCTCGAGGTCGACGATGTAGGTGATGAAGCCGAGATTGATCGCGAAAAACACGAGCAGGAGCCAGTCGATGCGCCGCTCGCGGAGGGGGATGGTCTGTCGCACGGCCCTACGTCATAACAGTGCGACCCGGCTCGCGGCGCGAAAGCTACGGAACGGGCACCGGTGCCATCGCGAAGCCTCCGCGCAGGTAGTTGTTGACGGTCGGCACGCGGTACTCCTGCCGCCAGTCGAACTTGGACTGCTTCTCGACCTCCGTCACGAAGTTTGCCAGCGTCGGCGACGACCCGTACGGAGCTCCGGGTAGCTGCGCGACGTAGCTGGCAACGCTGACGGTGGCATCCGGATAGGTGACCTCGTTGAAGCTCGATCTCGTCTCGTTCGACATGGCGAGAGCCTGCGCATAAGTGAGCGCTGCGCCATTCATGAGGAAGTACTTCGCGCCCGTCCCGCCCGGCCCATAGTAGACGTTGCCCGCGAGGACGGAGCTCGACGGCATGAAGTCGTGGAGCTCCAGGGCCGTGGCAAAGCTGCCCGTGCCCTGGCACTGGTTGCCGGTCATCGTGAAGAGAACCGAGCTATCCCACGACAAGAGGCACTCCTGCCAGCCCTGCACGACGTTGCCCGTGAAGGCGAAGTTGGCGGCGTTGTTCGCGCTCAGACCGAACGCCGAGGCGGCGCCACGCGCGAAGAGGTTTGCGTTGACCGTCGTGAGACCGTTGGCGCTGCCGGCCGACATCGATCCATCCACGCTGAAGCCCCCCTCCTGGGTGAGGAGCGTGTTCGGCTGAGACAGGTGAAACGAGTGAACGCTCTTCGGGGTGTTGTCGACGACGACGTTGGCCGAGAAGGAGCCGCCCTGCGAGCCCATGTAGCCGCTGAAGCCATCGTCATCGAACAGGTTGTTCTCGATCGTGCCCGTGGCCGGCCCCTTCATCGAGTGGAGCCCGCGGGAGACGAGGTTTCCGAGGATCTGGACGTCGAAGCTGAAACCACTGGCGCTGTTGGAAACGTAGATGTCGTGACCGAATTCGGTCGCGTCGCTCAGGTCGTCGTTCTTGTAGGCGTTGTGGTCGAAGACGTTCTCCTCGATCAGCGCGTCCTTCAGCGCGTACGCGTAGATGCCCTGGGGCTTGGATTCGTCGGTCGTCGCATAGTTGGCGTCGAACGCGTTGATGCTCTGGCTCCGGCGCATGCGGAAGTCGGTGAAGGGCGCTGCGCTGCTTGCCCCCTGGATGGTGATGTTCTGCCAGAAGCCATCGATCACGGTGTCTTCGATCAAGAGGTCGGTGGCCGCGGTGTTGGCGTTCGCGATGCCGACGTTCTTGCCCCCGCCAGGCCCGATGTAGATCCCCACGATGGCGACGTGGCTCGCCTTCCAGATGCTGATGCTCCCGAGCATCGGCCTTGGCTGGGTGCTGTCACCGTAATCCCAGCCGTCGAGCAGGAGCGGGTGGTCGGCCGCCGCGCCGCCCTGGTTGAGCGCCAGGGCTTCGCCCGGCCACTGGCTGCCGCGCTTGAAGAGGACCGCCATCGTCTGGCCGCTCGGGCGGGAGTCGATGAGGCTAGCCGTGTGCGCGAGGGTCCTGAGCGGAGACGTCGGGCTCGTTCCGGCGTTGGTATCGCTGCCGGACGCCGAGTCCACGTACAGGGTCACGCTGTAGTCGGTCGGAAAGACGGTCCAGCCCTGGGCGTCGTAGGCCAGGTGGGCAATGGGCGGCAGCGCCGCGTCCGTGCCGCCGTCACCCGCCGCGGGCGGCGCTGCGTCGTCGGTGGCGGGAGGTGCGTCGGCCATGATCGGAGGAGCGTCCGCGTTCTCCGCCGTGGAGGTGTCGGCGGCGTCCGTGGACGGGGATGCGCCGTCAGCGCGGGCTGCGTCCTCTTCGGGCGCCGTCACACCCGGCGTACCGCTGTCCGCCTCGACCCGATCTGCGACCGCGCCTGACGGCGTAGGCCCCCCACAAGCGACCGTAGCGACGATGAGAAACGAGGACACCAGCTGCGCGGGCTTGAGCATGGGTAGCCATAGAGCAAGGGTCGTTCCGGCCGATTTTGCCGCGAAATCTACGAGCAGGACGGCGCAGTTGCGCATCGCCACGTCGTCGGTTGCGCGAGCTATTGCGCAACCAGGGCTCAGCGAAGCCCACGTCGACGCTGCTCACCCGGGGGCGCAAGCTGGTGGAAACTGGCCTCGCGACCCTCCGCCGGAGGGGTGACTGGCGGGGGGTCGCGATGGCAAGCTTGCGTCTGAGGCGGCTCCCGCGAGGGTGTCCGCCGGTTCAGACTGATGGCGTCATTATAGCGAACGGGCGCAGCTCGGCCGCATTCTTTTTGCGCGGAGCGTGCCGCAGCACCTACGATGTGTCCTGGAGGTACTTAAATGAACCGCATCTTTGCTTTGTGTACATCGCTTGCGACGGTCTGTTCTTGCATTCTGCTCGCCCATTGCTCCAGCACCAGCTCTTCGGGTGGAACGACGGACAGCGGCACCGAGATGCAGCCGGAGACGGGGACGGAGGCGGGGACAGCGTGTACACCGCCCGACGGAGGCAAGGAGTGCACGCCCGGAACGATCTCGTGCGGCACCACCACGTGCGCGGTTCCCGCAACCTCGTGCTGCGAGCTGTCGAACGGCGACGGCGGCACCACCTACACGTGCGAGCCCGAAGGAACGGCGTGCACTGGCGGCACGCAGATCTCCTGCAACGAAACGTCGGACTGCTCGGGCGGCGACGTGTGCTGCATCGCCGCGAACACCACCTCGACCGCGACCGTCTCCTGCCAGAAGCTCGTCAGCGGCAAGTGTCCCGCGGCGACCATCGGTAGCGCCCAGATTTGCCGAAGCAGCACCGAGTGCAACGGCAGCAGCTGCCAGTTCTGGTCGTGCCTTGGCAACACCATCGAGGCCTGCACGAACCCCGTCCCGGGTATCTGTACCGCGATGTAGACCGCGCCCCCGCGAAGACGGCCGTTAGAATCATCGCGCCGCGTCCGTCTCGACGTCGTCGATGATTCCTCGCTCCAGCGCGTCCTCGGTCATCAGGCGCAGCTCCTCGTGGGACGACGGCTCCCAGGGGCAGAACTGATCGACCCCGAAGACGCGCCGGAGGAGGGCCTTGTTCTTGCGTTTGCGGGACAAGGCCTGCAGCGCAGAGGAGATCCGGCCACGCAGGTCCTCGGGGAGGCCGACGCGAGCCGCCGTCGTATCGCCCGGAATCACCCCGAATCTGGCGAGCACACGGATGTCGGCCGGACGAGCGTGTTCATCTTTGACGTCAAGCCACGGGCCTCGGTCGTCCGCTCCTCCGTACGTCGCGCCGAAATCCGCGCGCCCGCTGACCACGGTACGAACGACGGCTTCGTGAGATCCGCAGAAGCGCTGCTCGGCGAAAGCCGTCCGCAGGTCGAGCCCGCTGTCGGCGAGGCCGCGGCGCGGCATCACGTAACCGCTGGCGCTGTCTCGATCGACCCACGCTGCACGCGTGCCTTGCAGGGCAAGAACGGAAGCGAGGTGCGAGTCCCCCCGGACGATCACGGCCGAGTGAAAATGCGTCTGCCCCTCGCGCCTGTGGGCGACGAGCGGGACGATGGCGCGCCGACGCTCCAGGCGTATGAACGGGATCGGCGGGAGCCAAGCGACATCGACGAAGCCGCTGACGATGGCCGTCGCGAGATCCGCGTACGAAGCCGCCTCGAACACGTTGAGCTCCACCGAAAGCGCCCCGCCAAGCAGGTCCGTAAAGTCCGCAAGGCGCTCCCGGGTAGCGTTCGACGCGCCGCGACCGACGTACCCGAAGACCGCAAGGTCCATGAGGCCATCGTATAGGCCGATCGGGAAAAATGCTCTGCCGAGGCGGGTCCCTTGCGCGCAGCCCAAGGCGCGCGCACGGAGAGGACGTGCGACGAGCAACCCAGGAGACACATCTCACCCACACGCGCGAGACGTTCGAGCTACGCCCGGACGGCACCCTCCGCGTGGTGGTCGTGGCCGATACCCACAGCCGACCCGACGCTCGGAGCGGCGGCCTCATCGCGGCCGAGCGGCCCGATCGGATCCTGCACGCCGGAGACATCGGCACTCCCGTCGTGCTCGATCTCCTCGCCGCGCATGCGCCCGTCACGGCCGTTCGCGGGAACATCGACGCGCAGATGCCCGGCATCCCCGACGTCGTCACCATCGACGTGCGTGAGGGTGAGCGCACGCTCCTCACGATGCTCTTGCTTCACATCGCCGTCTACGGTCCAAAGCTGCGCGCGGACGCCGCTCGCCTGGCGCGGGCCGGGGAGGCCTCGGTCGTCGTCTGCGGACACTCGCACGTCCCCTTCTTGGGTCGAGATCGGGGTATCGCGATCCTCAACGCGGGCTCTATCGGGCCACGCCGTTTTCAGCTTCCCATCGTATTCGGCGTGATCGACATCCGCCGCGACGGGGTGGCGATGCACCACGTGAGCTGCGAGACGGGGGAGCGCTGGCAGCCGTGAGGGTCTTTGCCTCGTAGAGGCTCAAGAGGATCTTCAGTGCTGTTCGCAGAGGGAGCTCACGGTCCCATCGTCTCGGCAGATCACCCGCATGTAGTTCTCGTCGTATATGAAGAACGACCACGCGCCCTGGCTGAGGACGTAATCGGTCGAATAGATGCCCGAGAAGGGCTTGGTGCAGTCGCCTCCGTGAACGACGAACCCCATCGTGTAGTTGAAGCACAGGTTGTAGAGGTTCTCGCCGCCCAGCGGGGTATAGCCATCCGCGGCGGTCGGCCCGGCGTCCCCCGGGATGGCAGAGGCGACCCCGACGCCGCCGTACGCGATGTTGCTGTAGAGCATCGTGCACGGGCTCGTCGTGTTGTTCCCGCCATAGGCGTAGATGTCGATCGCGCCCTGCGCCTGGGCGACGTTGATCATCCGGAGGTAGTTGCCGCCGTCCGCGGGCTCGACGATGTCCGCGTACTGCAGCGCCTGGAGCGGCTCGGGTCCCGCATCGAAGCCGGTTCCGGCGAGCACAATCGTGGACCGGCTGCCCGCCGCCAGCGTCGTCTTCAGCGCGAAGTCAGGAATACCCGCGAGCGTCTCGCTACAGTCGGCCGTGTCGAAGAGCACGAGGCGAAGGGAGCGTGTCCCCGCTGGCACGTTCAGGTAAGGCGAGACCGCGGAGTTGTCGAGGAAGGTATACGTGCCGCGAAGCATCGGCCCGACCCAGCTCGTCGTCGGGCCAAGCGCATCCGTCGAGAAGCACACGTCCACGTCGAGCAGTGTGGGGTCGGCGAGATCGAGCACGCGAACGGCGGCGTGGGGCCCCGCAGCGATCGCGTCGGGGCCGAGCTCTGCGTCCGAGGGAGAGCCTCCGTCCAGGATGTTGCCGTCATCCGCGGTCGTGGCGTCGGTCTCCTGCGGGCCGGAGTCACGTGTGGGTGAAGCTCCGTCGCTGGAGCTCCCGCCGTCCACGGTGCCGGGGGACCCAGAGCTGGGGCTCTTGCAGCCAATGGCGTTCGTGATCGCCAGCGTGGCAGCCGCGGTCGCGAGCAGGAGGTAGGTGGCGCTGCTCGACCTCATGGCACGTTTGTCCCCGACACCTGGAACGGCGTTCCTTGCACGCCGTACGACCCTCCGTACTCGAAGGTAGGTCCCCCGTCCGGACCCATGGGCAGCGGGTAGATGGACATGTCCGAAGGAAACGTGATGGGGCCATAGCGATAGCTGACGACCTGACGCCCCTTCAGATCCGCGACGTCGAGCACGTAAGACAGGAATGATTCGTGATCGGCGTCGTCGACGGACACAGGGTCCATCAGCCGGGAATCCTGCAACGACTCGAGGACCGTCCCCGTCGCCCCCGTGACGTACACGAGGTTGATCGCGCGATCTCCACGGGCGACCACGAAGACCTGCTGCCCTTCGATGTTGCCCGCCTTGCCCGAGACCGGATCCGGCTGCGACACGGAGGCCGAGCCGGCCTTTCGTATGGCGATGTTCGTCGGATTGTTGCCGACCGCGACGGTCCCGATCTCGCTGATGGCGTTCGCCGAGGCCGCCGTCGCATCGATGAGACCTCCGAGACTGTAGACGTGCAGCGTGCCGTCCATCGTCGCGACCAGCGCGTTGATGCCCATGGCCGGATCGACCTCTCCGGTTCTCCCCGCGAACAGGGCCGTCGGGATCTGATCGAGCGAGATGGTCGAGACGACGACGGGCGGCGGCGTGGCCGCCGGCTGCGCGTCGAACGTGAACGGCCACTGCCCGGGCGCCGGCCCCCAGTTGCTCTGCGTCATCTGGAAGGTCGCGAAGCTCGTGAAATAGGTGGCGTTGAAGAAGTCGAACAGGGGCTGCAGATCCACGAAGGCGACCTTGCGCTCGGAGCGGGAGGCGATGACCGCAAAGCCGGCCGTGGAGCGCTGGGTCGTGTTGTCGCCCGTCCCGGTGAACGACTGCCAGACGGTCTCGTTCGTGAGGTCGAGGTTGGCAGGATCGGCGTTGGCGCCATTGTTCAGGAAGAAGGCCGACTGGTAGTTCGACGCGACCGCGATGTCCGTCGGCGCGATCATTCCAGGCAGATCGATCATGCCCAGCAGCTTCATCGTGGTGGCATTTCCGGTGCTCGGGAAGCCCGGCAGATGCGCGTGGAAGTCGTAGTAGGTGTCGTCGAAGTCACCCAGGCCCGCGTGATCGGCTTCGATGGAGTAGACGGCGAGCTTCCCCGTCGTCGTCGTCGTGTCCCAGAGCGTGACGAGCAAGAACTCGTTGCCGTTGGTCATCCCCATGCTCGTGGGAACCATGCCACTCGGTAACGACGTGACGTAGCCGCCCGGCTCGGTGTTGCAGCCGATGGTGCCGATGAGCCCATCGTTGAAGGCAACGAAGCCGACCTGCGACGTCTGGCCGAACGACGGCGCGATCCCCCGCGCCACGGTGATGGGCGAGTGGACCGGGCCTCCGGCCAGCGCGGTCCACGATGCGCTCTGGAGCTGCCCGGCGTAGGGGTCGGTGCCGAAGTCCGCGGCAGGCGACGGCATGAAGAAGAAGACGTTGTAGGCGAAGTACTCGATCTGGATGTTGTCCACGCCGCCGCCGACCCCCATCCCTCCGTCCACCGGAGCGGGAGGGTCGTCGCTGTCGTAGATGACGAGGCCCTCGTCCGAGCTGTAGTTGCCCGGCTGCGTGATCATGCAGTCGTTGCCGAGCTGGTACAGCAGTAGCTGCGACGGCGGCCCCGGAATGGGCCCGTTGCCGCACAACTTCACCTGCGCTTGCGGCTGCGTCGGGAGGGCCTGGGACGCGTGGTAGTAGGTCGAGTCGGCTCCGAACCGATAGCTCAGGCCCTGCGCGCTGCTGTACGCGCCTGCGAGCTGCATGTAGGCCGCACGATCGAAGGCGCAATGGGAGTCGTAGATGTCGGGAGACGGAAACGGGCCGTGGATGCACCCACCGTCCACGCCGGCCTCCCCCGGGCCCTCCGCATCTCCAGGACCTCCGGCTCCGCCCGAGTCAACCGGCGCGCCGGTGCCGCCATCCCTTGAGGGCGAAGCGCTGGAGCCGTGGCCGCACGCAACGCAGGCCGACAACGTGACAAGCAGAGCCCAGTCTCGCCGGCGCACAATTCCCATGCTCCTCCGCTCGTCGCAACGGACCATGGTCGCGGCGGACGCACTCGCCCGTCAATCCCAATCCGGCGAGCGACGGGGCGAGGTGATGAAAGGCGGCGCCAGCGGGGGGCCGCTCACCACACCGCGCAGCGCTTCTCCTCGGGCCGCACCATCGTGTCTCCCGGCTGGCAGGAGAACGCCTTGGCGAACTCCGGCATGTTCGACAGAGGACCGTTCACACGGTACTTCGCCGGTGAGTGAGGATCGGTGCGGACGCGAACGCGCGCCATCTCCGGGCGCATCGAGCCACACCATATTTGCGACACGCCGAAGAAGAACTGCCGGTCGGCTTCGACGGACACGGGCTCCCGCTCGTGGAGGACGGCGAGCGCCAGCTTCGCGCCGCCGAGATCGGCGAGGTTCTCGCCAAGGGTCAGCTTGCCGTTCACGTGCAGGTCGTCGACGGCCACGTAGCCGTCGAACTGGTCGGCCACGCACGCCGCGCGCTGGTCGAAGGCCTGGCTCACCGCAGGCGTCCACCAGTCCTTCAGGTTACCGTCGGCGTCGTACTGGCGCCCCTCGTCGTCGAAGCCGTGCGTGAGCTCGTGGCCGGCGACCATGCCGAGCCCACCGAAGTTCACCGCCACCGGGGCGCCGTTCGCGTAGAACGGCGGCTGCAGGATTCCCGCCGGGAAGACCATCTCGTTGAGCGGCGGGTTGTAATACGCGTTAACCGTCGGCGGCGTCATGTGCCACTCCGCGCGGTCGACCGGCTTGCCGATCTCCGCGAGATCGCGCAGCGCATCGAAGCGACCCGCCTCGTAGAAGTTCGACGCGTACGACCTCCGCTGGACCTTGGCTGCGAGAGCGTCGTAGTTCCGCCACGAGTCCGGGTAACCGATCTTGTTGAACAGCTTGCGGACCTTGATCTCCGCCTTCTCGCGCGTCGCTGCGTCCATCCAGGAGAGCGACTCGAGGTCCTCCTCCATCGCGGCCTCGATTTCCTTGACGATGGCCTGGGTGGTCGCTTTCCCTTCGTCGCCCAGCTTCTGCTGCACGAACGGGATGGCGAGCGCCTCGCCGAGGCCGCGGTCCACCGCACGGACGCAGCGCTTCCACCGCGGCTCGATCTTGGCGGCGCCGGTGAGCTCCTTGTCGAACGCGAACGACTCGTCGAGAAACTTCTGCGTCAGCACCCGCTGGTACGGCATCACGTAGTGCCAGCGCAGGTACGACTTGTACGGTCCGAGCCAGGCTGCAGGCTGCCCGCCGGCAAGCGGCGCGAACGCTGCCGTGACGTAGGAGGGGACGGCGAGGTTGATCGCGGTGACCTCCGGTCGCCCGAGCTCCTTCCAGAAGGCGTCCCAGTCGAAGGCGGGCGCCGCATGGGCGAGCCCTGCGCGATCGACCTTGTGGTAGACCTTGGCCGGATCCCGGTGCTCGACGCGGCTGATCTGTGCCTGCGCGAGAACCTTCTCGAGCTTGAGGACCGAGGCCGCCTCTTCCTTGGCCTGGCTCTCCGTATCGCCCAGGAGCTGGAAGACCTTCTCCACGTGGGTGCTGTACGCGTCGCGGACGTGGACGGTCTTCTCGTCGTCTTTGAGGTAGTAATCCCGATCGGGCATTCCTAGGCCGGCCTGGTCGACCCCCGCGATCATCTGGGTCGCGTCCTTCGCGTCTTGTTCGGCCCCCACCTCTATGAAGGGATGGCCCCCGGCAAGGAGGATGTTGGCGGTGACACGCGCGAGGCTCTTCGCGTCGGCGATGCGGGCGATCTCGGCGAGCCTCGGGGCGAGGGCCTTCGTGCCATCTTTCTCGACCGCCGCTTCGTCCATGCAGGACGAATAGAAGTCACCGAGCGCCTTGGCGTACGGGCCGGTCGCCCCGGGCTTCGCGTCCTGCTCGAGGATGGCGCGCAGGGCGAGCTCGTTTTGCTCCGCGAGCTGGTTGAACCGACCCCAGCGGCCCTGGTCCTCGGGGATCGGGTTCGCCTTGTTCCAGCCGCCGCACGCGTAGCCGAAGAAGTCGTCACACGGCGAGATGGCAGCGTCGAGCGACGAGAGCTCTACGCCCGGTGGAACGGGCGGTGCGGGGGGGTGCGCAGCCGGCGGCGTGGGCGCCACCGGGGGAGGAGCGGTCGGGGCTACCTGAAGCTGGGGTTGGTCGGCGGCGCCACAGGCGACCGCGGAGACAACGACCCCGCACGAGAGGGCGAGAAGGAGTCGGCGCATGAGTCCCATGTACTCCGGGTTGCCCGCGCCGCAAAAGGGGCACGCTCGAACTGCCAGCTCATCAGCACGAAAAATGCGGTCTCTGCCCGTGTTTCACGACTCCGGGGCCCGGCGATTTCTCGGCGGCGCGCGCGAAAAACACGGCTTCGCGCACGTTTCTCACGAGCTCCGCGCCGGGGCCGGCCAGCCCTGCCGTCAGGCCTCGATTATTTCGGCGACGAAGCGAAAGCCCAGGAGGCCAACCGCGCGGGCGATGGAAGACTCCGTCAGGCGCGTGCCGGACGGAATGATGAGCGCTCCGCTCTCGTTCCGGAGATCGTGCGCCATGACCATGCCCTCCCTGGCCTGGCCCAGCGCGACTCGCTGGTTGGCGCGGCGGTTCACCTCGCCGACGATTCCGATTCGCGCCTGCGAGCCCTCCACGGTGACCGTCCAGCAGCGGGTCATCTCGCTCGTGACCGCGCGGGTGTCGTCGACGGGAAGCCCCGTCGTGACCTGTAGCTTCTCGAGCTCCGCGGCTCGCTTGACGGAGCCACCGGCCGTATTTGCAATCTCCCGTATCATGTCCTTGACGGCCTCGTGGGGCGCGTTCTCGTCGTAGAGAAGGATGGCAGCGAGCGGTTTGAGGAGTCGCTTCTCGACGACCACGGAGACGCGGATCTCGGCCCGCTCGCCGACGATCGACATGGGGATGCTCGCGCCGTGCATCTCGCCCGAGACGAGGAAGCCCTCGGCAACCTGCAGTGGACCGACGAGACCGGCGAGGTCCGCGCCCACGAGAGCCCCCATGTTCCGGAACACGTCGAGCTTCCGAAGATCGCGTTCCCCGTTGAGATCGAGCACCGCGAGCTTGGAAGCGATGCTCGCCCACTTCCGGAAGCGCACGGGCGCCTCGATGCGAGCCAGAAGCTCCTCCCGGCTCACCGGCAGACGAACGAAGTCGTCGACCCCCGCCTGAAACACTGCGTTGATGGTGGCGGGAGGGTGCTGGTCCAAGGCGGCGATCACGAAGATGTGCGTCTCGTTCTCCTGCGATCGAATCCTCCGGACGATGTCCGTGGCGCCGTGGTTCCAGCCGACGATGACGACGTCGAGCGACTCGCGCTCGAGAGCGACCAGCGCCGTTGCCTGACTCGTCGCGAGGGTGACCCTGTGGTTCGCGTGCTGGAGGTGGCCCGCCAGGCTGTCGCGGTGAAGCTCGTTCTCTTCGATTACCAGCGCGTGCATGACCACCTTCGTCTTCGGCTCGTGAGACTCATCTGGGCGCGGGGCGCCACGCGATCCCTTACCTGGCGGACGTGGCCTTCTGTGCAACGGCAAGAAGGTGCTCGGGCTTGAATGGCTTCAGGAGCCAGGCCTTCGCCCCGAGCGCCTTCGCGCGCTGGATCAGCCCCTCTTGGCCTTCCGTGGTCAGCATGATGACGGGAACCTCGGCTACGGCGGGGAGCTTGCTTCGACTCTCCAGGAAATCGAGGCCCGTCATTCTCGGCATGTTGACGTCGCAGATGATCAGGGCAACGTCGGGGTCGTTTGCCAGCTTTTCGAGCGCGTCGATGCCGTCACAGGCCTCCGCGATCGTGAAACCGTCGCCTAGTGCCCGCTTTACCTGCATTCGCACCATCATCGAGTCGTCCACGACGAGGATCTTCGCGCCCATGTGGTGTCCTCCAGCCAAGGAGGAGAACGGCCGGGGCGCGAGCAGAGTTAACGTATACGAGCGCCCGACGTTAACTCCCGGCCGGACGCGCCGTCCTTTGGGGGGCATGGCCCGCTCCGATGCCCACGCCTTGCGCGAGGCGTTAGTCGTCCGACTCCCGTCGTCCACGGAGACGGGGGAGCGCGGCGCCATGGAGCGTGAGCTGGCTCATTACCGCGCGCTGTTCGCGCTCTCGGCGGCGCTCACCGCCGTCCTGGATACCGAAGGACGCGTGACCGTCGCCGCCGACGGGTGGCGCTCGGTGGTTGGCATCGACCCACGGGCGATCGTGGGCCGTCCGTTCTCCTCCGTGGTCCACCCGGATGACGCAGCGAGCGCCGAAGAGATGCTGACTGTCCTCACCAGGGCGGAGGTCGTCGCCGCGCACGAGCTGCGCCTGGTGACCCCCGACCGCGGCATTCGCTCCCTACGATGCAGCGCGGCACGCGACGTGGCGAGCGGGCTCGTGTACCTCGTCGCACACGACATCACGGATCTGCGCTCCACGGAGGCCGCTGCCAATGCCGCCCGCGAGAAGGCGGTCCAGGCATCGAGCGTCAAGTCCCGGTTCTTGGCGAACATGAGTCACGAGATCCGGACACCGATGAACGCCATCATCGGAATGACGTCCCTCGTCCTCGACACGACGCTCACGACCGAACAGCGCGAGTACCTCGAGATTGTCCAGAACTCGGCCGAGAGCCTCCTCACGATCGTCAACGATCTGCTGGACATCTCCAAGATAGAAGCAGGCAGGTTGACCATCAACGAGGTCGACTTCGAGCTGCGCGACTGTCTTCGCTCCTGCCTCGCCCCGCTCGCTCTCCGGGCCAAGCAGAAGGGACTCGAGTTCTCTGTCAGCGTCACTGGCAACGTTGCGGACTCCGTGCGCGGAGACCCGGTCCGGTTGCGTCAGATCATCACGAACCTGGTGAACAACGCCGTCAAGTTCACCCACGCCGGCAGCGTGCGAGTCTCCGTCTCTCGCGACGACGGCGACGCGTCCCAGGTCCTGGTGAGCGTCGAGGACACGGGGATCGGCATTCCCGAAGCCATGCAGGTCGACATCTTCGAGGCGTTCCTCCAGGCGGACGACAGCACCACGAAACACTTCGGCGGCACGGGGCTGGGCCTGACCATCTGCCGCGAGATCGCCGAGCTCATGGGGGGTCGCGTCTGGCTCAAGAGCGAGCCGGGCAAGGGCTCGACGTTCTCGTTCACCGCGCGGCTGACCAACGCGGCCTTCTGGTTCGACCAGAGCCTCGTGCCCAAGCGCGAGGACCTCGGCGTGCTCGTCCCCCACGCGCCGCCGATCGACAAGACGCTCCGCGTCCTCGTCGCGGAGGATAACCCCACGAACACGAAGCTAGTCGTTCGACTGCTCGAGAAGCTCGGCTGCCAGGTCGTCGCCGTGGTGAATGGCGCGCTCGCCCTCGCCGCCGCGACGACGTCGGTGTTCGACCTCGTCTTGATGGACATGCAGATGCCCGAGATGGACGGCGTCGAAGCAACCCGGCGGATCCGCGAGTGGGAGGGCGCGACCCACCGTCACGTGCCCATCGTCGCGCTCACGGCGAATGCCATGAAGGCGGATGCGGACGCCTGTCTCGGGGCGGGCATGGACGACTTCCTGACGAAGCCCATCGAGCGCGCGCTGCTCAGCAACCTCATCGAGCGCCTACGCGGCCAGCGCACCGAGGCAAACGCGTCGGGGACCCAGGACGCCCGTGGCACCGCGGGCTGACGGCGCTGCAGTCCAGGCCGCTTGGCTCTCGTCGCCGAGGGCCGTCGTCATTGAAAGGTGAACGACTTCACGACGATCACGGGGTCTCCGTCGAACGGCGGCACGGCAACGGCGCGAAGCGCACCCACCACGCATGCGCCGAGCGATGTCCCCTTCAGGGGAGCATCGAGCTCCCACCTGGTGGCGGCTCCGCTCGGAGAGAACGTGACCTTCACCCTCGCGGAGACGGTTGGAACGACGTCGGGTGCGTCGGGGGACCTGCAGTGCACCACGGCGTCGGAAGCCTTAGCGAGGGCCTCCCTGGCGGCACTCGGGTCGAATGCTCGTGCGACGGCACCTGGGTCGGTGGCCTCCGGCCGATCGGGCCCGGCCGGATCCGAGGCTGCTCCGGGCAGCTGCGGCAGCGTCCCTCGACTCGTTGGATTCGGGCTGCCGGCCGGAGCCCGGGAAGATGGGTCCGCCCGCGCTGCCCGTGCGGCCGGCATCGTCTCGGATGGAGCGCGTTGGCTCGGGGCCCCGGGAGGATGCACGACCTGCGACGCGTTCACCTCCTGCGCGTCGGCGGCCGGGATGGCCGACAGCTCGATTCGCGAGGCGCTCGCCACGGACGCGGGCCCCGCGGTCTGGGCCGCAACGACCGGCGGCTCCACCGGTAGGTGCTGGACCATCCTGAAGTACAGGGCGGCGCAGCCTGCGGCGACGCCGATGACGACGGTCGCGGCTCCCGCAGCGACCAGCACTGCCTTTCGACGACTCTCGGGCGTCCATCCCAGCGTCTGCCCCACTGCGGGCAGCGTGCCGGACGATCGGACCTGGGGCACCGGGTGCGGCTGCTGCCTCTCGGGCAAGGTGCTGGCCGACAACCCGGAGTGGATGATTCCCGAGACCCGCTCGGCCGACGCCTTGCCGCGCTTCGAAGCAAAAGGCGTGAGCGCCAGCGCGAGCTCCGCCACGTTCGAGTACCGTCGCTCGCGCTCCTTCTCGAGGCACTTGAGCACGACGAGCTCGAGCCCCTCGGGAACCTCCGAGCGGAACGTTCGGAGCGGGGGGACGGGATCGCTCGCCACCTTGATCGCGAGCTCCGTCACCGACTCCCCGAGAAAGGGCGCGCGGCCGGCGAGGAGCTCATAGAGGATGACTCCGAGCGACCAGATGTCCGTCCGGGCGTCGACGTCCTTGCTGGAGCGCATCTGCTCGGGGGACATGTAGAAGGGTGACCCGATCAGGGCGGACGTTCGGGTCGCCACCGCGAAGCCCGCCGCGTCGTTCATCTTCGAGATGCCGAAGTCGAGCACCTTGATCGTGAGCTGCCCGTCGGAACGGCGGACGCAGAAGAGGTTCGCGGGTTTGAGGTCCCTGTGAACGATCCCGAGGGCGTGGGCGTCGGCGACGGCGATGCAAACCTGCAGGATGAACTCAATCGCCTGCTTCATCGGCAGAGCGCCGCGATCCCGGATCCAGTCGGATAGGTCCTCGCCGTCGAGATACTCCATGACCATGTAAGGGGCGCCGGAGTCGAGGGTGCCGACGTCGAGGACACGCGCCACGTGCTCGCTCGTGATCTTGACGGCCGCCCTCGCCTCGCGGGCAAAGCGCGTCACCGCCTCCTGGCGAGAGAGCATGCTCGGCAACATGAACTTGAGAGCGACCTTGGTGTCGAGGTGGATGTGGTGGGCCGCCACGACGACGCCCATGCCCCCGACCGCGAGCACCCGCTCGACCCGGTACTTGCCTGCGAGCACCTCGCCGGGCCGGACTCCGACATCGACGTCGTCCGCGGGCGCCATCAGGAGCGGCCGGAGTCCATGGCCGCCTCGGGGAGGCCACGATCCTGTTGTCGAGGACGAAGCGATTGCACGTGAAGCCCTCTCCGGAGCCGCTCGAGTGATCTTACCGGGCCGGAGCGGCTTGTCACTCATCGCGCTCGGCGCCCGTGACGTCGTGGTACCCTGCCTCGTGCGTCAGGAGTGCCTGGACGAGAACTCGGTCATCCGGTTCTTTCGCGGTGAGCTCTCGCCGCCGGAGCTGTCCAGCTTCGAGGATCACATCGACGGATGCTCGGTGTGCCGGGTGCTCGTCTCGAGCCTGGCAGCCACGCAGCTGAAGGCCTCTTCCCTGTCGGGCGCCGATACCGTGAAGGCGTCGATCGACGCGGCTTCCGAGGATGGCTCGGACGACGGCCCGCCTTCGTCCCTCGTGCCGGGCACCGTCCTCGCGAACCGGTTCGCCGTCGAGAAGCTCGTCGGCATCGGCGGGATGGGCCAGGTATTTCGCGGGCACGACCGCGAGACGGGCACCAAGGTCGCGATCAAGCTCGCCTTCGCGCGGAACGTCGAGGAGCTTCGGCGCTTCGATCGCGAGGCGAAGCTCCTGTGCTCGATCCAGCACCCGGCGATCGTGCGCCACATCGCCGATGGCCGCGACCCGGACGGCACGCCCTACCTCGTGATGGAGTGGCTCGAGGGGGAAGACCTGGCTTCGCGCCTGCAAAGGGGGCCGCTCGACGTACGGGAGACGATCGTTCTCGCCCTGCGGGTCTCCGAAGCGCTGGCCGCCGCACACGCGCTGGGGGTCGTCCACCGCGACATCAAGCCGAGCAACATCTTCCTTCGCGACGGGCATGTCGAGGCGGCGACGGTCCTCGACTTCGGTGTCGCGCGCCCAAGCTGGCACCAGGCGACGGCGCAGGCGACCCGCACGGGAACGCTGCTGGGTACGCTCGGCTACATGGCGCCCGAGCAGGCGCTGGGAGCGAAGACCGCGGACGCGCGCGCCGACATCTTCTCTCTGGGCTGCGTCCTGTTCGAGTGCCTCTCGGGAAAACGGCTCTTCGGCGGCGCACATGCTGTGGAGGTGCTGGCCAACTTGCTCACGCAGCCCGTCGTGCATCCGCGCGATCTGGTCGCCTCGGTCCCGGAGGTGCTCGATGGCCTGATCGTATCGATGGTCGAGCGCAACCCCGCCGCACGCCCCGCGGACTGCGTGGCGGTCGTCGCGGCGCTCCAGCAGGTGACGGCCCACGGTCGATCGGCGGCCCCGCCCGAGCCGACGAGCCCGTGGCCGGGCCGGCTCGTCGTTGCCGTGGCCGCGCTCGCGCTCGCGGCCGCAGCCATCTGTCTCGCGCCACGGCTTCGCTCCGCCGACCCAGGGCCGTCCGGCGAGCCGCCGGACCCGCGCGTCACCGCGGCGCGCGCCGGCGATCCCGCGCCGAGGGTCGCCGACGGCGTGCCATCGACGCAGCCGGAACCGCCGGCAGTCTCATCTTCCAGCGCCAGCGCCAGCGCCAGCGCCAGCGCCAGCGCCAGCGCCAGCGCCGGTGCGCCGAGCGCGTCCGCTTCCACGGGTGCCCGCCGTGCACCAAAACCCACGCGGATGGATCGCCCCTCGTC
>Ga0302279_10000927_pt1 | contig 43214 bp, 36 predicted proteins | sample III_Bog_N3_3_FD_194541 | JGI IMG/M metagenome (GOLD analysis project Ga0302279, IMG submission 194541) | Peat permafrost microbial communities from Stordalen Mire near Abisko, Sweden - III_Bog_N3_3 | ecosystem: Environmental > Terrestrial > Soil > Wetlands > Peat | place: Sweden: Abisko... | reverse complement strand
GGTGGGACGGCCAGCGGTGGACGGGCCACGCCTGGACCGGACCCGTTGCAACTGATCCGGTGTCCTCCGCGGACGTTCCGCCCTCTGTCGACGCGGCCCTCACTGACGTGCCGGCGGCGGCCGGGTTGCCGACGGAATTGTGGAGTCCCAGTCGAATGATCGGTCCGGTGTGCACCTTGGTCCTCGCGGCCGCTCCCCTGGTCTCGGCATTCGCCTTCATCTTCGGGAACCACAACGGGTTCTCCTGGAATCTGGTCGCCGGGGTGTCGGTGCTGACGGCGACCTTCCTTCTGCTGCTCTGGATCGGGGTGCGCCGACTCAGGAATCCACCGAGCCTCGGCATGGACGTCTCCGGGGTCGTCGTCCACCGGGGCAGGAAGGCCACCCGCCTGGCGTGGGACGACGTCGCCGACGTCCGGCTGACCACGATTCGGGGCGAGGGTCTCACGTTCATCTTCCCGACCATCCGCGGCTCGGACGGCAAGGAATACAAGGTCTCCGGCCTGGTGGAGACCCCCCGGCACGCCGACCGCGCCCGGCGGGCTGTCGCCACGATCCTGGCGACCCGCGACCGGCAACTGGCACTGGCGGCGGCCCTGGCGACAGATCGAACTGAGGAGACCTGAGCCACGGCGGTGGTTCGTCCGCAGATCCGGGCGACCGTCCCGGAACGCTCCCCCGGCGCCCACTCAGGGAACGAGGCCATCGATGGGGCTCACCTCCGTGGCGGCCCATCCACGACCGACCGGGACCTTCGGCTGAGCGAGCGGTAGAGGGCCAGCGTGCTCGGATGGACGGACTCCACCGGTTCCACCTCGTCGGCCACCACCCGGACGAGCTCGGCCATCACCGTCTCCACCCCGCCCGGATTGCCCGCCGCGTCCGCCGTGCGCAGCAGCATGCGATAGAGCCGCTCGTCGTACGGGCTCACCAGCAGTCCCTTGCGCGCCGCCCATTCCGCACCGTAGGGATCTCCGGCGCGGAGGCGGGCACCGGCGAGACGACCGCTCAGGTCGACCACGGCAGACTCGATGGACGGCGCCGTGCCGTCGAGCAGTGACCAGTCGGTGGCCCGGATCCCCTCGAAGGGCCGGCCGCGGACCACGGTCAACGCCGCCTCCCACCGGTCGGGATCCTCGGAGGCGGCCAATGCCTGGAATCGTGCCCAATCCGTGCCCACCGTCGGTGCCAGGCTCAGGCGACCGTGGGACCGGGGCAGGTGGTCCGAGCCGTCCCGGGCCGATCCCAGGGCCCGGCGGGCCACCGACACCGTGGAGTGCAGGCTCGACGGTGCCATCAGGCGGTCCGGCCAGAGGGCGGTCGCCCACGCCTCGTTGGTGACACCCCCGGGATGCATGGCGAGGTAGACCACGAGCTCGAGCGCCCAGGCCCGGGTGAATTTCCGAGCCGCGCCATGGACCTGGACCGTGCCGAGGACGCCCACCTCCACCTCGATGTCGGGTCGGTCGATCCGGGCCGTCGCCGGCCCGTGGCCCGGACGCTCCACGGTCAGCACGCGGGAGTCCCCCGGTACGGCGACGAGGGGGTCGACGCGGGGGTCGACGCGGGTGCTCGTCGCGGACGGGGGCCGCCCGTACGGGGCCACCCGGGACAGGTCCTTCGCGCCCGTCGCCGGTACGGCATCGTCGTCGGTGACGTCGTCGTGAGTGCCGTCGGACATGGTGTCGTCGGACACGGTGTCGTCGGAGACGGTGTCGTCAGTGACCATGTCGTCACCCACCCTGCCGTCGCTGTCCACCGCACCCGGTGCGGCATCGCAGTCCGATGCGGTCTCGACGAGCTGCGTCGCCTGGTCCAGTTCGACCGCGTCGATCCCCTGGGACCCCACCACCGCGCCCAGCACCTCGAGCGTCGGTCCGGCCCGGAGGACGTGACCTGCCGCCGTCGGCGGCGCATCGGCCCCGGCCATGGCCACGGCACAGATACCCAGTCGTCCGTCAGTGGCCAACTCCAGGATGGCGGTCACGTCGGCGGGAGGTACCTCCGGAGCGCACACCACCACCACCGGTCGCCAGTCCCCCATCGGATCGTTGCGCCGGGCCGCATCCACCGACGATTCCGGCGAGTCGTCGACCCGCACGGACATCATCAACCGTCGCCACGCCACGTCGGCGATCACGGGACCGGCATCGGCGACGACGGTCACACGGTCGCCCTTGGCGAGTGCTGCGCCGAAACCCACCAGTACGAGATCGAACGCCGTGGACCAGCGGGATCCCGCCAGCTCGAGCGCCATGGCCCGACCCAGTCCCTCGGCGGCGACCGGATCTCCGGCGACGGCGATCGCGCCGAGTCCCTCGAGGTCGACCATGACCAGGACGCCGTCGGCCCGGCCCACGGTCACCAGCGTCGGGGCGGCGAACCGGTGGCGGTCACCGCGTCGCAGTAACGGCGAGGAACCGAGTGCCGTCCGGTCCACGGTCAGCGAGAGTCCGTCGTCGGACGTGGCGAACGGCGTCGGCACCTCCGGGGTTGTCGCGACGTCGAACACCAACCGGACCTGGTCGGCGCCGACCGTGGCCCCCGTGAGCCGGCATCCCTCGGGCCAGCCACCCGGGGTGTCGGCCAGCGTCATCACCGCGGCCTCGATCGCCTCGAGGTCCGCGCGGCCTCCGTCCAGACGGAGCCGCTGCTCCAAGGGTCGTAGCAACTGTTCCGGCAGTCGGATCTGGCCGCCCCGCACGCGGTGGCGCTGCTGCACCCTCCGGAGGCGATCGATGAGGTCGGCCATCCCGACTCCCACGATCCCGGCTCCGACCGGCACTGCCGGCGTGCCCCCGGGGGCCCCGGGGGCCCTCACGGGCGTTGACGTGGTCGGCGGGTCCGTGCCGAGTGCCGTCTCCGGTGCCTCACGGGACGGTTCCGGACCCGGATGCAACTGGGCCGGCATCGACGGCGCGGCGCCGCTCGGCAGGACCAGTTCCCAACCGGGCCGGAGCCAGTGGTCGCCCTCGAGTGCACCCCCACCGACCTGGGGACGGCCGTAGTTCAGTTCGGCGATGTCCCGCCATCGTCGTGCCGCACCGAGGCGCAGCTCCGCGATCGACCAGAGGGACTCCCGCGGCGCCACCGTGTGCACGGGACCGGTCGTCGTCACCGCTCCCGAGGCGCGGGCTCCGTCGACGGGCCACCCGGCGGGATCCGATCGCCGCCCGTCCGCCCCGCCGCCACCCGGGAGGCGATGAGGGGACCATTCCGTCGGGCCACCGGTCGCGACCGACCGTGCATCGGCCGGATCGGAGGGTGCAGCCTCGTCGCCGCCCGGTGGCCCGGCCGGCGACGACCACAGCACGATCGGGACCGACACGGGCTCACCGCTTCCGTGGACGGGCAACCTTCCGAGCGACCCGACCGCGAACGCCGTGCCGACCAGCAGGGCGGCGGCATACTGGACCGAGCGGCTCGCCGGAAGGTGGACGGTGGAGCGCCCCGATCGCCATGCCGCGACCTCGAGGACCACACAGAGTGTCAACCATGCCCAGGCGAACCACGCGAGGAGCACAGCCACCCGGCCGAGCCACTCCGCGACCTGCCGGACGTCGCCGGGACGACGGTGCTCCATCGCCTGCCACAGGCGGCCGACGTCGATGTGCAACGTGGGCGGACCGGAGCTGAGGGCCAGCCAGATCGGCATGCCCACGATGAGCAGCAGCAGCACCGCCGAGGCGAGGAGGCCGAGGAACCGGCGGCGACCGGGGCGCTCCTCGTGGATCGCCCTGCTCATGAGGCGCCGCGGGCGACGCCGTTGACGTCGACCGCCGATGCGGCCGCCGACACACGGAGCTGATCGACGCCGATGATGCCGAGGATGTCGGTCGGCACCTCATAGCTGATCTTCACGGTGACGACACCTCCGGTGACGGCTGCCGTTCCCGGGTGGCCCGACGCCACGGTGAACTGCTCGGCCGCGGTCACCGCCGCGGCGGGGTCGATCTGGACGTAGCCGGCACGGAGCGCGTCCACCGAGACGGCGCCGGCCCCGGCCCGGGCCGCCTGTTCCGCCTCGACCTCCGCCGCCTGTCGGGCGGTCAGCGCCGCGCCGCCGTCGACCACCAGTCCGAGGAGCACGACGAGACCCACCAGGACGAGGAGAACGAACGCGGCGATCGCCCCCTCGTCATCGGCCCGGCGGTGACGATCGGATCGACGGAGCGCGGCCTCCGGCCGGGAGAGGGACATGTCAGCCGACCGACCGGTACGGGTCCAGCGGCGCGGTGGCCGACGCCTGGACGACCGTCGACCCCGGCACTCCGGGAAAGGCCAGGTCGGACAGGAGGACCTGGCAGGCCACACGGACGGTCACGGTGCCGCCGGGAACGAAGTGCCCGGTGTCCACCGAGATCGCCACGTGGGCACAGGTGTGCGTGCGCCCGACCAGGTCGATCACCGCGTTCATCGAGCCGACCCACTGCGCGGTCCCGACGGACGGAAGGATCGCCGCAGCCTCGGCGCCGGCCCGCGCCGCCTCCACCACCTGCTGCCGGGCCTCCGAGACCCGTCCGAACACCAGTGATCCCACGGCGAGTACGAGGAGGACGGGAGCGAGGACGACGAGTTCCACGGTCAGACTGCCGGTGTCGGCGCCGCACCGCGCCGTTCGCCGACCGGGTCGTCGCCGCCCGCCCTCGGCCCGGGACGGCCGGCGACGGTCGTGCCCGGTCACTCCGATCCCCGGAACTGCTGGATCGGGCCGGTGGCGCTGGCCGAGACGGTGAACGCCACCCCGGGCACGATCGCCAGCGCGTGCCCGGACACCTGCAGCCATTCCGAGTCGCCGGGCAGCACCGACACGGACACGGACGAACCGGTGACGTCGGAGCCCGGACCCCGGAGCACCCGCTCGGCCGCAGCGGTGCCGGCCGTCGGACCTCCACCGAAGGACCGGGCCACCCGGTCACCCTGGGACGCCGCCAGCTGCGCCACCTGGACCGCATGCATCCACAGGCAGAACTGCACGCACACCAGGAGCAGGACCATGACGACCGGCACGACGATCACCGCTTCGACCACGGACGACCCTTCGTCGGAGCGCGGCGTGCCCGCGACGTGCCGCGGGGACGCCCACCCCCGCCGGGGACCGCCGGCTGGCCCCGTGCGGCGGTACCGACCGGCGGCCGTCCCGCTCAATTCAGGTTGATGGTGTTGGCCTTGGCCTTCACCTTCGCCACGATGATGGCTCCGACGGCGATCGCCAGTGCTGCGAAGATCGCCGTGAGGATGACCTTCTCCACCACCGTTCCGGCGTCGTCCCACCCTCCGGCTACTCCGCATCGGACCCGGAGGTAATTCCAGAGGGCGGCGAGTTGATTCGGCATATGTCGTGCTCCTGTTCTCGTTGGTGATGCAGTGGTTGGGACGGCTGCGGGCGGGGCGGTCGCCCGCCGTCGGGCCCGGTCCGGAACGGGTCGTCGGCATCAGAAGCCACCGAGGATCCGCTGGAACGCCGGGTACCCGATGAAGAGCAGGAACCCGAGCAGGAGGAGGGCACCCGGGACGAAGAGGCGCTCGGTCATGGCGTTGGCCGCCGACTCCGCCTCGGCCTGCTCGTGGCGCCGGAGGGACGCCGCCCGGGCGGTCAGGGACTGCCGGATGCGGGCACCTTCGGTTCCCGCCAGCTGGACGGTGGTGGCCAGCTCGACGAGTTCGGGCACGCGGAGCTCACGGCCGAGGGCCTCGAGTGCCGCCCAGGGGGTCGTCCCTCCGTCGCGTGCCGTCGACAGGGCACGCCCCATGCGCTGGGCGGCCCAGTCCGGACTCACCTGTGACGCCGAGTGCAGTGCGCCGTCGATCCCGACGCCCCCGGCCAGGCTCAGGACCACCAGGTCGACGAACGACCCGGTCACGACCCGGAAGTGGCGTCGCCGCTCGGTCGCCCGGCGCACCAGTGACGCCACGGTCAGGGCGACCCCTGCAGGGACGGCGATCACCACGAGCACGATGGCCGCGGCGGCCGGTACCGGCACACCGGCCATGGCGGCCAGCAGCCACAGGACGAGTGGCGCCAGGGCGCACGATCCCGTGGTCGCCAGCAGGCGGGTGGCGAACGCCTCGGGCTCCGTGTCGGTGAGGTCCAGGTCCGCCATCACCGTCCCCAACAACCGGTGACCCGACCAGCGACTCCGGAGGACGAGTGCGACGGCGGTCGAGCCCACGGCCGCGCCCGGCGCTTCCGGACCCGGTTGCGAGCCGGGAACGACGGGACGTTCCCAGACATCCAGGACGCCGTCGAGTGACAGTCGCGGTCGGCGGAGTCCGAACACCACACCGAGCACGCCCAGTCCGATGCAGGTGGCCAGCACCACGACGACCGTCATCGGAGCACCACCGAGTCGCCGAGGAGTCGGACGGGCGCAGGGGGTCGGGCCATCGTGACCATCAGGGTGAGTCCGCCGGCGTACAGGCCGCCTACCGCGAGGAGGACGACCTGACCCTCGGCGCTGCCGAACGGGGCGAGATAGGAGCGGGCGAGCACGGCCAGGCCGGCGGCGAACACCACGGAGAAGACGACCACGGTGCGGACCCCGCTCCGCACCGACGCACGGCTGGTCTCGATGCGCAGGCGCAGCGACACCTCCTCGCGGGTCGATTCGGCCAGTGCCTGGAGCAGGTCACCCAGGCGCTGGGCCCGGGAGGTGAACGCGAGCAGGAGCGAGCAGACGACACGGTCGGCACACGGATCGGCGACCGACTCGGCGAACTGCAGCAGGGCGTCGCGGGGGTGCGACCCGGCCCGCAGCTGCGCGGCCAGCTGCTCGGTGGCGGGTCGGATCGGCGCGGGGCTGAGGTCCGCCGTGGCCATGATGGCCTGCCCGAGGCCGGCCGAGGCGGCCAGGGTGCCCTGGAGCATCTCCGTCCAGGTGGCGACGGCCTCGATCCTGGCGATCGAGACCGCGCCCGACGTCTGACGCAACAGTCGCGGCAGGCCGTAGGCCGCACCGGCCCCGACGACGCCGGCCACGGGCCATCCGGTGACCACGACGCAGACGATGCCCACGCCCACCGACAGGAGCAGGGCCGACCAGTCGAAGTCGACCCGGTACCACGCTCGGTCGGAGGAGAGGCCATCGGCCGACTCCGGCCGGTGCCACCGGTGCCAGGCTCCACGGCGGGGTCCGGTCAGCGCCTCGACGAGGCCGAGGACGCCGAGCCCGCAGACGATCCCGATGGCGCACGTCGGCCAGGCCGAAAGCGACCCGTTCACCGGAAGGTCCGGTGGGGAGCGGTCAGCTCCGGTCGGAATCCGAACGCGATCAGCTCGTCCACGGTGTCCGGCCGCAACGGCGCCGACGGGACGGCCCGACGATCCGGGCCGGGCCGGTAGACCTCGTTCGAGATCACCTGCGGCCCCTCGGCGTCCACCACCTCGCGCACCGAGGTCACGAATCGACGGCGGCCACCGCGGGCGGGGAACTCGGCCGGGCCGAGATGGGCCCAACAGGAGTCGTCAGGTACCGACGGGCCGGGGTCGGAACGCTCGGCGGCACCCGGGACGGCATCGTGCATCTCGGAATCGAGTTGGACGACGAAATGCAGGGCACCCGCCATCAGGAGATTGGTGGCCTCGAGCGGGAGACGCTCGGGTGCCTGCACGGCGTAGGACGCGATCCGACGGAAGACCCCGGCCGACGACTCGGCGTGGATCGTGCACATCGACCCCGACCGGCCCTGGCTCATGGCGTTGAGCATCGGCAGCACCTCGTCGCCGAGTACCTCACCGACGATGACCCGGTCCGCATTCATCCGGAGCGAGCGCCGGACCAGGTCGGCGACCGGGATGCGTCCCTCCCCCTCGATGTTGGCGGGACGTGCCTCGAGCGCCACCATGTCCGGGTGTCGGGTCGATCCCGTGTCCAGACCGAGCTCGAATGCCTGTTCGATCGTGACGATGCGCTCACGTCGGTCGATCTCGGCGGCCAGGGCCCGGAGCAGCGTGGTCTTCCCGGAGTTCATGGCCCCCGACACCACGATGTTCTTCCGGGACCGGACGGCCGAGGCCAGCAGGGAGCACAGACCCTCGTCCATGGCGCCCATGGCGCACAGTTCGTCGAGCGAGAGGTCGGCGAACCGGTGCCGGCGGATGGACACCGCCGGACGGGCGGCCACGGCCATCACGGCGGACAGTCGGGCGCCACCGGGAAGTTGCAGGTCCAACTCCGGGCGGGCCGTGTCGAACCGGCGCTCGGTCAGACCGAAACGGCCGGCAGCGGAGCGGAGCAGGTCGACCAGCTCCTCGTCGGAGTCGGCCACGGGGGCCATGGACCGCTTGGACCCGTCGGCGAACGTGGCCCAGACCTGGTCACACCCGTTGATGTCGATGTTCTCGATGCCGTCGTCATCCACCAGTGCCTGGAGTCGGCCCAGACCGAAGAGTGCGTCGAGGACCGCCTGCGCCAGCTCCTGCTCCTCCACCGCCGAGACGGGCCTGCCGGAAGCGGGGACGTGGGTGCCGGCCAGGGAGTCGAGGTGGAGGAAGGCCCGCTGACGCGCGAACTCCCGCCGATCCTCGGCGTCCAGGTCCGATACCCCGTCTCCGGCGAGGTCCTCGGCCACGCGACGACGGATGGTGCTGGTCAACGTCTCGCTCACCGGGACGCCTCCTCCGTCGGCCGGCCGATGCCGACGTCGTCCGGCGCGCCGGCCGGGCCCGACGCGGGTCGCCCCCGGCCGTCGTCCGGGCCGTGTCCGGACGGTGCGGCGGGCACGGGTAGTTCCGCCGTGGCCCGATCGGCCAACCGGTCCGCGACGCGGCGGACCGCCGCCAGGAGGGCCGAGCGTTCGAGGCGCCGGCCCGCACCCGAGGCGCCACTCGCCACGGCCGCCGACTGCGGATCGAAGGGGACGTCACCGAGCGCCGGGATCCCCGTGAACCCGCCGACCTCCGTGCTGTCACGGGCGCCCGACCCGATGACGACGACGCCGAGGCGTCCGCCGGTGGCCTCGGTCAGCCGGGCCGACCGGGCACGGGCGTGGAGCGCGGCGGCGGCGTCGCCGCTCACCACGAGGATCGAGATGTCACAACGTCCGAGCCAGTCCTCCTGGGTTCCACCGTCAGCGGTCCGTCGGCCCAGGTCCACCACCGCCAGTCCGTCCGCCGACTCTCGTTCGACGACGTCCGCGGCCTCGCAGGTGAGGTCCGCCTGATCGCCGGAGGACCCGGACACGAGGACGGGAAGCCCACCCGGCAGGTACTGCAGGTGCGGTGCCATCGGGGTGGCGCGGCCACTCCGGCGGACGGCGGACGAGAGGGACGACCACCCGAGGGCGGAAGAGAGCCCGAATCGACCGGCGAGGTCGCCCCCCGCCGGGTCGGCCTCCACCACGACGAGCGACCCTGCCTCCGGCCACGTCGCGGCCAGGAGGCACGAGAACGTCGTGACGCCGGGCGCGCCCTTGAGCGAGAGCACACCGACGAGCGTCATCGCCCAACCCCAGTCGGGGCCGTGGTCGTGGCGGTGATGCCGGCCGGGTTGCGGGCGGCCGAACTCGACGGTGCACTCGCGGGGAGCAGCACCAGGCCCACCTGATCGGCGGACGAAGCGGTGGCGACGACGGGAGCCACGACGGACGCCACCTCGACCGACACCAGGAGCGCATACGTCCCACCCGATGCCGGATCGGGGGAGGTCACCGAGACCACCGTCGCCACCGGCACCAGGACGCCGGTGCCCGTCCCGACGAGTGCGGAGTCCGAGGCGGTGGCCGAGGTCGTCGACGTCCCGGCGGACGGAGCCGACGCGGGTGCGGACAGCGGCGATCCGGGAATTCCCGTCTGGACGACGAGCACCTGCTCCCCGGGAGTCAGGCCGCCGGCGGGGAATTGCCCGTCCTTCAGCGCCACACCGACGACGGCATCACCTGCGGCGACGGCGGGCGCGGAGGCGAGATCACCGGCGGTCAGGAGCGAACCCGCCGGGACGGCAGCTGCGGCCCGCTTGCCCTCGATGACCGAGGCCTCCGCGACAGGGATGTACCCGACACCCGCGGACACCGACACGTCCGCCTGCCCGAGGTCGGAGGCGGTGATCGGCTGCCCCTGGACCAGTGACCGGTCGACCACGACGGCCGCCGTACGGTGACCGGCCGAGGCGTAGAGCCCGGCGAACGCCGCGACGCAGGCGCCGATCACCACGAGCGAACCGACGGCCACGAGGGCGCGTCGGTCACGGGTGCCCGTCGGTGGTGTGGGACGGGTGCCCGTCGGTGGTGTCGGGCGGGTGCCCGTCGGTGGTGTGGGACGGGTCCCCGTCGGTGCGCCCACGTCGCCGGCGCCCCCCTCGTCCGGGGTGGTCCGTCGCCCCGGAACTCGCCCGCTGATCCGCTCGGTGACCGTGGTCACGAACCGCCACCGATCCAGGACTGGCGTCCACCGAACAACGGTGACGCCACGGCATTCAGGCTCTCGACCTGAACCACCCGGAGGCTCGTGGCGCCCGTCGTGTAGAGCGTCGGCAGCGTGCCGCCTCCCGGGGCACCGACGGCCGTCCACGACACGGACCACTCCACCGTGGCGGTGACGCCGTAGCGACCGTCATCCGGGTCGCCGTCAGGCGTCGGCTGTCCGAGCGAGCTGCGGTCGTAGGAATGGCTGCAGTAGGTGGTCTGGGACGAGGCCGGCAGGGCGGAGGTGTACGCCACACCCGGACCTCCGCACACGACCTGAGCGCCGTCACCGGTGGCCCAGGTGACACCCACCGGGTCCGCTACCGCCGTGGCCGACACGCCGCCGGCCGTGGCCGTCACCGAGTCGTCGTGCCAGAGGACCGGATCGACCCAGAGCCAGGTGGCGAGCCCCACCACCGACGATCCCGTCGGATCGAGCCGGAGAGTCGGCGCCGGCAGGGTCATCGACTGCTCCGCCTGGAGGGCGACGGTGTACGGGTCGACCTGCGGGGCGGTGGACGGCGCGCCGCCCGTGACCCACACGGTCTGCGTGACCTGGGCTCCCGTGCTGGGGTCGTCGCACGTCACCGAGTACCAGGCACCCGGTAGGGCGCCGCCGGGTGGGAACCCGCCTTCGTTGTTGAGTGCGAGGTAGGTGTACGTGCACTCCCATGGCGACGTGGTCCCGGAGCCGCCGGACGAGCTTCCCCCGGCCGACCCACCGGAGTTGCCGGCCGCCCCGGATCCCGATCCGGCGCCGACGGTCACCGTGCCGCCGCCGCTGCCGGCACCGGCCGATCCGGTGTCCGCACCGACCGGTCCCACCGAGAGGCCGAACGTGCCGACCAGCACGACCACCGTCGTCGCGGTCACCGCGGCCATGGCTCTCATGGACATCCGCACGGCGGCGCCCCCTCTCGGGTCCGGCGGGCTACCGGGCGGTCGATCGTCGGAAATCGATGATGGTGGTCGGTGCGCATGGAGGAGTGACCCTAGGCACGCCGGGTCCGCGGACGGCAAAGAGGTTTCACGTGAGGTGCAACTAACTTTCGCGGCACTGCCCGACCGGATCGGACGAGAGGCGCCCGTTTGTGGGCCTGGCGGGAGTCGGCGATCCATGCGGAAACCCTGCCTCCGTCACCTTGCCGGAGCCCTTGCCCATCACCTTGCCGATGGGGCGGACCGTACGGCCCCGTCCGGATCCTCGACCCTCGGAACCCTTGCCGTTGCTGGCGTCCCGGCGTCCGATCGCCGGGCCGGCGCCCGTCCGCGCCGGACCTCCGCCGATCAGGATGCGGCCTCGACGGGACGAGTGCCGGCGCGCCGGCCGATGGCCGCGCGGCGTCGGTGGACGGCCGTGCGCGCGGGCACCGGGGTCGAATCCGCAGGGTGGCGACCGCATCACGGAGCGGCAGAAAGACGGTTCGGTCGAATTCGCCCCGAACTGCCGGGTCGACGGCTCCCGACCGTCGTTCAGCTCGTTCCGAACACCTCGGCGTCGGCCTCTTCCGGCGTGCTGCCGGCGACGATCTTGGCGCTCATCTTCACCGCCTTGACCGCGCTGGTGGCGCCGGTCTGGAGGATGACGGCGATGATCAGGAGGAGGATCGCCAGGTACCGGAACTTGTGGGAGCCGATCATGATCAGGGCGATCCGACCGAGTGCGTACGGCGGCGAACAGATGATCGCCCCGATGGCCCCTCCCACCGCCGCGGCACTCAGCTTGTCCCGACGGGACTGCTGGGGGTTGAGGCCGAGGAACCGCGACGGAAGGGCCACGTAGGCGTACATGAGGACGGCAGCCATGATGCCGAGGCTGAAGGCGAACCAGAACTGACCCCAGCGGTCCACCACGATGGCGGAGAAGCCGGTGAGGACCCCGATGCCGAGCCCCCAGGTCAGGATGGCCCGCTGGTGCTCCCTGGCCATGGCGAAGGCGGGACGGATCTCGGGGGTCCCCTTGCCCGCGATGGCGAAGGCGAACACGGCGTTCAGGTAGAAGCTCGCCGCGGTGAACAGCGCGATCACGGCGATGACCGCCGCTGCCACCAGGGGACTCTTGAAGACGTGGAATCCCTTGCCGTGCAGGACATGGGCCTTGATGTCGACCATCACGATCCAGATCCACATGGCCGGTAGGACCTGGACCAGGGTCAGGCGCCAGTTGATGAACAGGGTCTTGACCCCCTGGAACAGCATGGCCAGCCCACCGACCAGCAGGGCCAGCGGCGCCAGCCAGCGGCTGCGGGTGCTGAGTGCGAGGACGGCGGCCTCGACGGTGTCGTCGTCGCCGTGGCGGACCGCCTCCACCAGGCGGCCGAAGAGGACCCCGACGCGCTCCCGGCGGGAGGCGGCGGTCTTCTGCCCCTGGTCCCCCGCCGGATCGCCGACCGCAGGTTCCTCGTCCACTCCGTCGGAGCCGGCCGTGGGTGCCTGCGCCGGACTCGGGTCAGCAGCCATGTCGGCGCCGGATCAGCGGGAGGAGGGCGCTCCACCCCGCAGAGGTGCCGCGGCACGAGCCGAGTTCCGAGTGGCTGCCCATGGGCACAGGCTACCCAACCGACCGGACGCCGGGGCGCCGTCGTGGGGCACCGCGGGCATGCTGCCGCCACGCCGTCGGGCGCCACCTGACGCCTCCGTGGAACAGCCATGGCCGTCAGGCTGGCACACTGTCAGGCATGGCTGCCCAGTACATCTTCACCATGCGTGACCTGCGACGCTTCTACCCCCCGGACCGCGAGGTCCTGAAGGGGATCAACCTCTCCTTCTACCCCGGGGCCAAGATCGGCGTCATCGGCGGCAACGGTTCCGGCAAGTCGTCGCTGCTCAAGATCATGGCCGGCCAGGACGACGACTTCACCGGCGAGGCCCGCCTCACCCCCGGGTTCACCGTCGGGTTCCTGTCCCAGGAGCCGGAGCTCGACCCCACGAAGGATGTCCTCGGCAACGTCTCCGAAGGTGTCGGCGAGGCCAAGCAGATGGTCGACCGCTACAACGAGGTGTGCGCCGCCTTCGCCGACCCCGACGCCGACTTCGACAAGCTCCTGGCGGAGCAGGCCGAGCTGCAGGACAAGATCGACGCCGCCGGTGCCTGGGACCTCGAGCGCACCTTCGAGATCGCCATGGACGCCCTGCGCTGCCCCCCGGGCGACGCCGACGTCTCCACGCTGTCCGGTGGCGAGCGCCGTCGGGTGGCCCTCTGCCGCCTCCTCCTCTCCAAGCCCGACCTCCTACTCCTCGACGAGCCGACCAACCACCTCGACGCCGAGTCGGTGGCCTGGCTCGAGCGCACCCTGCAGGACTACGCCGGCACCGTCGTGGCCGTCACCCACGACCGCTACTTCCTCGACAACGTGGCCGGCTGGATCCTCGAGCTCGATCGCGGTGCGGGCATCCCGTGGGAAGGCAACTACAGCTCGTGGCTCGAGCAGAAGCAGGACCGTCTGGCCCGCGAGCAGCGCGCGGACACATCCCGCCAGGACGCACTCCAGCGTGAGCTCGAATGGATCCGGATGTCCCCGCGCGCCCGCCAGTCCAAGGGCAAGGCCCGCATCAACGCCTACAACGACCTGGTGGCCGAGGCCGAAGCCGCCGAGCGGCGGGCCGACAAGCTGGAGATCGCCATCCCGGCCGGCCCCCGGCTCGGCGACCGGGTCATCGACGCCGAGGGGCTGTCCAAGGGCTACGGCGACCGCCTGCTCATCGACGACCTGTCGTTCCTCCTCCCCCCGGGCGGCATCGTGGGCGTGATCGGCCCCAACGGCGCGGGCAAGACGACCCTGTTCCGGATGATGGTCGGTGAGGAGACACCCGATGCCGGCACCCTCGAGGTGGGCACGACCGTGGAGCTGGCCTACGTGGACCAGTCGCGGGACCAGCTCGACCCCGACGCGACCGTCTACGAGGAGATCACGGGCGGAGTCGATCACATGGTGGTCGGTGGCCGCGAAATCCACGGTAGGGCCTATGTCGCCAGCTTCGGCTTCACCGGGAGTGACCAGCAGAAGAAGGTGGGCCAGCTGTCGGGCGGCGAGCGCAACCGGGTGCAGCTGGCCAAGGTCCTGAAGGCCGGCGGCAACGTCCTCCTCCTCGACGAGCCCACCAACGACCTCGATGTCGACACGCTGCGCGCCCTCGAGGAGGCCCTGCTCGGGTTCCCGGGCTGCGCGGTGGTCATCAGCCATGACCGGTGGTTCCTCGACCGCATCTCCACCCACGTCCTCGCCTTCGAGGGCGACTCGGAGGTCCGGTGGTTCGAGGGCAACTTCAGCGACTACGAAGCCGACCGGCACAAGCGGCTGGGGGTCGACGCCGACCAGCCGCACCGGATCCGGTACAAGCCGCTCGTGCGCGACTGAGCCGCGGGCCACGATGGCACCCGAACAACCGCAGCCCCACCGCACCTTCGCCTCCGACAACTGGGCGGGCGTCCACCCCGAGGTCCTCGAGGCCGTCGCCCGTGCGAACGTCGGGCACGCGCCCGCCTACGGTGCCGACGCGGTGACCGAGCAGGCCCTCGAGCTCTTCCGGTCCCACTTCGGCGGTGACGCCGAGGTCTACTTCTGCTTCAACGGCACCGGCACCAACGTGGTCGGGCTGCAATCGCTCCTCCGCCCCTTCGAGGCCGTCGTCTGTGCCGACTCTGCGCACATCCACGTCGACGAGTGCGGCGCTCCCGAGCGTTTCCTCGGCTCCAAGCTCCTGACGGTGGCGACCCCGGACGGGAAGCTGACGGCCGAATCGGCCGCATCGAGGGTGCAGGGCGTCGGCGACGAGCACCACGTGCAGGCCCGGGTCGTGTCGGTCACCCAGAGCACCGAGCTCGGGACCGTGTACAGCCTCGACGAGCTGGCGGCACTGAGCGACTGGGCCCATTCCCAGGGGATGCTCGTCCACCTCGACGGGGCGCGGATCGCCAACGCCGCCGCATCGTTGGGCGTCGACTTCGGGGCGTTCGGTCGCACATCGGGCGTGGACGTGGTCTCCTTCGGAGGCACGAAGAACGGCGCACTCGGGGCCGAGGCCGTCGTGACCTTCCGACCCGAGGCGGCGACGTCGCTCCGCTTCCTCCGCAAACAGTCGATGCAGCTGTCGTCGAAGATGCGCTTCGTGGCGGCCCAGTTCGTGGCGCTCCTGACCGACGACCTGTGGCTCCGCAGCGCCACCCACGCCAATGCCATGGCCGCCCGGCTGGGCCACGGGATCACCTCGGTGACCGGCGGGAAGCTCGCGTACCCGGTGCAGGCAAACGGGGTGTTCGTCGTGCTTTCCGCCGCGGTCGTCGAGTCGCTCCAGGCCGAGTGGCCCTTCTACGTCTGGGACGAGGACACCGGTGTCGTACGGCTGATGTGCTCGTTCGACACCGCCGAATCCGACGTGGATGCTTTCGTGGCGCGGCTCGGTGACCTGATGCCCGGGCGGTAGGTGTGCGGCTCGGGCGGCGGGTCGCCCCGGGGTGGCGGGTCGCTCCGGGTGTCGGGTCGCTCCGGGTGGCGGGTCGCTCGCACGGGCGTGGTGCTCGGGCGGGCGTGGTGTGGTGCTCGGGCGGGCGGGTGTGGTGCTCGGTCGGGCGTGGTGCTCAGACGGGCGGGCGTCCGGGTCCCGGGGGCCCGGCGAACGCCTGTGCCACCGAGATCCAGTCCTCCGCCAGTTCGCCCGAGACCAGCAGTCCGGTGTCGGCCACGTTCCGCCGCTGGGTCACCACCAGGCAGAAGTCGAGTGCCGTGCCGCTGACCGTGGCGACGTCGCCGGCAGCGTCGTTGTCGCCGACCTCCCACCGCCACTCGTCACCCTCGGGGCCGGTGACGACCACGTCGATCCGACCCGGCGGTACTTCTCTCCCCCGCACGACGTAGGAGAAGGGTCGCGCCCGCACGCCCAGATGGGCGATGTGACGCAGGCGATCCGTCGGCCCACGATCGACCCCCAGGGCGTCACAGACGTCCTGCCCATGGGCCCAGGTCTCCATGAGCCGGGCCGAGATGAACGAGAGGACCCCCATCGGTGGTCCGTACCAGGGGACGCGTGCCGTGGGATCAGCGACTGCAAAGGCCTCGACCATGGCATGGTGGGCACCTCCCCACCATGCCAGCAGTGCGTCGCCACCCAACGACCGGCCCTTCACCAGGTGCACGTCCATGGGGTCACCGGTGGCAGCCAGAACGTCCTCGACCGAACGGGCGAAGGCCTCGGGATCGACCATGGCCATGCGCCCGGCATCGTCGAAGTAGGCGAGATGGCTGATCTGGTCGCGGACGGCCCAACCCTCGGCTGGCGTGGGCATATCCCAGCGGGCATCGTCATCGGCCAGTCCTCCCACCACCTCGCGCAGGACGCCGTACTCGGCATCGAGGTCAACCAGCAGGTCGGAGAGCGTGGTCATGGGAGGAGGCTACGGCACCGAGTCCGTCTCCGGACGGTCCGCGCCGTTTCGGAGCCGGTGCACGGAGGTCACCGGCCGGTGCCCGGCAGCGTCCGGGTCCCCATCGGTCACGCCCGGCTCACTCCTCCGGTTCCAGCCAGGTCCATGACGTCGAGACCACCTCGACCTCCGGGGTCGACCAGACGAACCGCTCGACCGACTCGAGGACGGAGGCGACGTGACCGTGACTGCCGGCCACCGCGGCGAACCCGAGCTCGCTCCGCTGCCATTGGTCCTGGTGGGCGACCTCGGCGGAGGCGACCGCGAACCGGGAACGGGCGCCGTCCACCAGGTGGCGTACCACTGCCCGCTTCTCCTTCAGCGAATGGCTGGCCGGGATACGGACATCGACGGCGAGTGCGCACGCATGGAGCATGTCCGTCAGCCTGCCCGAGCGGGACGACGCTTGCCGACCAGGGCTCCCGTTCGGCGACTTCCCGGCCGGGCGCGACCGGGCCCGTCACGCACAGGTCAGGCGTGACGGGCCCGTCGGAATCCGGGATGGAGACCTGCCCGAGGGGGGTGGGAATCAGGCGGTCGTCGACATCCCGGAGATCACGGCGTGATTCGTGCTCAGTTCAGCCCGGCATTCCCCCAAGCGGTGCCCCCCGAGCTGCCCGACGGAGCGCCACTCGACGGGCGCCAGCCCGGACCGCCCGGGTGGAAGGAACCGGACGGGCCGTTCCCCTGCCCACCGATGCCGACCGACGTGGCCGTCACGGTGTTCGAGGTGTCCGTGCCGAAGACCACGACCTGGGTGCCGACGGTCACATCGGACAGCGTGGCCGATGCCTTGCCGAACTCCATGTACTTGGTCGAAGAGCTCACGTCGACGGTGACGGTCGTCCCGTCATGGACGGTGAGGGTGAAGGCATCGGTCCCCACGGACTTCACGGTGCCGAACGCGGCGGGCGGGGCGCCGCCGAATCCGCCGTGACCACCGAACCCGCCCATGCCGGGTCCGCCCTGACTTCCCGGTCCGCCCGGTCCGCCCGGTCCGCCCGGTCCGCCGATGGCCACCTTCGTGGCCGTGACGGTGTTGGAGGTATCGGCTCCGAAGGCCGCCACGTGGTCGCCCACCTTGACGGTGGAGAACGTGGGTGAGCTCACGGACGGGTCGGTGTATGTGGTCGACGAGCCCACGTCGACGGTGACGGTCGTCCCGTCATGGGCGGTGAGGGTGAAAGTATCGGTCCCCACGGACTTCACGGTGCCGAACGCGGCGGGCGGGGCGCCGCCGAATCCACCGTGACCACCCGGGAGCCCGTGGTGGTCGGGTGTGGTGGACGTCGTCGACGAGCCGGTCGCTGCACCGGCGACCGCTCCTCCGGTCACCGCCAGGCCCAGGGCCACGGCGGCGGCGGTCGTCACCCAGACGCCACGTCGGCGCCGGTGGGGTGCGGAAACGGGTTCGTCCGCTGCTCGTTCGGGGCCGGACTCCTGGTGCTGACTCGTATCCATGCGTAACTCCTCGTCGGTTTGGTGCATCTCGACCCGCCGATCGTGGCAGGGCAACCTGTGACCAGCCTGTGGATCAGGGCACGTGCTCCTGATAGTCCTGCACCACGGACAGCCCTCTTCCAGCTCAGCGACTTGTCACAGCCCCGTGGGAGGGTTGACCCCATGACGGCGACCCTGGCCCATCTCGCACCGTCCTCCGGGCGCGTCGGACCGACCATGGAATTCGGAGATGCCCTTCCCGGCCCATCCCGTTGGCGTCCGACGGAAACCTCAGGGAAGTCAGCCCGTGCGGACGAGCGTGCGGATGAGACCGACGAGGAAGGTGTGGACGCTCGATTCGGGGCGACGGTGGGCCAGGCAGCTGAGCTACTGAGGTCGGTCGTCACCGGACTGGAACCAGGTCGCCTGACAGGTCCCGACGCCGCCAGGCTCTACGGATTGCTCGCCGGCATCGAGCGCCTCGCCATGGCCGGCAAGACCCTGCTGGCGCCCCGGATCGACGAGTCGGGCGTCTGGAGGGACTCCGGCCACCGCAACACCGCCGTCATGCTCGCGGAGTTGGAGGGCGTTCCGACCGGGCAGGCCCGCAACACCCTCGAGGTCGGGCAACGGCTCCATCAGCTCCCGGGCACGGAGCAGGCGCTCCGTAGCGGAACACTCTCCGGCCCGAAGGTGTCCGAGCTGTCCGGAGCGGCCGTGCTCGACCCGACCGGGGAGGCGGAATTGCTCCACGGTGCCGCAGAGGAAGGCCTGCAACGCCTCAAGGAGCGCTGCCAACGTTCACGTGCCACTTCCGTGCGGAACGACCCCGACGAGGCCGTTCGACGCATCCACGCAGCGCGGCAGTTCGCCTCGTGGACGGACGCGGAAGGCGCATTCTGCTTCCAGGGTCGCGACACCGCCGACCGCGGCGCTCGGATCCTGCAGCAGATGGAGTTCACCGCTTCCCGCCTCCGACGGGCTGAGGACCGCGCCACCGACCCGGACAGCTCCGAATCCCTCCGGAACTCGGAAGCCAACCGTCGTGCCGATGCCTTCTTCCTGCTCATGACCGGAGGTGCCTCGGCCGGCGAACTGGTCGGGCAGACGGTGGGGACGGACGACGACGACGACGACCCGGGTCCACCCGACGAGCAGATCGCCCAGCAGTTCGTGCTCGAGCGGACGTCCACCGCCTCCGCCCGGTACGCGGGACACCAACTTCCGGTGCCGGACGGCTCTTGTCACGTCATCGAGCGCCCGCCGAACTGCTCGGTCATGGTCCGGGTCGACCTCGACGCCCTGCTGCGCGGCCACGCCCTCCCGGGCGAGGTCTGCGAACTCGACAACCAGGGACCGATACCGGTCGCCATGGCCAGGGACATGGCCGACGACTCGTTCCTCCGCTTCGTGTTCCACCAGGCAGGTGACATCCGCGCGGTGTCCCATTTCGGGCGGACCATCAACCGCACCCTGCGCACCGCACTCGCCCACCGGGACCGGTGCTGCGTGGTGCCGGATTGTGGCGTGGCCTTCGGCCTCGAGATCGACCACATCCGTCCGTTCGCCGAGGGTGGTCCCACGTCACTCGACAACCTGGCGCTGCTCTGCCACCATCATCACTATCTGAAGACCTACGAAGGTTGGACGCTCGAACAGGTGGGGCGGCCGGACACCGGAACGCAGCACTGGGTCTTCGCGCCGATGCCGGCCTTCGGGCAGGAACCAGAGCCGGTTCCGCCTGACGGCTGAGCGAGCGGCGGACCCTTCGATCCCCGGGCAGTGGATCCCCCGAGCGGAGCCCGTTCACGACGGGCCCGCTACACCGCAAACAGTCCGGGGAGACCGAAGCCACATGTACGACCGCCATCCGAATCGGGCTGCCGCGCAGTCCAGTCAAGTTCCGAGCTGTCGGATGCCGAGATGACCGGGTCGGCCGCGCCCGTTGTCGGCTCTCTCGCTCTGACCGTGGGCGCCGTCGTCGTACTGGCGACGTACTTCCTCCCCACGCTGATCGCCTTCCAACGGGATCCGCCGCACAAGGGAAGCGTCCTCGTCATCAACCTCTTCTTCGGTTGGACACTCCTCGGGTGGGTGGTCAGCCTGGCGATGGCCTGTCGATCGATTCCGGCCACCCCGGTCGTGGTGCAGTCCGCCGTCGCCGTTCCCGGCTGGTACCCGGACCCGACCACCGGACGGAATCGGTGGTGGAGCGGCCACGAATGGGGTCCACCCCAGTGAGGCGGCCGGTTCGATCCCTTCGAGCCGCGCTGAGGATCCCCCTGCGGATTCTTCCGACGAACCGCGTGTCGCCGGACGACTACCGCGCCCGACTACCCGTGGCCGCCGGAATCGAGCAGCGCGGCCACGTCCGACCACCCGAATCCGACGGACTCGCCGAGTATCCGCCTCGTGTGCGGCTCGACAAGAACGAGGAACGGATAGCTGGTCACGCGGAAGTCGGCCCATGCTCCGTCGGACATGACCACGGGGACCGGGACGTCGGCGGCGGTGACCGCCACCTCGTCCGCCCGCACGTTGGCCGGCCCCTTGGTCACGACGACCACATCGACTCCGGGTGGGAGGTCCCTCCGGAGGCCCGTCCAGAACAGGTCGCAGCCGTCGCAGTTGGTCGACAGGAACACGAGCAGGCCGGGACGGAGGCTGGACGCGAGATCGACCCTGATGGGCATGCCGTCCGGATCCACGCCGGACAGGTCCGCCGCACTCCAGGCCACTGGAGCGTCGCCGATCGCCGACGGCACGGGGCGCAGACCGGCCACGAAGTCCGGATCCGTGAGGGGATTCGTCGGTGTCGCCGGAGGGTCAAATGCGGGTGTCCGCCCTTTGGAGACCCGGGCGTCCGGAGCGGCCGCACCGTCCGGAGCAGCGGCACCGTCCGGCGCGGTGGCCGCCGCTTCCCGGTGTCGCCACCGCACCGGCGGGACGTCCCGTCAGCCCTGGTCGGGAACCGGCGCGTCCGACTCGAGCACCTCGATGCCGTTGCCGTTGCCGCACCAGCGGCAGGTCACGTCTTCGATGATCTCGTCCAGGACCTCGACGTCCTCGATCGACAGGTCGCCGCCGACCGAATAGTGGTGGAATGCCGTGGTCTTGCGGGTGGTCACGACGTCGAAGCGGGTCAGGTTGCCGCACGACGCACAGCGGTAGCGGACGGCGGGTCCGGTGCCGGGGCCCGAGGCAGTGGCGGTGGCGGCGGGTGCTGGGTCGGAGGTCACGCCCACAACGGTAGCCGCGACGCCGTGGCCTTCCGTCTCCCGTGATCGAACACCTGTTCGCTACAGTGTCCGCATGGCCCTCGCCGTCCAGCGGTCCTTCGACGATCTCGGCACACCGCTCAGCCAGGTCACCTTCGTCGTGCTCGACGTCGAGACCACCGGTGGGTCGCCGGCGTCGGCGTCGCTCACGGAGGTCGCCGCCGCCCGGTACCGGGGTGGCGAACTGCTCGCCACGTACCAGACCTTCGTCCGACCCGACGAGCGCATCCCGCCGTACATCACCGCGCTGACCGGGATCAGCGACGCCATGGTGGCCGACGCCCCCCGCATCGGCGAGATGCTCCCCTCCTTCCTCGAGTTCCTCGGCGGCGGCGTGGTGGTCGGTCACAACGTGCGGTTCGACCTCTCCTTCCTCAACCACGCGCTCGAGTCGACCGGCCGGGACCGTCTGGCCAACGCCACCGTCGACACCCTCGCCCTCGCCCGTCGCCTGGTCCGGGACCAGGTGCCGAACTGCAAGCTCGGCACCCTGGCGGCCATCCTCCGACTCCCCCACCAACCCTCCCACCGGGCGCTGACCGACGTCCTCGCCACCGGCGACCTGCTGCACGCCCTGCTCGAGCGGGCCGGCACGTTCGGCATCGTCGGGCTCGAGGAACTGCTCGACCTCCCCCGGATGGTGGGCCACCCCCAGGCCGCCAAGCTCAAACTCACGATCCGTCTCCCCCACCGACCCGGTGTGTACTGGTTCACCGACGCGTCGGGCGACGTGCTCTACGTCGGCAAGGCCACCGACCTGCACAGCCGGGTCCGCTCCTACTTCTCGGGCGACACCCGCAACAAGGTCGGCCGCCTGCTGCGCCAGATGGACGCGGTCCACCATCGAGTCTGTCAGGGCCCGTTGACCGCCGAGGTACTCGAAGGCCGGCTCATCCGGGCCTGGGAACCGCCGTTCAACCGAAAGGGCAAGGTCAGGCGTCGGGACCCCGGGACGGCACCTCGGGATGCGCGGCCCGGGACGGCACCTCGGGATGCGCGGCCCGGGACGGCACCTCGGGTCGCGTCGGGATCGGATGGGCCGACGGACCCCGGTCCGACGCGGCCCGCGCGGAAGCGCTCCGGCCGGCGCAGACGCACGTGGACGCCCGAGGACCTGGCCGGCGACCCGGCCGAGTTGCTGGCCCCGTTCGCCGAACGGGTGGTCGCCCTCTCGCGTGTACAACGCTACGAGGATGCCGCCCGCGTGCGTGACGACGCCGAGCGGCTGCGCCACCTCGTGGTCCGGCACCGGTCGGTCGAGTCACTGCGGCGGGCCGGCCGGCTGGTCCTCGATGTCGAGGGCGAGGGAACAGTGGAACTCGACGAAGGGCTCCTGGTGGAGAGCGGCACGTTGTTCGACGGCGTGACCGTCCGACCTGCGGGCCGCAGCGACGGCCCCGACCCGGTGATGGCCGTGCCTGCTGACGGCCACGACAACGAGCGCCTCATCGTGGCCCAGTGGTTACGGGCCAATGCCGACAAGGTTCGGGTGCTGGCCAGCGACGGCTGCGACGGCGTGTCCGAGCCGGCGGACCGTGTCCCGACACTGGGCGAACTGTGCGTCGACCTGGCCAGGTCGTCAGGGACGGGCGCCGAGGGGACTACGACCGACGGCGAAGTGGGAGTCGATCCGGCGGACTGAGACCCCGCTCGGAGCGTGGCACAGGTACGTGTGGAAACGTGCGCGGTCGGAGTGCGGACGTGCGTGCGGACGTGCGTGCGGACGTCATGGTTGCTCGAGGTCGGAGGCCTCGTTGGTGACCCGGATGAAGTCGTCGAGCACCGCGGCGGCCCGGCCCGAGTCGATCTGCTCCGCCGCCAGGGCGACGCCCGCGGCCAGGTCCGGGGCCCGCCCCACGACGACCAGTGCGGCCGCGGTGTTGAGCAGGGCGATGTCCCGATGGGGCGAGGCATCGCCCGCCACCACGCGGCGGATGGCATCGGCGTTGACCGTGGCGTCGCCGCCGCGGAGGTCCTCCAGCGTGGCCCGGGCCAGTCCGAGGTCGGAAGGGTCGATCCGGTAGACCTCCACCGAGACGGTGCCGTCACCGGCCGGGTCCGAGCCGTCGGGGGTGCGGACGAGCTCGTGCACGGTGGACGGCCCGGTGGTGGACAGCTCGTCGAGGCCGTCGTCGCCGTGGACGACCATGGCCCGACGGGTCCCGTTGGCGGCCAGAACGCCGAGCATCTTGTCGGCCATGGCCGGGTCGGAGACCCCGATCACCTGGAATTCCGCCCGGGCCGGGTTGGCGAGGGGCCCGAGGAAGTTGAACACCGTGGGGATGCCGAGCTCCCGGCGGACCGGACCGGCGAACCGCATGGCCGGGTGGAACCGCGGCGCGAAGCAGAAGCCCAGTCCGACCTCGTCGATCGAGCGGGCCACGCCCTCCGGACCAAGATCCGCCACCGCCCCGAGCGCCTCCAGGACGTCGGCGGCACCCACGGCGGACGAAGACGCCCGTCCCCCGTGCTTGCAGACCTTGGCACCCGACGCCGCCACAACCAGCGAGGCGATGGTCGACACGTTGATCGAGCGCAGCCGGTCGCCACCGGTGCCGCAAGTGTCGACCACCTCGGTGCCGGCCGGAAGGGGCAGGGGGACGGCGTGGGCGACCATGGCGCGGACGAACCCGGTCATTTCGGCGACGGACTCGCCCTTGCTGCGCAGGGCCACGGCCAGGCCGGCGATCTGGGCCGGCGTGGCCTCTCCTGACAGCACCTCGGCGAGCACGGACTCCGCCTCGCCAGCCGACAACGACACGCCGTCGAGCAGCCGCGTCAGCACCCCGGGCCAGGCGCCCAGGCCGGCGAAGGAGCCCGGGGCCGGCGAGGCCGGCGAGGCCGGCGAGGCCGGCGGGGCCGGCGGGGCCGCCCCTGTGTCCGACCCGGCCGCCTTCGGCGTGTCCGCAGCCACCGGGCTCAGTCCCACCACAGGTCGTGGTTGAGCACACCCCGGCCGATGAGGCCGAGCTGCACCTGGGACGTGCCCTCCACGATCGTCAGCTGGCGTGCGTCCCGGTACCAGAGCTCGGTCGGGTGGTCCTCCATGTACCCGGCCGCCCCGAGCAGCTGCACGGCTAGGCCCGAGGCCCGCACCGCCAGCTCGGTGGCGTGGTATTTGGCCATCGACAGGTAGGGCACGTACTCCTTGGTGAACTTGCCCTGGTCGGCCAGCCAGGCCGAGCGGTAGGTGAGGAGGCGGGCGGCCTCGATGTCGACGGCCACCTTGGCGATCTCCCACTGGATGCCCTGGAAGTCGGCGATGGTGTGGCCGAAGGCCTGGCGCTGCTGCACGTACTCGGTGGCGTACATGAGCGCGCCCTCGGCCAGGCCGATGCCCCGGGCGGCCACGATGGGCCGCATGGCGTTGAGCCCGAGCATGGCCAGACGGAACCCGCCCACCTCACCGATGACGTTCTCCTTGGGCACGTGGACCTGGTCGAGCAGCAGCTCGCCGGTGTCGACGCCGCGCACACCCATCTTGCGATCGGTGTTGCCGACGGACACCCCGTCCCACGAGCGCTCCACGATGAAGGCGGTGATCGAGTCGTGGGCCCGGGACGCGGGGTCGCCGGTCTTGGCGAACACCGTGTACCAGTCGGCCTGCACGACCCCGGACATCCAGCACTTGGTGCCGCTGAGGACCCAGTCGCCCCCGTGTCCCGGCCGCTCATCGGGCACGGCCCGGGTGCGCATGCCGGCCACGTCACTTCCCGCCTGGGACTCGGACAGCCCGAAGCCGCAGCGCACCTCACCGGTGGCGATGCCGGGCAGGTAGCGCTGCTTCTGCTCGTCGTTGCCGGCGATCAGGATCGGCCCCGTCGGCAGCCTCGTCAGCAGCAGCATCAGCGCCGCGGTGTTCGAGTACTTGGCCACCTCCTCGATGGCGATGGTCAGCCCGAGGATCCCGGCGCCCGAGCCGCCCAGCTCCGTCGGCAGGCACAGGCCGAGCAGGTCGGCGTCCCGGAAGGCGTCGAAGATGTCCTGGGGGTACTCACCGGTCGAGTCGATCTCGCGCGCCCGGGGCTTGATCTTGTCCTGGGCGAGCCGACGGACGGTCTCCTGGAGGGCGGCGAGTTCGGGCGAGAGGTCGAAGTCCACGGTGGTCGAGGCTACCCGAGGGCACGCGGGGGTCCCCAGTCCGGTGCCGCGGTTCCGGCGACGGCTCAGGCCTCGAGTACCGGTGGGCCGTCCCCGCTGGCGTAGCGGCTCCCGTCCGGGCCGGGCCAGCCCCGCTCGGCGAACCGATCGGCCCAGTCGCCCCGCCCGGTGGCCCGGAGTCGGTCCAGGTACCACGGCACGTCGACGCGGCTGTGCCACGGGCCGCCGCCGGTCAGCACCGACCACAGCGGATCGGTCCCGTGGTGGGAGCGGGCGAGCGCGTCACTCGACCAGTCGGCGAGCACGGCGAGCGCGTGCTCGACCACCTCGGGGCGGTCGGCGGCCCGGTCATGCTGCTCGAAGGGGTCGGCCTCGACGTCGAACAGCAGCACGTCGGGGAAACCGTGGTACGCGTCGTGATAGGTGCGGATGCACAGCCAGCGGTCGAACCGGACCGAACGCTGCGCGGTCCAGGCCCCGTGGGACAGCACGAGGTCGTCGCGGCCGGTGGGTCCCGCCGTGCGCAGCGCACCGGCGAACGACCGTCCGTCCCAGCGCTGCGGCACCTCGCCGCCGATCAGGTCGACCAGTGTCGCCCACAGGTCGAATTGGTAGTGGAGACCGCTGTCGACGGAGCCCGGCACCAGACCGGAGCCCGGCCAGGCCAGGACCGCGGGGAGGCGGGTCGTGACCTCGTCGGCCGTCTGATGGTCGCAGTAGATGCCGAGCTCCCCGAGGTTCTCGCCGTGGTCGGACGAGACGAGCACGGCGGTCTCCTCCGTCAGACCGAGGTCGTCGAGCGTCCCGAGCAGCCGGCCGACCTGGTCGTCGGCGTAGCGGACACCGGTGTCGTAGCCGTCGTAGATCCGCCGCACGTCGTCCATCGACGCGGCCTGCAACGGCTGGCGGGGCCACCGGTCCCACACCTCACGGGGACCGAATCCGGCCAGTTCCTGGGCCGAGTGGGGCCCGGGCAGCAGCCAGTGGGCGGCCCGGACGTCCTCGGTCAGCCACGTCGGCAGCGGCTGGCCGTCGAACGGGTCACCGAACGAGGCCGGGGTCCGGTAGGGGGTGTGGGGATCCCACAGGTGGACATGGAGGAACCAGTCGTCGTCGCCGCCGTTGCGGGCCAGCCAGTCCTGGGCCACCGCCACCACCTGGTCGGCGGTCTCGAGGCCGCGGGTGCCGAGGTTGAGGCACTCGTTGAACCCGGCGTCGAAGTGGTAGGCGCTGTGCCGCTCGGCGAAGGTGCTGATCGACGTCGTCCACATCCCGAGGTCCCGCAGCGGCGCCATCCAGCTGTGGGTGGCCGCCTGGGTCCGGAAGCCGCGCCGAGCACCCTCGGGCACCGGGTCGGTGGCGGGACCGCCGTGGTTGACCGCCCCGCTGCGGATGCCGAACTGCCCGGTGGACAGGGCCGTGCGCGAGGGCAGGCACGGGGTGTCCGAGGCGTGCACCCCGGTGAACCGCACGCCGCGGGCGGCCAGCGAGTCGATGACCGGGCTGGTCGGCCGCGGGTAGCCGTAGCATCCGAGGTGGTCGGGGCGCAGGGTGTCGATGTCGACGTAGATCAGTCGCACCGGCGACTCCCCGGTCCTCGACCGCGACCCCCGGGGCGTCGACCGCGGCCGGCGGGGTGTCGACCGCGGCCGGCGGGGTGTCGACCGTGGCCCGCGGGGCGTCGACTGTCCGGGACGACCCTCAATGGATGACCGCCTGGGTGATGACGACCGGCCGTGTGCCGTGGATCCCGATGGGCCGACCGGGCATGCTCAGCCACGCCTCGGTGGCGAACACCATCAGGAACTCGTGCCAGATCGGCCACAGCAGTACCCAGCCGAGGTGGCGGGTCTGGTGGAACCCGAGGGTGAGCACGGCCTGGAGAGCCATGAAGACGATCTCGGCCAGGACGTAGCCGCCGAGGAAGATCAGGATCACGTTGCGGTCGGTGCCCTGGAACGCCGCGGTCAGGAGCAGGTAGAGGGGCAGCAGCAGGCGGGCCGGGGCGAAGGCCGACTTCACGAACTGCTGGGTCTGGTTGAACCACACCTTGGGAGTGGCGACCCCGGCCCGGTAGGGACCGTGGCGGGCCTGGTTGTGGTGGACCGCTCGGCCCCAGCGGACCCGCTGCTCGCGGATCTCGGCGTAGGTCGGCGGGACGTCCTCGTAGACCACGATCCTGGTGTCCATCCACGTGCGGTAGCCGAGCCGACTGGCCCGGAGGGTGAAGTCGCCGTCCTCGCCGTTCATTCCGACGGTGAACCCGCCCAGCTCCATGGCGATGCTGCGCCGGAACGCTGTGAACACCCCGGGCACCACGTTGACGCCGTCGACGGTCTGGATGGTGAGGTGGTTGAGGCCGAACTGCTTCAGCTCCTCGAACAACCGAAGGTAGGGGAAGACCGTGCGCTGGCGCGCCGCCCGGGGGAAGCACATCGGCTCGACCAGGCCGATCACCGGGTCCTCGAACCACCGGGGTGTGTAGTGCAGGGACCACTCACCGATGATCGTGTCGGCGTCGATGCGCACGATGAGGTCGGCACGGGTCAGGGCGAGGGCTGCGTTCAGGGACTCGGACTTGCCGCCGTGGCGCCCGTCGTGGACCTCGCCGGTGGCGTGCCGGAATCCGGCCATGGTGGCCAGCGCCAGCTCACGGGTGCCGTCGGTCGACCCGTCGTTCATGAGGATCACCCGGACCGGGCCCGTGTACCGCGACGCCGCGGTGTCGATGGCGACGAGGGTGTCCCCGATCACCTCCTCCTCGTTGTAGGCGGGGATGATCACGTCGATGGGCGGCTGCACGTCGGACACCGGTGGGTCGGGCCGCACGGTGGCCCCGTTGACCAGGGCCAGCAGCATGGTGCGCACCACGAACGAGCCCTCGGCGAAGGGCACCGGCAGGACCAGGGCCAGTGCCGGGCGCAGCGCCGGGTTCGCCAGGTGGAAGATGAGCAGGAGGCCCGCCATGCAGATGGCCATGGCCGCGACGGTGACGCCGATCAGGGTGGCGGCGTCCGAGGCACGCGGCCGCTTGGCGAACGGCACCGCGCTCGGCCCGGGCAGGGCGTAGTTGAGGTACTGCGTCCGGGTCATGGCCAGGATCGCCAGGCCCACGGCGACGAAATTCCCGAGCAGGGTGGTCGGTCCGATGGGGATGCCGAGCAGCACCTCGACCACCACCAGCGTGGCGTCGAGGAACGCCATCACGAAGAGGTACAGGGCGGCCTGGAACGCCACCAGCAGGCGCCGCACGAGGTTGCCCCGTCCGACCACGGCCAGGCTGAGGATGGTGCCGGCGGTGAGGAAGCGCAGCCCGAGCGTGAAGCCGGCCAGGTAGCCGGACACCTCGGCCGGCGAGCGCACCACCGCGCCGCAGATCCGTGTCACCAGGTCGGCGTAGACCGTGTCGGGGTCCCAGTTCCCACGGAGCCCGTGGTAACCGACCATCAGCAGGAGGAACAGTGCGGCGAAGGCCGGCACCCGCCAGTACGACGGGAGCTTGGGCTTCGGGAGCAGGACCAGCGCCAGTCCGTCGCCCTGGTCGTCCGGGTAGCGCATCACGAGCGGATAGGCGAGGAACGCCAGCAGCACGGCGTCCGCGCTGAGCAGGAGGAGCAGCGGCCGGAGCCCGGTGAGGAGGTCGAAGTGCATCGCTGGTGTGGTCGCCCCTGTCGCTCGTCGTCGGTGCTGCGGTGCTGCCGTGATGCCGTGATGCGGTGATGCGGTGCGCCGTGTTGCCGTTCTGCGGTGTTGCCGTTCTGCGGTGTTGCGTGCCGTTCGTGTGGCGCCGGGGGTCGTGACCCGGGGCCACCGTCCGGATTCCGATCGGGCCACCGTCCACACCGCCCGCCCATGGGTCACAGAATACCGCAGAAGTTCACTCTCCGTGAAGGCCCGTGCACGATGCGTGAGTATTCGCTACTCTTGCCGTGGGGCAGGGTGCGCAACGACCGGGAGAGTCCGTCGGTGCTCCTGCAGAGCGGAAGGGCAGGAGCACATGGAGCGGATCCTGGAGTTGGGCCGACCCTGTCACGGGGTCGGGTCACGGACGGACGACGGTTCAGAAACGAACGGCGGGGCAGCGGCCGACGGCGCGACGGGGACGCACGGCGGAGCGTCGACGGAGGGTCGGGCATGAACCTGATCATCTGTTCCCTCGACACGCTGCGGGCCGACCATCTGAGCTGCCTCGGCAACGGGCGCGGGCTCACCCCCAACCTCGACCGGATCGCCTCGGAGGGCGCGCTGTTCTCCCAGACGTACGCCACGGACATCCCGACGCAGCCGTCGCACACGGCGCTGTTCACCGGGAAGTTCGGCATCAACTCGGGCATCGTGTCCCACTTCCATCCGGCCGCCTACCTGCCGGAGGAGACACTGTGGCTGCCGTCGCTGCTGCGGCGCAACGGCCACGTCACCGGTGCGGTCGACCACCTCTTCGCCATGAAGGACTGGTTCATCCGCGGCTACGACGACTACATGCCGCCGCCGGGCCGGTCGCGCTCACCGGGGTCGGTCATCAACAGCATCGGCCTGCCGTGGGTCACCGAGCACAAGGAGCGGGACTTCTTCCTGTTCCTCCACTTCTGGGACGCCCACATCCCCTACGTGCCGCCGTCGCCCTACAAGGAGCGCTACTCCCACGGTTCCGCCGGGCGCATCGACCCGGACATCACCGCCAAGCTCGAGGGCCGCCCGAGCTACCCGCTCTTCAAGCAGAACCTGTACGACTTCCTCGACGCCATGCCGAACCTCGACTACATCGCCGACCTCTACGACGCCGAGGTGGCCTACCTCGACTTCGAGATCGGCCGCATCTTCCAGCACCTCGAACAGGAGGGCCTGCTGGAGGACACGATGGTCGTCCTGTTCGGCGACCACGGCGAGAACATGACGGAGCACGACGCCTGGTTCGACCATGCCGGTCTCTACGACTCGGTCACCCACGTCCCGCTCATCCTGTGGGCGCCCGGCCGCATCCCCGCGGTCGAGTCCTCGGCGATGGTCACCCTCACCGACGTGATGCCCACGATCCTCGAGACGATGGAGCTGCCGGCCGCTGACGGGATCGACGGCCGGTCCCTGTTCCCCCTCATGCGGGGCGAGACCACGGAGCACCGCGACGCGGTGATGCTGAGCGAGGCGACCTGGCAGGCCGCCCGGGGCGTGCGCACTCCCGACTGGAAGTACATCCGGTTCCTGCAGACCACCATCTACGGTCGTGAGGGGGTCGAGCTCTACGACCTGGCCAACGACCCCCACGAGCAGGTCAACGTGGCCGACCGTCACCCCGAGGTCGTGGCCCAGCTCGGTGACCGCCTCGACCACTGGGTCTCGGCCCAGCTCGGCGGCCGACCCGATCCGATGCACTCCGTACTCGACGCCGGGCTGCCGGCGGTGGCGAGGCTGAATGACGTCATCGCCGGGCTCACGAGACCACGCAACGACGTGCCCACTCCCATCGAACCCGGGCCGTCACCGTTGGCCGGACCCGTACCCGTGCCGGGCGAACCGGTGGCGGCGGGCGGAGCTGCGGGCGGGGCGGTCGTCGGGGCCGGGGCGGTCGTCGGGGCCGGGGCGGTCGCGGCGGGGGCGGTCGCGGCCGGGGCGGTCGCGGCCGGGGCGGTCGCGGCCGGGGCGGTGGTCGGTGCCGCTGCGCACGATCGCGCTTCGACGCACATCGGAGACGGGGCGGGCGCCGCCAGTGGTGCGGCCGTGGCAGCCGGGGCTGCGGCCGCTTCCGATCATCTCGACCCCGGCACCGCCGTGACCGGCGGCTCCACCGGTTCCGCGCGTCCTCTCGACATCGCGGAGCCGACATCACCCTCGGGGACGCCCGCCGTCCCACGGGCCGGCGCCTCGCCGCCCCCGTCAGCGATCACCGTGGCTCCGGGAGGGCCCCCACCCGCTCCGCCCCCGGGCGACGGGGGCAGGTTCGCGCCACGCAACCCGCACCGCAGCCGGCTCCGGGGCGCCCGGGGCGTGGTGGTCGGGGCCCTGGTGGTGGGGGCGGCCGTCGTGCTCGCCACGGCGGTCAACGACCTGCTGCTCACGAACTCCCTGTCGGCCGCCGGCGTCGTCCAGCCCACCGAGGACGCTCAGCTCAACTTGCCGACCACCGGCACCATCAGCTCCATCTCGGTGCATGTGGGCGAGGTGGTCCGTGCCGGGCAGGTGCTGGCCACCCAGGACTCGTCCGCCCTCGACGCGCGCCTGACCGCGGACCAGGCCAGGCTGACCGCGGACCAGGCGACACTGGCCCAGGAGCAGGCCGGCGGGCAGGCCACCCAGGTCCAGCAGTTGCAGGACCAGGTGGCGGCGGCGCAGACCCAGCTCTCCTCGGCCCAGCAGAAGCTGAACGGGGTGACCTCCACCACCGATGCCGACGTGTCCGCCGCCCAGGCCAGGATCCGCACCGACCAGTCGCTGCTCACGTCGGATCAGCAGACCTACCAGGACGACATCCCCGAGTGCACCTCGGCGACACCGCCGGCGTCGTGCGGGACCGATCAACGCCAGGTCCAGGTGGACCAGGGCAATCTGAGCTCCGACCAGCAGGCGCTCGCCCAGTCCCAGGCCGACCAGCAGGCACAACTCACCACCGCCCAGGCCGGTGTCGACGAGGCGGCCGCCGCGGTGACCACGGCGCAGGCGGCCCTGGCCGCGGGCAGCGCGCCGGCCACCGCCGAGCAGATCGCCTCGACCCAGGCGGCCATCCAGCAGGACCAGGCGACCATCGCCGCGGACAAGGGCAAGGTGGCCCAGTCGGTCGTGACCGCACCGTTCGACGGGGTGGTGACCGCCATCAACGGCACGGTCGGCGAGGTGGCGTCGAGCCAGGGCGTCCGCCAGGCGACGTCGCCCGCATCGCTGGCCCCGAGCCAGACCACCGGCATCCAGATCTTCCCGCAGGGTCCCCAGTCCGGCTCGACCAGCGCACCCACGTACGCCGCCCTCATCACCCTCGACTCGGCGCAGAACCAGATGGTGGTCCAGGTCCCCGAGACGTCGATCAGTCAGGTCCATGTGGGCCAGCGGGCCAGCGCCACACTCCCGGCGGTGCCGGGCACCACGCTGACCGTCGAGGTGAGCGAGATCGAGCGCACCCCCGTCACACAGTCGGGCCAGACCTACTTCCGCGTCGACCTCGTGACGGTGGCCCGCGGCGACCACACCCTCGCCTACACCCCGGGCCACTCCAACCTCACGTCGGTGCCGACACCGGGCCAGCTCGCCGGGTTCACCGTCGACGTCTCGTTCTGAGCGGACCCTCCGACCCGGTACCGGCTGCCCCACCGAGCGCCCGGGACCTGCGCCCGCCGGTGGGCCGTCGCCACGGCTCACGGCCTGGCGGCCCGGCCCCGCTCCATCCGCGGGACGGGGTGCACCGGGGCACGGTCGATCCATGGTCCCGGCAGGCGGCGGCAGGGGGTGGCGTCGTTCAGCCGTGGGCGGGCGGCGGTGGGCGGCGGCGGCGGTTCCCCACCCGTCCGGCAAGAGTGAGCAGGTTCACCGGGTCTCAACCGGTGACCGTCACATCGACCGTCTCGAACGCCGCGGGCGGCACCGTGCACGGCGTGGTGTCCTCCGGTGCGCAACCGACATCGAACTGGGCGGTCACGACGGACGAACCGGGTGCGACCGCGCGGAAGACCGCCGTCGCCGATGTTCCTGACGGCGCATACGAGAGACCCTCGAGGACCGAGCCGTTGGAGATCATCGGAGCCGCGGAGGACCAGGCGCCGTACCCGCTCCACCAGCCCTGGGAGACGAACGTCACGGTGAGGCTCGCACCGGTCCGTACGCAGGTCGCGGCACTCGACACATCCACGGTGATCGACTGGTTCCCCGCCGAGCAGACGGTCGCGGGAGCGGCTGGGCCCGGGTCGGACTGCCCGCTCGGCACCGGTCGGGTGACCGGTGTCGTCGACGGCACCGTCGTATCAGCCGAATGCGCGGTGCCGTCGGGACCGGTGGACACCGTGAGGTCCACCGCCGTGCCCTGGGTGAGCGAAGTTCCGCCCGGGGGGTTCGACCCGATGACCGTCCCGGCGGCGAACGTGGTGCTGGAAGCCGAGGTGATCGTCCCCACCGCCAATCCCGCGCTGCCGAGCGCCAGCGCGGCCTGGGCCTGCATGAGACCCACGACATTCGGCACGGCAACCGACCCCATGGGGGAGGTCGTCGTGGACGAGACCGGTGGTGCGGTGGTCCGGCTCGGAGAGGGTCGGAAGTAGAAGATCCCGAACGCGAACAGGGCGACTGCGGCCGCGACGAGTGCGATCACCTTCGGTTCCGGGAGTGCCATCACCCGGTGTCGCCGCCCGCCGCGGATCTGCTCCGGGCCCACGTCCCAGGGGTGGCTTCGGCCCGCTCATACGCACTGCGCACGAGATCGGCGAACTCCTGTTCGTCAGTCTGCATGTCCATCCCTCCCGATCGGGGCAGGTCCCAACTTGGCGGCGGCCTCGGCCCGGCCGCGGCTGAGCCAGGACTTCACGGTGCCTTCGGGGACCTTCATGTCGAGCGCGACCTCGTGGACCGACATCCCGGCGCCGTCGTGGAGCACGATGGCCATCATCTGGTTCCGGGGCAGGGCTCGGAGCGCCGCGGCCAACATCAGGTGGGATTCGTCGGGCGGAGACACCGGGACAGGCACTGGTCCCGAACGACGCCTCACCCGGTCCCGACGAGCATTGCTGACCACCAGGTTGTAGAGAACGCGTCGCGTCCAGGCCTTGGGATCGTCATACGTGCTGACGTGGCGCCACCGGCTCCAGGTGCGCAGGAAGGCCTCCTGGGTGAGGTCCTGGGCGACCTGCAGGTCTCCGGTCATGACGTAGGCCATGGCGACCAGCGGCTGCCTGGAGCTTCGGAAGTACGAGTCAAACGAGGCTGATCGGTCGTCCTGCGCGTCCACCGACACCTCCGCTCAGCTCACTCGAGTTCGTGCACACACCTACTACACGCCCGGGTGCCCGATCGGGTTGCAAGGACTTCGCGGAACGGCCCCGGGACCGACGCTCGGGCCGGTGTGCGCGTCCGCACGCCAGGCGACCCGCCCGTGCCGGCGCGTGCCACCGTCACCGGCCGGCGGGGACGCGGGTGTCCGAGTCCCACCGGTCGCTCGACGGGCGAGAGGAGGCCGAGGGGCCCTCCGCCCGGCTGCCTCCTACCGGCGACAGGAGAACACCGGGTTCGACGCCCGGCCGGGGTGCCTCACCCGGGTGCAGGGTCGCCGGTGGTCGGAGGGTGCAGCCCGGCTCAGCTGCCGACGAACGGGAAGCCGAAATAGGGGTTCTGGGCCAGGGCGGTGAACTGGTCGGCACCGAGGTCACCGGGGGCGTCGACCAGGGTCCAGTCGGACGTCGACTTGGAGTCGTAGTAGAGCATGGCCCGCACCTGCGGGAACGAGGCAGGCAGGGCCGTCGCCAGCGCAGCGAGGTAGGAGGCCTGGTCGGTGGTCGCCCCGGTCTCGCCGAGGACGAGGGGCTTCCCGTGGGTCACCCAGTAGGCGTAGAAGGGTGCGAACTGGGCGAGCGTGGCCGAGGCGCTCTGCTTGCGGTCGTAGCCGTCCCATCCGATCCAGTCCACGTAGGAGTCGCCCGGGTAGTAGTCCGAGCCGAAGGTCGGCCCGTTGATGGACGGGCACCAGACGAAGGCCACGTTGGCGGCGCCCTGGCTCTGGAAGATCGTCCAGATGTGCTTCCAGGCCAGGATGTACCCCGACGCCCCGCCGGTGCCGAGGCAGCCGCTCGTGCGGGGCAGGTTGACGAGGTTCATCTCCCAGAACCACCGCAGGAAGACCGGCCGGCCGTAGGCCTTCAGGGCCTGGGCGTACGAGGTGATGAGTGCGTCCTGGTTGCCGCTGATGATCGAGGCGTCCGAGGTGCAGGTCCAGTCGATGAAGGGCGTGGCGCCGGTGGCGGACAGCGCCGCCAGGGTCGACGGCCGCACCGGGTTGGCCCACGGCTGGTAGACGTGGACGAGGCCGAGCGAGCGTCCGATGGCCCCGTCGAAGTTGCCGAGCTGGGCCAGCTCCTGGCGTACGTCGGACTGGGCCTGGTCCTCCCCCAGGTGGGGGGCCACGAAGGCACCGAGGTAGGTGCTGTCCTGGGGAACGGCGGGCTGGACGAGGGTCGACGAGGCGGCGGCACGCGGCGTCGGGGCGCCAGTGGCGGCGGTGGCCACGTGGGCCACGGTGGTGCCGGCGGCGGCCAGGGCCACGACCGCGGCCACGGCCACCGCCATACGCCGGACCCGGGCCCGTGCGGCGGTGCGGCGGAGCTCGGTACGGGTCGTCACGACCGGTCCGTCCGGTGGCTCGATGTGGGGGGTGGACATGCGGCGGCTCCCGACTCAGATGATCCCGGCGATGGGGGCGGGCGGGCCGGAGGCGCCGCCGAGGTAGGGGGCGTCGCCGAAGGCGAACACCCCGCCGTCGGCGCCCGCCAGCCAGTACCCCCGGGCATCGCCGGTGGGGGCGATCCCGACCACGGGCGCGGACAGGATGACGTAGCGGAGGCTGCCTTCGAAGACGGCGTCGCCGTAGGGGAAGACCGCGCCGGCCCGGGTGACGAGCCAGTAGCCGTGGCCGTCGCCGGTCGGGGCCATGCCGACCACCGGGTCGAGGCCCATCTGCCCGCCGGCCGACCCGTAGAAGGGGGCGTCGCCGTAGGCGAAGATGCCGCCGTCGGCGGCCACCAGCCAGTAGCCCCGGCCGTCCGGTGTCGCCGCCATCCCGACGATCGGTGCCACCAGGGGAGTGGCCCCGGCCGAGCCGTAGAACCCGGCGTCCCCGAAGGCGAAGATGCCCCCGTCGGAGGCCACCTCCCAGTAGCCGCCACCGTCCGGCGTGGCGGCCATGCCCACGATCGGGCGGTTCAGGGGATGGCCGCCCATGGACCCGGCGAACGCGGCGGACCCGAAGGAGAAGATGCCACCGTCGGCGGCCACCATCCAGTAGCCGTCGTGGAGAGGCGTGTAGGCCGCCCCGACGACCGGTGCGGCCAACGGCGAGCCGGCCATCGAGCCGTGGAATCCCGGCGACGGCGACCCCTCCGTCCAGATCGACCCGTCCCGCCCCACCACCGCGTACCCTCCGGAGGCGCCGGCCATCGTGAGCACGGCCGGCGGACCGGCCCGGAACACGTAGTGGGCGGCGGCCAGCGATCCCGGCGTGCAGGTGACCGGATAGGTGCCGCGGAACGAACCGGACTGCGCCGTCGTGGTGCACGACGCCTGGCCCGACACCATGGCGACGGTGTCGCCGTCCTTGAAGCCGACGAGGTGGTAGGTGAGCGGGGGCAGCGGCTGTCCCGCGGTACCGGACGCCGGGTCGGGGATCACCTGGAGGACAGCAGGCGCCACCGTGAACGTCGTGGTGGCCGACGCGGGGTAGAAGTCGAAGGAGCCGGACTGGGTGGCCGTGACCGTGCAGGGCCCGGTTCCGACCAGCAGCAGGTGGGCCAGGGCCCCCGTACAGGAGCCCGACTCGCTGCCGGTGACCCCGAGGCCCGAGCTGGCCGTGGGCAGTGCGTCGACGGGCGGATCACCGTACGTGGGGGCGGTCACCGGCGGAAAACTGACCGTCTGCTCGGCCCGCGTGACGAGGAACGCCGCCGAGGAGTCCGGTCCGGCGAAGAGTCCGGTGGCCAGCGTGCCCGCCGGGAGGGTGGCCATGGGTGCGGGCACGATGCCGTTGAGGCCGGGCGAGCCGTCACCGAGCTGGCCGTAGTAGTCGCCGCCCCAGGCCCAGGGGACGCCGTCGGAGGTCAGCGCGTACGAACTGTCCTCGCCGGCCGCGATCGACACGTAGGGGGTCGCGCGCGGCAGTCCGCTCGGGGCGACGGGGACGTCACTGTCGACCGGTTGGCTGAGCACCAGCGGGGTCGCCAGCTGGCCGAACACGTCCGACCCCCAGCCGAAGACCAGTCCCCCGACGGTGAGCACCAGGGTGTGGGCCCCGCCGGCCGCCACCTGGGCCACCGGGGTACCCGCCGGCATCGACACGGCGGTGGGGGTGGTGGCATCGGCCAGGGACCCGTCGCCCAGCTGGCCCGAGGCACCCATCCCCCACGCCCACACCGAGCCGTCGGACGCCACGGCGACACTGTGGGTCGTGCCGGCGGCGATGCCCGTGAAGGTGAGGCCGACGGGCGGCGTCACCGCCACCGGCGTGTCCTCCGGCACCGTGGCGCCGTCACCGAGGTCGCCGTGGAGGTCGTCCCCCCAGGCGTAGACCTGGCCGGTCGACGTCAGCGCCAGGCTGTGGTCACCCCCGGCCGCCACCCGCGTGATGACGGTGCCGGCCGGGAGGGGCACCGGCGTCGGCACGTCCTTGGCCTGGGTGGACCCGTCGCCGAGCTGGCCGTCGGTGCCGGCTCCCCAGGCGTAGACGGCGCCGGTCGACGTCAGCGCCAGCGCGTGGCTGCCGCCGGCCACGACCTGGGTCACGACGGTGCCGACCGGCAGGTGGACGGGGGTCGGCGTGGGTGTCGAAGTGGTGGCCCCGTCGCCCAGCTCGCCCAGGAGGCCACTACCCCATGCGTCGACCGTTCCGGTCCCGGTGAGCCCCACACTGAAGGACCCACCGGCCGCGACGGAGGTCATGGTGGTGCCGCTGTCCACCGGAACCTGTGCCGGAACGGTCACGCCGGTGGCGCCGGACCCGCCGACGGAGCCGATGCCGATCTGGCCGGAGTCGTTGCCCCCCCAGCCGTAGAGCGCGCGCGACGGGAGCGGTGACCCGGCGAGGAGGTGGACGTGGGGTCCATGCGACGGGCCCGGGCCGACCGATGTGGCCACCGTCCCCGAGGCGGTCGATGCCGCCACCAGGGCCAGCGCGGCGAGCGCGGCGAACGGTGCGAACGGTGCGAACGGTGCGAGCAGGCCACGGCGGTGACGGGTCCGGACGCGGTTGCGACGGGTCCGGACGCTCCTGCGGCCGGCGGAGTGGGAGGCGGGGAGGAAGGAAGGGCGGGCGGCGGAGTGGGAGGCGGGTCGTGCGAAGGCGTGGCGACGTCGATGCCGGTGCGTGCCGGTGCGCTGCCCCTCTCCACGACCCACGTGATCCCCCTGCCCGGGAAGTTCGATGTGCCTCGACGGCACCACCGTCGGCGGCCCGGCACGCTCTGCGCCCCGCCGCCTGTATGTCACTTATAGTGACTATATCACCACTTTGAGCGCATATTGCGTGATGATCCTCATTCCGGGTGGAAGTACGGGCTGGCCGCCAGGCGACCGAAGGCCAGGAGGCCGGCGGGCGTGAATTGCCAGGCTTCCGCCGGCCCCGGGGCGTCGAAGTAGGCGACGGCCTTGACCGCCGGCAGGCCGGGGGCGTCGGCACCGATGCTGTCGATGTAGCTGGGTTGAGCGGATCCGGCCGCGCCCGTCTCCGCCACCATCAGCGGCTTCCCCTCGCCCTGCCACGTGTGCACGAACGTGCTGAACAGGGAACCGAACGTCTCACCGGGGGTGCGGCTGTAACCGTCGACACCGATCCAGTCGACCTCGGTGGCGCCGGGGAAGTAGGGAGCCGGGTCGACGCCCGTCAGGCCGGGGCACCACACGAACGACACGTTGGACGCGCCCGCTTCCCGGAAGAGCGTCCGGATGTGGTCCCACGCACTGACGAACGCCGCCGGACCGCCGACCTGGGGGTGGAGGCCGACCAGATTCATCTCCCAGCACCACCGCAGGAACACCGGGCCCTCGAAGCCCTTCAGCGCGTCGGCGTAGGCGGTGATGGTGGTGTCGTCCCCGCCGGACGCCAGCGTGGACACGTCCGGCCCGCATCCCCAGTCCAGGATGGGGACCGACCCGTCGCCGACGACGGCGCGCAATTCGCTCACGGGCGCCGGCCGGCTCCAGCGTGCGTAGACGTGGAGCAGTGCGAGCGGACGGCCGGTGGCGGCCAGCACCGATCCGACGGTGGCCTGCTGCTCCGCGAACGCCGACTGCCCGGAGGTGGGGGCCGTCGGGTGGAGCCACGCCCCCAGGTAGGCGCCATGGACCGGCACGGCCGGAGGCGCGTCGGGCCGGCTCCCGGTGGCCCGGTTCGCGCCACCGGTCGTGGTCGGGGCCGGGGTCGAGGTCGTCGGCGAGGCCGTACCCGTACCCGCCGCCGTGGTCGACGTCCCGTTCCCCATCGGTGTCGCCGTGTGCCCGCCACCACATCCGGCGAGCACGGCCGCGCCCGCCAGGAGCACGCCGAGCGTCCGGGGCCATGCACGGCTGGCGGCACGCCGTCGCTCCGGTGCGGTCCGGCGACGTCCACGGAGGCGGTGGAGGGTGGTCATCGACCGACGATGCTTCCACACGCCGTTGCGGAGTCCGGCGCGGCCAGGACCCGGGTCACGGCGCCACCCATGGATAGGATCGTCGCCCATGACCCCGCCCGGCCTGCCCCAGCCCCCACCCACGGGTGCCTCGGCACTCCCGGCCGGCACCTATGACGGCACCGTGGTGCTCGTGACCGGAGGGGGTACGGGTCTGGGCAAATCCATCGCCACCGAGTTCGGCAGGCTCGGCGCGTCGGTGGCGGTCGTGAGCCGCGACGAAGGGCACCGGGCGGCCGGTGTGGCGGCGGTCGAAGGGGCCGGTGGGCGCGCCCTCGGCGTCGCCTGCGACATCCGTGACGCCGACGCCGTCGCTGCGGCGTTCGACGCCGTCGAGCACGGGCTGGGCCCCGTCGACCACCTCGTCAACAACGCCGCCGGCAACTTCCCCGTGCCGGCCGAGGACATGAGCCCCAACGCCTGGCGGACCGTCGTCGACATCGTGCTGAACGGCACCTTCCTGTGCTCACGCGAGTTCGCCCGACGGGCCATCACGGCGGGTCGGGACGGCTCGATCGTCGACGTCGGGGCCTCCTACGCCTGGACCGGAGGGCCGGGGTTCGCCCACTCGGCGGCGGCCAAGGCCGGGGTCAAGAACATGGTCGAGACACTCTCCGTCGAGTGGGCGCCCTACGGCATCCGGGTCAACGGCCTGGTGCCCGGGCTCATGCCCCACGAGGACGAGGTGGCCGCCATCGCCGCCGTCCCGGGCAAGTACGAGGGCCAGGACGACCGGGTGCCGGCGGGCCGGGTCGGGTACCCCCGGGAGCTGGCCTGGGCCGCCACCTACCTCTGCTCGCCCTACGCCTCCTACATCTCGGGACACTCACTCGTCGTCGACGGCGCCAACTGGCAGCGTCGGCACACCGTGCAGCCCCCCTTCACCCCGATCCGCGAGCAGCTCGGCCGCGGGGCCTTCGGCGAACCCGCGCCCCCGCGCTGAGCACCGGACCCCCGCCTCCGAGCAACGAACGACGAGCCAAGGAGCCATCCATGACCGATCCCCGTGTCACGAGTGCCAGCGACACCCGCCCGCCGCTGACCGACGCCGAGCGCGACCTGGTCCGGCTCGAGGTGGACGGGCCCGTGGCCGTGATCACCAACAACCGCCCCGAGAAGCACAACGCCATGAGTGACGAGATGGACCGCCGACTCTGGGAGGTGCTGGCCGAGGTCCACGAGCTGCCGGACCTGCGGGCGATCGTCTGGCGCGGCGAGGGGAAGAGCTTCTCCTCGGGACGGGACACCGGGCAGATCGGCCTGCGCGTCGAGGACATCTCCGACCTCGAGTTCATCGAGCGCGGCCACCGGCCGACGAGGATGTTCCTGACCATGCCGTGTCCGATCATCTGTGCCCTCAAGGGCTGGGTCATCGGCGGCGCCTTCGAGCGGGCGCTCCTGTGTGACATCCGGATCGCGTCGGTCGGGACACGGATGATGCTGCCCGAGGTGGTCCATGGGGTGATCCCCGACTCGGGGGGTGTCGCTCGCCTGTTCCAGATGGCGGGCCACGGGGTGGCGGCGGACATGGCGCTCACCGGCCGGGTGATGAGCGCCGAGGAGGCGTACGGCCACGGCATCGTCAGCCGCCTGGTGGACGACGATGCCGAGCTCGACGCGGTGGCGCTGTCGATGGCCGAGACGATCGCCACGGCACCCGCCTTCACCGTCAAGATGGCGCGGCGCACGATCTCGAGCCTCGGTCGGGACGAGGTCCAGCGGTCCATCGACGAGGAGGCGGTGGCCCAGTCCATGGTCTTCGCGTCGTCCGACTACGCCGAGATGAAGGCCGCACGGTCGACGGACCGTGTCCCCCACTACCGTCGCCGCTGAGGCCCGCGGGCCGATCCGCCCCGGTCGCCCGGAGACCGGATCCGGGTAGAACGGACGACGCCCGGTGGCCCGGCGGCCCGGCGGCCCGGTGGCTCGGCGGCCCGGTGTCCCGCCGGCGAGCCGTCGGCACCCGGGCGGCCCGGCGTCAGGTCGCCAGGTCGCCAGGTCGCCAGGTCGCCCACGTTCCATACCGAGTCCGTCCACACCGAGTCCGTCCACACCGAGCCCGTCCACATCGGTCCGTCCACACCGAGTCCGACCATCCGAACCCCGACGATCCGCACCCCGTCCAACCGCAAGGAGAACCCATGACCGACACCGCACGCACCCCCAAGCCCGTCCGCTCGAGCGGAACCTTCACCCTCGGCGCCGGATCGGACGGAGCCACCACCGTCCACCGGCTCGGGTACGGCGCCATGCAGATCTGCGGACCGGGCGTGTGGGACGAGCCGGCGGACAGGGCCGGCTGCATCGCCGTGCTGCGCCGGGCCGTGGACATGGGCGTCGACCTCATCGACACCGCCGACTCCTACGGCCCCGAGGTGAGCGAGCGGCTGATCTTCGAGGCACTCCACCCCTACCCCGAGGACCTCGTCATCGCCACCAAGGCGGGGCTCACCCGCCAAGGACCCGGCCAGTGGCTACCCGTCGGCCGGCCCGAGTACCTCCGTCAGCAGTGTGAGCTCAGCCTCCGGCGGCTCGGTGTGGAGCGCATCGACCTCTTCCAGCTGCACCGCATCGACCCCAAGGTGCCGGCTGACGAACAGTTCGGGCTGCTGGCCGACCTCGTGTCCGAGGGCAAGGTGCACCAGGTGGGCCTGTCCCAGGTCACGGTGGCGGAGCTGGAGTCGGCACGCGCCGTGGTTCCGGTGGTGTCCGTGCAGAACCTCTTCAACCTGACCAACCGGTCGTCCGCCGACGTCCTGACGCACTGCGAGGGCGAGGGGATCGGATTCATCCCGTGGTTTCCGGTGGCATCGGGCGCACTGACCGGCCCCGACACCGCCATGGGAACCGTCGTCGCCGAAACGGGGGCGACCCCGACCCAGGTGGCGCTGGCGTGGCTGCTCCACCGGTCACCGGTGATGCTGCCCATCCCGGGGACGAAGTCGGTCACCCATGTCGAGGAGAACTGTGAGGCGGCGACACTGCAGCTCACGGCCGCCCAGATGGCCGCCCTCGACGCCATCCACGACGCCAGCTGATCCACGACGCCAGCTGATCCACGTAGCCAGCTGATCCACGTAGCCAGCTGATCCACGTAGCCAGCTGGAACCACGTAGTCAGCTGATCCACGACGCCAGCCGACCGTCGAAGCCGACCGGCGTCGGATCGAACCGGAGACGGAGCTGACCCCGAACGGACCCCGGATCGACCCGGGTCCGGACCCGGACCCGGACC
>Ga0302279_10000923_pt1 | contig 43254 bp, 36 predicted proteins | sample III_Bog_N3_3_FD_194541 | JGI IMG/M metagenome (GOLD analysis project Ga0302279, IMG submission 194541) | Peat permafrost microbial communities from Stordalen Mire near Abisko, Sweden - III_Bog_N3_3 | ecosystem: Environmental > Terrestrial > Soil > Wetlands > Peat | place: Sweden: Abisko... | reverse complement strand
CGTCCTTCAGCTTGACGAGCGCTGCGCCCGAATACAGCGGAACGGCGTACTTCACCCCCTCGATGCTACGGACGGCGTCGAGGACGTAGTCCGGTAATGGAATCGCGGCGCTTACGTTCGTCACCGCGCGATCCATAACCCACACCTTTGCGCCCGTGTTCGTCACGGTCGCCGAGGCTTTCTTCATCATCCCCGAGAACATCGACGTCATCTGAATCATCAGGAACACGGAGAACGAGAGCCCCATGAGGAGAGCCGCGAACTTTCCCTTGTCGTTGACGAGTAGCTTGTAGGCGATCCGGAGAATGCCGAGCATGGCGGCGATCTGGACTGCACCGCACGTGCCGGGGCAGTCCGTGTGTATGCGATCGGGAGCGAATCGTGGATGCAGGGACGTTGGCGGGGGGATTGCGGCTCGGCCGGGCAGGCGCAAGGGTGTCGCGCCACCGACCGCACCGCTTGCGCGTTCGCGCAGTCTTTGCGCGCGCAGCAGAATTGCGCCCGCCTTCAAGTGCGAGCGCCACATCGGGCACGGTGGCATTAGCCGTGCAGAATGACCGATAATGACGCCCTTTCGACGTATCCTCGTCCCCATGGACTTCGGGCCGGCGGCAAACCAGGCGCTGCGACAGGCCATGGATCTGTCCCGCACCTTCGGCGCCGCCGTGACCGTCGTTCACGTCCTCGACGTTCCAAGCTACGCGTACTCGGCGATGAGCTTCTCGGCGGTCGATCTCATGACGCCATTCGAGGACACGGCGCGTCAGGAGCTTGAGCAAACGACGCGACGGGTCTGCGGTGCGAGTGGCAACGCGACGCCGCTCCTCAAGCGTGGCATCGCCGCCGAAGCAATCCTGGCGTCGATCGACGAGACAGGCGCCGACCTGGTCGTGATGGGGACACGAGGCCGCCACGGCGTGGCGCATGCTCTCCTCGGCAGCGTCGCAGAGAGGCTCGTCCGCCTGTCTCCCGTCCCCGTCTTGACTGTGCGGGCGCCGGACGACGCGAAGCTCGGCGAGGATGCGACCGGAGCGCTTGGCGTCGCGCCGATTCGCAAGATTGTCGTGCCCGTGGACTTTGGCGAGGTCTCGGAGTGGGCGCTCGATGAAACGCTCACGCTGGCAAGCTCGTTAGGAGCGAAGGGCGTGATCGCTCTGCACGCACAGGAGTACTCTCTTCTGGGGCTCGAAGCGATCCCCGGAGCGGGTGCGCCAGACCTACCCCAGCGCCTCACTCGGGCCGCAGAAGACGCTCTGCGCGACAGTATCGAAAGGCGACGCGGTCAGGCTCGTGACGTGCTTCTCGAGGGAGCTTTGAAGCAAGGCATCCCCTGGTCGCAGATCGTGGATTTCGCCGCGCGGTCGAACGCAGACGCCATCGTCATGGGCACCCACGGCCGTCGCGGTCTCACGCGAGCTTTTCTTGGAAGCGTCGCGGAAAAGGTAGTGCGTTACGCCACGGTACCGGTACTAACCATGCATGGCCCGGCAGTCCCTCCGACCAAGCACGTTTCCTCTCCCGACGAGACCGCACCCCACGGACGATAGGCGTCGTCGTCGTTGTGAGGAGGAGCCCTGATGGCCGCTAGCACGCAAGGCGGACGCGTGGCTTCGCTGTTGCCCGAGCTCAAGAGCTACATCGGCTTCGGGGACGACGATGCCGAGGCTCTGCGCACCTTCTACCCGTTCGCGGCGCCGCACTTCACGGCGATCGCGGACGAATTCTACGCGATGATCCGCATGCACGAGGGCGCCCTCTCGGTCCTCAAGGACGAGGCTCAGGCTCGCCGCCTCCATGCCTCGCTGCGCAGCTGGATGGGCGAGCTGCTCCTGGGACCACATGACGAGGCGTACTTCGAGCGCCGTGGCCGCATCGGCCAAGTTCACGTCCGCGTCGGGCTGTCGCAGCATTACATGGTCACGGCGATGAGCCGGGTCCGCACGTCGCTTCAAGGGTTGGCCAGGCAAGCGTGCGCCAACGACCGGGCAGCAAGCGACCGCCTCAATCTGGCCATCCTCCGCGTCTGTGACCTCGACCTTGCCATCATGCTCGAAAGCTACAGCGAGAGCTACCTCGCGCGCCTCTCGCACGTTCAGAAGCTCGAACGCGATGCTCTCGAGGCGGAGCTCCTCGAAGGGAAGCGATTCTTTCGCGAAGCGCTGGAGGGTGCGGATTGTTTGGTCCTCGGTCTGAACGCTGCCGGCAAGGTTCTCTTCTTCAATCGAAAGGCCGAGCAGCTGACGGGGTACGGTGCGGATGAGATGCTGGCGTCCGACCCCTTCGGCCGTCTCTTCCCTGACCGCGAGCACGAGGTTCGCTCCCGCGTGCTCTCCGCCGCGAACGGCAAACCGATCGAGTTCGAGTCGGACCTCGCCACGAGGGCGGGCAAACACCGGATCGTTCTCTGGCGCGCAGCGCCTTACCAAGGGACAAACGGCGCTTCGGCGATTATCTCCATCGGGTACGACGTAACTGAGCAACGCGAGCTTGAGCAGATCGCACGTCGGAGCGAGCGCCTCGCCGCGACGGGCGTCCTTGCTGCCGGCCTGGCGCATGAAATCCGCAACCCGTTGAACGGGGCCACCCTGCACCTCGCGGTGCTGGAGAGGGCCTTGGCCCGCACGCGCGAAGTGCCGTTGGACGCCCGCGAAGCGGTCGAGGTGCTGCGGACAGAGACGCGGCGCTTGTCGACCCTCGTCACGGATTTCCTCGACGTCGCCCGCCCAAAGCCGCTGGTGCGTACTGAGTGCGACCTCAACGATCTCGTCAGCGGGATCGTCACGCTGCTGCGGCCCGAAGCGGAGGCGCGCGAAATCACGCTACGCTTCGAGCCTTCGCCGTTTGCCATCAAGGCGCACGTCGACGCCGAGCGCCTCCGGCAGGTCCTTCTGAACCTCGCGCGCAACGCGATCGAGGCCGTAGGTGAGCGCGGCGAGGTGACGATGCGCGCTCGTCGCGTTGGGCGCGCTTTGGAGCTTCAGGTGGAAGATAGCGGACCGGGGCTAGCGGACCCGAGTGCTCCAATCTTCGACGCCTTCTATACGACGAAGGAGCGCGGGACTGGTCTCGGACTGTCCATCGTTCACCGCATCGTGGAGGACCACGGTGGCAAGGTTGCCGTCTCGAGCCGCCCCGGAAGTACGACGTTCACCGTCCAACTTCCCATGACAGACGAGGAGCCACTGCGTCCTCAGAAGAGGCCATGGCGCCATTGAATCCGGAAGCGCACCGCGCGCGTGGCACGGCGGGTGCTCAGCGTTCGATGAAATGGCGCAGAACACGATAGTCCAGAAGAACCCTGCCCTCCTGAACGGCACCAAAGGTCCGAGCGGCGCGCAAAACGTGCAAGGCCGCGCAGATCTTGCGCCGGCGCCGGAGTCCAGGAACCCGAAGGATGCGACGCGACCTCGCGGCCGGGTTCTCATCGTGGACGACGAGCCAAGCAGCCGGAGTGGCCTGTCGACGCTGCTTCGTTCCGAAGGTTTTGAGGTCCGGGCCGCCGAGGACGGCTACAAGGCGCTCGCCCAGCTCGACGACTTCGCGCCCGATCTGCTGCTCACCGATCTCCGAATGCCGGGGATTGACGGTATCGAGCTCTTGCGAAAGGCCCGCGAGCAAGACAGCGAGATCATCGTCGTCTTGATGACCGCCTTCGGCGGTGTGGACTCCGCGGTCAAGGCGATGAGAGAGGGCGCCGAGGACTACCTCACGAAGCCGCTGCAGATTGACGAGCTTCTCGTCATCATCGAGCGCGCATTGGAACGCCGCAGCCTGAGGCGCGAGACCGTCGAGTTGCGGGCAAGGCTTAAAGAAAAGCTCCGTTTCGAGAACATCATCGGCACGAGCCCTGCCATGCAGGCCGTCTTCAGCGTGATAGAGCAGGTGGCACCCAGTCGCGCGAGCGTGCTCATCACGGGAGAGAGTGGCACCGGCAAGGAGCTGGTCGCCCAGGCGATCCACGAGCACAGCACCAGGGCGCGCGCGCCGTTCGTGAAGCTCCACTGCGCAGCGCTCGCGGAAACAATCCTGGAGAGCGAGCTCTTCGGCCACGAGAAGGGCGCCTTCACCGGCAGCGTGGGTAGGCGCGAGGGCCGCTTCAAGCAAGCCGACGGCGGCACGTTATTCTTGGATGAGATTGGAGACATCTCCGCGCCTATTCAAGTGAAGCTGTTGCGCTTTCTACAGGAGCGCACCTTCGAACGCGTTGGAAGCAACGAAACGCTCCGGGTCGACGTCCGCATCCTCGCGGCGACCAACCGGGACCTATCCGCGGAAGTCGCGGCAGGCCGCTTCCGCGAGGATCTCTTCTATCGGTTGAACGTAGTCAACGTCGAGATGCCTCCGCTGCGGGCAAGGCCTAGTGACCTGCTGCCTCTCGCGACTCACTTTCTCCAACGCTTCGCACGCGAGAACGGGAAAACGATACAGGGCTTCGATGACAGCGCTCTCGAGCGAATCACGAGTTATCGTTGGCCGGGCAACGTCCGGGAGCTCGAGAACGTCGTCGAGCGCGCCGCGGTGCTTTGCGACGGGCCGCATGTGACAGTGAAGCACCTACCCGTCGGGGTCGGAAGTGTGCCCAAGGGCGTCATTCGCATCCCCGGCTCGACGCTGGACGAGATCGAACGCCACTCGATTCTGACGACCCTGGAAGCGTGCGGGGGGCGGACCGCGCAAGCGGCCCAGATGCTCGACGTGAGTGTGCGGAAGATCCAGTACAAACTCCACGATTACGGGGTCTCTCTCCAGCGCACGGCGACTCCAAGCAGCGAGACCGCCGACGGTTGACCCGCGCGAGTGTGGCCGCTGCCCGCCGGGCAGCGACCACGGCGGCATCGAGTCGAGGACGCGACGCGAACGACGGCGGTCAGGCTCCCCGCACTGTCATGACGGGGACGGGCGACAACCGGACGACCTTCTCGGCGACGCTGCCGAGGATGGAGTGGGGCAAGCCCCGGCGTCCGTGGGTTCCCATCACGATGAGATGAGCGTCCGTCTCCTTCGCCGTTGCGAGGATCTCCTCCCACGTTCGGCCGCGGCGTAGCACGCCGGTGACTCCCGGCAGCTTCGCTCTCGTTGATGCCACCACTTCGTCGAGCGCCGCGCGCGCCGATGTCTCGATCGCCGGACCATAGTCCATCGGCGGCATGAACGGCGGGCCGGCATAGACGGGCGCGTCAAAGACGTGGACCAGCGTGAGCGAGGCGTTGCAAGCTCGCGCAAGATCTATGGCTGCGTCGATGGCGTGCGCCGACGATTCCGTGAGGTCTGTGGGGCAGAGGATGCGCTGTATCGTTGACATGGATGGCGGCAAAGCAGGGTGCGTGCCTGGGATTCAGGAAGGAGTCGCGAGAGGAGGCCAGCCATTGCCAGGTGCAGGCGGTGCGCGGTCCCGCAAGACGTGCATGCCCGTCGCTTCCCCGGAGCGACGGTTCTCGGAGAAGGGCCCAGCAGGCTGGGGTCGGCACGCCCCATGCTCGTCTGAGCGTTATGGCCCCCACCGTCCGCGACTTCATGAGCCGACAGCTCGTCTACTTGCGGGAGGGCGACCGTGTCGAGATCGCCAAGCACCCCATTCTCGACTTCGGGATCAGCGCCGTACCCGTGCTCGACGATGGACACAAACCGGTCGGAATGGTGTCGCTGCGGGACCTCGCCGACGACCGCGAGCTCGGCGGAGGAAGGGTCCGGAGTCCTGCCATTTCCATTGCTGCCAATGCAACACTCCTCGTGGCTGCGCACGTGTTGGCCGAGGCCAATATTCACCATCTCGTCGTGGTGGATTCGGAGGACAAGGCGGTGGGGATGATCTCTGCGCTCGACGTCGTCCGGGGACTCGTGGGGCTGGAGCCTCGCCATCCGAGGGCCATCGAGGAGTTCGACCCCCTGCCGCGCGGCTGACGCGTGGCGAACCATCTGGTTGGGCGTGAGTGGCTAAACCGTGGGGCGTGCGCCAGCAGAAACGGCGATCACGGGGACCGTCGAGCGGGCGCGCAGGTAGGCGCCAACGCCGGTCTGGTTCCCGTGGGTTCCGACCACGATTAGATCGAACCGGCCCTCGCTCGCCCGGCGCAGGATGACATCGCCCGCGATCCCATAGCCAATACCCCCGTCGATGTCCTCGACGCCGCTGGCGCGAAGCGCGTGAACGGCGTCCGTCAACTGACGGGTTACGTGGGGATGGGTTCGGGGGTCTCGTTCCGCCCACGCCGTCATCTCAGGTCCCGAGTACATCAAGGCCTCGAGCACGCACAGAACGTAGACCGATGCTCCCAGACCCTGCGCGAGCGATGCGGCAGCCTCGACAACGGCGCCCGACGCGTCATCGAAGTTGGTCGCGACGAGGATCCGCTTCAGCTCTGCCATGGTCTCTCCCTAAAACCCCTGCGTCTTTACCTCATGGCGGGCTGGCTGCGAAGGCTTCAGCCAGCGCGGGCCTGGCCAACGCAAAAGTCGTGCTTAGTCTGTCTCCTTGGAGCAGCTCTCTGGAAAGGCGGGCGGTCTCAACAAGGTGGCCGGACCCAGCGTCCGCCGCCAGCGTCGCTTCCGAGGGTCGCTCGCCCTCGGCCAGGAACCCATTTCCATCATCGCCGGAAGGAAGAATCGAAATGCTTCCCAAGCCTTCTCTACCGCTCGACCTCGCCCAAGCACTCCCGGTGCTTCCGGTGCAGGACGTCGTTCTCTTTCCCGGTGTTCGCGGCCGGTTCGAGCTTCTGTCTCCCACGGACGTCGCCCTTGGTGAAGCGCTCGTAGGGCACGAAGGCGCTTTCGTTGCGGTCTTCACCCAGAGGGACGCCGCAGCGCAGAACGTCGTCGCCGCCGATCTGCACGCGACCGGGACGGTCGCTTCGGTCCTCGGCATCGCGAGGCTCTCCGCGGGCGGCTTCGCCGTCATCCTGGAAGGGGTCGCGCGGGTCGAGATGGGGCCGGAGACGAGCTCGTCTCCCTTCCTGCGCGCCGTGGTCTTGCCGATCGTCGAGGCGGTCCAGGACGACGAGGAGCTCGAGGCCCTGCTGCTCAACCTGCGGGACACCACGAGGCAAGTGATGGAGCGCCTCCGCCTTCCGGCCGAGGTGATCATGCAGGTGCTCGCCATCGAGCCGGCCGGCGCCTTGGCCGACCACATCGCCAACCACATGCAGGGCCCGACCACTGAAGAGCGCGTCGAGCTCTTGGGGATGAGGGACGTCAAGGCGCGCGTACGCGCGGTCCTTTCTCGCAGCGTCCGGCGCTTGGAGATCTTGAAGCTGCGCGAGCACATCGACAACCAGGTCAAGGGCGAGATGGGCAAGAGAGAGCGCGAGCACGTGCTGCGCCAGCAGATGAAAGCCATCCAGGAAGAGCTCGATCCAGAGGAGGGCGACGACGGGGAAGGCGACCTGAAGGCGCTGGAGAAGCGAATCCAGGATGCGAAGCTCTCACCCGAAGCGCGCGAGGTTGCGGACAGGCAGCTCAAGCGGCTCCGCAGCATGCAACCCGGCGCATCCGAATATGCGATGGTTCGCACGTACACGGAGTGGCTCGTCGACGTGCCCTGGGGCGTTCAGAGCGAGGACAGCGCCGATATTGGGGCGGTTCGCGCGGTCCTGGACGCCGATCACTACGGGCTCGAGACGGTCAAGAAGCGAATCCTCGAATACCTGGCCGTGCGGAAGCTCAGGGCTGACAAGAAGGGCCCGATCCTTTGCCTCATCGGCCCTCCTGGCGTGGGTAAGACTTCGCTGGGGCGCAGTATCGGCCGCGCGCTCGGCCGCAAGTTTCATCGCATCTCGCTTGGAGGAGTCCACGACGAGGCTGCCATCCGCGGTCACCGCCGAACGTACGTAGGAGCGCTGCCAGGCAACATCATCCAGGGGATGAAGAAGGTCGGAACCACCAACCCCGTGTTCGTTCTCGACGAGGTCGACAAGCTTGGACACGACTCCATGCGCGGCGACCCCTCATCGGCACTGCTGGAAGTTCTCGATCCGGAGCAGAACGACACGTTCACGGATCACTACCTCGAAGTCCCCTACGACCTGTCCAATGTGATGTTCATCGCGACGGCGAACCTGGCCGACACTATCCCGGCGCCGCTCCGTGACCGTATGGAGATCATCAACATTCCGGGCTACACACGCCTGGAGAAGCTCGCCATCGCCAAGGGGCATCTACTGCCGAAGCAGCTCCGCGAGCACGGGCTCGCGGAAGGCCAGCTACGCCTCTCCGACGAAGCACTCGAGCTCGTCATCGACCGATATACCCGCGAGGCCGGCGTTCGCTCCCTCGAGAAGCAGCTGGCAGCGATCGCTCGGGCAGTGGCCGTGCGGTTTGCCGAGGGTCGCGCGGACGCGGTCTTCGTAGCGACCGAGGAATCCCTTCGCGAGTTCATCGGTGCGCCCAAGTTCGGCCACGAGCAGGTCGAGCGTACGGCCGACCCCGGCGTTGCGACCGGGCTGGCATGGACGCCCGTGGGTGGAGACATCCTGTTCGTGGAGGTCAGTCGGATGCCAGGGGCTGGAAAGCTCACGCTCACCGGGCAGCTCGGTGACGTGATGAAGGAGAGCGCTTTCGCCGCCCTCAGCTACGTCAGAGCAAACGCAGGACGCTGGGGCGTCACCGACGACTTCTCGAAGACCGACCTTCATATCCATGTGCCGGGCGGTGCCATACCGAAGGACGGACCAAGTGCCGGGATCACGCTGTTGACGGCCCTCGTCTCGGCGCTCACCGGGATCAGGGTGAGACACGACGTCGCAATGACGGGCGAAATCACGTTGCGTGGTCGCGTGCTGCCGATCGGCGGGCTCAAGGAGAAGATCCTGGCCGCGCACCGAGCAGGCATCAAGCGCGTGATCTTCCCGGATCGCAACGTGCACGACCTCGACGAGGTGCCCGCGGAGATCAAGCGCGACCTCGAGCTCGTGCCCGTCTCCACGCTGGCCGAGGTGCTCGAGCTGGCGCTCGAGACTTCCCCCACGCAGCGAAGTTCCGGCGTGGAGCTCGGGTTCGCCCCAAGGCCGGGCCTGGCCAGCTAAGGTTCCTGGATGGGTGAAGGAGAACGATGCCACTGGGCCTGGGGATACAAGTGTCGGCTCCCTGACGAGGCCGCGCGGCGCGCCCTCGCCCAGCGGCTCGGTGCCCTCTTCGGCACAGGTGATCTACTGTGCCGTCCTCTCCCCGCCCTCCGGGACGCCCGGATCCCCGAGGCCCGCATCGAGCCACCGGCCAACGTGCCGGGCTCGGGAGGGCGGGTCGAACGCGCCTGCCACACGTACGGCAAGAGCTACTTCCGCAGCGAGTTCGCGTCAGCACCCGATTGGGTCGCTTACCCGGAGAGCGAGGCTCACATCGAGGAGCTCCTGGCCTTCTGCGCGCGGGAAAACGTGGCGGCTGTTCCGTTCGGGGGCGGAACGAGCGTCGTCGGCGGCGTCGAAGGAAGCGCCGGCACGTCCTACCGGGGTGTGATCTCCATTGATCTCGGGCGCCTGGACCGCGTGCTCGAGGTGGACCCGATCTCCCTCGCGGCTCGCATCCAGGCCGGTGCCCGCGGGCCCGCGCTCGAAGCTCAGCTCGCCCCTCACGAGTTGACGTTGCGTCACTACCCGCAAAGCTTCGAATTTTCGACGCTGGGTGGATGGATTGCGACCCGCGCGGGCGGCCACTTCGCGACCCTCTATACGCACATCGACGACCTCGTGGAGAGCATCCGCATGGTCACCCCGACCGGGATTTTCCAGTCACGCCGCTTGCCGGCGTCGGGAGCAGGGCCCGCGCCCGATCGCTTGGTGCTGGGGTCCGAGGGTATCTTCGGCGTCATCACCGAGGCGTGGGTTCGCGTGCGGGCTCGGCCAAGATGGAGAGTCTCGGCCAGCGCGCGGTTTCCCACGTTCGAACAAGGGGTCGAAGCGGCGCGTGGTGTTGCCCAGTCGGGCCTGCATCCTGCGAACTGCCGCTTGCTCGACTCAGGGGAAGCGATGCTTCACGGCGTTTCTGGCGGTGCATCGGCCGGGGAGGCGGTGCTTCTACTGGGCTTCGAGTCGTCCGATCATGCCCTCGAGCCGTGGATCATGCGCGCGCTGGAGCTCGCGAAGGCGAGTGGCGTGGTGTGCTCGACGCCCGTGTACCGCGGTGCGGAGGAGCGGAAAGGCGGCGACGATGCCTCCTCGTGGCGCCAAGCCTTCTTCGACGCACCCTACCTCCAGAGCGCGCTCGTGACGATGGGCGCGGTGGTCGACACATTCGAAACCGCGTGCACCTGGGGTCGCTTCCCTGCGTTGCATCAGGCGGTGACGGAGACCGTCCATGCGGCAATGAAGGAGCAGTGCGGTACCGGCTTTCTCACCTGCCGGTTCACGCACGTCTATCCTGACGGACCTGCTCCCTACTACACGTTCATCGCGCCCGGACGTGACGGTGACGAGGTCGACCAGTGGGCTCAGAGCAAGCGCGCCGCCAGCAACGCGCTTCTCGCGCACGGGGCCACGATCACGCACCACCATGCCGTGGGCCGGCTTCATTGGCCCTGGTACGCTCGGGAGCAGCCTGAACCATTCGGACGGGCCCTCGTCGCCGCCAAACGCGCGCTGGACCCTCACGGCGTGATGAATCCGGGCGTGCTCGTCGACGCCGATCGGGCACCTTGAACCGGGCATGGTAGAGGTTCGGCGTGTCACAGCCGGTGTGTGTTCCACGGCTGCGCGCACGCAGTAACGCCTTGACCTGAAAAACGCCCTCGCCCTACAAGGAGAGGTGACACGGGCTGCTGAGCGGAGAGCGTACGTGCCGGGAGCGAGGGTCCTCCTCCTCTTCTTGATCGTCCTCGTGAGCGGGCGCGCGCTGGCCGGGCCAGGCAGCCGCGACTCGGGACCCCACCCTGGCGGATCGGCTGGTCGCCCCGTCGACGAACCCCGCGCTGCGCCAACTACGGCGTCGTCAGGCGAGGCGCCTCGCCCGACGCTCGTGCCCGCCCCACCACCCGGCGAGATTCTCCCTCCACCGCAGCCGAACGGCGGGAAATCGTGGGAAGGCCCGAAGCCCGAACCGGCGTCGCAACAGGCTAGCCCCTCGGCGGCCGCCGCAGCGCAGGCGGACCCTGCTGGCGCGCCCGTCCGAATCCACGATCGCAAAGTCTTCTTCGTGAAGGTCGCGCGCGGAGGTGTCTCGCCGACTCAGCGGGCGCTCGAGGCGTCGCACGCCCTGGAGCGCGCCGTGGACGACAGCGACGAGCCCGTCGTCCGTGTCGTCGAGGAAAAGGACGAAGCTGTCGTCCTTTTTGCGGGCAACAGCCCCGTCATTCAGTTCGGTCCTGCTGACGCCGAGGCAGACGGAGACGCCTCCGTAAAGGTCCACGCCGAGGCCGCTGCCACGAAGGTAAGCGAAGCTCTCGCGGCTGAGCGCAAACGAAGCGCCATCGCAACGACGGTCTTCTCGATCTCTCTGCTCGTCCTCTCGGGACTGCTCGCCTTCCTCGTTCTGCGCAAGCTTGGGGAGCTGGTCGATCGCGGGCGGACCTGGATGGTGGACCATCCGGAAGGCTTACCGCAGCTTCGGATCGCAAACGTCGAGGTGCTTCAGCGGGCGTCCATTCGCGGGGTCCTTCTCGTCGTGATCGACGCGGCCAAGTGGATCTCGAGAATCGGCGTCGCTTACGTATGGCTGCTCTTCGCGCTGGCTCGCTTCGAATCTACCCGTGCCTACGGGGAACGGCTCGGCGGTGTAGTCCTCGCCCCGGTGTCTGCGTTGGTGGGAAGAGCCGTCAGTGCATTTCCCATGCTCATCATCTTGGCGGTCGCGGGGCTCGCCGTCGTCCTCCTGGTCCGCTTCGTCGGCCTCTTCTTCGGCAGCGTGGCGCGCGGCGAAACGCGGCTCGAGTGGGTACCCACCGATCTCGCTTCGCCAACGAGCACGGTCGTACGCGCTGGTATAGTCCTCGTCGCGCTCGTACTCGCGGCTCCCCTCGTCACCGGCACGGACGACGGAGCACTCTCGCGGGCAGGTATCGTTGCCCTCGCATCCCTCGGCTTCGCCAGCACACCGCTTCTCGCGTCCGCGGTCGTGGGAGTCGCGGTGGTCTTCGGCCGGCGACTACGCGTCGGCGAGTTCGCCGAGGTCGGCGGGCGCTCCGGGCTCGTACGCTCCATCTCGCTTCTCGAGGTCGCCCTCCGCGATGCCGACGGGTGTGACGTACGCATTCCGCACCTCGTTTGCTTGTTTCACCCGACGCGCTTGCTCGGCGCGAAACCTCCCGTCACGCTCGAGGTGAACGTGAGCTCCGACGCGCCGCACGGTCGGACGCTGGAGGTGCTGGGGGAGGCCGCGAAGGCGCACGGGACCGCGAAGGTCCAGCTATTGCGCCTCGACGCGGGGGGCGTCGCATACGCCGTGACGATTCATTCGGCAGACGCCGGCGCCAAGACCCTTCTCGCCTGCGCGATTGCGGATGCTCTCGCAAAGGCGGGCATAGCGCTCGGTGGCCGACAGTCCGAGATCGCGAGCTCTACTTCGGCAAGCGGACCAACGTCGGCGAGTCGCGCTTGAACGCGCTCCTCGTATTGATGGGGCTCCTTCTTCTCTCTTACCTCGGGAGCTTTCTCGTCGGGGACCGCAGCATCCGCGGCTTTGGCCTCCCGTCCGGCGCCGAATACGTGGTGCTCGGCTTGGCTCTCGGGCCCGCAGCACTAGGCCTGCTCGACCGGTCGCTCGTGCTTGCGTTCGACCCACTCGCAAACGTCGCTCTCGGCTGGCTCGCCCTGCTCATCGGGCTCGATTACGGATACGCACGAGACGGGCGAAGGGTGCGAACGGCACGGATAGTTGGCAGCTCACTCATTGCGCTCGTAACGGCCGCCATCGTCGGCATGGCGACCTGGTTTGCCGTCGGAGCGCTCATGGGCCTCAAGGGGGATGACCGCCTGCTCGTCGCGGGCGGCGTCGCAGCGGCTTGCGCGGAGACGACGCGCAACGCCATCCGGTGGGTAGTGGAGCAGCACCGGGCGGCAGGCCCGCTGTCCGAGCTCGTAGCGGAGCTTGCCGCCTGCGACGACATGGTTCCGTTGCTTCTCGCGGGCGGACTCTTCGCGCTCCGGCCCGCGGCGCACCTGCCGGCCATGATGAGCCTCGGCCGCTTCGAGCTCTTGGGCTGGCTCGCGATCACGATCGGGATGGGGGTGGTGCTCGGTGCGATGTCCACCCTTCTCCTGGCCCGCGAGTTTCGGCGCGACGAGAGCTGGATCGTGCTTCTAGGCATGAGCCTCCTCGGAATCGGTGTCACCGCTCGCCTCGGGCTCTCGACCATGACGGCGATGTTCGTCGTCGGCATCACCGTCTCGGTGCTCTCGCGACACCGCATCGCCGTCCGCGAGCTTGCCGCGAACACGGCGCGGCCCGTGCTCCACCCGGCGCTCCTTCTGGCTGGTGCTCACCTCGAAGTGCACCCCTCCTCGTTGCCGCTCGTCGTCGCGGCGGCGCTCTTGGCGCGCGGCCTGGCGAAGTTCTTCGTGGGTCGTGCGCTCGGGGTCGTATCGCCGCCAGCGCGGAAGGCCGGTGCCTTGCTCGGCCTCGGCATGCTCTCTTCGGGTGCGCTCGCAATGACTCTGGGCCTGGCGTTCGCGTTGCGCTTTCCAGGCCCCCTGGGGGATACGGTGCTCGCGGTCGCTGCCGCGACTACAATCCTGGGGGAGTTCGTCGGACCCGGAGCGCTACGCATTTCGCTGCGGCGAGCCGGTGAGATCTCCCCTGCCCCCGCGAGCTCTGAAACGGCCGACCCGGCCGCGGCCGCGGCACCATGACCCACGCCGCTGCGGGCACCAGAAAAGGCGCCGAGACGCGCCTCCTCCAAGCAGCCGCGCTGGCGTTGCTCTTTCTGCTCCTGTGGCTTGCGACCCATCTCGTCCCGCAGACCGAGCAGCGGGTGGGCACGATCGCCGCCGTAGGCTTCTTGCTCCTCGCAGGTACCCTCACGAGCGAGCTGGTCGAGTTGATCGGCCTGCCTCACCTGACGGGCTACCTAATCGCGGGAATCGCGGCGGGCCCGTACGCATTGGCGCTGATTGACGAATCCTCGGTCGCGGATCTGACCCAGGTCAATTCTCTCGCCCTCGCTCTCATCGCGCTCGAAGGCGGCGCCCATCTCAGGATCTCCACCCTTCGTGAGGGAGTCCGGAGACTGGCCTGGGCCACGCTGCTTCAGTGCCTCGCGGTACCTATCGTCGTCGGGTGCGTCTTCATGGCCCTCCGGAGGTGGATCCCGTTCGCGCGCGATCTGCCCGCGGCCGGTCTCGCGGGCGCGGCGCTCCTTTGGGGAACCATCGCCATCACACGAAGCCCGTCTGCGACCCTCGGCATCCTCTCGCAGACCCGTGCGAAGGGGCCCATCGCGACGGGAACCCTCACCTTCGTCATGACGTCAGACATCGTCGTCGTCGTGTTGCTCGCGTCAGCCATGGTCGTGGCGCGCCCGCTGCTCGACCCAGCGGCGAGCTTCTCTCTGCACGACTTCGAGACGCTCGGCCACGACCTTCTCGGCAGCGTCGCCCTTGGCACGACGGTCGGGCTCCTGCTCGCCGCCTACATTCGCCTCATCGGCGCCCAGCTCATCGTACTGTTCGTTGCCCTCGGCTTCGGACTGACCGGGATGCTTCAGTTCCTCCACTTCGAGCCGCTCCTGACCTTCATGGTCGCCGGGTTCGTCGTCCAGAATCTCTCGAAGCAGGGCCCGAAGTTCTTGGAAGCCATCGAGCGCACCGGAAGCATCGTCTACGTCATCTTCTTTGCCACGGCTGGCGCCGATCTCGACCTCCAGAAGCTCCGAGCGTTGTGGCCGATCGCGGTCGCGCTCGCCGGTTCTCGCGCGCTCGTCACCTACGGAGCCGGCAGGCTGGCGAGCCGGCTCTCGAACGACCCGCCGATGGCCAAACGCTGGTCGTGGGCGGGGCTCGTATCGCAGGCAGGGCTCGCACTCGGAGTGGCCGGCGTCGTCAGCCGGACGTTCCCGATGCTCGGGACGGGCTTCGGTGCGCTGGCGATTGCCACGGTCGCGCTCAACGAGATGGTTGGCCCCGTGCTCTTCAAGCTCGCGCTCGATCGCTCCGGCGAGACACGATCGTCGCAGAAAACGCCGCCTCTCACGGGCTGAGCTTGGCGGCCGAACGCAGGCCCGGCGTTCAGCGTCCGAAGAGCTTGAACAGCTTACCGAGCACCTTCCCAAGCCGGGACTCCGGCAGCTGCCAGGTCTCTGGCTCGGCGGGGCCGTCGTACTTGCCAAGCTCGCGCAGCACTTCTTCCACGGCGCGCGTACGGTCGAGCCGAGCGGGGAGCGGAGCGCCCGTCCGGGCGTTACGCGCCTCCACGGCGAGAACGCAATGCTCGTCGAACGAGAGGCGCAGGATGACGCGCCCTTTTTCCCAGAGTGATCGATCCTCCACGTGGGCCGAGAACAGGTACTCGTTGCGGCTGACGTCGGGTGATTCACCCTGAAAGATGGGCAACGTCACCGAGCCGAGCAGATCGGCGTCGAGGGAGATCTCACGATGCGCGGGAAGGCGGCTGTTGCGGGTGACGAGGGGCGCGAAGCGAAGGCCGGCCATGCCATGCCCCACGGTCATGGGAAGGACGTCGACGAGCGTTGGCGCATTCGACGTTCCAATCTCGTCCGCGAGCAAGGCCGCCCCCAGCGCGACCGCCTCGTCCGGGTTGATGCGCTTGCTAGGCCGGCGCTGGAACAGATCCGCCACCGCCTGCTGAACCGCCGGGACGCGGGTGCTTCCTCCGACGAGAAGCACGTCGTCGATGTCCTTCGGCGAGAGCGAACGCGAGCCAAGGACCTCCGTGGCAATCGCGACCGTGCGCTCGACGAGCGGGCGCGCCAGCTCGTCGAACGTCGCCCGCGTCACCTCGACGCGGAGCGCCCGCATGGGGGCGCGCGTGAACTCAGGGAGCTCGACGATCGTCTCCGTCTCGGCGGACAAGGCGCGCTTTGCTATCTCGCCGGCCTCACGGAGGCGCGCGATCTGCTGTGGGTCGGGGTCCACGTCGAGCCCCTCCTTGCGCTGAAACTCGCCGAGCAGGTACGACGCCAGGAGATCGTCGAAGTCCGAGCCGCCGACGAAGTTGTCGCCGCCCGTCGCCACGACTTCCAGTTGGCCGTCGCTCACGTCGACGACCGAGAAGTCGAACGTGCCGCCACCGAAGTCCCAGACGGCGACGCGGGCGCGCTTTCCCTGCTGCTTGTGTCCGTACGCTACGGCAGCGGCCGTAGGCTCGTTCACGATGCGGTGGACGACCAGCTTGGCCTCCTTCGCGGCGCGCCGGACAGCCTCACGTTGAACTTCGGAGAAGTACGCGGGGACGGTGATGACCGCGGCCTCGACAGGCACGCCCAGCTGGGCTTCGGCGGTGCTACGGACCTCGTCCAGGACTCGCGCGGCGATCGTGTCCATGCTGATGACCCGGCCGTCGATCCGGACACCAAAACGCTGGCCTTCGGCTTCCCCGAGCGGGTACGCGAAGTGCTTTTGCAGCTCCGCGGCGAGCTCGGACCGGTACGTGCGGCCAATGAGGCGCTTCGAGCCGTAGACGGTGCGTAGCGGGTAGAGGATCTGCCGATCCGCAGCACGCTGCCCGACGTGGAAAGTGCCATCGGGATCGAAGGTGATCATCGACGGGATGGTGTTGGTCCCTGTCCGGCTGTGGATGATCTGCGGGCGTCCGTCGACGACGTGCGACGCGCACGTGTTCGTCGTTCCCAGATCGATCCCGATGATGACGCCGGTGCGGCGCACCGGGAGCGGCTCGATCTGCGGGGCTATTCCGCCGTCATCGTCCCCGTCACCGGACGCTGCGGCCTCTTCCCGAGGCAGCGGCGGAGGCGCCTTACCCGGCAAGGGGGGCGGCTTGTGACCCGTGTGCTTCGTCGCCTCCGCCGCCGGCGCGGGTGCAGGCGCAGGAAACGGGTCGCTCTGGCCTGCACCCAAGCTGGCGAGCAGGGCGGCGTCCACGCCGAGAGCGAGAAACGCGACGCTCATGCCCTTCGCCGGCTCGACCGACACGACGCGGGCCAGACCGGCAGCGAGCTTTTCGTCTGCATCTCCGAGCAGGTCGAAGCGGATCTCCGCCCCGACCTTGGCGGGAGAGGGCGTCGAGATCGTCCCCCCCAACCTGGACACGTCGTTGAGCGCGCTGGTTTGAAAATCACGCCCGCCCACCACGCACCAGGAGATGCGCGAAGGTCGGGGACGAGTTTGATTCCGGCGTTCCTCGGAATCGGTCACGGCAGAGGCTCCTTGTGGGAGATCGATAGTGCCCCCTCCTGCGGGCGATCGCTAGCCAATCGTGATCGTGGCCGTGAACCCGGCGACGGCGCGGGCCGGCGGAGGGTGCCGGCCCGTCCGCGGAGATGCGCTTACTTCTCGGCAGGCCCCTCTGCCTCGCTCTTGGCTTCCTTCTCGATGTCCGCCCATTCCTTCAACTTCGTCGTACCCCATTCGCGCATTTCGCTCGCGAGCTCGGACTCCGAGGCGCTCACCTTGTCCGCCGCGATGAGGTCGTCGTAGCCCTTCTGCGCGACCGCGATCTTCGCCGTCGCATCGGCGATGTCGCGGTTCGCGGCGGTCCAGGTCATCGCGATGACGGCGATGCTGGCGACGCCGAGACCGGTCGCTGCGACGAACGGGATCTTTCTCTTGAGCAGCAAGGCGACCGAGGCGATGACGATCCCGATCTCGGCGAGGAGCATCGACCTGTCGTAGCCGCTCCCCGCGTTGGAGTGCGCCTCCGCGAGGGCGTCATACGTCTTGGTCCAAGCATCGGCCGCCTGCGCCTGCGCGTAGTAGCGCGTCACCGCGTCGGCGAGCGAGATCGCATCCTTCGGCTCCGGCGTGAAGCTCTCGAACATGTGACGACCGAGGATCCGCGCGGACTCGATCGAGTCGATGCCCGAGCCGCCTTCGCCCTCTTCGTCCTTCGCGCCGGCGTGCTTCGGCGGCTCGGCGACTTTACCCTTTGCCCGCACGCGCGCTTCGAGATGCCGGAGGTCCTCGTCGAGGATATCGTCGGCATCGTCGACCGGAATTCCGGCGTGCATCTGGCGGAGAACGTTCACGACGCCCCGGTGCTTGATGTCCTGCGACTCGTACTTCGAGTGGGCGTGCTGTTGCGAGATCATCGTCGTCACGAGGTCCGTCGATGCGCTCCCGCCTTTGGAAGCGGCAAACGCGAGCACTACGCCGAGGACGGCAATCAAGATCCCGATGTACGTGGGGAGCGGATCTTCCTTCTCGCCGCCTCCGCCACTCGTTGCAGCAACCGCTGCGCCCACCTCGACCGACAGCTCCGCCCGCTTCAACGCTTCCTGACTCCGTGCCATAAGACCTCCTCCGGGCTCGGCACGCCGGTTGGCGTGCGGCGGTGCCACGGACGCTACGGTACGACGGCTGAGCTAGACAAGAGTGGCCGGGCGGGACGAGCCGAAGTCCCATGCGTCATCCTCGCCCGCCGTCGCCTAGGTTCGCGTAGCGTCGCTGGGTGCGTCTTCGGTCCGTATGCTTGGCGCTGCTCGTGCTCGACGTGACGTACTGCGTCGGCGCGGTCTTCGTTCCCGGCCTTCCGGGATGGAAGATGTACGAGGGGTCGGAGCGCTCCAGCTACCTGCTGTCCGACGGGAGCGGGCGTCCGATCGACGCATATGCGTGGGTCCCGGCGAGCGCGCGCGACCTCGAGGATCGCGACGTCTTGCAGATCGCCCGGTGGCTCTGCGTGGGGAAGAGAGAGCCGCTGCCGCTGCGCGTCGAGACTCCGCGGGGCGTGCACGTCCTCGATGCGCCGGATTGCGTGGACCGTGCTCTGGAGTGAGAACAACCGGCTGACACGTAGACAAGCCGCCGCGTTCCTGTGCGTTCTCGGCTCCGCCATCGTGGCGTGCGCGGCATCGGACGGCCTCCTCGGGGCCTGGCGCGTGCAGGGGGGACAGCTCTTTCCGTGGCGACACCTGGGCGGTGTGCCGCTCTATGGCCACAGTCTTCTCGTCGTGGAGTGGCTCTTGGGCGCCGTCGCCGGGGCGCTGCTGCTCGCGCGCAGGCGGTGCGACCTTGCTGTGAAGCTGGCGCTCGTCGCGACCGCGATGGGCATCTCGCAGAGGTACTCCAACCACCGGGCGCTCCTGTTGATCGTGCTCGTCTTCGTGTCCCTCGCACCCATCAATCTCGATGTGCCGGGATCGTACGCCGCTCCCCGGCCGGCGTTCGGTCTCGTCCGAGCGCAGCTGTTGCTCGTCTACGCGTTCAGCGTGCTGAACAAGATGCTGAGCGGGTTTCTCGCCGGGGACGCCCTGCGTAGCCTCTTCGCGTGGCACGCGGCGCGGCCGATTGCGTGGGGAGTCTTGCTCGCCGAAGTGGCGGTCCCCATCCTTCTGCTCGTCCGGCCGCGCTGGGGGATCGCGCTTGCCGTCGTGCTTCACGTGTCGATGGCCGTCGTGCTTCCGAGCGTCTGGCCGTTCAGTCTCACGATGATCGCGATGGCGCTGCTGTTCTTGCGTTAGCGGCCGCGCGGTGGCGGCTACTCCTCTCCCGCGTCGAGCCGCTCGTACCTCTCGGCGTCGGTCGCAAGAGCAGCATTCACGCCGAAGGCCTCCGCGAGGTGCCAGAACGCCGCGCTTCCAACGCGATGCGTGGCCTCTCCCGGAGGAAGCCCTGCGTCTGCCCACCGGAACATCGCATCCTCGAGCGCGACGGCGAGCTCGATACGAACGCTCGCAAATTCCATGACGAGCACAGGGTGGGCGCCGTCCACACTGCACCGGCGCGAGGCGCGCATGGTGACGGCGTCATTCGTAGCGAGCCGCTCGCCGCCGCGGATGAGCGTCAGCAGACGACCCGCGATCTCGACCTGGAGCGGTGCCGCGCCGGGCGCTCGCGGCCGGAGGCTGACCACGACCGTCTCGGAAAGGGGCGGCCGATCACGGTACGGCTCTCCAGCAAGCGTTCCTCGGACGAACGGGACGACGCACCCAAGAAGCGCTGAGAACGCCTCGTGCCGCATCCACAGGATGGACGAGCTCGTGGCAGTGGGTGCACGGCCCACGTACAGGTCTCGGCCGACGAGGGTGTCTCCCTGGAGCGGCTGCCTGAGAGCTCGATTGCGGAGCTCGATGAGCGTGCCCGCATCGTCGGGAAGGCGAAAAAGCCGGGGCGGGAGATCTTCGAGGGAGAAGCGCTCTACGCCGCGGCGTCTGACGATCGAGAGCTGCGAGCCTTCGAGGACGACGCTCACCTGGCGACACACCCGCCAGCGGCGGAGCGTCATGCTGTCGGCGTAGGCGGGGGCGTAGCCCCGGGCGTGCCAGGTGGGCGGCATCTCTCGAGAGCTTACAGGCGGGACCACCTCCGCGAGGTCACAGTCTCGGTGCGCCTTCGGACACCCACGTCTCGACGAGCTGGATGTCTTCGGGCGACAGCCCGGGCAGCCCCATCGGCATGCCGCGCACCTCGGGCACCGGCCGGCCCGCGACCTCCTCGTGCCGCGCGACGAGGGCGGCGACGAGGCGGGTCCCGCCGAGGCGGTCGAGCGCCGGCTCTCGGGCGAAGAGGCTCCGCCTGACCCCGTCGTCGGCAATGAAGCCCAGCTGCGTACCCGGGAAGGAGAGCAGCTGGACACCCCGCGGCGCGAAGCCGAAGCCGCCTGTGCTGCCCGGGCCGGGGTCGCCGTTCGGTCCTGGGTCGGCATGGCAGTGCGTGCACGACCTGCGAAAGACTCGCGCCGCGACCTCTTCGTACGCAACGTGGCGTTCGAGCACGGGGAGCCTGACGAGCGGTGGCTCGGGCGGAGGCTCGGGTGCAAGGGGCGTGGACAGGATGTACGCGGCGGCATCCCTCGCCTCCTCTTCCGTCAGCCCGAGGGCCGGCATGAGCGCGCCGTCGCGAACGCTGGAGGGGTCGCGAATCCACTTGGCCAGTGCATCGGGCCGAAAGCGCGCGCGTGTGATGCGAAGGTCGGGCGCCTGCGAGTGTCCGGTCGCGAACGCCTCTGCTGCCATGGGCGGAACCTCCATCGTGACGTCGGCGCGAGATGCCCCGGTGAACTCGTGGCAAAGGAAGCAACCCTTCCGGCTGACGATCTCCTTGCCGCGGGCGGCATCGGCGTCGGCCATCGACGCCGCGCGCGGCGCCTCGGCGCCCATCGTCAAGAATGCTGCCATGTCGCGCGCGTCGCTCTCCGGGATGCGAAGCTGGGGCATCCACTCCTCCTCGTGAGGGCGGATCTTGACGGGCTCGTGCAAGAACGACACGACCCACGATGGCCGCAGGGTCCTGCCCAGCGCGGCGAGGCTGGGCGTCGTGATGTAGTGGCGCGTCTGGCGCCTCCACTCGTCGAGCTTCTCCTTGGGAAACGGCAGCGTCCTGGCTTCGATCCGCTGGTGGCAGCCGACGCACTGGTGGAGGAAGTCCGGGGCCGGTTGTCCGGTCCCTGCATGGCACCGGTTGCACTCGTACTTGGCGATCAGCGCCTTGCCTCGCGTTGCGTCCCCGTGGATGCCGCTCTCGACGGCAGCCCACCCGGCAACCTCGTCGTGCGCGGGGGCCGGGGTGCCATCTTCCGCGTTGACCGCCGGGGGAGCGACGACCGGAGCCTGCTCGCGTCGCGTACCGGGTTGCCCGCAGGCGGTGAGGCCCGCGACGACGATCGCTAGGAGGAGGACGCGGAAGGCTGTGCGAATGAAGTTCACGTGAGCGCTCCCTCGGACCTACCGCGTCGCCGTCAGCGTCGGTTGAATGCGCTCGATGGCTGCCGCGCACTGGACGTCCACGTTCGAGGCATGCAGCTCGCATTCCGCGGTCGCGAGCTCCGCACCGCCAGCCTCACCGGCCGCGCTGCGCACGACCGCGAGCGCGGCAAAGCCCTGCGGCGAGGTGATCTCCTGCGACGCCTCGAGCGACTCCAGGATGGTGCGAGCCTCGTCCTGCGTTTCGGCGGAGCGCGAGAGGGCTTCGCCGAGGTCCGTCTTCGCCGTGTTGCTCGAAGGATTCGCCGCCACGATCATCCGCAGGCGCGCGACGCCCCACGAGACGTTGTTGGACCTCTCCTGGACGGTCCACGAGGACCATCCGTGACCCGACCGGACGTTGCCCTCGGAGCGGACGGCGGCGAGCGCCATCAGCCGGACTCCCTCGGCGATGACCGGCAGCGAGCTCTCCACGGGCCGGGCCTCGCGCAGCCGGGGCCACGTGCGCTGAAGTAGCCAGGCGGCCTTCTGCGTGTCGCCCTCCTGGAGCATCTCGTCGGCGCGCGCGACGTTCGCGCGCTCGGTCGCATACCAGTCGATGTCGCCCATGCCGCAGCTCTCGGCGTGAGCGTTTCCGGCTAGGGTCGCAACGGCCGTCAGGACGGCGAGGAGGCTGGCAGCGGGAAGTCTCGTGGGGCTCATGGGCGTTCTCCTTGGGAGGGGCGAGCGAGGCGTGTGCAGCTCCTTTAGCGAGGGCCGTGCCGCGCCGGCGAGCCCCAGAGAGCCCAGTTCTTCCGCACGTCTACGGCGACGTGTCGCCCCGCCGGGTGACGCGCCGACGTGTCCCTCCCGACACGCCCCGTGTGTGCGGTTGCCGGCCGGCTACTTCAAAGGCGCGTAGCTCACGCGCCACACGGAGCCGCTGCCGTCGTCGCTCACAAGCAAGGCTCCGTCGTGTGCCACCGCGACGCCGACAGGCCGACCCCAGACGTGATCTTCGTCGATCACGAACCCCGTCAAGAAGTCCCGTACTCGCCCGTGGGCACGCCGTCGCGCGCACGCACACGGACGACCTTGTAGCCCGTGCGAATCGCACGATTCCAGGACCCGTGGAGCGCGACGAACGCGTCGCCCCGCATCGCCTCCGGGAACGCGCGCCCGTCGTAGAAGGCGATCTGCAAAGGAGCCGAGTGCGGGGCGAACAGGACATCGGGGACGCTGATCTTCGACGCGAGGTCCGGGCGCTCGCCCTTGTGGCGCGGATCCTCGTGGTTGCCGAGGTAGTACCAGGGTCAGCCATAGAAGGCGCCGCTCCGCACGCGCGTGGCGTAGTCGGGGACGAGGTTGTCGCCAAGCCCGTCGCGCTCGTTGGTGGAGCACCAGAGATCACCCGTCGTCGGGGCGATGGCGAGGCCGACGCAATTGCGGATGCCCGCGGCGAAGATCCGGCGATGACCGCCGTCGGGGTCGAAGACCAGGACGTCCGCTCTCCCGTCTTCGTCCCCCCACGACGCGCCGAGAGCGTGTGTCTTCTCCCACTCGACGGCCTGCGTGGCCGTCGAGTGGGCACCGTCTCCGCGACGTTCGAAGCCGAGCCAACGGAGACGTACATCGCGCTGCCATCGCGGGAGAAGGCCACGTCCCGCGTCCAGTGGCCGCCCGACGAATCGGCGAGCTTCGGTACGATCACCTGGGGTGCGCCGGTCGCGACGAGGTCACCGGGCTGGTAGCGGAAGCGAACGACGGACTCACTGTTTGCGACGTAGACCCACTTCGGGCTGTCGCCGGCGGGGAAGAACGCGACACCGAAGGGCCGGTGGAGCCCGGACGCGAAGACCTCGTCTCGCGCTGGTTGCTCTGCGCCGTCGCGTGCGCGAAGCACGCGGATGCGGCCGACGTTGCTCTCGACGACGAAGATGTCGCCGTTCGGAGCGACGCGCATGAGCCGTGGTCCCGTGAGACCGCCGAGGAACAGCCGCGCGGTGAAGCCAGGCGGAGCGTGGAGGGACGTTCCCGCCGGCGGATCCGCCACCATCGGGGAGTTCCGGCTCGCCGGCGTCGCGAAAGGCGAAGGGAGGTCCCCGACCTTGATCTGGCGCCTGACTCCGGGCCCGTCGTCCCGGTAGTCACCCATTGCCGCGGGACCCGTCCGCAACGCCGGGGGCGCCGGCGCCGGCATGACGGACGCGACCGGCCTCGCCGGGCGCGTTCCCGGCGCCGCGGGCAGCGTGGCAAGGTACGAGACGATGTCGGCACGCTCGCCAGCGTTCGGCACGGAGGTGAGCATCGTCGTCCCGGGCGCGATCGTCGCCGGCGTCTTGAGAAAGTCATCGAGCAACCTGGCATCCCAGGTGACGGCGAGCGAGCGGAGGGCGCGCGTGTACCCAAAGCCGCGCGCGCCACCGGCAACGCGACCGACGACGCCGCCGAGGTCCGGACCTTGGCCGCGTCCGTGACAGAGCGCGCAGCGTGCCGTGAAGAGAGCGTGTCCCCGGGAGACGGAGTCCTGGGTCGCTCGTCTGCGTGCGCATCCTCGGGCGATGCGTCCGGGGTCGCGTCGCCGCGAACGGACTCCGGTTCTTGCCGGCAACCCACCACGAACGCGAGGACCGTGACCGTCGGGACATCTCGAAGAACGCGCATGCCTACTTACTGCGCGCCACGGGTCTCGACGCGGGGAGGATAGGCCGACGGACCGCCGCGTCGCAGAAGCTCCGCGTAGCGCTGGCGAGCCGCGTCGCGCTGATCGAGGTCCCAGAGGGTATCGGCGAGCCCCAGGACGGCAGGCCCGTGCGTCGGGCTCACGATGAGCGCGTGCTCGTAGAAAGCGCGCGCGTCGGTGTTCTTGCCCGCGCCTCGTGCGAGGTCGCCCAGGCCCGTCAACGCGTCCACGTCGTCGGGGTTCTTCGCGAGGATCGCGCGGTAGATGGTACGGGCACGGGCCGCGTTGCCCTGCTGGCGGGCCTGGGCGGCCGCGACGATCGACTCGACGGAGGCGGTGGGGGGGCCGCTGGCGACCGGTGGGGTCGCGGCGACTGGGCTCGTGGGTTCGGCTGCCGGAACCTTCGGGCCGGGGGACTTCACGGCCGCGATCGCCGGGGCACCGCTCGCCGCCGGCTGATCGGCCACGGGCGCGCTCGCCGGAAGCTCGATCGCGGGCGGGGCCGCGCGCTCCGCCGACGCTGGGCTCGTCGCAGCCGAGGTCACGGTCGCGCTTGAAGCCGGGGGCGTTACGCTCGTCGTGGGCGCGGCCACGGAGACGGCCCCCGGGACGGCGCTCGCCGCGGCGGGGACATTGGGTGGGGGGATGATCGCGGTGGCGAGGGGCGCGGTGGCCGCCGCGGACGCCGGAACGTCATCCGTGGGCGGCTCGCTCACGACCCGCCCGCGGAGCTTCAACGCCGCCGTCACGAGGGCGGCACAGGCGACAGCCGTGACGACCGCCATCGCGGCGCCGACGGCGAAGCGAGGGCGTCCCCCCGTGGCCGGTGCGGAAGCGCGCAGCCTCTCCGCCGCCTTGCGCAGCTCCTCGGTGGATGGCCGCTGGATTTGAACCGTCGGCGCCTCGCGGGTCTGGCGGTTCCACAGCGGCTGCTGGTTGAGCAGCGAGGGGTCTACCTCGACCGACGGAAGGGCCGGCGGCGGCGCTTCGGCGGCCTCGGCAGGCGCCTCCTTCGCACCACCTCGCTTTGCTCGCGGCTGGACCGATCCCAGCAGGTTGAGCGTCGGAGTGTTTCCGGAGTCCTCGTCGCGCATGCGCCTTTGCACAAGCGTAGTGCATTCGCCCAAAGTGCGCCGGTCTCTCCGACCGCATCACCACGGAACGCGGGAGCGGCCTTACCGGGCGACGGCGTGAGGCCTGGGCGCGCCGACGATCGCCAGTCCGTTGACCGAGCTCGTACGCGGCGGCGGGCTCTGCCGCTCGCCCGCGGTCATGGGACGCGAGCTCTCGAGCGACGTGGTCGCGCGCTCCTCGGGTCCGAACAGCGCCTGCTCGGCGACGTGGATGACCGGCAAGAGCTCGGCCAGCGGCAGGTGCTGCGCGATGAGCTCCGGGGTGACGATCTGGAGCTCCTGCCGCGCACAGTAGGGCTCGCGCGGCCGGGCCTTCTCGCGCTTCAGCCGAGCGTCGTCGACCATCGCTCGAAGGTCGGTGGGGATGCGTTCCTGCCAGACGTGGGGATCGATGGCCGCGCGCACCTCCCAGGCCGAGAGGATGGGCTTCCTCATCATGGCCGGGTCGAGCGTGCTGCGCTCGTTCAGGAGCACGCGAAGGAGCCAGCCGATGAACCTCTGGTTCGTCTCCGTATCGTCGAACCACGGCATGCGTTGACGGAACTGCGCCCACATCTCGGCCAGCGGTCCGTACGTGACGAGGTCTTGCGGCGCGAAGGCTTCCTCGAACTCGGCCCCGGTGACGTCGCCGTGATCGACGACGGCATCGATGAGCGCAGCCTGAAACTCGGGGGTCTTGCTGCGCGCCGCCTTGCGCGGCAGACCGGTCAGGGTCGACGTGATCCTCTGCCGGAGGTCGGGCCGCTGCGCGAGCCATTGCATGCGCGGCAGGGCGCGCCACTGGCTGCGCGTGAAGGTGGAAGACCACCACGCGAAGTTCGACGCGCGCAGCTTGGCGAGCAGCTCGGCCATGACCTGGAGGTGCGGAGAGCTGGCGAGGTGCGCCTGCGCGCAGCGTTCGAGCGTCTCGTCGTCGTCATTTGCGACGTCGGCGTGTTGAAGGGGTGTGGGCGAGTCGAACATGGTCTGCTCCAGGGCAATCGTCGGTAGCCTGGACGCTGCAAGGAGCTCGCCACGGCGCTCCCGCGCAACGTCGTGCGGCGCGACACGGACCTCGCGCCCCGGCGCGTCACCCAGGTGGCGCTCGCGCGGCGTTCGAGCGCCAACCGTTTGACGTATCTACTTTTCCCAGACCGCGGCCGCGCGGCCGTTCGCTCCGACGAGCGCCGCGTAGGGCACGAGGAAGCCGTCCCCGCCGAGCGCCCACACGACGTGCGGGAGCCCGTCCGCGAAGAACCGCAGGCCGTGCTTCTCGATCACGAAGGAGCTCGGCGGCTCGAGCGCGTCCAGGACCGTCTGCTTGTCGCTGGCCTCCCACTTCTCTTTCTTCCAGACGGCATCGACCGACGCGGCGAGCGAGCGTTTGAGCGCGGCCTCGGTCTTCGGCTTGAGCAGGTCCCCGAAGAGCGCCACGTCGGTCCCGTCCGCGAGGAAGACGTTCACCGTCCCGAACCCCTGCTCGCTCGGGTGGGCCGCCTGCGAGTCGGAGACGGAGCCGCTCGTCCGCACGCTCAAGATACCCTTGTCGTTGAGGATGATGCTGTACCCCCGCTCCGTGTCGACGCCGTGGTCACACGTGGCATCGGGCAGCTCGTCCTTCCCGGGGGCCAGCTTCGGATTGATCTTCGCCTCGACCTCCGGCTTCAGGCCGAAGACCTCGGCGTACTCGACGCTCGCCTTGCACACACCGGCCGCGGCGTCGGCGCGGTCGACGGGCTTGGTGAACCGGATTGCCTTCTTGAAGACGGTCACCGTCGTCGGGGAGAGGTCTGGGTGCACCGGCGCCGCGCGGAATGGTGAGGGCTTGTTGCCCTTGGCGTCGGTCCAGGTCCCCGTGAGGGCACCGTCCGGTCCGAGGTCGAGTGACATCGCGCCGGTCTTGGTCTTTCCGAGCGACTCGTCGAGACGGAGATGCGCGCCCTGGAGCGTGCCGCCGAGCTCCAGGTCGGAGCCGCTCTTCTCGTAGAAGTACGTCCCGCGGACCTTCCCAGCATCCTTGGTCAGACGAACGACGATGGCGAGCGCGCCGCCGATGGTTCCGCGGTACTCGCCGGCGAGGGAGCCGGCGGTGGCGGTGTGGTCGATGGAGGCCGCAGCCGCGGGCGGCGGTGCTGCGGCCGCAACGCTGGTGGCCGAGGGGGTCGATCCGCCGGAGCCCGTCGACGCCGCGTCGCCCGAGGAGGAGCCTTTGCACTGGAGACAGAGGGTGGCAGCGGCCGCCGCCAGCAGACCTCTTCCGATGTTCGCGAGCCTCGCCCGGCGGACGGATGCGAACGAGAGGGAGGATGTCACTGGTCGACGAGCACGAGAGGGAGGTAGTGGGGGAGATACCCCGACTGGGCCGACGGAGGATCCCAGGTGATGGCCATGACGTGGAAGCCCGCGTCGCCCTTCGCGGTCACCGTCACCGTGACGGTGGCCTTGTCGCCGTTCTGCCCCGTCGTCTTGTCGATGCTGACCGTTCCCTTGCCGTTCCCGACGAACGCGCCTGTCTCGGTGAAGAGCTGGGTCTGTGCCGGGAAGTCGTACGCGATCGTCCACGGCGCGGTGGTCGCGTCGCTGAAGAAGCCGACCTGGAACGTCAGCGGCTTGCCGATGCTGACCCCGAAGCCGTGGGTGCTCGAGGTCCCCCCGCCGATCGACGACAGGTCGACCTTCAGGGTCGTCTCCTGCGAAGGAAAGAGCGTCATCCCGTGGTAGGCCCCGGCGGGGGCCGGCACGCACGGATCGTGGCCGGTGAGCGCGGCGGCGTTCGACCAGCTGCGCTGGACCCAGAAGGGAAAGCTTCCGGTGTCCTGGTAGTACGCGTCCGCCCAGTTCTCGCACGCGTCCGCCAGCTCGTCGTTGAAGCCGGTGTAGAGGTCCCAGGCCAGGTGCTCGGGGTCGAAGCCGACGTAGCCGAGCGTCTTCGACTCCGGGTAGGGATTGGTCGACGCCTCCACGCACTCGTGGGCCGCTGTCTCCTCGATCCCGGACGGCGCCATCGACGGGCACTCCAGCGAGACGGAGTAGGCGACGGGGATGCCGTTGACCACGACGTCGTCGTGGTAACCGAGGGCGCCCTCCATGCAAAAGGGCATGCCGGATCCCGGGTCCGTGACGCTGATCGCAGGAGGAATGAACAGCGAGTAGATGGTCTGCGCGTTGCCGTTCGCGTCCTTCACCGGCACCGGCCACGAGGGGTTCGGCGCGCTCGCGTCGGCTCCTGCGTCCGCCACACCTGCCTCCGGTGCGCCCGCGTCCGACCCGGCCGCCTGGATGGCGGCCGCAACGAACGTCTGGAGATCCGTGTACGAGAGCGACGTGGGCAGCGCCTGCGTCATGTGCACGTGGTTCGAAGGGCCGCTCGTCGCCGCGCCCACTCCGTACTGCTGCGTGGTCGCCGACCAGTAGTCGGACGCACCGAGGCCGTCCCCAAACGCCTCCCACGTCGACACGTTGGAGTCCCCGGGCCACGTGACCGTGACGATGACGGGCTTGCCCAGGACCGTGCCCTGGTTCTTGACGATCTGCGGGTAGTCCACGGTGAAGGCCGGGAAGGCCACGGGCGCGTCAGTGCCCGCGTCGGTCTCTGCGTCGGGGGCGGACGTCTCCGGCGCGGAAGCGTCCGGGGTCGACGCGTCGGCAGCCGGCTGGGCGCTCGAGCCACTCCCGCACCCGTACAGAGCGGTTGCGAGGGCGACGAGGAAAAGGCTTCCCGCTTTCGGCGGCGAGGTGGTGAACACGCTGACCATCTGCGACCCGTACCACGAGGTGGCGGGCTCGGGAACGCGAGACACTCGGGTCCCTCTGCCTCTGGATCGCGTTCCCTTGCCTCTGGATCGCGTTTCAGTGCCTCTGAATCGCGTGCCCCTGCCAGGGGATCGCGTTCCTTTGCCTCTGGATCGCGTTTCAGTGCCTCTGAATCAAGTGCCCTTGCCAGGGGATCGCGTTTCCTTGCCTCTGGATCGCGTTTCAGTGCCTCTGAATCGCGTGCCCCTGCCAGGGGATCGCGTGCCCTTGCCTCTGGATTGCGTTTCAGTGCCTCTGAATCGCGTGCCCCTGCCAGGGGATCGCGTGCCCCTGCCTCTGGAACACGTTTCATAGCCTCTGAATCGCGATCCCCCGTCAGGGGATCACGTTTCATGGCCTCTGAGCCCGATGCCACGGCAAGGAGAGCGCGACTCGAAGCGAATGAAGGAGAAGCGAAGCCAGATGACTGGGCCGTCCGCCTAGTCGTGCCCCGTCCCACCGTCGTCGGATCGGAGGACAGGAACGAAAGGCGTTACGAGGTCCAACGTTCCGTCTCCGTTGGTGTCACGCGCGCGCTCGTCAAGCCGTCCGTCGTAGTTCGTGTCGGTCGCCTGCTCCACCGTGTGGCCATTCTCGACCCGGTTCCAGCGGTCGATCCTGCCGTCGTGGTTGCGGTCCTCGGTGCTGCAGACCGTGCTCCCGTTGCCAAGCACGAAGACGACCGAATCGGGGTGACCATCGTGGTCGGTGTCCTCGCTTCGACGCTCGCCGCGCTCGCAATGAAAGTCGGCCGGTGGAGGGGGCCCTGCCACGTTGTAGTCGTCGGGACGGTCAGGGCCTTGGTAGAGGCCCACGTTGCATGCGCCCACGAGGGCGCCGCCGAGCACGGCAGCAAGAACGGACAACGAAGCAGAGGGACGAGCGAGCACGACTCTCGTTTACCAGCTCCGCGCCGATCGTCACAGCTGCCCCGACGTCGAGCCAGAGTCGGTCGCATCATCCCGGTACCAGCAGCCGCAGCAAGCCTCGAATAAGCGCATGCGCGATCATGTAGACGATGATGGCGACCACGAGCGCCCAGACGATCCGGTGCGTGCCGTCGAGCGTGCTCGTGCCGACGATTCCCCGGAACGGCGCGAAGAACGGCGCGCTTAGCTGGCGAATGAGCACGAAGAACCCGTTGTCCCGGGTGGCGTTGACGAGCTCGAGGACGAGCCGGACGATCAGCAGCGTGTAGATGAGTCCAAAGAGGAAGTCGACGATCCGCGCGACCACCCCCAGCGGGCCAATCGAGCGGTAGTGCCTGTCGTCGAGGATGTCGGTGTGCGCGCGCATGATGCAGACACCTTCAGGCATCAGGCATGCCAGATGGACCGCTCGACGAGGCGGAACAATGCTGCGGTCGCCGGTGTTCGAGCCTGGATGCCGTACGTCGATGGGGCGCCCGCGCTGACCTCGCAAGGCCCGTACCGGGACCTCGCGCACATGCCGCCTGAGGTGAAGAGGCCGCCCTCGCCGGCGAGCATCGCCCGGCGCGCGTCGGTCCGCTCCGTGCTTCCCCTCTGGACGCTCGCCGCCGCCTTTCTCCTGCCCGCGGCGAAGGACTGTAGCGAGCCGAAGTCCCCGCTCCACTTCGCGAGCGAGAACGTCGGCATGGCTTCCTGGATTGCGCCCCCGTTCATCGCCGCCTTCGCGCTCGGCGTGATCACGCTCGCTGCCATCGTCCTTCGACGTAGCCCGCGCCGCGCCTCGTTCGTGGCCTCCTTTCTCCTCATGGTGGCGTGCTTGGCCCCCGCGCCCGCGTACCTGCTCGCGACCACGGACGGTCACCCGTTCACCTCGACCTCCGGGTGGGACTACGCGTGCCTGCTTGGATACGCCGCGACGCTCTTCCTCGCGAGCGCGTGGCTCCTGCTGGCGACCCGCAAGCGTGGTTGGATGGCCTGGCATGGAGTGCTCGGGGCTCTCGCGTGGATGGCGCTGCCCGTGGGCGCCATCCTGACGATGAGCGCGTTCTCGGATGGACTGCTCGTGCCCGGTGCGATCGCGTACTCCGCAGCGCTTTTCGCGCTCCTCGGGATACGCACGCTGGCGCTCGTGAGCCGAGTCCGGCGAAAACGCGCCATGGCCGCCCAGACGCACGAGCTCGAGGAACCACGTCCTATTCGCGCGGGCTGACCCGATCGTTCTGGCCCGGTCACAATTGCCGGATCGACGATCCGGCGGCGACCGGGAGGCGTGTGGTCTCTCGATCCGCCACAGCTGCAACATCGATCTCCAAGTAGCGGTAAACGTTCGAGCGCGCCCGCTGGCCCGACCGTTGCTGAGGGTAGTGTCGACGGTGAGGCCCGATGTGTCGGGGGCGACCGTGTCGACTGAAGCGGGCGTGCCCCTCGATTGAGGCGTTGCCGCCCGCCAAACCCGCAACCCCGTGCCCATGGCGCGTTGGGAGGTCTCCATGCTCCTTGGAAACCGTTGGACAAGCTGTGCCCTCGTGCTCGCCTTCACCGGTGGGGTCACCCTCTCCGCGTGCAGCTCCCCGAAGAGCCACGACGTGGCGCAGGCGGTGACGCCCGCCCCCGCGGGGATGGATGCCGGGCCGATGCAGCCGAGCCCACTCCTCGGTGGCGAAGCCGGAGCCTTCGGTGACGACGCGGGGGGCGGCACCGGCGTGGACGCGGCGCCTGTGGGGCCGAACATCTGCCAGTCTTGCACCGCAGCGGGCGGGCAGTGCTCGAACAACAGCTGCAGCATCACCGAGAACCCCGGCAACGTCAGCGCGACGGTGCAGACGCAGCTGCAGGGCACGGGGACGGCGGACCCCGGGTTTCAGTGGCTTTACCCCTACGACAAGACCGTCTTCCCGCGCGGCCTCCAGCCTCCCAAGATGCAGCTCGGCGGCATGTCGCCGCCCGACGCGACCTATGTCCAGGTCACGTTCCCGAGCTTCCAGTACCAGGGCTACTTCGGGCCTTCGACGCCGGGGAGCGTTCAGCTCTCCACGGCCGTGTGGACCGCCATCACGGAGAGCGCGACCGCGACCACGCCGGTACAGGTGCAGATCACGAAGGTCTCCGGCGGGCAGGTCAGCGGCCCCATCACCGAGTCGTGGACCATCGCCCAGGGCAACATCAAGGGCACGATCTACTACGAGACCTATGGCTCGACGATCATCGGCGGCTCCGGGGTTGGCATCATGCAGATCCAGCCGGGCGCGTCGCAGCCCACCGTCGTCAAGACGGGCTGCGGGAACGTTTGCCACGCCGCCAGCGCCGACGGATCAACACTGGTCGCGGCGGTTCAGATCAGCTCGACGAGCGCGAGCTACGACCTCAAGAACGGGGCAGAGCTCATCTTCGGCAACCAGACGCCGAGCTTCACGTACGGCGGGCTCTACCCCGACGGGAGCTTCCTCATCTCTGCGACGGACTACCGGGCGTGGGCGCCGATCGCGCCGTCCGGGCTGTTCGATACGCAGACCGGCGCGTCGATCGCGGCGCCAGGCTGGGACGGCGTCATCAAGCGCGACGGCACGCCCGCCTTCTCTCCCGACGGCCAGCACATCGCCTTCAACCACGAGGACACGGGCCAGGGGCACTCGCTCGCCGTGATGGACTTCAGCCAACCGAGCCACACGTTCTCGAACCTGACGGACATCGCGACCGATGCGACGAGCACCCTCGCGTGGCCCGCTTTCACGCCCGACGGCAAGTGGGTCATCTACCACGCGGGATCGAACGCTGCGTTCGAGACGGACGCCAACGCGTCGGGCGACGTCTTCATGGTCGATCTGGCGACCCACACGGTGCAGCGGCTCAACGCGCTCGACGGCTACACGGGCCCGGGGTCCGGCACGTATCTCCCCGCGTCCGACACCGGGCTGAGCTTCGCGCCGACCGTGCTCCCCGAGGCGGTGGGCGGCTACTTCTGGGTCGTGTTCACGAGCCACCGCTCCTACGGCAACACGCTCCCGTCGAAGGAGAACGGCGACGAGGACGGCAAGCTCTGGGTCGCGGCCATCGATCGGAACCCGACCGCCGGGCAGGACGCGAGCCATCCCGCCTTCTACCTCGACGGCCAGGAGCAGATTTCGGACAACCTGCGCGGCTTCTGGGTCCTCAATCCGTGCCAGCAGGACGGCTCGGGCTGCCAGTCGGGCGACGAGTGCTGCGGAGGATACTGCCTCGCGAACGGCGAAGGCGGCGCCCAGACCTGCGGCTCCGTTGCGCAAGGGTGCGCGCAGGATCTCGACAAGTGCACCACCGCGTCCGACTGCTGCGACGCGAACGCGCAGTGCATCAACGGCCGCTGCGCGGCACCTGCTCCGCAGTAGCAACGAGTCACACGCTCCGTACGAGCGAAGCGTGGTTGCGCGTGATTCAGTAGGCGAAGTAAGGCCCGTCGCCGCCCGGGGTCGACGCGCCCTGGAGCGCGACGAAGACGTTACGACCTACGAAGAAGGGCAGTCCCCAGTCGAAGGTGTTGTTGTCGATCCCCGTGGTCGCCAGATCGTCGAACACGGCGTCCGAGCCGTTGCCGAAGAGCGTGTCGGCGCTCTCGACGCCAAACATGATCGTGTTCATGACGTTGTTGCGACCCACGTTCTGTGCCGACAGGCTCAGCGGCGACGCCGGACACAGGAAGCCCTGGGCGTCCGTGCACTGCGCGATCGAGCTGTCGTTGAAGGACAAGGTGTTGGTGCCCGAGTCCAAAAAGCTCGTGCTCATCGTCGTCCCCTTGTAGACGGTCGTGAAGTTCCCCTCGCCGTCGACGGTGAGGACCTGGGCGCTGCCGAGCGCGTTGTTGGCAGCCGTCCCGATGCCGAAGACGAGCGCCCCGGCTAGCGACGCCGCTCCGCCCGCGGCCACGGTGGGAAACTGGAGCACCGACCCGTTCTTGTCGTCCGACGCGAAGAGGGCGATCGGGTTTGATAGCTGGTTCGCGTCGGCGACGGTGACCGCCGTGCACGTGCTCCCGCTGCACGAGTAGTAGGCGCCCTCCTGGGCGGGAGCCATGGAGCAAAAGGAGCCGCAGTCGGCCACGATCTGGTTGATGCCGATGAGGCCGTTGGAGCCGAAGGTCGCGAGCGTGTCCTCGGCCATACCCGTGCTCGAGCAGCCGGCGGGCACCGACGAAAAGGCCGGGTCTCCGATGATGTGGATGGGGATCTTGGCGGCGACCTCGCCCGCGATCTTCACGTCCGCCGTGCGGACCGACCCCCAGGTGTAGCCGTCGTCGAACGTGTAGCACTCGGCGAGCGGGCTGCCCGTCGTCGCGTTCGCCTGCGGGAGGGTGAGGCTTGGGGATAGCACCGACGAGAGGATCCGGAGGCCGGTGGAGCCCGTATCGACGCTCACGTACGGGATGGTCTGGCAGTTGGAGGTGCCAGGAACGCAGAGGGTGACGCTGATGAACGGGACGTTGATCGACCCCGTGCCGGCGGGTCCGGAGTTGACCACCATCGGGGTGGAGTTGACGACGCCCGAAGTACTGCCGTCGGTCGTCGTCACCATGCCGGTGTCGGTGGTCACCGTCCCGGTGTCGACGACGCCGGAATCGTCGCCGCCAGGGGACGCCGAGCTGCCGGTGGTCTTTCCGCCGCCGCACGCCATCGCGAGGACGGGGATGGTCAGGAGCAAGAAGAGTCGCCTGTGCGTCATGTGCTCGCCCTCACTCGATGGACGTGTCGACGTTGACGCCAGACGGAACCAGCGACGGCACCCAGGCGCGTCCCACGAAGGCGCCTCGGTGACCGCTCGAACGGACCAGGAGATCCGAGCCGACCAAGGACAGCCGGTGGTGGCCGGCGAACTCGCGCGCGTCGCGGTGCGCCACCTGCGTGAAGTAGGGCCCGAGGAGCTCCCGCAGATCCGGCGCGCGGGCGCCGCGCCAGGTGACCGCGTACACGGCCCCGCTCGGCGACAGGTACTCGTGAACGACGATGCCCGAGGGCACCTGCAGGATATGAAGCTCACCGGTCGCGAGCTTCAGTACCCGCGTCGCGGCGACCAGGTGCTGCCCGTTCGACGCCACGGAAGCGACGTCTCCCCCGAGGGTGGCCTTCGCCTCCCCGGCGGCGCCGAGGCAGCAGCACAGCGCCGTGCCCGCCGCGAGGATTGATCTGCCGAGTCGCACTTTGGTTCTTCTCACGCCGGATGCCTCCCGTGTTGAATCGGTGCCGTCCTCATGCCTAGCGTGTAGCTAGAGGATCGCAACCTCTTCGTCGAGCGGTTCGTCGGATCGCGATTGCCCATGACCATCCTCGTCGTTGCCGAGAAGCCCAGTGTGGCGCGGGACATCGCGCGCGTGCTCGGGGCGGGCGCGCGCCACGAGGGCTACTTTCGGGGAGAGACGCACCTCGTCACATGGGCCATCGGCCATCTCGTCGGGCTCGCCGAGCCCGGCGAGATGAATCCCGCGTGGAAGAAGTGGAGCCTGCGGGATCTCCCTCTCCTCCCGACGGCGTGGCCGCTCGTCGTCGCCGAGTCGACGCGCGCGCAGTTCGACGTGGTGCGGCGCCTGCTCCGCTCGGATGAGGTTCGCACCGTCGTTTGCGCGACCGACGCCGGCCGGGAAGGCGAGCTCATCTTCCGTTACATCTACGAGGCCGCCGGCGCGACCATCCCCGTGCGGCGCCTGTGGATCTCCTCGCTCACGCCGGAGGCCATCGCGAGCGGATTGCGCACGCTGTCCGACGGCAAGGCGTTCGATCGGCTGGCGGACGCAGCGCGCGCCCGCAGCCGCGCGGACTGGCTCGTGGGCATGAACCTGTCACGGGCCTACAGCCTGCTCCACGACGACAACCTTTCGGTCGGACGGGTCCAAACACCGACGCTCGCGATGATCGTGGGCCGCGAGCTCGAGATTCGCGCGTTCGTGCCCGAGGACTACCTCGAGGTCCTCGCGACCTTCGCTCCGCAGCCGGCAGGCGACGCGCCGGCCGCCAAGGACACGTACGTGGGAACGTTCGTGCGCCCCGGCGCCCGCGCGGACGAGGCGAGGCGCCTGCCGGCCGACGGCAAGGAAGCCGCGGCGATCGTCGAGCGCGCGCAGCGCGGGCTCGCCCGCATCGAAACGGTCGACCGCCAGTCACGGCGGATGCCCCCGCCGCTTCTGTACGATCTCACGGAGCTCCAGCGCCACGCCAACAGGCTCCATGGCTTCACCGCCCAGCGAACGCTCGATCTGGCCCAGACGCTGTACGAGCGTCACAAGCTGCTGAGCTACCCGCGGACGAGCAGCCGCCATCTCTCGCGAACGGTCGCGGAGACCTTGCCCGCCATCGTAGAGACCCTCATCCCGACCTACCGCGCCTTGCTCGCCGAGGGGACCGGCGAACGCCTCCTCGGGCCACGGTTCGTCGACGACACACGCGTGTCGGATCACCACGCCATCGTACCGACGGCCGTGAACGCGCCCGCCGACCTGCCGCCGGACGAGCGCGCCGTCTACGACATGGTCTGCCGGCGCCTTCTTTCCGCCTGGCACGGCGATCACGTCTTCGCCGTGACCACGGTGGTCACGATCGTGAAATGGAACGACGCGCGCGACAGGTACACGAGCACGGGCACGAGCATCGAGGAGATGGGCTGGAAGGTCCTCGAGCCCGAGGCCCGGCGCCGAGGCCCTGCCTCTGTCTCCGCGCGCGAAGCTGCCCCCGATACGCTGCCCGCCGGGCTCGCCGCCGGGGTGCCCAGACGCGTCGTCGACGCGAAGGCCGTGGCGCGCAAGACCAGGGCACCCGCGCGCTTCACCGACGGGACGCTCCTGACGGCCATGGAGACGGCCGGACGCACCATCGTCGAAGAGGAGGTGTCGCAGGCGATGCGCGAGTGCGGCCTCGGGACGCCGGCGACGCGCGCGGCCATCTTCGAGACGCTCCTCCGGCGCGAGTACGTCGTTCGCACGGGCAAGCTGATCCAGGCGACGGAGAAGGGAATCGCGCTCATCGGGATGGTTCATGCCCACGTGAAGAGCCCCGCGATGACCGGAGAGTGGGAGGCGAAGCTCGCCCGCATCGAGCGCGGCCTCGGGGACATCGGGACCTTCATGGCGGAGATCGAGAGCTACGTGCGGGAGGTCGTCGGCAACGCGGGCTCCGGCGTGGGGGGCGTCACCGAGGCCGACAGCGCCCACGGCTCCGCGGCGCCGCGGGCCCTTGTCTCCGCGCGATCACGATCCACATCGGGCCCCGCAGCGGAGTCCCTGGTGCCCCGCGTCGCACGTTCGAGCGACCCGCACGTCCTCCTGCAGCGCTCGTTCGGGTTCGCGTCCTTCCGTCCCTACCAGGAAGAGGTGTGCCTCGCGGCCGTAGCCGGTAAAGACGTGCTCCTCGTGATGCCGACCGGGGCCGGCAAGTCTCTCTGCTACCAGCTGCCCGGCATCGCACGAGGCGGGACGACCCTCGTGGTGAGCCCCCTCATCGCGCTGATGGAGGACCAGGTGGCCCAGCTGCGGGCGCGTGGCTTCGCCGCCGCGCGCATTCATTCGGGACGTGACCGCGCCGACTCGCGCGCCGTGTGCAAGGCGTACCTGGCAGGCGAGCTCGACTTTCTGTTCATCGCCCCGGAGCGCCTCAAGGTCCCCGGCTTCCCGGAGATGCTCGCGCGACGAAAGCCGACGCTCGTGGCCATCGACGAGGCGCACTGCATCTCGCAGTGGGGACACGACTTCCGGCCGGACTACCGCATGCTCGGTGAGAGGCTGCCTCTGCTCCGCCCCGCTCCGGTCATCGCGCTGACCGCAACGGCGACGCCCGCCGTCCAGGATGACATCGTCGCAGAGCTCCGCCTCGGCGCTCCCGCCCGGTTCATCCACGGCTTTCGACGTACGAACATCGGCGTCGAGGCCGTCGAGCGGAGCCCCTCCCACCGCGCCGAGGTGGTTCGCCGGCTCCTCAAGGATCCGGACCGGCGTCCCGCGATCGTCTACGCGCCGACCCGGAAAGAGGCGGAGAGCCTCGCCCGTTCTCTCGGGGCCCATCTTCGCGTCGCCGCCTACCACGCGGGGCTCCGACCGAACGTCCGCGACGAGGTGCAGTCCGCGTTCCTCGCGAGCGAGCTCGAGGTGGTCATCGCGACGACGGCGTTCGGGATGGGCATCGACAAGGCCGACGTGCGCACGGTCATCCACACGGCGCTCCCCGCGACGATCGAGGGCTACTACCAGGAGATCGGCCGAGCGGGGCGCGACGGGGCGCCGGCGCGCGCGGTGCTCCTGCACTCGTTCGTCGACACGAGGACGCACGAGTTTTTTCTCGAGCGGGACTACCCCGAGCCGGAGGTCCTCGCGCGCGTACAGCGAGCGGTCCCGCCCGGTGGAGCGTCCGTGGCGGACGTGGCCGCACGCTCGGGACAGGACCCTCTCGTCTTCGAGAAGGCTCTGGAGAAGCTCTGGGTTCACGGCGGGGTGACCATCGATCCGGACGACACCGTTCGCTCCGCGGACGTCGACTGGCGCTCCGCCTACCATCGGCAGCGGGTTCACAAGCGCGATCAGCTCGACAAGATGCGGCGCTTCGCTGAGACCGCCACGTGCCGGATGCTCCAGCTCGTCCGTCACTTCGGCGATCAGAACGACGGAGGAGCCCCGTGTGGCACCTGCGACGTGTGCGCGCCTTCGAGCTGCATCGCGCAGAGCTTCCGGGCACCCAGCGACGCCGAGCAGGACGCTGCACGGCGCATCCTCGCCGCGCTTCGCCAGCGGGACGGCCTCTCGGTCGGACAGGTCCATCGAGATCTCTTCGGGGAGGGAGGGATCGACCGACGCACGCTCGAGCACGTGCTGGGAGCGCTGGCCCGCGCAGCCCAGGTGAGGCTGGCGAGCGACGAGTTCGTTAAGGATGGCCAGAGCATCGTCTTCCAGCGGGTCCATCTCGAGCCCGGCGGGACCCGCGACCCGGCGGGCCCCGAGGACATCCGCCTGGTCGTGGTACCCGAGCCGGCGCATGGAAAGCGAGGCAGGGGAGGCAAGCGGGCCAGGCCCGCCCAGCGCCAGACGCCCAGCAAGGTCATCAGGAAGCGCCCGAAGCGAACTGGACGCGCCCCCGCCAGGGCCGCGGACGGTGGCCGGCCACCTCCGACCGCCGGGTCTCCTCCGCTCGAGGCGGCCCTTCGCGCGTGGCGAACGGCCGAGGCGAAAAGGCGGAGGGTTCCGGCGTTTCGCATCCTGACCGACCGCACCCTCCTCGAAATCGCCAGGGCGCGGCCCAAGGACGAGTCGGAGCTCCTGGGAGTCGCGGGCATCGGCCCCACGTTGCTCGAAAAGCACGGCCGAGCCCTGCTGTCGATCGTGGCCAAGGAGGGCGGCTGAGCTGGAGCGACCGGGCGACCAGAACGAGCCGCACGGTCGAGGAAGGGGTCCTTTTGGGCAGGAAAGCCGCACCATCAGTGGTGCGCAGAGCGAAACCGCGCTACTACGTCGGTCTCTGAAGCGGTGACTCTCCAGGCTATCCCTGGCCAACGCACGCTTCGCCAGGTGATTCGAATGGGTGAAGGCACTATCAAGCGGTTGACGGACAAGGGTTTCGGATTCATCGAGACCGGCTCAGGCAAAGACCTCTTCTTCCACATGTCCGCATGTGAAGGGGTCCGCTTCGAGGATCTCCAGCCGGGACAGAAGGTCTCGTTCGTGGAGGGCCAGGGTCCGAAGGGCCCGCGCGCCGAGAACGTAAAGCTGATCTAAGTCAGCGCGGACGGAGCCGCCGGCCAGTACGCATCACGTGTGGATGACCACGCGTCCGCGTGCGCCGGCGGCCACGGCCTCGTACGCCTGACGGGCGTGCTGGAGGTCGAACGTCTGCACGATTGCAGGGGCCGTGAAGGCTCCGCTCTCGAAGCCTTCGTTGAGTCGTCGCATCAGTGGGGCCGCTTCGGCGACGCCCAGCTTGGCGCTGTCGACCCCGATGAGCTGCGTTTCGTTGTGGTAAAAGTCGATGAGGTCGAGCTCGACCCGCCGCTTGCGCGTGGCGCTGATCTCGACGACCCGGCCTCTACGCCTGGCAAGGCTGAGCGCGGTCTCGAAGGCGACGCCACCCACCGAGTCGAACACGAGGTCCACGCCTGCCCCCCCGGTGAGCGTGCGCACCCGCTCGCTCGTGCTGCCATCGAACAGGACGAAGGAGTCGATGAGCCGCGCGGCGGGTGAGTCCTTCGCTGGCGGCCGCACGTCGATGCCGATGACGCGGCATCCCCGCGATTTCGCGATCTGCGTGACCGCTCCGCCGACCCCGCCACCGACACCGAGCACGGCCACGGTCTCGCCGTCCGCCAGCCGGGCGTAGTCCACCGTTCCGAGCCACGCGACGACGAAGGTGACGCCGACGGCCGAGGCCTGGTCGTGGCTGAGGGTCGAGGGCTTGTGGGCAAGGGCGGCGATCGGGACCGCGAGTAGCTCGGCGTGCGTGCCGTCGAGCGTGAAGCCGATGTCGCCACCCGTGCCCCACACCTCGGCGCCGATCCACCCGGCGGGCCCGTCCACCACGCGGCCGCTGAAGTCGCGGCCGGGGATCCGGGGCAGGACGGTTTGCTGGAAGTGCCCCGCCACGTTCTTCACGTCGCTCGGGTTCACCGACGCGCTCACCACCCGGACGATGGCGCTACCGGCGTCGCAGGTGGGCGAAGGGAGCTCCCCGTACTCGAGGACGTCGGGCTCGCCAAAACGTTTGAACTGGAGCGCTTTCATCACGCGAGCCACACGCAATACGTGCGCCACGCGTCGCTCATGGGCGGCACCGTCCTCGGCGGCTCACCTCGACCGCACCGCGCGCGGCGGCTGGTCGCGCCATGCCAACCGTAGCCCCACCGCGAGGAACGCGAGCGAGCAGGCCCCGATCGCCAGGCCCCACACCAGGTAGGAGCCACCGAAGGCGTCGGCGACGGCGCTGACGTCGGATGGGCGCGAGATGCCCTCGATCGTGGCGCTCCGGGAGAATAGGTAATCGGCCCGGCTCACCGTGTCGATGGCGAGGGTTATGCCAACGAGCTGCGCGAACACCATACGGGAGCGAGGACTGCCCGCGGCGGCGAAGGCTCCGAGGATCGCCGCGTCGATGGGGAGCGCAATCCAGCCAGCGAGCGAGCGGACCCAGACTGCAAGCGAGACAACCACGGTCGCCGCGAGCAGCGCGAGCGCGACCCGGGCGCGGCGCGGGCCGCGCGATACCATGAGAAGGAGCGCGCCCACGATCGGCGGCGCAACGAGGCCTCCAGCCGACGTGAGCCCGCTCTGCCACGGGTGCGACGTGGCGGTGTGCGCCAGACCCGACGCGTCGCCGAAGACCTCGAGGCGCTCGAAGTGACCGCCCACGGCGAGCGCGGTGAGCCCATGACCCATCTCGTGAATCCACGTCGCGAGCAGGGTCAGCGGGTACAGGATCGTGCCTCCGAAGGGCACGAAGGTCTTGACCACGAAGTAGGCGAGGATCGCGAGGAGCAGGGCACCGCGAGAGCTCGGCGGCGGTAGCGCGGTGGGCATGCTCGTGATCCTACGACACCCGGAGGTCCCCTACTCTTCGGCCTGGCGCAGGGTCCGGGTCCACAGGGGCTTGAAGGCGCCCGCGTGCGGGTCCCAGAGGTGCGTGGGGGGCACGTCCGTCTCGAAGAGGACCAGATCCATCTCGGCGACGTACTTCGCGTCGGAGGGCGGGAGCCCGTCCTGCCGCGTGTTCCACCTGTAGGTACCGAGGGCGAAGTCGGCGCCCGAGGCGAGGCCGTGCCGACCTTGCGTCGGACGGCTTTGTCTGTCCGTGAAGACGAAGACGTACGTTTCCACGCCGAGGGTGGTCCCCGGGTCGACCGTCACGACGGTGGAGGCGAAGGATACCGGGTCGATCGAGACCGCCAGCGTGTCGATGCCGCGAGCGACGCTGAGGGCGCCGGGTACGCGTACCTCGACGGACCGAGGGGCATTCGCGTCGACGGCAGCCGCGCGGGGCGACGAGTGCCCGTCGCACGCCGTCAGGAGCAGCGCGACGGCGCAGGTCACCCACGCGGAGCAAAGAACCCGACGCCGAACGCGGCGTTTCATTACGCTGAGCGCCGAGGTGACCATGAAGCCGACGATGCACAACATCAACAAGGCGAAGAGCTTGCTTCGCGCGATGGCGGATGTCTCCGGTTTCAAGATCGGCGTCGTCGTAACGCCCGACGAAGCGTCTCGCAAGTACGCCCTCGGCATCTCGGGCGACGAGCTGCGCGACATCGAAGCGTACATGTCGACGAGCGGTTGGCTCGACGCCGCCGTCGGAGCGGGCGGCGCACGGACCCTCACCCAGACCGGCCTCGACATCGCGCAGAAGGTGAAGCCCTGAACCTCTGTCCTCGTGACGCGCCTCCGCTGGAGCGCCAAATCGATGACACAGAGGTGCCGGCGTCAAACGTTTGACGACGGCGGGCGGCGATCGAGGCGCGTTCTGCCACGGCGAAGAGGGCGCGTCTCGTGCATCACGCGAGCCGCGATGCCCAAACCCGCTCTCGACCTTCGAGGCGCCCGCGTTCTGTTGCGACCTTGGCACTGGTCGGACCTCGCGCCTCTCGCCGCGCTCAACGCAGACCCGCTTGTCATGGAGCACTGCCCAGCCCTGCTCACCCGTGCCCAGAGTGACGCGCTCGTGTGCAGGCTCGAGGCGCACTTCGCGGCGCACGGCTTCGGACACTGGGCCGTCGAGGTGCCGGGGGTCGCGCGCTTCGTGGGGCTCGTCGGGCTGTTCGTGCTGCCGTTTCAGGCCAGCTTCACGCCGGCCGTCGAGATCGGTTGGCACCTCGCGCGGGAGCACTGGGGCAAGGGTTATGCGGTCGAAGCGGCGTCGGTCGCGCTACGAGCGGCGTTCGGCCCGCTGGGGATGCGTGAGATCGTGGCGCTCTCCGTACCCGGCAACGTCCGCTCGCGGCGGGTGATGGATCGACTGGGGATGTCGCAGGCGGCGGTGTTCGAACACCCGCTCTTGCCCGAAGGGCATCGGCTACGCCGCCACGCTCTCCACCGCCTGACACGCGAAGAGTGGCGCGCGAGGACGTGCACCCGCGCCGAGCTCA
>Ga0302279_10000922_pt1 | contig 43320 bp, 34 predicted proteins | sample III_Bog_N3_3_FD_194541 | JGI IMG/M metagenome (GOLD analysis project Ga0302279, IMG submission 194541) | Peat permafrost microbial communities from Stordalen Mire near Abisko, Sweden - III_Bog_N3_3 | ecosystem: Environmental > Terrestrial > Soil > Wetlands > Peat | place: Sweden: Abisko... | reverse complement strand
TCGAGAATCACGCTCCCTCATCGGCGATCCCTTAAGCGGGGCTTCGGGGCAGCAGGGGTAGAAGTCGGCGGAAGGAGTCCTCGCGGGTGGTTTCGAAGGTTCGAGCCTCCAGCAAGAGTTCGTCGGCAAGGTCGCGAAGGTAGATGAGGGTGCGGCGGACGGGCGCGACCAGTACGCGTCCGAGCATGCGGACGGTGGAGCGAAGTGCGCGGGTGACGAGGTAGGGGCGAGCCCGCGCTTCAAGCCCGGTCATGAGGGCCAGGGGCTGGATCCAAGCCGCCACGCATCTCGACAGGGCGAGGGCCAGGAGCGAAGCCCAGGCCAAGACGAGCACGGCGTGGCGATCGGACGACGGGAGGATTTCGAGATTGAGGTGCTGCTTGAGCTCCTTGAAAACGAGCTCGATTGCCCAGACGCAAACCACCAAATCGACCCGAGATGGGGATCGCATGCTCGATCGTCAGACCATCGCCGGTCACGACGACGCGCTCGAGGAGCAGGCGCACGAGGCGCTGTCGGCCGGGGAAGTCGAGGGTGTCCAGCCCGTCGCGCAGGGTTTCCGCGAAGGCGGCGAGATCGTCGGCGATGCGCGTGATGCGCGCGGCGTCCATCTGCTGGCCCGCCAGCTCGTCGCCGCGCAGGCGGATGGCGTCCATGGCGGCCTCGAGGCGTTCGCGCCTCGCCTGCAGCTGTTCGACGCTCATGGCCCCCCGCTGGTAGGCGTCGAGGAGTCGCTCGACTTGGACTTCGAGCTGGCGCCGCCCGGTCTCGAGCCGAGCAAGCTCCTTGGCGACGCTCGACGCGGCCTGACGACTGTTCTGCCATGCCTCGATTTCGCGCTGGAGCATCTCAGGACTCTCGACCCAAGCTCGGATCGCGTCCCAAACGACGCCGTCGAGCTCGTCGGCCCGCACGCGTTTCGCCGTGCACTTTGTAGTGCGGCCGGTGTCAACGGGATCGCGCCGATCGCACGCATAGTAGAAGTACTCGTAGCGTTTGCACGTGCTCGTCTGGCGCGCGCAGCCCATCTTCCATCCACACTCGCCGCACGTGACGAGCGTGCGCAGCAGGTACTCGTGGCTCACATTGCGCGGGGCCCAGCGCTTGTTCTGCGCCAGGCAGGCTCGGACGCGCTGCTGTTCGTGATCAGTCACCAGAGGCGGAATCGGTACGTTCAGCCACTGCCCGTGCGGACGTACGACGTGGGAGCTCTTCGCGTTCTTGCGATAGGTGCCCGGTCTTCGCGGGCGCTTCGGTTCCGCGGGTTCTCGCTTTCCGTAGGTCGCCATCCCTGCATAGGCCGGGTTTGTCAGAATAATGTACACGCTGCCTGCGACCCACACCTTTGCCCGGCGCGGCCGAAGCCCGAGCGCGTTCATCCGCTTCGCCACCTGGCGCGCGCTCAGCCCTTCGTCGAGCACCCATCGGTAGATTGACCGGACGTGCTGCGCCTCGATCTCGTCTACAACCACGACGCCGCCGGGTGCCTCCTTCGATCGCACGATTGCGTATCCGTACGGTGCCGTTCCGAAAGGGAGCATGCGGCCTTCGCGCACCTTGTGCATGCGCCCTCGCCGGGTGCGCTCGAGGATCTTGGCCCGCTCGTACTCCGCGATCACGCCCTGCATCTGCACCAAGAGCCGATCTTCCGCGCGTTCGCCAATCGGGTGCTCTACGAAGCGCACCTGCACGCCCCGCTTGGTCAGCTCTTCGAGCACGACTTGCTGATGCACGTAGCTCCGCGCAAGCCGATCTGGGCAGTAGATGTACGCGACGTCCACGAGCCCATCGGCCGCGGCGTCGCGAAGGGCATCGAGGCCTGGTCGATCCAGGCGGGACCCGCTGAAACCCTCATCGACGTAGCGCCGCTCGGGGCTCACCGCGACACCGACCGCTGCACACGCCAGCTCGAGTGCTTCAAGCTGAGACTCGACCGTCTTCTCCTGCTCCTGACGCGCGGTCGACACGCGCGCATACAACGCCACTCGCTCATTCATACGTCACTCTCCTCGAGCGCGGCGGCGCTCACGTGTGACGCTCGGGCCTCGTGCACGCTCGTCTCCGCTCGCGGCGCGAGGGGCCCGCGGTCGATCACGAGCTTCACCGCTTGACCGAGTCGTTCCAAACCGTCGGACCTTGGGCGCGCTCGCCACTCGACCGTCCAGCTTCGCTTCGCCATCTGCGGCGCTCCCCCTCCGCGAGGGAGCCCCACCACGGCTCGGATCCACGGGCAAGTTTTCGACTGCGCCGCCTGCGCGAGAGCGACGACGGAGCTTGAAAACGCGCCGATGGAGGGCGAAGCGAAACGTGAGTTTATGGGTTGCGTCTGGGCAGCCTCGATCTGCCATCGGAGGCGATACAGCTCGCGCAGGGCGCGAGGCTTCCAAAGAGCGGGTGCGAGGCTCGTGAGATAGGGGTGCTGCTTGCCCTTGGGCCCTGGGACGATCACGAGCCGAGTTCGGATCCACGTCTTGTCAGTGGCGTTGGCTTGGGGCCGGACGAGCACGTCGAGGTCCCAGACTCGGCCGAGGCGTTTTTTCGCGGGAAGGAGGTCGCGGAGGAAGACCCCGTCGGGGTGCCGACGCAACGCCTTGCGCGCGTAGGCCGGGGCAGCGCGGACTTTGACGATGAGCGCGTTTCCGTTGAGGCGCATCGGGCAGAGGTAGTGGTGTCCAGCGTCGGTGATCGTGCGGAGCCTCGCGTAGCACGCGAAGCCCTTGTCGAAGAGCAGGAGGGATCCGGGCTGGAAGATGTGCAGAGGAGGGAACAGCACCATGTCGTGCCGATGTCCCGCGACGATGTCGGCGAACAGCGGGAGCAAGCCGAAGACCGTGATCGCGACGCAGGCTTTCAGGGAGGCCTTCGATCCACGGGTCCCCTTGAAGACCTTCTTCAACGAATCGGCGACCTGCATCAGGGTGCTGTCCCACACGACGATGTCGGGGAAACACCGCTGTAGAGGGTGACGGGCGCGGCGGCGGCGGGGATCGCGCCAGGGAGCGACGGCAGTCTGAAACGCGTGCTCGAAGAGGCGCACGGCACGCGGCGTTTTGAAGCGCATCTGGAACGGGCGACGCCAGATCGATGCTCCGCCGAGCCGCTCGTACCACTGGCGCGCCTGCTCGAACGCCGGCCGACCGCTGCCGAAGCGGCTGAGAACGACGCTCCACACGAAGACGCTCGCTTCAATCTCGCGGAGCCGACGAATGAAAGCGACGGCACGCCCGAGGAAGGTCAGCCTGTCGTCAGGCAGCAGGGTCTTGAGCGCTGGAACGAGCTTGTCGTAGCGTACGGACATCGGGGCCTCCGAGTCGCCGGTGGTCGGCGGCGAGGGTTGAAGAGGGCCCCGATGCTATTTAAGTCGTGCGATCGCGCCAGCTCCGCGTGCAAGTGATCGGATTTGCTGTGCTCTTACGATCACGCCGATGACGCTCCCTGATTTAGGTTGGCCCGATGTGGATCGTCCCGCGCGGTGAGGACGAGAGGGTCCGGTTGCCGTGCGGTGCTATGCGCAGGTTCGTCGCTAGCCTCTCCTGGGTGCGCGTCCTCGTCGAGGGGGGCGATGCCGGCGCGGGCGGCGGCGGTGGGGGCGCGACGTCGCGGCTTCGAGCGACGCTCTCGGCCTGCGCCATCTTCTCCGCTTCGGCTTCCTCGTGCGCATCCTGCGCGACGCTCGCGGCGTCGGCGAGAACGGCAAGGAGGTCGAGCAACCCGTCGGCCCCTCCTCCCCCTCCGCCACCACCGCCATGCGTCGAGACATGCGCGCCCGAGCCGTGGGGGGACACCACATGAGCGTGCCCGCTCTGGGCCTCGCACCCGGTGAGCGCCGGGATCGAAAGGAAAGCCAAGGGAGCTAGCGGGTTCATTCGTCGCCTCTGCCATTCCACCGCGCGCGCGGCGCACCACCGGTCGCGCGGGGAGCGCGCCAGACCCCGCGCGGCGTGCCTGCGCAACGCATGTCGCAAGCGCTCGACGCGAGCGTCTCAGTTCTCGTCAGGGCCGTCTCTCCCCTCGAGCGGAGGCCTCTCCCCCAGCGCACGGGTGTCGCTCATCTTGCGGTGAGTGGCGCAGCTCGAGGCGACACCGAGCCATCTGTCTCGATCGTCGTCTCAGTTCTCTACGAGATATGCGACAGATTCGAGGAGACATGAGACACGTACCGCCCTAGAAGAGCCGTTCGCGCGCACGAATGAGACACCCTGGGTCTCTTCCTGTCGCGTAACGACGCGATCGGAGACACCCACGCCGGGAGCTACGACATGGCCGCGAAGAAGCCCACATTCCCGAACCAGCCCACGGACGTCCTGCTCGCACGCGCGCACATGGCCCTCGGGATGTCGCAGGGGCAACTCGGGGGCGCGCTCGGGGTCTCGAGGCGAACGGTCTCCCGCTGGTACAAGCGAGGCGCCCTCCTCGGGATGAGCCAGCTGCACGCGCTGGCGCGACTCGTCCACGCGCGGGACCCGCAGCTCGCCGCGGAGATCGCGTGGACGGCGAGCGAGACGCTCGAGAGCCTCGGCATCGTAGCGCCGCCTCCTCCCCCGTCCCCGCCTCCGGCCGCGCCGCCGCCTCCTCCGCCGTTGCCGACCAATCTCGTCGTCGACGCCGTCGTGTGCGCCGCGGCCGAGTCGCTCGGCATGGCTCCGACGGCGGTACGCGCCGCGCTCTTCGCAGCGTTCAAGCGCACGCGCGAGCTGCGCCTCCGGTTGGAGGACGTCGAGGCGGCGCTCGCGCCGGCGCCGAGCGGCCGCCGCGCGACACCGCGCGAGTAGCTCCCTCGAGCTCCCTCAGGCCTGCCGTGTCGACCGAGCCGAGGCCCACAGCGCGATCAACGCGAGAGCGAGCGCGAACGCCACGCGAAACGCCGGAAGCGACCGAGCCGCGAGGCCCGCCGGCCGACGGCTCGGGGGTACGCGGACGAACCGCTCGAGCGAGACGCCGGCGAAGCTCGGCACCGTCGCTCCGTCGGGAAAGAACGCGAGCTCCCTCCTGATTGCCGCGACGCTGACGCGCGGCGTGACCGGCACGGCGGCCGCGTAGATCGCCACGAGGCGCTCGACGTGGGCGCGGTCTCTCGTCGGCAGCGCGCGCAAGACCGCGTTCGTCGTTCCGCGCGCGTCCTCGTGCACGAGCCGCTCTGCGCGAGCGATGCCATCCACGAGCGCGTCGACGAGGGTCGGCTGACGCTCGGCGAGAGCGCGTGTCACCGCGAGCGCGTGAATCTGGCGACCCGTCAGCGCCGGCACCTCGCCGCCCGACGGGTCGACGATCAGGACGGCCCCCTGGTCGAGGATCGCGTCCTCGAGGAAGGGCGTGTGCGTGTAGAGCGCATCGACCTCGCCCGCGGCGAGCGCGGCGTTCTGCTCCTTCCCCGGCACGATCACGACGCGCACGGTCGCGTCCACGTCGAGCCCCTGCGACGCGAAGAGCGCAGCGAGCCGCGGTCGTGGGTGCGGGCCGACGCCGATCCGCATCCCGCGCATCGCGCGAAGTCGCTCGGCGAGCGGGAGGTCGCGGCGGAGCCCGCGCGCTTCGGCGAGCGGGCGCGGGACGACGAGGTCGATGGGGTCGCTGGAGAGGAGGTTCGCTTCGAGGACGAACGGGAATCGCTCATCGATCAGACGCTCGTAGACGGGTGCGGGGAGCAGCGCCACTTCGGTCTCGCCCCGGACGAACGCTGCCTGCGCCATCGCCGGCGACGGCGGAACGACCGGCTCGACGGTGATCCCCGCTTCGGCGAAGTACCCGGCCCCCAGCGCGACCCAGAACGCGAGCAGCTGGAGATTGCCCTCTTCGGGTACGAGCACCCTCACCGTGGTCCGCGCGGATGGTGCGGCGAACGCGGGCGCAGCCGCGAGCAGCGCGACCGCGACGCACGCACCCAACACCCACGACCTCGCGCGCGTCGGATGGCGCGAGGGACGAACACGAGGAGTGCGGGCGTCTGCCACGAGCGACCTTCTACCGTATCTCCCTCGCTGGGCGCGCGGGCGATGCCCTGTTTCGAGTTCCCCGAGACCCGGCTACGATCGCTCGTCAATGCGCTGGGGGCTCGCGTCCACGTTCGTTCTGCTAGTCGGCTGCCGTTCGCCGGCGCAAATCGACGTCAGCGTCACCACGAACGTCGCCTGCACGCAGGTCACCGGCACGTCGGTCACGACCGGCGTGCTCGGGCAGATCGAGACCAACCCGCCGACCTCGACGACCGCCAACTGCGCGAACGAGTACATCGGCTCGGTGGTGCTCGTCCCCAGCGGTGACGACGGCGAGCTGGTCGCGTTCAAGGTCGTCACGGCGATCAACGGTACCAGCGTCGAGCAGTGCACCCCGGACGGCACCGGGAGCTACGGCGCCAACTGCATCGTGGCGCGGAGGGCGCTCCGGTACCTGCCGCACACGCCGCTCCAAGTGAACGTGCTCATGTCCGGCGACTGCGCCGGCAAGGCGTGCGACTCGCAATCGACGTGCGTGGAAGGGACGTGCGTCCCGGCGACGATCGGCGATCCGGCGGCGTGCGAAGGGAGCGGGTGCAACGAGACCGTGCTCGCGCCCGGAGGGGAGACGCCCGACGCGACGGTCCCCGCGGATGCCTCGACCGACGGCAGCTTGGACGCGACCCTGGTCCAGGACGCCGCGCCGCTCCAGGACGCCGCGCCGCTCCAGGACGCCGCGCCGGATGTTTCGAACGATGCTGCGACGGATTCGCCCGTGGTGATGTCCGATTCGGGAGTCGTCCCCGGCTGCGACATGGGGGGAGCGCTGGCGAACGCCGCGTGGCCGATGACGAACTACTGTCCGACGCACCGGAACCGGAGTCCGCTGGTCGGTCCGATCGCGCAGCCCGCGAGCCCCCGCTGGCAGCGCGGCTACGGCATCATGGGATCCATGCTCGGCGCTCCCGCGATCGGCCCTGACGGCACGCTCTATTTCAGCGCGGCGCCCAAGGCGGGGGCCGGAACGGTCTTCGCGGTCGACCCGGGCTCCGGAGCCCCCATCTGGACCTATGCGCCTGACGGGGGCGCGCTTTTCCCGGCGACGCCCGTGCTGGCGGCCGATGGGACCGTGCGGGTCACGGACCAAATCAACAACACGTTGACGCTCCTCTATGTCGACGGCGGAGCCGTCGAGCGCGTCGTACCGCTCGCTTCCGGCGGGACCCAGTACGCCGTGCGTGGCGGCGCGACGATCGTCTCGGGCGGAACACAGTACGCGTCGGACGTCGATTCGAACCTGATCGCGTACGACTCCACCGGAAGCGTCAGCTGGGCCGCCCACGGGGTCTCGAGCGATTTCATCTACCCGACCGTTGCGGCCGACGGCACGATTCTCACGGTCGGGGGCCCTAGTACCGGCGTGGTCGCTTTCGTCTACGCTTCCGCCCCCGACGGTGGGCAGCTCTGGGCCGCCGATTGCGGCGCCCCTGCCCCCACGTACACGACGAGCGTCTCGGCCGCGCCGGATGGCTCGTACCGGGTCGTCGACACGACCAACGGCATCCTCTACGCGTTTCACGCGGACGGGAGCTTCGCCTGGCGGCAACCTGGGCTCGGGACCAGCGACTTCACGGCAGCGATCGCGATTGCCGACGACGGCACGACCTACGTCGCTGGCGCGAACGCGCTCAGCGCGTGGGACTCGGCCGGGACGAACATCGCCACCTATCCGACGGCCTGCTACCAGCCCGTCATCGACGCCACGGGGGCCGTCTTCGCGGTGTGCGACAATGCGCTCGTCAAGCTCGACTCGGCGCTGAACAGGACCTGGTCGGTTCCGCTCACGATCGCTCCCGGGCTACTTCTGAACGACTCCCCCATCATTGGCCCGGGGAACGCGATCTACCTCTCCTTCGATGAGGAAGGCGACGCCGGCACCCTCGACACGATCATCGCCTTCGGGCCGTGACTAGAACCGCGTGAGCGGCGCCGACACCTGGTTCGGCGAGAAGCCGTCCCCCTTCGAAGCGCCCTTGTCCATCGTGAGCGCGAGCGTCGTGACGATGCCGCCGGCCACGACGACGCCCACGCCGGTCCAGAACCACCACTTTGCGTAGATGGGGGGGTTCTTCTGCGGGTCGAGTGACACGTCCTTGTGCTCACCGACGGCGAGCACGACGCTCGACTCGGTGTCCTCGTAGCCGTCTCGGTGCACGGCGACCGTGTGCGTACCAGGCGCGACGATCTGCTCGACGGGTGCGTTGCCGATGGGGGTTCCGTCGATCGAGACGAGCGCGGAGGCCGCCGCCGAGCTGACGCGCAAGAACGCCGTCAACTTGCGCGGCACGAGCTCGACCTCGAGCAGGGTCTGCGTGGCCCCGGCGAGATCCACGTCACGGCGGTACGGCTCGTACCCCTCCGCGTCGACCTCGATGTGCGCGAAGCCGGAGTCCACGTCGAGCGGCGCCGCGAGCGGTGTCGTACCGACGACGCGATCGCGCACGAGCACGCGAGCTCCGCGCGTCTGGCAACGGACAGCGAGGTGTGCGACGTGCTTGCGGACGTCGGCAATCAGCTCGTCGAGCTTGGGAACCCGCTGACGGAGCTCGGCCGACGCCAGCTCCGCGAAGCGTTCGAGGTCGGCCAGAGCCTCAGGGAAGTTCCCGAGGGCTTGTTGCGCGCGCCCCTGGTTGTAGAGCAGCGCGGGGTCCCTCGAGAGCGCGTAGGCCTGCGCGTACGCGCCCAGGGCATCGGCGTAGCGAAGCGACTCCATCGCTGCGTCCCCGGACGCCTTGAGCTGCGCCGCGCGATCCGGCGCCGGCGCCACGTAGGAGGGGGCCTCCCCCTGCGCGTGCGCACTCGACCCGAGAGAGGAGAGGAGAAGCAGCGGGAAGAGTGCGGCGGCGAGGTGGGTGCGGGCCATTGGAGGGGAGCTAGAGATGGAGCGGGTTCGCCGACGGGGGCGCCGCCGGGGGAGGTGAAGAGGAGGGTACGGGATGGGGGGGACCGGGGTGGAGCTTTGACGAGGAGTGCAGCGGCACGGTCGCGGTCGGGGTCGGGGTCGTGGTCGGGGTCGCGGTCGGGGTCGCGGTCGCGGTCGGGGTCGCGGTCGCGCTCGCCGTGGCAGTCGACGCCGCGAGCGTGGGCACCGGCGGAGGATCCGGCGGCGCGACCATCGACGCCGCAGCCGTGCCGAGCGGTGTCGCTGCGCTGCGGCTGGTCGTCATCCGGGCACCGAAAATACCCACCCCCGCGACCACCACGACCGCGAGCGCGACGAGCGCGGCGCGCCCCGCACGGCTCGGTACCGTCCGCTGCGTCGCCCACGCAGCATCCGTCGCGGGAGGAGCGAGCGCGGCGGACGGCGGCGGCGCGACCCCCGCCGGTGCGAGAGGCGCGAGCCTGGAGGCGGGCACCGGCGGCGGCGTCGTCTGGGCCATCGTCGGCGCCTGCACGAAGGACGGAGACGACGTCTGCCGCGGAGGGCCGGGGGGACGGATCGACGCCATCGTCGCCCCCTTCGCCGTATCGATCGCGCGCAGCGCGTCCGGATTCGTTCCAAACGGCACCAGCGCCTCGGCGAACGAACGAATGTCCGCGAAGCGATCGTCGGCCTTCTTCGACAGCGCCTTCTGGACGGCCGCCTCGAGCCCCAGGGGCACGTCCGGCGCCAGCGCCGCGAGCGCTGGTGGCTCGTCGGCGACGATCGCCGCGGCGGCAGCCGTCGTGGTCCCCTGAAACGGGCGGACCCCCGCTATCGACTCGAAGAGAATGACGCCGAGCGACCAGATGTCCGTGCGCCCGTCGACGTTCTTCGCGGAGCGGATCTGCTCGGGCGACATGTAGAGCGGCGTCCCCATCGTGGCGAACGTGGACGTCACCGCAGCCTCGCCGTCGGTCGTGAGCTTGGAGATCCCGAAGTCGAGCACCTTCACGACCCGTTCCCCCCCTTCCCTCACGAGGAACAGGTTCGACGGCTTCAGATCCCGATGCACGACGCCGCTGGCGTGCGCCTCGGCCATCGCGACGCACGCCTGCAGCACGATATCCACGGCGTCCGCGACCGGGAGTCGATGGCGCTCTGCGAGCTCCGCGGAGAGGTCGTGCCCCTCGAGGAACTCCATCACGATGTACGCGCGCCCATTGTCGTCCTGGTCGACGTCCGTGATCCGCACGGCGTTGCGACTCTTGAGGCGGCAGGCCGCGCGCGCCTCCCGCTCGAAGCGAGCCACGACGTCGGGCATCGCCTGCACGCGCGGCTGGAGCATCTTGATGGCGGCGCGCTGCTCGAGGCGCGTGTGCATCACCTCGTAGACGACCCCCATGCCCCCCTCGCCGATGACGCGTACGACGTCGTACTTGTCGGCGATTCGATCGCCGGTGGCGGGGAGACCGGTGCCGAGAGGGCCGTCCATGGCTCCCCAAGGCTACACCGTCGCCGGACGCCCCGCGCTCCCCGCCTACCCCGGACCGGCCGATGATGTCGCGCGGGCGTGCGCCAGCGCCTCGCACGCGCGCGCGCCGCCGTTCGAGCGCGACCCGACGACGGCACTTTCGCCCGACTGTGGCAGGAGCGCTCGGCACGTGAGCCGCCCGTTCACCTCGCCCGAACCAGAGTCGACTGAATGTCCTTCGCCATCTTGAGATGGCCGGCGACCTTCGAGCGCACCGCTCGAAGCGTCTTCGTCAGATCGGCGTTCTGGGCGTGCGGGATGAGTCTGTCATCCAGGAGACCGAGCACCTGGGCGTGCTCGCGGACCTGCGCGTCGATATACGTCCTGTCGAACTCCGCGCCGCTCGTCTTCAACTCCCCCATGATCCCCTCGGAGCCCGCCTTGAGCTGCGCGGTCACGGCGTTCTCCTCCGGTGCGATCCCCGTCGTGCTGTCGAGGTGGGTGAGCGTCGCTTCGGCGGCGGAGTGGTCCGTCATCATGTGCTCCGCGAACTGCTTCACCCGCGCACTCTTCGCCTGCTGGAGCGCCACCCGCGCCTGAGCGATCTCGCCGAGGTCCGCCGTCTGAACGATGGCGACGATCTCTCCGTCGCTGAGCGCCGATCCATCGTCACTCGTCGTTGGGCCCCCCGCGCCGGTCGCGCTGGCCCCCGCGGCAGGCGAAGTCCCTGCCGTGACGTCGAGCGGAGAACGAAGTCCGGTGGGGTTCGAGTTCGCGCCGAGGTTGCTCGTCTCACCGGGAACGGCGCTGGCAGGAGGCGCCTCCCCTGCCGTCGGCGACGGAGGCGTCTGCGTCGTGGTGGCCGCTCCGGTCGTCATCGTCTGACCGGCTGGCGTCTGCGGCGGCGTGGTCGTCTGCTCTCCAGCACAAGCAGTCGCGCCAGTGAATGCCAAGGTGATGAGGGCGATGCGGATCTTCTCTCGCGCCATGGTGGCCTCCCGTCGTTCGCGTTCCGTGCGCGTCGCGTTGCAAGCGAGGTGCCCTTCACTCCGCGCTCGAGCTCGCGTTCGCGGAGGCACGGAAGCTGCGTGAGCACGGGCAAGGAGGTCCAACCAAATGGCGAACGTGCTCATCGTCGACGACGACGACGACATGGCGGAGGTTTCCAAAGACCTCCTGGAGTCGGCCGGGCACGTCGTGCGTGTCGGACACGGCGGCAAAGAGGGGTTGGCGTCCCTGTCGGTGGCGCCACTTCCCGACTGCGTCCTGCTCGACGTCGAGATGCCCACGCTGGACGGTCCCGGGATGGCTCATCAGATGCGCTTGCACGACGAGGGGGAAGAGAGGATTCCGATCGTCCTCGTTTCCGGGAGATACGACTTGCCCGATCTCGCGGCGCGCATGGGAACTCCGTACTTCCTCGTGAAAGCATGCGCCGACTACGGAGCGACCCTCCTCAAGCTACTCGACCGAGCGATCATCGAACGGCGCGCACCGACGTCGGCGTGAGCCCGGACTGGGCGAGCCAGCCGCCTCGTCGGGCAAAGAGCCGTCGCTCCAGTTTTGGAGCCTGGCACTCCGGGTGCCTTGCCGTTGCCTGCGTCGAGAGCTGCTCGGCGCATCCCCCCGGAGATCGCCGATGAAAAGACAGATGACTCCCCCCTACCCCGGACCGGCCGACGATCGCGTGTGGGCACGCGCCAGTGCCTCGCGCGCAGCGGTGAGAAGGCTCGCGTCGGCGGGGTGCGCTTCCAGCACGGTCACGGCCTCGCTCAGCCGAGGGAGAGCGTCGCCCGGCTTGTTCATCGCGAGGAGCGTCTCCCCGAGCGCGACGAGCGCGGCCGCGTACTGCGGGTGCGTGGTCCCGAGCACCTTCGTCGCGAGCGCGACGGCGCGCAGGTGGGCCTGCAGCGCGAGGGGGAAGCGCGCAGTCGCGCAGTAGGTCGTGCCTAGCGCGACGTAGCCGGGGACGAGGTCGTAGTGGCGGGGGTCGGCGTGCTCTTCGATGGCGATCGAGCGCAGGAGATCCTTCTCCGCGTCGGCCCACCGCGCCTCGGCGTTCGACAGGATGGCGCGCTCCTGAAGGACGCCCGCGACGCTCGCCGTGTCGCGTCCGGCGCGCTCGTCGATCGCGAGCGCGCGGTCGAACATCGTACGGGCCTCCGTGCGCTCCCCCAGATCCCGCAGGATCTTGCCCAGCACGGTCATGTTCGCCGCCATGTTGGGGTGCTCGCTTCCGACGGACCGCTCGGTGATCCCGATCGCGCGCCGCGCGATCGGCAGGGCCTCGGACTGCCGCCCGAGGTCCTCGAAGGTGCACGCGACGTTGTCGATGGCGAGCGCCAGGAACGGGTGGTTCGGGCCGAGGATCCGCTCGAGCGCAGCGGCCGCCCGCTGTTCGTCCGCGAGCGCCGCGTCGTAGCGACCGAGCAGCGACTCCTCCGACCCGATGTTGCCGAGCGATGTCGCGTTCGAGAAGTGGTCGGGTCCGAACGCCCGCTCGCAGGCCTCCGCCGTTCGCTTCTCCTGCAGGAGCGCCTCCTCGAGCTTCCCCTGCTTCCAGAGGAGCGTGCCTCCGGCGAGACCGCACACGAGCTCGGGGGCGTTTCCTGCGCGCTCGACCGCCGCCTGCGCCTGACGCTGGAGCAGGTTCGCCTCGTCGAAGCGACCTTGCACCAGGCCGACCAACGCCGGCAGCGCCGACCACGCGCGCGCGGCCGTCTCGTCGTCGTGCGCGGCCTCGGCGGCCCACGCCGACTCGTAGAGCGCGCGGACTCCGTCGTCGACCGCGCTCGTGCGCGACTTGGCGTCCGCGAACCGGAAGAGTGCCTGGCTCACAAGCGCCGGGCTCCCCCCCTTGCGGACACGCTCGAGCACGGCCTCGGCGAGCTTCGCGGCTCCGTCGAAGTCGCCGAGCCATTGCGTGGCGCGCTCCTTCGCGAGCTGCGGGGCGACCTCGTCGGCGACGTCTTTCTCGTCGCGCGCGAAGTGGCTGGAGACCGCTGCGCACGCCAAGTGGGGCAAGCGCCCAGCCCGAGCGGCCCCGAGCGAGGGCGTCAGCGCGATCCCGAGGACGCCGGGACGACGCGAATGCGCGCGGCGCTCACGCCGCCGGCGCCTCGCTCGCGAGGTGACCGCGCGGGACGCGGGCCCAGTGCGCAACCCCGTCGAGGAGCGCATCGCGAGAGATGGGCTTGGTGAGAAAGTCGTCGCAGCCGGCTCGGATGCATCGCTCGCGGTCTCCCGCCATCGAGTGGGCCGTGAGCGCGATGATCGGCCTCGTGTACCCCTCGTGCCGTAGGAGCGACGTCGCTCCGTAGCCGTCGAGCTCCGGCATCTGCATGTCCATCAGGACGACGTCGAATGCCCCGGCGCGAGCGGCGTCAGCAGCGAGCCTGCCGTTCTCGACGACGGTGACGTCGGCACCGCTGCGCACGAGGTACCTGGCGATGAGCCTCTGGTTGTCGGGGCCGTCCTCCGCGAGGAGAACACGCACGCCGGTGAGCGCGGTCGGGGTGTGGGCCGTCTTCACCTCGGTCGCGAGGAGTCCCTCCGACGCATCGTGCTGCATGGCGACGCCGGTCAGGTCACCCGTGGGGACGGCGAGCGTGAATACGCTCCCGCGCCCGATGGCGCTCTGGACCGTCATCTCGCCACCGAGCAGCCCCGCGAGGCGCTTGCAAATCGTGAGTCCCAGGCCGCTCCCGCCGAAGCGACGAGACGTGGAGCTGTCCGCCTGCGAGAACGGCTGGAAGAGACGACTGATCTGCTCCGGGGAAAGACCTATTCCCGTATCCACGACCTGGACGACGAGCATGGCAAAGGGACCCTCCGCTCCGCTGCACCTGACGAACACGCGGACGCTCCCCCGCTCGGTGAACTTGATCGCGTTGCCGACGAGGTTGACGACGATCTGCCGCAGGCGCACCGCATCGCTATGGACCGACGCGGGGACCGCCCCGGAGAACGTGACCTCGAAGTCGAGTCCCTTCTGTTTCGCGCGCAAGCGCATCAGCGACGCGACCTCCGCGAGCACCTTCGACGGCGAGCACGGGAGGAGCTCGACGTTCATCTTTCCCGCCTCGATCTTCGACAGGTCGAGGATGTCGTTGATGATCTGAAGGAGGTGCGTTCCGTTCCGCCGGATCGTCTCGACGTGCTCGAGTCGGTCTCGATTCGTGAGCGTCGGGTCGAGCAGCAGGTCGGCGTACCCGAGGACCGCAGTCATGGGGGTGCGAATCTCGTGGCTCATGTTCGCCAGGAAGTCGGACTTGGCGCGGCTAGCCGCGACGCTCTCGGCGCGGGCCACCTCGAGGTCCCTCGTGCGCGTCGAGACGACGCCTTCGAGGTCTGTATTCAGGATGAATAGATCGGAGACCGTGCGCCGTATCCCGTGAAACACCGCCGAGCCGACGGTCCACGCGAAGAGCATCGCGAACAAGCTCGACGTCAGTAGTACCGTCCGCCCGACGCGGTACGTGTCTCCCGCGGCGGCGACCTGCGCGCTCAATCGGGTCTCGTTGGCCGCGACCAGCTGCGCGGCGAGCTTCTCCCACGACACGGGATCGGTCGCGTGCGACTTGGACAACAGATACGCATCGCCGCTCTCGTGCGCGCGGGCGAGGGCCACGACGCGGTCGTCGAGCTCGACCCAGCGCTCGAAAGCTCGTCGAAGCGCCGCGGCCGCGTCACGATCGTCGTCCGGCATGATCGACGCGTACGTGGCCATCGTGGTCACCAGCTCGGCTCGGATTGCGTCGGCGCTCTCGTGAATGGCGAGAGCGTCCCGGTCGTTGGTTTCCAGAATTTGCTCGTCCTCTCGGACGGTCATCGCGCGAAACAGTCGGCGGATGTCGGTGACGAGGAGCAAGCGGCCAGTCCCCTCCTTCATCACGACTTCGAGGGCATGGTGTTGTTGGCGCAGGGAGTAGAGCCCCGCGAACGCGCTCACACCGACGGACACCAGCAGCACGATGAGAAGAAACGCGAACCTTCGCGTGAGCTTCATCCCAGCCCTCCTATACCCACGTCTCTAGAGCGCTGAACGGCCGCAGCGGCGCAGACTGTAGGAGGGGAATGGCCAGGAGCCGTTCGGGCGTCGCGAGTGCGCGCGCGGTTTGCGCGGTGTGCAAAGAATGCTCGCGGGGATGAGGTCCAATTGCTGTCGTTCCGCGGCGGTGTCGGCTCGGCGCGTCAGTTGCATTTCGAAGGTCTTCATGGGGGAGATCGCCGAGTCGGAGTCCCTGGCGTTTCGAGCCAGTCCGCACCCCATGTGGGTGTTCGACCGTGAGTCGCTCGCGTTCCTCGATGTGAATGAAGCCGCGGTGACTGCGTACGGTTGGTCCCGTGACGAGTTCCTCGGCATGACGCTCCTCGATATTCGCCCCGCCGAGGACAGAGCCGGGTTCAAGGAGGCGGTCACCGTTCCCATCCGTGCGCTTGATTCCGTCCGGCGTATCGGTCCCCGCCGTCACGTGACCAAGGGGGGGCGAACGCTCGAGGTTAAGCTCCGCTCCGTGGCAACCGTCCACCGCGGCCGGGCCGCGCGCCTGGTGATGATCGAAGAGATGGTCTCCGAGAGCGAGGTCGAAGCCGTCGAAGCTCTAGCCCGCGGCGAGCGGCGCTTCCGCGCAATGATCGAGAAGAGTGCAGAGGGGATATCGCTCACCGACGGCGACGGTAGGACCGTGTACGTGAGCCCCGCCGTGTCGACGCTTCTGGGCATGCCGCCGGGCCCCGGCGGATGTGCTTCGGAGATCCATCCCGACGATCGCGAGGCGGTGACCGAGAGCTTCCTGTGGTTGAAGGCGCACCCGGGCGAGAGCCACGTCGTCGAGTACCGCGCCAGGCACGCGGACGGCGAATGGCACTCGTTCGAGGCGACGGGAACCAATCTCCTCGGAGACCCCGACGTGCGGGCCATCGTCGGAAACTTTCGCGACATCACCGAGCGCAAGCGACTCACCGAACAGCTCCTGCACGCGCAGAAGATGGAGGCGATCGGACGGCTCGCAGGGGGGATCGCGCACGACTTCAACAACGTGCTCGCCGCCATCTCCGGGTACAGCCAAATGGCCATCGCGGACCCCGCGGTTCACGAACCCCTACGGCAGGATCTCCGGGAGATTCTCGGCGCCGCCGAGCGCGGCGCCGGGCTCACGCGGCAGCTGTTGGCGTTCAGTCGCAAACAGCCGCCGAGCCCCAAGGCCCTGTCTCTCAACGGCGTCGTCGTCGAGATCGAGAAGATGCTCCGCCGCACGATCGGCGAAGACATCGAGGTCGTCACCGAGCTCGATCCGGCGCTCGGGACGGTGCGCGCCGATTCAGGGCAGATCGTACAGGTCCTCATGAACCTCGCGGTGAACGCGCGCGACGCCATGCCGAGCGGTGGGAAGCTCGCGGTCCGGACGTTCAACGTCGAGCTCGACGCGGAGGGCGCCACCAAGGTTCCCGGTGCCCACCCTGGACGCTACGTCGTCATCGAAGTCGGGGACACGGGCGCGGGCATGGACCGCTCCACATTGCTGCGTATCTTCGAGCCCTTCTTCACGACGAAAGGGGTCGGCAAAGGGACGGGGCTCGGCCTGTCGACCGTCTTCGGCATCGTGAAACAAAGCGACGGCCTCATCGCGGTGAAGAGCGCAATCGGCCAGGGAACGGAGTTCCGGATCTACCTCCCGCGCATCGAGGGCGAGGTGGCTCTTGTGCAGGCGCCTCCGCTCCGCGTGCCTCGCGGGTTCGGGCGCGTGCTCGTCGTCGAGGATGATGCACAGGTTCGCGAGGTCATCAGGCGCCTCATGGTCGGTCGCGGATACGAGGTGATCGTGGCGTCGGGCATGGCGGCGGCGCTCGCCACGCTCCAGGCTGTCGACGGCGAGGTGAGGCTCGTCCTCAGCGACGTCGTCATGCAGGGAGGGGACGGAGTCGCCCTCGCGCGGCGCGTGCGGGAAACGTGGCCTGGGATACCCGCCCTCCTGATGTCCGGCCATACCGACCATCCAGCGATGTCCGGACGCGAGTGCCGGGTTCTCCAGAAGCCATTCACTCCAGCGCAGCTCGACCAGGCGCTCGACGAAGCGATGAAGTCGGACGACAGCGGTGCGCAGGTGTCTGCGTCGTGGGCAACGGGCGCGCAGCCTGCTGCGAGACAGAAGGATTGCGCGTGAGGCGAAGCGCCCGGCAGGCGCATGGCCGGGCGCGCTCGCCTCAGGGCGGTCGTCGGCGTCATGGCACCGTCGGCGCGGTGATGGCCGGGATGACGGGTACCACGGCACCGACTACGAACGTCGCCCGAGCGCGAGCGTACGCGGCGTCGACGTCGCGACGATCCAGCGGCACGAGTCCAGCGGCGGTGTCGCGGATCGCGTCCGCCTGGTCCGCGAGCGCGTGGCATGCGGCTTCGGACATCCGCGGGGCCAGTCGTCGGATCACATCGAGCTGGCGGATGAGCACCGCAGGAGTCGTCGCCGATGCCTGGCGGATCTGGTCGAACGCGAGCTTGACGAGGCGTTCGATCCGGACGGCCGGGATCCACACCCGAAGCTCGCCGGCGGTGTCGAACCAGTTGCCCTCGAGCGGCGGCTTCTCCGCGAGCACGAGCAGCGCGTCAGCCAGCCAGTCGACGCACGCGACGCCGGTAAACGTATCGTTCACGGCCGGACTGAGCGCACGAATCGCGATCTCGACGACCTGCGCGATCCCGAATTCGCTGTCTTGCGTCAGCGTGCGGTGGCGACCGATCACGACGTGCCGATCAATCGCCGCTTCGAGTCGTCGCGCCTCGGAGGCCGGGACGATCGACGCGAGACTCTCGCCCCGCAACACGAACTGACCGGGACGGAACCTGAGCACGATCAACGCCCCGACCTCGCGCGCGGCGGCGACCAGCGCGCCGTGGTCGAGGTGCTGCATATAGCCACTCTTGGGGCATGGCACGCCCGCGCCGGAGTCGGCACGCCGCAGGACGGCGGCATCGTCGGGCGCCACGCCCGTCCCCTCGCAGGGGGCACGCTCGTGCGACCCGACGACGGCCGGGTAGAGGTCGTCCACGATGCGCGAGATCATGTCGGGGTTCTGGATCGACGTCGCGATCCGGTGGCTGTAGTAGACGAGGAACGCGAAGCTGCCGACGACGAGAGCCCAGCTGGTCAGCAAGCAGACCTGCGGGACGAAGCGCGAGTCCGCGTCCTGGTGGGTGACGAGGAAACACAGGGAGACGTAGACGAACGTCCCCATGAACAGGCCGATCGTCGTCTGCGTCACCCAGTCCTGAAGAAACCGATACAGGAGGCGCGGCCCGAAGAGCGTGGCCACCATCGACAGCACGAGCAGCGCCACCGAGAAGATGAGCGCGAGCACCGTCGCGACCGCGCCCATCATCGCCGACAGAATCGCGCGTGCGTCGTCGATGCCGCCCATCGTCAACCATGACGGGAGATGGATGAAGCGGTACGCGTCGAGGACGTCGGGGATTAAGGTGACGCCGAAGAGGGCGATCGCCGCGAGCGAGATCTTGAGCGGGATCCGCCACAGGTTCACGTCGCGCTGCGAGCGGAGCTTTGCGGAGCGAGGCGCGAGCATGCGTACCGTTGTAGCCGGCGAACGAGCCGCCGATCGCTAGAAGTTCGCGACCAACGACTCAGGCCGCACGGCGCGGAAGTGAACCTCGCGAGGCGACGACCGGACGAGCGCGGCACCGTGGGCACAGCGTCGTGGACCCCGAGACGACCCAGCCGGCGGCCCGCAGCACTTGCGCCGCGACATCATCGCTCACGACTCTCATTCCGGGAGTGAGGAGCCCACACCCCTCGCACGTCGCCCAGCGCGTCTCCCCGTTGAACTCAAGAGACATGAGCGCCACCTCCCTCTGAACGGGGAACGTAGGCGTGGGCGCGCTAAATGGTCGCTAAATTCGATCGCCCCGGAGCGTCGCGTCGGCACTCTCGCGCGACCTTCGGCGCCGGCTGCGCGCGAGGAGGAGGGCGCCAAACGCCATCAGCGGGACGATCGGGGCCTCGCGACGCTGGCTCCCCGCGAAGGCGCAGCTCGTCGCCGGGGCCGACGACCATCGCGGCACGGAGCCCTCGCCGCTCGCCGGACCCGAGCTCGATGGGCCATTCCCGGCGTCGGCCAAGCCGCCCGACGAGCCGCCACCGCCGCTCCCGCCGCTCGATGCGCCCCCCGAGCCGCTGCTCGAGCCGCCGCTCGAGCCGCTACCCGACCCGCTACCGGACCCGCTGCTGGAGCCGCCGCAGGCCGGGTCGTTGACGATGTTGGCGTACCGGATGGCAGTGAAGGTGTCGCCTTCGTACGCGATGTCGACGCTCGAGCCGTTGCACGTCACCGTACTGTCGAACTCGTGGGCGTACGGGGTCGAGGAGCTGCAGCCCGGCTCCTCGAAGAAGAGCGCCTCCGACCCCGGCGTGATCCACTTTTCGAAGATCACGATGTGCCCTGTGTTTGGGTTCCGGTTGGCCGCGTCGCCCGGCAACATGTCGGTGCAGTCGATGGTCGACGACACCGACGTGTCGAAGGGGGCGAATTCGTCTGTGACGAGACCGGGCGACGCGAGCTCCCAGGCCCAGGAGACGAAGCCGGAACAGTCGGAGCGGTAGGGATCCCACGATGCATCGCTCTCGCGCTCGCAAGTGGAAGAGCACGTCGCGTCGGGGTCGGGCTGCCCGTTGGGGCTCTGGCAATACAGGAGCTTCGCCGACACCCACTGCTCGGCGTTCGCGATGACGGTGGAGCGCGTGATCGAGCCGACGGGCACCGAGCCGCAGCTCCCGCTCCCGCTGCTACTCCCGCTCCCGCTGCTACTCCCGCTCCCGCTGCTGCTTCCACCCGCGCCTCCGAGTTGCGCGAGCGTGCCGTTGAAGGAGTCGAGATCGACCGCGCCCGAGATACCGCTCACGGTGCCACTGTCCGACGTTTGCCAGAAGCTCCACGTGGGCCACTCGGCGGGCAGGTTCGGGCAGGTCACGCCGTAGTTCGCGACCCAGAGCGTGTACGGCGCGAGCGCGGCGTAGGAGGCCGAGAGGAAGTCGGAGCTCATGTAGAGGATCGCCGTCTTGCCCGTGCTCGCCGTCACCGCCGCGAGGAACGTGACGGCGTTGGCCACGGCGGTCGCTTCGCTCTCTCCGTTGAGGTCTTCGAAGTCGAGCACGATGGGGAGGTCGCCCGCTTCGAGCGTGCCGACCGTCGCCAGGCAGTAGGTCGCCTGCGACGTCGGATCCACCGAGGCGTCGAAGAAATGGTAGGCGCCTCGCACCACCCCGGCCGTCTTCATCCCCGACCAGTTCGCGGCGAAGTCGGGGTCGATGAAGTTCGTGCTCTCGGTCGCCTTCGCGAACGCGAACGAGATGCCGCTCGCCTTCACGCTCGTCCAATCGATGGTGCCGTCGTAGTGCGAGACGTCGACGCCGCTGGTCGTCTGACCTGCGGCACACGACGTGACTTGGGGGCCTCTGGTCACCGCCGCGCTGCTGCGTCCGAGAAGCTCTCCGGGGCTGGCGCCACCGCTGCAGGCGACGACGCTCAAGGCGCCGACAGCCGCCAACACCCTACATTCGCATCGGAATGTCATGCGTGCCCTCGTCGCAATGACTGGGCCGCCGAGGGCCGGGCTCGTGGGAAATTTCACCCCTCGATTGAAAGGGGCGAGCCGCGGCAGGACGCGAGCGAGTGTCCTCAGACGACACTTCGCGGGTGTCGCGGTGTCGTCCGACGACACACGAGACGTCGCCGCATCGATCTCCTCACGACGCCCCTCACGAGCACGAGGCCCCGGGCCGGAGGCTCCGCGAGACCACTCACGGCGGGTAGAAGCAAACCCACGCGAGGCCCGCCTCGCCCTCTTCGCACGTGCACCCGCCGCGTATGGGGAACGGACACGAGAGCCCGTTCTGATCGCACGCCGAGAGGTCGACCGGGTTCGCGGGACAGGCGTCGCCCGACGCGTCGACGGGAGGGACGACTTGCGCGGCGTCCGCCGATGTCTCGCTGCCTCCGTCTCCCCCGTGGCAGTCGATGCATGCCGTCGCGTCGTCGTCGAGGGCGCCGCCTGCGTCGGACGGCGCAGCGGCGGCGTCGGCGGCTCCGCAGGAGGAGGCGGGGAGCGTGCACGATGTCGCGAGGGGGACGCAGACGAGCCCCCCGGAGCTGCAGCACTCGTGTGTCCCCGCGCCGCAGCTCACGGTCTGTCCGTTCGTGAAGTCGCCGGACGTGCCACCGCATGCACCGAATCCCAGGAGAGCAGCGATGGCTCCGAGAAGAAGGGCTCTCATGGCGTGCCGCGAGAAGCATCCGGTGTGCCGCGCGGTTTCATGGGAACTCCGGCGTCCCGCGACGCCGGGCGCCGCCGCGTGGTGTGCCACCTGCGACATTTCGATCCGAACCGCGGCGTCTTCGATTCACATTTCGGTACTGGCTTCGCATAGCCAGGACCGGCGACGCTGCGCGGTGCGTGCGCGAGCGTCGCGGGTCGCACGGTCGAACAATCTCACGAGAAGCAACGAGACGATGACCTCGGCCACACGACCGCGAGTGTCGAGCTGAAGCCGGTGCCCGGCGGACGCGCGACAGGACCACTCTCCTCGTACCAATGCATCGTGGCGCGAATCGCCGGAATCGAGCACCCCGTTCGCTTGCATCGCTCGTCGATCCCGACCAGAGAGGGCCATGTGCCTTCGTAGCTTCGTCGTCCCGTCCCTCTTCCTCCCGCTCCTGGCTTGCTCCAGCGCGACATCGACGCCGTCGAACGGCACGACGGGCACACCCGACGCGAGCGCGCAGACGCCCAACGACTCGGGGGCGCAGGGAGCCGCCGACTCGAGCTCGCCGGGCGACTCGAACGCGCCCGGCGACGACTCGGGGACATCGCCCACGCCCGACGGAGGCGATGCGGGGCCCGACCTCGACATGCAGGCGGGCGACTTCGAGTGCATCCTGAGCTGGTCGAAGGTCGGCGACTATCGGATCACCAACAAGCTCGGCGACCTGAGCGGCGCGCTCGCCATCGCGAACGCGCCCGACGGCGGCGTCTTCCCCGTCGGGACGATTGTGCAGCTCATTCCCGACGAGGCGATGGTGAAGCGCTACGCGGGGTTCAACGCGGCGAGCGACGACTGGGAGTTCTTCAACCTCACCACCTCGGCGTCGGGCACGGTGATCAACCAGCGTGGCGGCGGCGCTTCGGTGACGAACTTCGCCGGCAGCAGCTGCCTGAACTGCCACGGCGGAGCGGCGCCTCAATGGAACATGGTCTGCGGTACGACGCACGGCTGCGCGCCTCTACCGATCAACGAGGCGACCATCCAGAGCATTCAGAACGGCGACCCGCGTTGCGTCGACGGGGGGTGACGGCCCACCGCCGCCCCCGCGCCGCTCGTCATTGGGCTCTGGTCACATGCCCGGAATGGGCATGATCTCGACGATCTCGATGAAGCCCTCGGGCATCATGAAGTGCGGGTGCCCTTCGAGCGTCTTCGCGAGCGCCTCCTTCGACTCGGCCTGGAGCACGGAGTATCCGCCGAGATCGTTCGAGATCGGCGTCGCCTGCCCCGCTTTCGTCACGCGCATACCTTTGCCGAGCGGCGCGCCCATATCGACGATGGCCCCCTGCGCCTTCTTCCCCCAGGCCATCCAGGCCTCCATGCCAGCTTTGTGCTGCTCCGGCGTTGCGGTCTTCATCTGCTCGAAGCCGGACGTCGGCGCCTTGTAGAGGACGAGAAACTTCTTCATGGGTGATCTCCTTTCGGGAGAGCGGTCGTAGGCGCACGGAGAGCGAGACGCAATCGTGTGCACTGGCTCAGCTGCGCGTCACGCACCGTGATCGATCGCGGATCTCGCGACGTCAACGCCACTCGCCGGTGAAGGTGCAGGTCTCGCCCCCGCGGGCCCTGCACGCAGGGTGCTCCCAACGTGCATCCTTCGCTCCGACGAGCTCGAACATGCGCGCGATGTACGCGAGCACGTTCTCGCAGAAAAGCGTGTCGACGATGCCGCACCCCACCAGATCGGCGCGCACCTGACTCGGGCCCAGCCGCTCGACGCGCCACTCGCCACGATCGTGGAAGCGGGACCAATACTGCGTCGACTTCTCGAGGACGAAGGCGGGGTTCGCGAGACGGAAGAAGACGCGGTGGACCGTCGTCATGTCGCGCTCGACGGAGAAATATCCGAGCTCGCGCATGACCTCGGCTCCCGGCTTGCCGAGAGCTGGCCCCAGCGCGTGGAGAACCTCGACGAAGGCCGGAGCGTCGTACCAACCGATGGCCAGCGCCTCGTCGAACGCGGTCCGGGCGTCGGGCGTGAGGCTCGCGCGCAGCGCGTCCGCGACGCCGTGTTTCTCGGCGAACGCGCGCATCGTCACGAAGTTCGACCCCTTCACTCTGGACATCACGTGTGAGGGTACACGGTGCTGCGCGCGACTGCGTCTCGCGCGGAGGGGCGGCGAGGCGGCCGTTCACATCCGCCGGCACCGGCAACTGCCCTCCGTGATGGAGCGGAGCGCCCGCATCGTGCGTCGCGCTCGACGGCTCCCGTACACGAGAGGAATCGTCATGAAGAGAGAAGAGAAGTCGCCCACCATCCGGAGCGACGGGCCCAAGAAGATGCTCATCGTGCGGAGCGGCGTGAAGTCGGGACGTCTCGACAACACGCAACCTATCCCCTGGGAGGTCGGGGCTCCGTAGGGAGCGCGTCCTGTCGTTCGAAAGCCGCGCACAGCGCGGCTTTCGTCTTTTGGCCGCGCACGACGCGCGTCACCTCGGGGGAGGATCGACGCCACGAGCGATCAGGCCGAGCCGCGGCACTACGTATCCGGATGCGCTGAGGGGATTGACCCAGGCGACGTCACGACCGGCGAGATGTTCCAAGGTCGCCACCCCCGACCCTGCCTTCGCCACGAGCACCGACGCATACGTGTCGCGCTCCTCGACCCGCGTGACCAGGGCCACCGCCACGGCGTCGCGCTCGAGTCGCGCGAAGACGAGAGGAGGGAGCCACGCGACGTCGATCTGCCCGAGCGTCATCTCGTGCTCGAGCTCCTCGTACGTCGAGACGGCACGCTCGACGAGATAGAGCGACGTTCGCTCGCCGAGAGCATGCACGAAGGCGCGGGTCCGCGGGTCGCGCTCTCGTAGACGAGCGGACGGGACGAGACCGAGGACGAGCCGTTCGCCCGAATGCACGCTCCTAAGTTACCCGCTCATTCGGCCGAGTCGATCGCAGACGAGCCCGCCGGGCACCCGCCCGCCCCGGAGGCTCTGTCGCCGGCGTCGAGTGGGCGACGACGGGAGAGGCCGGCTCGCTGGCCGCGCGATCGACGACTCGGTCGTGGCGACCAGAGCCGCATCGCATCGCGCGCCATCGGCGCTGCGCGCGAGATTCTGCGCGCCCCCGTCGACATCAGTCGGTAGCATTGAAGGGTGACTGGGGATCATCCGGGAGAGGTCGTCGTCGGCTTCTCTCGCGATCGCAAGCAGATCGCCGACGCCACCTACTTCCGGAGCACCTGGCTCACGTCGTCGATCGCGTCGCTACGCGAAAGCGGTCTCGGCGCGCGGTACGAGCACGAGCTGACCGGCGCCCACCGCGACACGGTCCTCTCGGCCGTTCCCGGAGTATGGCTTCCGATGGACGTCGCCATCGCGCACTACTCGGCGTGCGATCGCCTCGAGCTCGAGACATCGGTTCTCGTCGCCCTCGGCGAGGGCGCCGTTCGGCGGGCGCATGGGACGTCACTCGGCTTCGCCGTGCGCATGGCACGCGGCGCAGGCACGACCCCCTGGACGCTCTTGTCGCAGGTGAGTCGTTTCTGGGAGCACACCTGCAAGGGGGGAGAGGTCGGCATCTTCAAGCTCGGCCCAAAGGACGCGCGCATCGAGCATGTCGGGTTTCCACTCGCCCGCATCAAGTACAACCGCGTCACCATGCGCGGCATCATCTCGGGGATGCTCGGCCTCTTTTGCGAACGTCTCTACGTCCACGAGATCCGTGAATTGTGCACGGAGCGCAGTCTCGGCTTCCGCGTCTCCTGGGCGTGAAGAGTGGCCCGGCGCGTACCCCGATCGCGGTGCATGCCCGGATCCACGCGAGCGTGAGCCGCGCACCCTCGTTGTCGCGACCGCGCGAACGAAGGATCCACGGGAACATTCACGCTTCCGCGCTGTCTGCGCAGCGAGATGCCCCCCGCCTCCGCCGCTCCGAGCCATCCGCGGCCCCCCCCCGACCTCCTCCACCCCTCCCCTCTCCGCCGCGTCGAGCTCGATCAGACCCGCCTCGCCGTCGCCCTCGCCTTCGCTGGGGGCGTCTCCGGCGGCCTCTTCTCCGACGCCCTCGACGCCGCCACCGTGGCCCCTTCGACGTGGGAGCCGGCGTCGTTCGCCGGGGATCTCTTTCTCCAGAGCTTCGTCGCCTCGTGCTTTCGGGTCCGCGTCGGCACCGAAGACCCCACGGTGGCAACCGGCCACCTCGTGAAGCTGCTCGCGCATCCACCGAGGGACCCCGCCATCGTCCACCACCGCCGCGCCGTCCTCGCCGAGCTGGCGAGCTCTCCGCCGCTGCGCACCGAGCTCGAGGGGCTCTACCTCGCGCTCTGTCGCTTCCGCGCACTGCTCGAGGGGGCCGCGGGGATCGGGAAGTGGGACGCGAACAGGCGGCAGCTCGACATCCTCGGCATCGTCAAGGAGGTCGTCGACTGCATGGCGGGGCCCGCATTCGCCACGGCGCGCTCGGGGCTCTCGCGCCTCGCGGCCTTCGGGCACGAGGTGCAGGCCGGGGAGCCGTACCGCTCGCTCACGGATCTCCTCCGCTACGACGAGCGGCTCGCCACGCTCGACTTGAAGGTCTCCGTCGGCGCCGATGGGCGGATCCGCGGCTTCGAGATCCCCGCCGTGCAAGAGAACGAGGCCAATGCCTTCGTGAGCTCGCCGTGGCGACGCTGGGCGGGGAAACTCGAGCTCCTCATGCGCGGCTTCCGCTTCGGTGACGGCGAGGTGATGGCGCGCCTCATCGACGCGGTGTTCGACGGGCTCCTGGACGACCTCGTCGCCTTCGTGCAGCTCCTCGGCGACATCGAGCTCTATCTCGGCGCGCTCGGCTTCGCGGACCTCGCGCGCGCGGCGGGGCTCGCCGTGTCGCTCCCGGAGCTGTGCGCCCCCGATGAGCCGCGCGTACTCCTCGGCCTCTTCAACCCGCACCTCCTCGCCGCCGGCATCACGCCGGTCCCCTGCGACGTCACGACCGACAAGCACGCGACGACGGTGCTCGTGACCGGGCCCAACTCGGGCGGCAAGACGCGGCTCCTCCAGTCGCTCGGGCTCGCGCAGCTCCTCGCGCAGTCGGGGCTGTTCGTCCCGGCGCGCTCGGCGAGCCTCACGCTGGCGCCCGGACTGGTCGTGTCGCTCATCGAGGAGACGAAGGCCGACCAGACCGAGGGGCGCCTTGGCACCGAGCTGTTACGCATCCGGACGCTCTTCGAGCGGGTCCCGCCGGGCGCGATGGTGCTGCTCGACGAGCTGTGCTCGGGGACGAACCCGTCGGAGGGGGAAGAGATCTTCGAGCTCGTCGTGCGCATGCTGACGAGGCTCACGCCGCAAGCGTTCATCACGACGCACTTTCTCGCCTTCGCCGCGCGCCTCGCGCGAGAGCGGAAGATCGCCGATCTACGCTTCCTCCAGGTGGACCTCGGCGCCGACGAGAAGCCCACGTACCAGTTCGCCCCCGGCGTGGCGCAGACGTCGCTCGCCGGGCACGCCGCAGCGAGGCTCGGCGTCACCGGGGAGCAGCTCCTGTCGCTCATCGAGCGGAACATCGCGCGGATGCAGGTGACCCGCGCCGGCTCTGCGCAGGGGTGACGCGCGATGCCGACGTTCCTCGTGACCCGGAAGATGGCCCCGGCGCTCGCGGCGCGCGTCGAGGCGAGCGTGCGCGGGCGTCGGAAGAAGGAAGTAGCGAAGTCCGGGCGCCGCGTCGTGGCGGTGGCACGGTTCGCCGTGGTGGCGCTCATCGTCGGCATCGTGTGCACCGTCGCGTACGCGCGCCGGCGGGACCGGCAGCAGCTGCAGCGGGCGCGCGCCGCGCTGCTGGGGGACGTCCGCGCGAAGAGCGCCGAGGCGCCGCTCGTCCCATTCGTGCCCGAGCCGACGTGGCGACTGTGAAAGGGATGCGCTCCAAGCGCACCTGGTGTCCACGCTTGCGCTTCGTGGTGGACACAGCCAGCAACTCTGCCGGTGAGCGCGGCGCCACTTAACCCTTTTGGGTGACACGACGAGCGTCGCTCACGGAGCCACAGTGCCTGGCGGCGCGTCGCCCTCCCCGTCGCTGTCCACGTCACGGTCGGCCCGAAGCGCGAGCCTCGGCCCGACCGCCGTCGACTCGGCGCGGGCGCCGCGCTGACTCTCACCCCGTTTCAGTACTCGAGGAAACCCATGAACCAGAGCAAGAAGAAGTTCGAGGTCATCAAGCCCGGCGTGCGACTCGACCAGGAGTCGTCCGTCGACGAGAAGGGGGCACTTCGCGCCCGCACCGGCGTCCGCGCCGGAGTCATGAAGCCGGCGGGCCTCGGCTGCGGGGGCCCGGACTCCTGCCTCGCGCACCGGATCGACAACATCTGAGTCACGCGTGTGGGTCGCTCGTTGGCACGAGCGTCGGGTCTTCGACTCTCGCGCCAACGAGCCCCCGTTTCCGCTGCTCGCCATCCGTCCGCCTCTTTCGAAACCTCAACCCGAGACATGCACATGAACGCTCTCAAGGCTTCGCGGTTCAATCTCGCCGTCCCTGCAGGGGACGAGCAGCTCTTGTTCAACAGCGCCACGACGGCGTTGCTCCGCGTCGACGGCGAGACGTTCGACGCGCTGAAGAGCCTCTTCCCCGACGGCGCCGACGGACACCGCGGCGTACCGCGCGACTACTTCGTCGCCGCGCCCGCCGACCTCGACGGCGACCTTCGCGAGGCGCTCGTGACCGGCGGATTCCTGGTCCCGGAGGAGCTCGACGAGCTGGCGGTGCTGCGTTCGTCCTTCGAGGCGTCGCGATCGAACCCGCACCTGACGTTCACGCTGGGTCTCACGATGGCGTGCAACTTCGCGTGTCCGTACTGCTTCGAGGAGCACCGCGCGGAGCACATGAGCCCGGAGACCGCGGAGGCGGTCCGAGCGTTCATCGCCCAGCGCATGGACGAGGCCAAGGCGGAGTCCGTGTACGTCAACTGGTTCGGCGGCGAGCCTCTGCTCAACGTCGACGTCCTCGTGGATCTCGCCGAGAAGCTCCAGCGAGAGTCGGCGCGACGCGGCGCCTCGTTCGCCTCGCTCGTGATCACCAACGGCGCGCTTCTGACGCGCGAGGTGGCCGAGCGGCTCGTCGCGGTCGGCGTCACGCGGGTCCAGGTGACCCTCGATGGCCCTGCCGCGATCCACGATCAACGCCGCCCGATGCGCGGAGGGCAGCCGACGTTCGACAAGATTCTGCGCAACCTGAAGGCCATCAAGGGGCTCATCGACGTCGTGATCCGCGTGAACCTCGATGAGGGGAACCGCGAGCACGTCCCCGAGCTCGCGCGATTGCTCGCCGCCGAGGGGCTGCTGTCGGGCGACCGCGCGATGACCCTCTACACGGCCAAGCTCACCGTCTACACGGAGCAGGTCCGTATGGCGTGGAAGCCCCTCAACCAGAGCGACCTCCCCTCGCTCGACGAAGCGCTCGACGCTACGCTCTCGCATCTCGCGCTCCCGACCGGCGAGAAGCGGTCGGTTCTCCTCACCGGCCTGGAGTCCGGCAGCTGTTCGGCGATGGTCGACAACTCGTTCGTCATCGGCCCGCGTGGCCACCTCTTCAAGTGCGAGCTGGGGATCCACGACGTCCGCGAAGCCGTCGGGAGCGTTCACCCTCCCCAAACCGAAGCCCCGAGCCCGCGCCGGCGCCTTCCGCTCGCGGCGAGCGGGACGAGTGAGAAGGGGAGTCGCGCGCACGACTGGGGGTCGTACAATCCGTTCGACAACGTGAAGTGCTCAGGGTGCCGCTATGTCCCCATGTGCAAAGGGGGGTGCCCCAAGCGCGTCCTCGAGAACGAGACCGAGTTCATGGACGGTACGTGCGCCTACTGGGACAACAGCATCGTGCGGCTGGTGACGGAGTTCGCGGGATGATTGGACGGAGGGCCTCGCACGCGGCGGTCGCCGTCTCCACCACCGCGTGCCTCCTCGCCTGCGGAGCGCAGCGCACCCAGGCCGGCGAGGGGGGGCGCGCGCCGGCGACGAGCGGCGCGACCACGGCGAACGACACGACGCTCGATACGATCGATCGCACGGTCCGTGAGCACTTCTACGCCCCGGCCGTGCTCGTCGAGCGCCATTGGGAAGAGCACGTCGAGGCGGCGCGGCGGGAGCTCGCCGCCAAGCCCTCCGATCGGGCGGGCATTCTGGAGCGCCTCGTCGCGTCGCTCCAGACGTCTCACACCGAGTACATCGCGCCGACGAGCCCGAGGTACGCGTCGATCCTCTCCGTCTTCGACCCCGTGCTCCGGAAGCCTTCGTCCAAGTGTCCCGACCTGAGCAAGCTCCCCCCCCTCCCCGTCCAGAGCGACGACGTCGACGTGTGGTGGAGATCGATCGACGGTCACTGGTTCGTCGGCGGCGTGCTCGAGGGGGGGAGCGCCGAGCGCGCGGGGCTGCTCCTCGGCGACGAGATCGTGCTCGCTGACGGTCGCCCATTTTCGCCCGTCGAGAGCTTCGCGGTAAAAGCGGGCAACGTGGTCACGCTCTCGGTGCGCCGCAGCGCGGGCGCGCCGCTCGTCGAGGTGGCGGTGACGCCACGCCGCGCCGCGCCGCAGGATGCCTACCGCGACGCGCTCCGTGCGAGCGCGCGCGTGGTCGAACGTGCAGGCGCACGCATCGGCTACGTGCACGTGTGGTCGTGGGCCGGCGACGCGATGCAAGAGGAGCTCGAGGACGCGATCGATCGTCTGAACCAGAAGGGGGTGACCCACTTCATCGTCGATATCCGCGACGGGTGGGGCGGCGCAGCACCGCCATACATCCGAATCTTCGACCGGAGCGTGCCGGTCTTCGAAGCCGAGATGCGCGACGGCAAGCGCTACAAGCGCGATGCGCAGATCCGCGTGCCTGCGGTCCTCATGGTCAACGCCGGGAGCCGCAGCGGCAAAGAAGGGATCGCCTACGCCGTGAAGGAGCACCACCTCGCGACGCTCGTGGGCGAGCGGACGGGGGGTAGCGTCCTGCCGGGGTCGCTCTTCTGCTTGGAGGACGGCGCGGTCCTCTACCTCGCCGTCGGGTCGCTCACTGTGGACGGGGAGCGCCTCGAAGGGCGCGGGGTGACGCCTGACAAGGAGGTCCCCTTCGACGTGCGGTACGCGGCGGGGCGAGACCCACAGCTCGAAGAGGCGATGGCCACGGTCGTTTCCGCGCCCAGCGCAGCGCGCTGAGCCCGCGCACCGGCGCTCGAGACGCAAACTCTTCGCTCAGTGTTCAATCCGAGTACGTCTTTCCGCGTCCAGCGCGCCGACCGCGGTGCGCTGACGATCCATGTACGACCGATTTTTCGTGTCTGGCGGGCCGCGTGCGGCCTGCTGGCTAGACTGCCACTCGTGACGTTCGTGGAGGTCGATGCCCGCTTCTGGGGGATGGTGCTCACCATCGTGCTCGGCGCGGGCTGTGGTCGCTCGGGCGAGTCCGGAGTCCACGTCGTCGTCACAGTCGATTCGTCCATGGCGAGCGGCGTCTACTTCGATCACGTGACCGTCACCGCGCAGGGGGGAGGCGAGACCGCCACGGCGTGCTTCTTCCCGCCAGATGCCCCCGCGCGGCAGGCGGCCGTGACCGAGGCGGGGAGTGACGATCCGTGCGTGGACCTCCTGACGATGGGGACACCCAACCCGCCCACGGCGGCGACCTGGGACCTCAGCGGAGCCCCGCGCTCCGTCAACTTCGTCTTCCCCGAAGGGGTCACTCCCAGCATCGTCGCTTACGCGGCTCTCGGCGAGAGCGGACCGGTCGCCGCCGCGAACCTCACGGCTCCGAGCGCATCGCCCGACTTCCCCGACGTGACCATCGCACTGAGCCCGGGGACCACGACGCAGGACTCTTGTGCGCTCGATTTCGCACCTGCGGGAGTGGAGAGCTCCTCTCTCGTCTGCGACGCGCCTCCCGTTGCCGGATGTCTCGACATGGCGTCGAGCGGTGGATGCGCGAGCACGGTGCAGTGCCTCTCGGGGACCGCGCGCATCGTCCCGACGGAGCAGCCGTGCGGCAGCGGCTCGGCCGTGAACATGGTCTGGCGCGCGGATGCGACGCAACCGGAGGCGGACGACTGCGCGCCGGTCGTCCTCGTTGGTCGATTCGTGCGGTGTGCCTCGGGCTCGCCGGCGGATGCCGGGTGTTTGCTCACGACCGACTGCACGCCGCCACCCACGCTCCTCGGATACGAGAACACCGCCCTGCCGCAGCAGGTCACCGACATCTCGTGCCTCCCTCCCTCGCTCGTGCCACGCGCGCTCGTCGTCTTCTTCTCGAACCAGCGAAGCTCGAGCGACACACGCGCGTACCCGTTCCTGATCGAATCGCCCCCCTCCACCGATCCGGGCGACGCCTGCTTTCTGGACGTCCAATCGATCTTCGTCGCATCGAGCAGCCAGATCGCTTGCCCATCTCTCGACGCCGGCCTGGCCGTCGATGCGGGAATCGCTGCGGAGGGAAAGGACGCCGGACCGCCGGACGCATCGTCGCAAGGGGGCCACGACGGGGGAGGACGCAACGGGGGCAAGTGAGCGTGCTCGGGCGCGCCGCCGGTGCGTCAGAAGACGAACCGGACCTTGCCGCTCTCGCCGGGCGAGAGAAGGACGCTCTGCTGCTTGATCCCTTGCGCCGTCTGAACCGAGACGACGTGGCGACCTGCCGCCAAGGTCACGTCGATGATGGGCGAGTCGCCGACGTTCGCTCCGTCGACGCTCACCGTCCCCCAGACGCTGGACCAGACGCTCAGGTGTGCCCCGCTCGATGCAGTCGAAGGCGGAGCGGTGGGGGCCGCCGGCTCGGGCGCGCGGTCGCGGGCGCGGCGCCGAACCGCAGTCGTCGATGGGACGCGCGGCTCCGGAACCGACGGCGGCTTTCCGGACGTCGGCTCGACCTCGCCGCCGACCGCCGGAGATGCCGAGTCGGTGGGAGCCAGGTCGTCGGCGATCGTGCTCGACGGAGCAGGTGCGGTCTCGCGTCGGGTCGCTCGCGTCCGCAGCGCGACGACGGCACCGCCGAGCGCGAGCAAGGCCGCGCCGATGGCCAACGCCTTCCAGCCCCGCGCCTCTCGGAGCGCGCGACGCGACGGAGGGCTGGACGGAAGCCCGGGCGCCAGGGTCGGTAGGTCGAAGATGTCGGAGGGAGCCGCCCCTGTCGGGAGCCCGAGAGCGAGCTCTCGTTCGAGATCGGCGGGCTCGAAGGTCGGTGGCACGACGCGACGGACCCAGGCTCCGACGGCCAACGGCGGAGCGATGGCGAGGTCGAGGGTTGCCGCTACGTCGACGATCCGCTGGCGCAGTTCCTCGGCCGTCGCGAAGCGCTCGGAGATCTCTCGACGAAGGGCGCGCGAGGCGATCTCCGTGAGCGCCGGCGGTAGATCGGGACGAAGGTCATGCACATCGGGGATCTCTCCGACGAGGATCGCGGCATAGCTCGCGTCGGGCGTATCTCGCTTGAAGAGACGACGCCCCGTCAGCAGCTCGTGAAGGATCACTCCGAGCGCGAAGACGTCGGTGCGTCGGTCGATGCGCCCGGCTTGGATCTGCTCCGGAGCCAGGTAGGCAGGCTTCCCACGCACGGTCACGGTGCGTGAGCCGTCGAGCGCGACGAGGCGAGCGACGCCGAAGTCGAGGAGCTTCGTCGTCCCCTCGTAGCTCACGATCACGTTCTGGGGAGACACGTCGAGGTGCACGAGGTCCAGCGTCTCGCCGCTCGGGCCGCGCAACTCGTGCGCGGCGTGGAGGCCTGCCGCGAGATCGCGCACGATCCGGAGGGCGATCCCCAGCGGGATGGGCGACGTCTGAAGCTGGGATAGGCGCGCACCGTGGAGGAACTCCATCGCGAGGAAGAGCTCGCCATCGGCGTCGCCCACCTCGTACGTGCGAACGACGTTGGGGTGCTCGAGACGGGTCGCGATCGACGCCTCTCGGGCGAAGAGCGCGCGAAAGGTCTCATCATCCGTGAGGCGGTGGCCCACGACCTTGACGGCGACGAGCCGCGCCGCGCCGAGCGCACTCTTCTGCAGCCCCGCGTAGACGGTCGACATGCCCCCTTCGCCGATCCGCCTTCCGAGAACGTACGAACCGATACGCTGCGAGCGCGGGGGCAAGGCGCTTTGCACGACCGTTGGTGAACTGTAAGCTCATCAAATGAGGCGAGCAAGCCGGCGAACCCTCGCTGGCGCGGCCGCCGGAGCGTTCCTCTCCCTCGGCTCCGCTGCGGCGCACGCGGAGAGCGAGAACGTCGGTCGCACGCTCGCGGAGGCGCGCGCCGCCGTCGCCGATCTCCGCCTCGATGCGGCCCTTGCCCTCGTCGCTCCGCTGCGGGCGTCTCCCGACCCGCGCACGCGCGTGGACGCGCTCGCCGTGAGCGCCGTGGCTCGTCTCCTCTCCGGAGACACGACGAACGGCGCAGCCGACGTTGCGAGCCTGTATGCGATCGCTCCCGCCTACGCGCTCGAGGACCCTTCCCTTCCTCCGCGCGTGACGCGCGCCTTCGAGGCGGAGGCCGCGAAGCCGCATGAGCGCGCCATCACGCTCGCCGTGCGCCCGGACGAGTCCGACGCCGGCGCGTTCCGGATTTCGACCTCACTGCGAGCCGATCGCATCGCGCTCGCGTGCCGCACGTCGTCAGGCCCGGCGTATCAGGCGGTGGCGAGCGTCGCGGACGCGAGCGGGGCGTTTCGGTTTCAGCTCCCGACGCTCCGCCCGTACGACTGTTATGCGGCGGCGCTCGATGCCGATGGCCTCCCTCTAGGCGCGCTCGGAACGCGCGAGGCTCCGTTTCCGCTGAGCCCGCACGTCCTCCTGGCGCCGATCGGCGCGGTTCACGGGGAGAGCCTCGCGTCGAAGTGGTGGTTCTGGAGCTCCATCGGCGCGGTGGTCGTCGCGGCGGCGGTGACGACCGTGGTGGTCCTCGAGTCGCGTTCCCAGAGCTCGCCGCCTCCTGCGGACATCACCGTACCGGCGCACGGCGCCTCCGTGTCGTGGTGAAGCCGCGCTGCTTCTACCTCGTGGTGACGCAAGGGCCCGATACGGGGGCGAGGCTCCTCGTCGACACGAAGAAGCGAGCCGTCGGGCGCTCGCGGCATGCGGACCTCGCGCTCACCGACCGCGGGGTCTCCCGCGAGCACCTCGAGGTCAGGGCGCTCGAGGAAGGCGTGCACGTCCACGTGGCGGAGGGGGCGGGGCCGGTGATCGTTGGAGGGAAGTCGGCGCGCGAGCACGTCGTTCCTCCGGGAGAGCTGCTCGTCATCGCGAACACGCAGCTGTCGGTGATCGAGGCGAGCCCCGCTCCGATCGAGGCTGGCGAGGACGGATCGGAGACGACCGACTTCCGCGTGCTCCTCGCCGGAGCTACGAGCGACGTGCGCGGGCTGGCCGGCATCTTCGCGCTCGTCGAAGCGCTCGATGGAGCGCAGAGCCTGCGGGAGATCGAGCCGCTCGTTCGCGAGTGGGCACAGAGTCACGTGGAGGCGACCGACGCGGTCATCCTCAGCGGTGAGGCGCTCGACGCCCAGCCCCACCTCGCCGCGCTGCGCGACCGCTCCAACGAGGTCGTCGAACGAAGGCTAGACGCGGACGCGACCGAGCTCACAGTCGCCGCGCACGCGACGTCACCCGGGGCCGTCGCCTTCCACATCCCGCACCCACCGCGCGTCATCCGTGACGCTACGCGCCGCTTGCTCGCCGTCGCGGGGCGCGTGTGCGCGTCCAGCCTGGCCCGCGTCGCGAGCCTCGAACACGTCGAGCAGGATCATGCCTCGTTGCGGCAGCTCGCCGTGGGAAGCGCGCGCACCTTTCTGGGGACGTCGCCGGCGGCGCTCCAGGTCGAGCGACTCGTCCCGCGCCTCGCCTCTGCCGACACGAGCGTGCTCATCCTGGGCGAGAGCGGCTCCGGAAAGACGTTCGTCGCTCGCCTTCTTCATGAGGGGGGGCCCCGCGCCCGCGGCCCGCTCCGCGTGCTCAACTGCGCCGCGATCCCCGAGAGTCTCGTCGAAGCCGAACTCTTCGGCCACGAGCGAGGCGCGTTCACCGGCGCGGTAGCCTCTCGGGTCGGCGCCTTCGAAGCGGCTGCGAACGGCACGCTGCTCCTCGACGAGATTGGTGAGCTCCCCCTCGTGAGCCAGGCAAAGCTCCTGCGAGTGATCGAGGAGAGACGCTTCGAGCGCCTCGGGTCGAACCGATCCATTCCGCTCACGGCGCGCGTGCTCGCGGCGACGAACCGCGACCTCCAGCAGATGATCTCGCAGGGGACGTTCCGCGCCGATCTCTACTTCCGGATCTCGGTCGTCAACGTGCGCATTCCCGCGCTGCGCGAGCGCGGGGACGACGTGATCCTCCTGGCCGAGCGGCTGCTCGCCGACCTTCAGTCCGTCGCGGGGAGGCGCGTGCAGGGCTTCTCGCCGCGCGCGCTCGACGTCATCCGGAGCTACCCGTGGCCAGGCAACGTTCGTGAGCTGCGGAACGCCATCGAGCACGCGATCGTCCTCGGCGAGGGGCCCATGATCGAGCCGTCCGATCTGCCGCCATCCATCGCCGTGTCGATGACGCCCGTAGGGGCTGTGCCCGGAGGCGGGGACGTCGTCACACTTCCCGCGAAGCTCGACTGGCTCGAGGAGCGCGCCATCGAGGCCGCGCTGCGCGCCACGGGCGGGAACCGCACGCGCGCCGCGGCCCTGCTCGGCATCAACCGCGTCACCCTCTACAAGAAGCTCCGCGAGGCGCCGTGAGCGCGCCCGTTGCCAACGACAACGGCTCCCCGTTCCGACTGTTGCCAACGGCAACTGCGCATCCTCCTCGCAGCGGTATTTGCCCGTAGAAGCAGCACGGCACGCCCGTCGCAACGACCCCTTCGCGGAGGTCTCGACATGCGACGCGCCCTGGCAGCCCTACTCATCGTCCTCATCGTCCTCGCCGCTCCCCTGGGGTGCACGCAGCCCCCTGACACCATGACGATGATGGGGCATCCCACGACCGCCGCCGGCGCCGCCTCCTCGTCGGTCCCCTCCGGTGCGGCCGACGCGGGAGCAGCGGCGGTGCAGGCTTCCGTCGATGCCGCAGCGCCGCCGACGGTCGGCGACGGAGGGCCGCCTGCCGCTTCACCGGGGGCCGTCGGCGCGTTCGAAGCGAGCTTCTACAAGTTCGCGGTCACCAACTGCGTCACCTGTCACGGCGTGCTCCAGAGCCCCGCCTTCGCCGTTCCGGACGTGAGCACCGCGTACCAGAACGCGAAACCGTTTGCGAACTTCGCCAACCCCTCGGCCTCCCTTCTCGTCACGTACGCCGGCAACAGCCACTGCGGTCTCAGCTACTGCAGCGACAACTCGCCTGCGGCGCTCGCGGCCCTGCAGGTCTGGGCGGCGGCCGAGATGGTGGCGGCGCCCGCGCCCACGCGACCTCCCGTGAGTGACCTGGCCACGCTGCAGCTGATCCAGGCGGACATCGAGGGGCAACCTGCGTCGGAGCAGAAGTTCTTCCGCTACTTCACGCTGGAGGCGTGGGGGAACACCGGAGGCCAGCCGACGCTGGTGCCGACGATCGTCGCGCAGGCCGCGATCATCAAGATGATCAATTTCCTCTCGACCGGGCCGGCCATCGTCCAGCCCGCGTCGCTCGACAGCGGCTACATCTACCGGTTCGACATGCGCGCTCTCCGCTGGACCGCCGGGGCCTGGACCAACCTCAAGGCGATCGACCCGTACTTCGTACCGTCCGCGTTTCCCGCCACCATCGCGGCGGCTGCGGAGCAATCCGCCCGCGCCGACTGGTTCGTGACCAACATTCCCAACAGCCAGGTGAACTCCTACTTCGCGTTCCTGGGCATCAACTCGGACGATCCCACGATCGACGCGATGAACAACGTGGACCGCTGGGCCGACATGGCCACGGGCGCACCCGCCACCGTGCGGATCGGACTCCCCGTCTCCAACACCGAGACGCACAACCGCATCATCTCGTGGCATCAGACGACGTCGCTCGGGAGCGGCGCCCTCGGATCGGGCTATCTCTTCAAGAGCTACAACATGGCCAGCGACACGGGCGTCGAAGACATCTTCGGCCACCCGTACGAGCCGGTCTGCAACAACCCGAAGTACCCGGTGACGGCAGCGGATCCCATCCCCACGCCGGGGCCGCTGGACTTCACGTTCTTCGATAGCGACAACATCTTCCGGCTGCCCAACGGGCTGAACGGCTACTACACGACCGAGTCACAGGAGGGGACGTTCGAGGGGGAGGTCATGAACGCGACGAACTCGGCAGGTGTGCCCTTCCCCGGCCCCACGTTCTGCTTCCAGTGCCACGACTCGAAGACGAACATGATCCCGGGGACCGATCACATGCACGCCTCGCTCGCTGCGGCACCGGCAGGCGCGATCCCCCCGGCCACCTTGACGCTCCTCGAAGGCATGTACGACCAGACGGCCGTGGACGCCAAGATGACGGCGGCAGGGACGTCGTTCGGGGCGGCGATGGCGACGCTCGACCTTCCGGTCACCGAAACGCCCGGGATGGACACCGAGTCCACCAACATCGTGACGGGCTACTATTCGATCGTCCTGAACGTCGCGACGGCGGCTGCCGAGATGGGTGTCACCGCCGCGCAGCTCGTCGCGAGCATCAGCGGCTCCGACTCTCTGGCCTTGGAGCTCGGCTCCCTGATCACGGTCGATGCTTCGGGCAATCCCAACGGCGTCGTGCGACGCGATCTCTGGGAGAGCGAGTACGCCGCCGTGAGAGTACGCCTCTTCCCGCAGCTCCCCGTGGCGGCCGTGCCCGACGGGGGATGAGTCGAGCCCGACGGTGGCACCTCGGGGCACGCGTTCTCACGGTATCGCCCGGCTTGTGCTGGAACGCTGCTCCGGACGGTTACCCCCCTCGCTCGCCCGGATGGCCGCGGCGGCCAACACCTGCTCCAGCTCGCGGACGTTGAAACGCCGCTCGTGAAGCAAGAGCGCCACCGCGCCCCCGACTGAGAGGCAGGGGTTGGCTCCCGCAACGTGGGTGGTCATGGTCGCGTTCATGACGTCGAAGACCGCGTTTCACCAGGGTCATGGTCGCGTTCATGACCTCGAAAAACACCTTCCGTCACGGCGATCACGACGTCGGTGGGTTTCCGCGAGCGCGAACGCGGCACGGCTCCGCGCCCGAAGTGATGTGCCATGTTTGACATCAGGCTCGCATCACCCCCCAGGGGTGATACGACATGTAGGTGATCCACGAGGGCTCCCGCCGCGGTCCGCTCGCGCTTCTGTGCGACGACCCCGAGTGCATGAACGTCATCACCGTGAAGAGCGAGACGTTCGAGGGGGTCCGAGAGGAGCTACGGGCAGCCGGCTGGACGATGGTGGAGGCGCCGTCTTCCGGTCGAGCGATGTGGTCGATCTACTGCCCCGCATCCGGTGATGCAGCGCAGAGACAGCGCGCGTCGGTGAAGCCGTAGCGCGCCGTCACGGCTCGCACGAGCACAGCGGACACGTGCTCAGCTCGCTCGGCGCTACCCCGCCGGGGGGGAGCCAGCCGACACAGGCCGCACGGGCTCGACGGCTCGACGCGGGCCACGGGGAGACCTTCGCGTATCTGCCGCCAAACTGACGGTAGACCGCGGTTCGACGGTCGTGCCCGCCACGCTCCGGCGGTTGTTCCGCACGCCGCCGCGCGGCCCCAGCTACGCTGTCCGGTGATGGCCGGGCTGCTCGCTTCGATCCGTCCCGTCGACCCGCTACCGACGCTGACCCGGTTCGACGTCGTGCGTCGCTTGGGCGAGGGGGGCGCGGGCTTCGTCTATGAGGCGATCGATCGCGACCGCGACGGGCGCGTGGCGCTGAAGATGCTGCGGGTGCTCGACGGCGAGATGCTCCTCCAGCTGAAGGAAGAGTTCCGCTCGCTGCAGGACCTCGAGCACCGGAATCTGATCCGCCTGTTCGAGCTCTCGTGCGAGGGGGACAAGTGGTTCTTCACGATGGAGCTGGTGGAGGGGGTCGGCTTCAGCACCTACGTCGGGGGTGTCCCTGAACGGAAGGAGCGGGACGCTTCGCGCGATCTCGACACGTTGTCGAGCGGCACCACGATCGCCGGCGGCGCGCGGTCTCGCAAACAGGCTCGTACGCCGCGTGCGCTCGACGAGGAGAAGCTCCGGAGCGCGCTCGTCCAGCTGGCCGAAGGGTTGAACGCGCTCCACGCCGCCGGGAAGGTGCACCGCGACATCAAGTCCTCGAACGTGCTCGTGACCACCGAGGGCCGGGTGGTGATCCTCGACCTCGGGCTGGTTCGCGATGCGGAGGACGTCGCCGAGGACAAGAGCCTCGTCGTGGGAACGATCTCGCACATGGCGCCGGAACAAGCCGCGGGCTCGGACGTGGGGCCCGCGGCCGACTGGTACAGCGTGGGCGCCGTGCTCTACCAGTGCCTTACCGGCCATTACCCGTTCGAAGGGGACGCACTGGAAGTCCTGTCGCGGAAGCAGGTCGAAGATCCCCCCCGTCCCTCCGAGCTGGCGTCCGGCGTTCCGGCCGATCTCGAAGCGCTCTGCATGGATCTTCTGTCGCGCGTTCCGGGGGCGCGCCCGACCGGCGCCGACGTCTTGCAGAGACTCGAGGCGCGAAGCATCGTCGCGGGTCCGCCGGTGGTGGGGGTGCCCCCGGCGGCGTCGCCGTTCGTCGGTCGTCGCGGCGAGCTCGATGCGTTGCGCGAGGCGTTCGACCGCGCGCGCGCCGGCGAGGCCACGACCGTCGTGGTCGAAGGGGAGTCGGGCGTCGGCAAGAGCGCCATGGTCAAGCGCTTCACCCGCCAACTCCAAGACGAGCTGGGAGCGCTCGTCCTTTCGGGGCGCTGCTACGAGCGCGAGGACGTCCCCTACAAGGCCATCGACGGCGTCATCGACTCGCTGTCCAACCACCTCGCGACGTTGTCGCGCCGCGGAGCGCGCGAGGTATTGCCGGCGACCGCGTTCGTGTTGTCGCACGCCTTCCCGGTCTTGCAGCGGGTGCCGGCAATGGATCCCGGAGCGGCGCCGAAGCCGCGGGGTCTCGCCGAGAGCCGATCGCTCCTATTTGCCACCTTGCGCGAGCTGCTCGGGAACCTCGCCGCGAAACGACCGCTGGTGGTCGTCATCGACGATTTGCAGTGGGCCGATGCCGACAGCCTCACGCTCCTCGCCGAGGTCTTGCGCACGCCCGCGCCCCCCATGCTCCTCATTGCTACCGCGCGCGCCACGCGGAGCTCGGGGCAGATCCCCGCCGAAGCGTCGCCCCACGATGAACGGTCGCCGTTCGGGCTCCCCGGCGACGTGCGAAGGATCCCGCTCACGCGCCTGAGCGACGACGAAGGGCTCGAGCTCGTGAGGATGCTGGGCGGGCGAGACCTGTCGATGAGCCTCGCCCGGCGGATCGCCAACGAGGCCGGCGGACACCCGCTGTTCGTCGATGAGCTCGTCCGTCATTCGCAGCTCACGGGGGAGGTCGCGCCCGCAAACATCTTGCTCGACGACGCGCTGGTGGCGCGCGTCCAGCGCCTCGATCCCGACGCACGGTCTCTTCTCGAGCTTCTGGCCGTCGCGGGGATCGCCGTGCCGCAAGAGATAGCCATGCGCGCGCTCGGCGTATCGTTCGGCGACTTCGCCAACCAGGCGCAGACGCTCCGCGCGGCGCATCTCGCACGCACGGATGGCTGGCGCGGCGCCGACGCCATCGAGACCTACCACGACCGAGTTCGCGAAGCGGTCGCCTCACGCCTCGACTCGGAAGCTCGCGTCCAGGTGCATGCTCGTCTCGCCGGCGCGCACGAGGCGGCGCGCATCCAGGACCCCGACGCGCTCTCCACCCACTGGCTCGGAGCGCGCAACGAAACCAAGGCCGGAGAGTATGCGCTGCTGGCGGCACGTCATGCGGCGGCGGCCTTCGCCTTCGAGCGGGCGGCGCAGTTGTACGAGCGCGCCCTCACCCTGGGCCACGTCGACGAGGCCACCAAGCAGGAGCTCCGATTGGAGCGGGCGGAAGCTCTGGCCAGCGCGGGCCGGGGCGGCGATGCGGCCCAGGTATACTTCGAGGCCGCGAACCACGCTTCGGCCGATGCAGCGCTGGATCTCCGGCGGCGCGCGGCCGAGGAGCTGCTCACCGCGGGGCGAATCGACGAGGGGGACGCGATCCTTCGTGACGTCCTGGCCGCGGTCGGAATCTCGCTGCCACGGACGGCCTTCGTCGCGCTGCTCGGCTTCCTACTCTTCCGCGTCGTGCTGTTCTTCCGAGGCTTCGGCTTTCGTGCCACCCCCGAGGGGCAGATCGCGCCGGCCACGCTCACGCGCGTGGATGCCTGCCTCGGAGTGGGTCGTATCTTGAGCGTCGTCGACACGATCCGCGGCGCCTACTTCCAGTCGCGCGGGCTCGTGTACGCCCTCGATTGCGGCGAGCCGACCCGCGTGTCGTACGCCCTTTCGATGGAGGCCGTGTACATCGTGACGTCGGGCTCCGACGCCCACCGAACCGCCCGCTCGTCGGTGCTGCGCGCTCAAGCTCGCGCGATCGCCCAGCGGACGGATGATGTCCGGGTCCAAGCTCTCGTGGAGACGGCCACTGGCTATACGAACCTCGTGCTCGGCCGCTTCGCTGACTCGCGCACGTACAACGATCTCGGCGCGCGCACCCTTCGGGACCACTCCCCCGGCGCGTTCTGGGACATCCGCACCGCGGAGCTGGGAGCCATCTGGCCCGTGGGGTGGATGGGAGATCTGAACGACCTCGCCAAGCGCGTGGAGCAAATCGCTCGCGAGGCGGAGCGACGTGGCGACATCTACGCCCTCGCCACCGTCCGAACCGGCGTATCCAATCTCGTCTGGCTGCGACACGGCGACGTGCAGACGGCGCGGAGGAACGCGCTCGAAGCCTCGAAACGGTGGACCCAGCGCGACTACCAGAACCAGCATTACTGGGCCTTTCTCGCGCTCACCCGAATCGAGCTGTACGAGGGGGACCCGCGCGCGGCCACGGATCGGGTGGCCCGCGAATGGCCACGGATCGCCCGTGCGCTCATTCTCGAAGTTCGCCTCATCAAGGTCGAGGCGATCCATCTGCGCGCGAGCACGGCGCTCTCCGTCGCCCGCGACGCGCGTGGCGGAGAGCGCACCCAGGCGATCCGCGCGGCCGAACGGGACGCTCGCACACTGGCGCGCATGAACTGGACCGTCGCGACCCCCTTCGCTCAATCCGTCCGCGCGGGCGCCCTCGCCCTGCGTGGGAACGAGGAGCGGGCTTGCGTCCTCTTGGACGCGGCCTCACGCGGGTTCGACGAGCTCGGGATGGCGCTCCATGCCGCGTGCAACAAGTGGCAGCACGGCACATTGAACGGGGGCGACCTCGGGCGGCAGGGGGTGGCGACGGCCGAGACGTGGATGGCCGAGCAGGCCATCGCCGAGCCGGCGCGTATGGCGGAAATGATCGCGCCCGGGTTTCGGAGGTAGGACGGAGCCTGAACGGCGCTGGCTTGTCGAATCTGAGGGGAAGAGAGGCTCGTGCTCGCCAGCGGCCGGGGTCGGGGCCGCGCGACGGCGGCGGCCACCTCGCCCACCCTACGCCGCCGTCGCACGCCCCCCGACCCCGGCTGCGTTTCGATGGCCATCCGCTGCCACAGATCATGAGCACGCTAGCCGCGACGAGCTGCAGGCCGGGACCGATGCAGCGGGCGGCGTGGGTGGGCGGGCTGGCCGCCGCCCGCTGCATCGGTCCCGGCCTGCGGCGTGCCCCGGCCGGCG
>Ga0302279_10000921_pt1 | contig 43385 bp, 35 predicted proteins | sample III_Bog_N3_3_FD_194541 | JGI IMG/M metagenome (GOLD analysis project Ga0302279, IMG submission 194541) | Peat permafrost microbial communities from Stordalen Mire near Abisko, Sweden - III_Bog_N3_3 | ecosystem: Environmental > Terrestrial > Soil > Wetlands > Peat | place: Sweden: Abisko... | reverse complement strand
CCGAAGCCCTACTCCCTGAAGCAGGAAGGCAGCGGCCGCTGGGTTCCCTACGCCGCGAACGCGGGCGATCCGGTGCCCGAATCCAAGCCCGCCTCGGCGAACACCGCCGTGGAAACCGGCTCCCTGGAAGGGCCCAACGTCAACACCGTGGCCGAGATGGTCCGGATGATCTCCCAGTTCCGCGACTACGAAGCCGACAGCAAGGTTTTGCACTCGGTGGACACCACCCTGGACCACGCCGTCAACGAAGTCGGCAAGGTCTGAAAGGATCGAACCCATGCTACGAAGCCTCAACACCGCCGCCGCCGGAATGCTCGCCAACCAGCTCATGGTGGACAACATTTCCAACAACATCGCGAACATCAACACCACCGGGTACAAGAAGAATTCCGTCTCGTTCCAGGATCTCCTCTACCAGACCATGATCGAACCGGGCACGACCTCTTCCGACGGCACCAAGCTTCCGGGCGGCCTGCAGGTGGGCATGGGGGTGAAGGCGGCGGGGAGCTCCCACGACTTCACCGTGGGCCCGGCCAACAACACGGGCAACCCCTGGGACCTGATGATCAGCGGGACGGGCTTCTTCCAGGTGACGATGCCGGACCAGACCATCGCCTACACCCGCGACGGCTCCTTCAGTCCCAACGCGGACGGGATCCTGGTCACTTCCGACGGACACCCCGTCCAACCCCAGATCCAGGTGCCGCCCAATTCCACCAATCCTGTGGTGGGTTCGGACGGCAAGGTCACCGTGCAGCTCCAGGGCCAGACCACCCCCACCGAGATCGGGCAGATCCAGACCGCCACCTTCTCCAACCAGGCGGGCCTGCTCGCCACTGGACAGAATCTGTTCCAGGCGACGGACGCCTCCGGGGAGCCGGTGGAAGCGACGCCGGGCACGAACGGCACCGGCACCATCACCGCCCAGTACCTGGAGGGCAGCAACGTCCAGATGGTGGACGAGATGGTGAACCTGATCATGGCCCAGCGCGCCTACGAGATGAGTTCGAAGGCCATCACGACCTCCGACCAGATGCTCCAGGACGCCAACAACCTCCACTCATGACGGCCTGCGGCCTGCTGCTCCTCCTGGCGGGGTTGCGCGCCGATGGGATCCGCCCTCTCGCGGATTCCATCTACCGCGCCTTGCGGACGCCTTCGATGCGCGTCGCGGCCGACACCTCCGGACTGCCCGGGTCGGTGGTCGGCCCCCCGGGAGCGGTCGGGTGGGAACTGGTGCGGGACGGCGGCCCGCGCCCCGAAGGCACGGAGGTTCTACGCCTGGACTGGACCCGATCCGACGGCTCGGTCCTGCACCGGGTCTGGCTGCCGGTCCACGTGCGGCGCGAGGAGCTGGAAGCCGTGGCCCTGCGGCGCATGGAGCGCGGCGAAATCCCCGACAGTTCGTGCCTCAAGTGGGAATGGCGGGAGACGTCCGGGAGCGTTCCCCCTCCGCCGGACGCCGCGCTGATCGGGCGTCTGCGGCTGCGGATCGGTGCCGGGCCGGGTCAGATCCTGACTTCACGGCAGCTGGAACCTCCACCGCTGGTCGCGCAGGGCCGGGAGATCACGGTGCGCAGCTCCCAGGCGGGAGCCACGGCCTCGGTGGAGGGAATCGCCCAGACGGACGGCTCCGCGGGATCCATCGTCCTGGTCCAAAGTCCGTGGGGTCGGCGCATCCGTTGCGTGGTCCTGGAAGACGGCTCCGCGCGCAGCCTGGAATGACTCGCCCCCGCATTCCCGCTCCTCCTGGAGTATGATTCCCCTGGGAAGGGGGGGACCGAGAGGACGATGGCCAAGGAGTTCGAACACGGGCGCGATCGGCTTCCCCTGAGGGAAGTGGCCGGGCAGGTGGAAAGCTACCGGCAGCAGGCGGAGGAACTGGGTCGGCTGCAGTTGGGAAGGGCCCTGCTCGAATGCCCTTCCTGCGGCCTGTACGAGGACGAGCTGGCCGATCTGCGATTCATGGTCTGCGCTCCCGAAACGCCAGGAGTGGACACGGGCCTCCGGTTCCTGCCCATGGAAGACGGAGAAACCTGGATGTGCCCCTCCTGCCGCGGAGTGGTCGGGCCCGAGGGCGGATCGGACCCCCTCAGCCCAGCTTGAATTCGAGGACCGTGGCGCGCAGCACCGCCGCCATACGGGAAAGCGATCCCGCCGTCTCGCGGACCTGGTCGGAGGACTGCTCCACCGCCCGGTTGTCGTTGCGCACCGCTTCCACGTCCGCCGCGATGGATCGGGCCGTGGTGGCCGCCTCCGCCACGCAGCGGGTGACTTCCTTCACCCCCGCCGAGGCCTGACCCACGTTCCCGGAAATGTCGCGGGTCGCGATGGACTGCTCCTCCACGGAGGAGGCGATGGTCACCACGTTCCCCGCCGCGTCGTCGATCATGCGCCGCACACCGCGGATGCCCTCCACCGCGAGACGGGTGGACTCCTGCATGCCGCCGATCTGCTTGCGGATCTCCTCGGTGGCCGACGCCGTGGAGCGCGCTAGATTCTTCACCTCGCCCGCCACGACCGCGAAGCCCTTGCCCGCCTCGCCCGCCCGCGCCGCCTCGATGGTCGCGTTCAGCGCGAGCAGCTTGGTCTGGTCGGCGATGTCCACGATCAGGTCCACCACCTTGCCGATCTCGCGCCCTGCCACGTCGAGGTGTTCCATGCGCTCGGCGGTCTCCTCCACGCTGCGCACCGCCGCCACCATCTCCGCACGGGTGGATTCGGCGTTGCGGGCGATTTCGGCCACCGTGCTGGACAGTTCCTCCACCGCCGCAGCGACCATGGAGATGCTGGTGGCCGACTGCTCGGAAGCCGCCGACACGGACTGCATGGAGCTGGACATCTCCTCGGCGGCAACGCTCACCGATCCGGCGCGTTCCGAGGTGCGGCTCGCCGCCTGGCTCATCTGCTGGCTCACCGCGGAAAGCTCCTCGGAGGCTCCCCCCAGTTCCTGGGAGTTTCCCTGGATGCCGGACAGGACTCCGCCCAGGGATTCCAGGGTCGAATCCAGGGAACGGGCCATCTGCCCGATCTCGTCCTTGCTCGCCATCGAGAGCCGGACGGAGAAGTCCTTTCCGGCCACGCGGGAGAGGATGTCCTGGGTCCGCGCCAGCGGGCGTTGGATGCCGCGGGAGATGAGGACGCCCACGAACATGCTCGTCGCGCATGCCGCCAGGAGCAGGAGAACGGACATTTCCTCGGTTCTCGCCGCGGAGGCCATGTCGGCGTCGATGGTCTTCTTCGCGAACCCCGTGTTCTTCCCGACCACGGTCTGCAACTGCGCCTCGAACCTCTTCGTGGCGGGTCGGAGGACATCCTTGCGGTAGGCGTGCGCCTCCGGGATCCGGCCTTGGGCGACGAGTCCGAACATGGTGTCCTGCCGCAGGTCGTAGGCGGCGTCCTGCCGCAGCAACTCCGTGAAATTCGCGCTGTCCTCGGCGTCCAGGTAGGTCAGGGTGTAGGCCCTGGCGACGCTGTCCATGGTGGCGCGGTTCGAGAGGATCTCGGTTCGCTTGGCGCCCGTGCCGGCGGAATCGGCCTGGGCGTCGAGGTCGGCGATCCGGACCCGCGTGTTCTCGTGGGCCGTCTCGAAGCGGCCCAGCAGTTCCATGGCCAGCACGACGTTGTCGTAGAGGCCCTTTTCCCGGTTCTTGAGGGAAGCGATGGAGTGGAGGGCGATCCCTCCGACGGCCGCGGTGAAGGACACCGACATTCCGGCGAACAGGAGCAGGCGGACACGGACGGACAGATTTTGTAACATGGCTGGGATTCCTCGTTTCGCGGATCGTCGCTCGTCGCGGCACCGCAGGGTTGGTCGTTGGTCGCGCCGGTCCCGATCCCCCGACGCGAGGGGTTCAGGCCTCGCGCTCGGTCAGCGGGAGGGTGGCGAGAAAGCTGGTGCCGGAGGCGTCGGAACGCTCCAGGCGCAGGCTGCCTCCCATGGCCTCCAGGATCCAGCGGGCGGAGAACAGTCCGATTCCGTTCCCGGCCGGCTTTCCAAGGGTGGTTCCGGGGGCGAAGAGTCGATCGGCGATTTCCCGCGGAATCCCGGGGCCGTCGTCGACGATGCGGAGGACAGCGACCGCGCCCGTGCGGCGCACCTCGAGGACGACCTGGCTCGCTCCGGCCTGCCAGGCGTTCCGGGCGATGTCGGCGAGGGCGCGCAAGGTCTTGCGGGGATCGCAAGTGACCGCGAAGGCGGGGATCTCCGGGAATTCGATGCCGGGGACCTGCGCCGCGAGCGGCTGCAGGAGGTCGTCCATCCGGATGGATTCCGTGCGGAAGAAGGACTCCAGGCGACCCGAGGCCAGGGCGCCCGCTTCGCGGACCAGGTCCACGATCCCCTTCTGCGCGGTCACCAGGTTGCGGCACCTCTCGCGGCAGCGCGGGTCCAGTTCCTCCCGGGAGAACAGCTCCAGCGTGCCCACGATGGTGGCGAGCTGGTTGTTCAGCTCGTGGACGAGGGAGGCGGTCTGCATTCCCAGGATGGCGAAATGCTCGATCCGGTTTTCGGAGAAGCTCCGGGCCGCGAGCTTCACGGCTGCGCGACCGGGAAGGAGGAGACGGAATCCTGGGCGAGAGCCTTCACGGCTTCCACCAGCCGTTTCGCGGAGAACGGTTCCACGAGGACCTCGATCTCGGGGCGTTCGCGCACCCGGTCCAGCAGGTGCAGGGTGTCGGGGCCCGCCACCAGCAGGGTCTGGGGAAGATCGGGAACGGCGGCCAGGATCTGCAACCGGCCCAAGGTCGCGGGATCGGCTTCGCCGGCCTCCAGGACCACGGCGTCCAGAAGACGCGCCTCGTCCTTCCAGCGCGCGAGGTAGGCGAGCAGCGAATCGGTCCCGATGATCGCCATGCCGGCGCCGCGCAGCGTCAGCTCGATGCTGCGGCGCATGCGGGAATCCCCCGAGATCACGAGCACCTGCAGAGGCCTGGTGGATGTCGATGTCATGTCGGCTCCTTGGTTGTGGAACCACGACAGGGCGAGTCGCGTGCCAACGCCTCGGAACGGGTCCGAAGGCCGGATTCGGGGATCGAGGGGAGTGTCGCCGAATCTACCACTGTCGCCGAACGCGACAGCTCCTCAGTTCGGGGTGTCGCCTTGGTCCAGTTCCTTGGCCTTGCGCACCATGGTCTGGCGCGCCATGCCCACCAGGTCCGCCGCCTGGGAGCGGTTTCCCCTGGTGCGCCGCAGGGCTTCGCGGACCAGCAGGTCTTCCATCTCCTTCAGCGTGGGGAGGACGTCGGGGAACTCCAATCCCGCGGTGGACCCGGACTTGGACGGATCTTGACGACCTCCCCGTTCCAGCGCCAGCCGCTCCTTCAAAGGCTCGAGCGAAAGGACGGGTCCGAGGGACCTCCCCACGGCGTCGAAGAGGAGTCCCTTGAGTTCCCGCACGTTGCCCGGCCAGCCGTGGTTGGAAAGCAGGGTCCAGAGCTCCGGGGGGAGCTGGATGGCCGTCCTGCCGAACTGCCGGCACGCCTCCTCCACGAAGGCCCTGGCGAGGACGGGAAGGTCCTCCGTCCGCTCCCGCAGGGCGGGAAGGCGGACTTCGTGGGGTTGGAGCCGGTAGTAGAGGTCGGCGCGGAAGAGGTTTTCGCGCAGCGACGCGGAGAGATCCCGGTGGGTGGCGGCGACCACGCGCACGTCGGCGCTCTTCGGGCGGTCGGAGCCGAGCGGGTGGTAGGTCCCTTCCTGCAAAAGCCGCAGAAGCTTGACCTGGCTCTCCGCCCTGAGGTCGCCGATCTCGTCCAGGAACAGGGTTCCGCCCGCGGCCTCCTCCACCATCCCCTTGCGCTCGCGGTCTGCGCCGGTGAAGGCTCCCCGGAGGTGTCCGAACAGGGTGTCCGAGAACAGATGGTCGTCGACTCCGGCGGCGTTGACCACCACGAAGGCTCCCTTGCGGCCGGAAAGGTCGTGGACCGCGCGGGCCATGGCCTCCTTGCCGGTCCCCGTCTCCCCCGAGACCAGCACGGGAAGCCGGGAAGGGGCGATGGCCTCCACGTAGCGGAAGATCTTCCCCATCTTGGGGCTCGCTGTCAAAATCCGTTCAAACGCCTCGGGGAAGTCGCTCTCTTCCGAAAGGATCCCCCGCTTCAGGGATTCCGCTTCCCGCCGCAGCAGCCGCGCCTCCAGGATCCTGCGCAGGCTTCCCAGGTACTGCTCGTTGGAGACCGGCTTCACCAGGTAGTCCGCCGCGCCTCGCCGCATGCACTCCACGGCGGTCGGGACGTCCGACATCGCGGTGACCATGCACACCGAGATTTCCGGCCGCTCCCGGGAGACCGCCTCCAGGATCTCCAATCCGGTGCTCCCGGGCAACTGCAGGTCCAGGAAGGCGATGCCGTGCCCGCCGCGTCGGAGGATTTCCAGCGCCTCCGACCCGTGGGCGCAGGTGTCCACATCCACATGGCCCGCGATCCGCAGCGCCAGCTGGGCCGAGCGCAGGAACTGAGCCTCGTCGTCGACGATCAGGATCCGGTCGTTCATGCGGTCTCCCGCGGTTTCGAGGCTGGAAGGCGGAGGATGGCTCGCGTGCCTCCTCCCTCCCGGGAAAGAAAGGTCAATTGCCCGCGGTGGGCCTGCACGATCGCCCAGGAAACCGCGAGTCCGAGTCCGGTTCCTCCCGCCTCGCGTTTGGTGGTGAAGAAGGGATCCAGGATCTTGGGGAGGTTTTCCGATGCGATCCCGACGCCCTCGTCCTCCACTTCCAGTTCCACGCTGCCGGACTCCGACATCCGCGTCCGCACCCGCAGGAGCCGGTCGCGCGCCGGGAGGGCCTGGCAGGCGTTGGTCAGGAGGTTCACCACCACCTGCTCCAGCCGCTGCGGGTCGCCGTCCACCTTCGGAAGCGTTCCCGTCAGGTCCGACTCGAAACGGTCGGTGGACTTGCGCACGAGATTCCCCACCAGGAGGAGCGACGACTGGACGACCTGCGACAGGTCCACGGGCCGGTGGTCGGACACGGGATTGCGCCGCGAGAAGTCCTTCAGGCCCGAGATGATGTCCCGGATGCGAAGCGTCGATCCTCGGATCCCCTCCACGAGGGCATGGACCTCCGGCTTCATCTCCAGGTAGGGAATGCCCGATAGGGCGAAGTCCGGATGCGAGGCGTGGTGCGCGTCCAGGACGGGTTCCGCTTCGGACACGATCCGCTCCAGGAGCTCCGCGTTGAACATCGCCAGGTTGTTGGGATTGTTGATCTCGTGGGCCATGCCGGCCAGGAGAACCCCCAGGGACGCCATCCGGTCGGCGTGGATCAGCTGCTCGCGCTGGGCCTCCTCGCGCTCCGCTGCGTGGATGGATTCCGTCGTATCCACCAGGAAGCCCACGACCGCCTCGCCGTCCTCGAAGGCCACGAAGGCGGTGGAAATGTGGGCGTGGAAGTGGGAGCCGTCCTTCCGCAGAAGGACGCCGTCGTACTCCCGGGGCGGCATTCCCCCGGCCGCCCGGATCCGGAAGCGTTCCTCGATCCGCGCCCGGTCGTCGGGATGGTAGGTCTCGCGGTGCGGGACCTTCAGCAGGGATTCGAGGTCCGGATAGCCGAACAGGTCGATGCAGGCGCTGTTCGCGTAGATCGTTCGCCCTTCCTGGGTGATGCGTATGGCCAGGGAGGCGTCCTCCACCAGCGTGCGGAAGCGCGCCTCGCTCTTCGCGAGGGCCTGCTGCGCGGCTTCGCGCCGCGTCACGTCCAGGAAGCTGGCCCGGACCAGCCTCCGTCCGCGGGACGGGAGCAGGGAGAGCCTCGCTTCGCAGGGGATGGATCGACCGTCGGCGCTCTGGACGGTCCAGGGCATGGCCACGGCCTCCCCCTTCAGCATCCGCTTCAGCGCCGCTTCGCGGGCTGGCGCGGAGGTCTGCCCGTCGGGCTGCGTGGGAGGGGAGAAGAAGAGGGATTCCACATTTCCCATTTCCTCGAGCGAAAGGCCCAGAAGGCGCTCCGCCGCGGGATTGGCCGCGATGATCCGCTGATCGTCGTGGTCGACGATCAAGATCGCGTCCGGAGCCGATTCGATGAGAGACAAGGCGAGTTCCTCGCGTTCGCCGCGGGATTTCTCCTCGCGCCTGGAAGCGACGGCGAATGCCAGGCAGGAGAAGGTCCCGGCGAGCGCGACCAGGAGGATCGCCCAGCCCGCCTTGTCGTCCACTTCGCGGTTTTCCTCGGCCATCAGCCTGGCGGCGTTTCCGTTCTTGCGCACCACGCGCACGAAGGCGTCGGCCGCGATCCTGGCGCGAACGGAATCCCTCGGGTGGGTCTGGAAGGCACGCCTGGCCGCTTCCAGTTCAGCGAACCGCCGCATGTCTTCCGTGTCCAGGTACGTGTAGGAATAGGCCCGCTCGAGACTGTCCATCCGCGGCGAAGACGCATGGGCGCCCAATCTTCCCAGTTCGAGGCCGTAGAGCGAAGTCTGCTCCAGGGGCTCGACGGCCTTTTCCATGATTCGCACGGTCCGTTCCCGCACCTTCGCGAGAGCGTATCTGCCGGCGAATCCGGCGACCGCGAGGAGCAAGGCGAACACGACCAACCCGATCCGGATCCGTCGGAGCCGAGCCTGTTCCTTCCAACGATCCTCGTAGAGTCTCTGCACTCCGTCCTCCGGACCTCCGATGTCCATCCCGGCGGGCGACGGACCATCTGGGAATCCATCTTACATCGCGGGCGAAGGAAACTTCGATGCAAAATCGCAGGCGGGAGATCGCGGAGATCCGGAAACGGAACTCTACCGGAATCCGCCCATGCCCGGGAGTCCCGGCATCTTCACCGATCCCATGATGGCCTCGGACTGGGCCGAAAGCCGCTCCTTCGCCTGGTGGAAGGCCGTGAGGATCAGGTCTTCCAGGAGCTCCACGTCCTCGGCGTCCACCACCGACTTGTCGAGCTTCAGCGATTTCAGGTCGCCCTTGCCCGTGAGCACCACCGCGACCTTGCCGCCTCCGGCCTCCCCGGCGAACTCGGCGGTCTCCATCTCCTGCTGGGCGGCCATGACCTTCTTCTGGACCTGCTGCAGCTGCTTCATCATCGCGTTCATGTTCATGGGCGGCTCATTCCGAGGTGGTGGGGGTGGCGTCGAAGGCGTCCACGATCCGGCCCAGCACCGGATCGGCCTCGACGGCCTGCTGGAGGTTGGGTCCGCGGGAAGTGCCCGGACGGGAGACGGATTCCGACTCCCTCCCGGGAGGGGAGGTTCGCAGAGGGCCGGCACCCGATCCCGGGGCGGGTCTGGTGGAAGCCGCCGGGATTCCGGTCGGCGCGGAGACGCGGTCGGGGGAGAGTGGAACCGGCGCCTGTGCGACGGAATCCGGCGATCGCGCCAGGGGCGGCAGATCCTCCCCGGAAAGAAGCTTGCGAAGGTCCGCCACCTTGTCCAGGGCCGCCATGCGGGCCACGGCCATTTCCAGGGCCAACCTCGGATGGTGGGCGTCCCGCATCTGCTGGGTGGTGTCGGACACCATCCGCGCCCAGCGCAGGAGATCTCCCTCGGCGAGATCCGCGGTGGCGCGCTTGAGTTCCTCCACCCGTTCCGGCATGAGGGTCAACGCGCCTTCCGGCAATCCCTGGAGCCTGCTGAAGAGGACGTTGCGCAGGAATTCCCCGAATCCACGGATGTATTCCACCGCGTCCACGCCGCGTTCCAGGGCCAGATGGATTTCTCCCACGGCGGCTCCGGTGGCGCCGGCCGCGAGGTGTTCCAGGAGTCGCAGGTGGGACGCCTGGTCGGGCACGCCCAGGGTCTTCCGCACGTCGTCGGCGGTCACGGTGTTGCCCGCGTAGGCGAAGACCTGGTCGAACAGCGACAGGCCGTCGCGCATGGAGCCGTCGGCGCGCAGGGCCACGATCTCCAAGGCCTCGGGTTCGGCCTGGATCCCGTCCTGGGCGCAGATGAGCAGCAGCCGGTCGCGCACCTGGGCCGGCGTCAGCCGACGGAAATCGTACCGCTGGACGCGGGACAGGATGGTCTGGGGGACCTTGTGGACTTCGGTGGTGGCCAGGATGAACACCACGTGGGGAGGGGGTTCCTCCAAGGTCTTCAGGAGCGCGTTGAAGGCGGCCTTGGAGAGCATGTGGACTTCGTCCAGGATCACCACCCGGTAGCGACCGTGGGAGGCCGCGTACTTGAGCTGCTCGCGCAGTTCGCGCACGTCGTCCACTCCGGTGTGGCTGGCCGCGTCGATCTCCAGCACGTCCATGCTCGCGCCCTTCTCGATCTCGAGGCAGCTTTCGCAGACGCCGCAGGGTCTTTTCTCCGGATCCGTCTCCGAACAGTTGAGCATGCGCGCCAGGATGCGGGCCGACGTCGTCTTGCCCACCCCGCGGGTTCCGGTGAAGAGGAACGCGTGGTGCAGATGGCCTCGCACGAGGGCGTTGCGCAGGGTGCGTGCCACGTGCTCCTGGCCCACCATGTCCTCGAAACGCCTGGGCCGCCAGCGGCGCGCCATGGCTTGATAACTCATCTGGCCTCCGATAGGGTGCTTGTCTCGAGCAGCAGCTCCAGGGTCGCCATGTTTCCCTTGTCGTTGTATCGGAGCGACTGGAACGCATGGCTCGCCATCAGGATTCCGCGGCCATGCCGGGCCCCGATGTTGCTCTGGCTGAAGGGATCGGGGAGATTGCGCCAATCGAAGCCGTCGCCTTCGTCTTCCACGCGGAACCGGACCATGCCTTCCTCGGGATCCACGAGGCATCGGGCCAATACCCGCCGATCCTTCCAGGGGGACTCCTGGGAACGGCGGTGGGCGAGGTCGTAGAAGACGGAGCTGCGGAGGGCCTCGCGCTTCTCTTCGTAGGAGATGCCCAGGTTCCCGTGCTCGATGGCGTTGGTGAGGATCTCCACGAGGCCGAGAGTCACGGGGGTCCGGCGGGGATCGTAGTGGGAGAGCGCGGTTTCCACGAGGGAAAGGGCGACCGGAGTCACCAGCGAAAAATCGTTGTCCAGGGTGATCAACCGCTGCTGGAACCCCAGACGGCGCGGATCGAAACGCTCGGCGAGGGTCGTGAGGGCATGGCCGATGTGGAATCCGATCTCCTCCTCGGTGAAGGGAGCGGGCACCACGGCGAACACGCCCAGGCGTTGGGCCTCCAGGAGCTAGGTCCGCCGTCCGAGGCCCGCCAGGACCAGCACGGGGCGGTGGTTGCCCTCGGTGTGCAGATGGCGCAGCAGGCGCAGACTCTTGGGCTCGTCCAGGTCCAGCACCAGGACGTCCGCACCGACGCTGTCCAGCCGGGCGACGAAGGGTTCCGCCCCCTCGAAGACCTCCAGGGACTGCCCGAAGCTGATCACCGCGTTCTGCAGGATCTCGCGCGTGGATTCCGAGGACACCAGCGCCAAGACCAGCTTGGGATCGTTCCGGCCGGTTGTGGAGTTGGAGTCGATCACCTCCCAAATATGCCTTTGCGCCCTCCTTTCCGCCCGATGGTTTTCCTACTCTTGGTCGCACCTATGCCGCGGCTCCTGCAATCGACCCTGCACCCCGGTTCGGCCTCGGAATGGCTGGACGATCTGCGGGGCGACTCCCGTATCGTCACCCTCTCTCCCGCCCATCCCACCTTGCTGGTGCGCCTGCGCCTCGAGGAAGGCATGTGGATCTCCCAACACGAGCTTGTGTTCGGTCTATTCCGGACCGTCTGGCACTGTCCCGCGAAACTGGATCTGGACGCGGGCCGACTGATCGCAAAGGGATGGTCCCAGCACTTCCAATCGTTCGAGCAGACCCTCTGCTGGAGCCAGACCGAGCACGGCCTTTCCCTCCAATCCGACCTTACCTTCGAAGGGGCGAGATCCGGATTGGAAGATCTGCTGCTTCGATCGCTCTTGCGCTTCCCCGGTCTGCCCTCGGCCCTGGCCTCCGAGCGACCCACCCAGCGGATCGCCATGGAAGGGCAAGCGGCGGCCTAGTCCAGCGTCCCGCGGATACGCCGCGGGACACCAGGTCAGGGAATCGGTCGCGTCGCCCACCAGGTCGCGAAGCGCTCCAGGCCGTCCTCCAAGGCGATGCCCGGTCGGAAGCCCGTCAGAGCCACCAGCCGCGACGGATCGGCGCGCGTCTCCCACACCTCTCCGGGGGGTGCCGGGCGATGCTCGATCCGGATGGGCTTGTCCAGGGCGCGTGCCAGGAGTTCCAGGAAGCGGCGCACCCGGACGGGGCGCTCGCCCCCCACGTTCAACGCTCTCCAGGGAGCGCTGGACCTTCCCCGATCCTCGGGATCGAATTCCCCGGCCGACGGAGGAAGCCTCGCGACGCGGAAGATCGCCTCCACCACATCTTCGATGTACGTGAAATCCCGCAGCATGGCCCCTTCGGCGAACAGGGGGATCGGGGTCCCCTCCTCCAAAGCCCGGGCGAAGAGGAAGGGGATCATGTCGGGGCGGCCCCATGGACCATACACCGTGAAGAAGCGGAGGCATGTCGCGGGCAGGGAAAAGAGGTGGGCGTAGCTGTGGGCCATCAGTTCCCCGGCGCGCTTGGTGGCGGCGTAGAGGCTTGCGGGGTGGTCGCCGCCGTCGGCTTCCGCGAATGGGGGGCAGTCCAATCCGTAGACGGAACTCGTGCTGGCGAACAGGAAATGCTTCACGCGGGCGCGTCGACAGTTCTCCAGGACATGTACGGTGCCCTTGAGATTCCCGTCGATGTAGTCGTAGGGATGGTCCACGGAATGGCGGACCCCGGCCTGGGAAGCCAGATGGAAGACGAAATCGAACCCCCCGTCGAAAACCTCCCCGACCCCTGTCGCATCGGCGATGTCCAGCTTGCGGAAGGTGAATCCCTTGCGGATCGCGAGCCGGGACAGCCTCGCTTCCTTCCACGCGGGATCGTAGTAGGCGTTGAGGTTGTCGATCCCCTCCACCCGGGCGCCTTCGTCCAACAGCCGGTGCGCGAGGTGGGACCCGATGAATCCCGCGCAGCCCGTGACCAGGCATCGACTTCCGGAAAGGTCCAGGGGGTCCGTTCGCATGGCCCGCAAATCTGCACCGGGAGGCTTTTCGTTGGGATTGCGGCGGCACGTCGGAATGATGTCGAATCCAATCCATCATTTCGCCATTCTGGAGGCCGGGGACGCATCGGTGGACCGCTCCATCTCCTGCAGAGAACGCTTTCCCGCCAAAAGGAAACGGTTTCTCAAATTCCGTCGCGCCCCGATCCCGGTCCGGATGTACCCTACTGGGAAAGGGCGGCAGGGGCATCACCCGGGTCGGCAAACCACCCGTTGCCGGTCCTTTGGGGAAAGGACCGCGCCTTGGAGGGAGGGACCGTGTCCATCCATGGAGAAAGACATTCCAGCCGAACCCCAACCGTCCTGGCATCGGTCCTGGCGCTGGTTGCGTTCGCCCAAGCCGCCAAGGTGGTCCGGTTCTACGATCCCTGGCGCAGCATCGATACCGTCCACCTGACGGGTTACTATCCCCTGGCCGCGGACATCGCGATGACCCGGATCGCCGGCACGGATTGGGTGCAGGCCGTGATCCCGGACACGTCCTGGGCGAGCGCGACGGCGAGCGTGGCCGCCAATCCCGCCTCCCCCATCGGGATCCAGTTCACCCATCCGCAGAACCCCTACGCCACCTACTGCCAGAACGGCCTGAGCCCCGCGACTTGCGCGGATTTCGACATCCGCGCGGCCCTTGCGGCTTCCGACACGGTCTGGATCGTGCCGCAACCCATCAGTTTTGGTCCGGCCATCGTGTCCGGAGTCGCCCCCGTGTTCCTCTACACCGCGGTGTGGAACCCCTGGGAGTATTCCCGCGATTCCACTCCCGCCGTGCAGGTGGATTCGGGCGGGTGGACTCCCTTGCAGCCGATTCCCGGCAACAGCGGCTGGTGGATCGCCCAAGTCGCCTACGTGGGACACCTGGACGTGGTCGTGGCCCACGACACCAGCGGCAAAGGTCCCTACTTCACGGCGTCGGGCACCAACAGCGCCCAGCCCGCACCGGCGATCCGCCTGGATTCCCTGGCGCGCCCCGGCGACACGATCTGGCTGCGGTCGGATTCCGGCAAGGTCGTCCAATCCAGTTCCCCGGGCACTCCCACGACCCTCATGGTCTACAATCCCTGGAACGGCCAGTTCGGCGTCGATCCCCAGGCGAGCTTCGACGGCGGGGCGACCTGGCTCTCCACCGAGTTCGTGCAGCAGTACTGCGGTTGGTACGAGGTCCGAACATACGACGCGCCCGCCAAGGTCCGGATCTCCAACGGGACGGGGACGACTTCCGCGGACATCCCGCTCACCTGGACGAGCGACACCCTTTTCCTGTCCAACGTGCTCGCCAGCCCGACCACCAGCCCCTACTTCGACGGGATCACCGGGGTCTGCCTGGTCACCGACCTGGCTGCCACCATCCGCGACTTCGACAGCACCACCAGCCCCGATTTCGAGGCCCCCACGAACGTCGTGCCCCAGGGCCTGCGGACCGGCCTCGTCCAAACCACCCTGGGGACGGACGGCACCCCCGTGCAGACCACGGCGGGCTCCAAGTACTTCCTCCATTTCTCGAATTGGTTCCACGACGTCGCCGGAATCAATTCCACCACCTGCATCGACATTCCCCTGGCCCTGACGGCGCAAGGCACCTACGCCTATTACGACTCCACCTACTTCCCCATCGACACCTTCCAGGACCCCCACAACAACCTGATCACCCAGCCCACGGACACCAGGTACACCGCCAAGGAAGATGGAAAGCTCCACAATTTCAGCTTCTGCCTGGAATCCCACGCCCAATTCACCTACACGCCCGGGCAGACGTTCACCTTCAGCGGGGACGACGACGTGTGGATGTTCATCAACAACCAGCTCGTGATCGACCTGGGGGGCATCCACGCGGAAGCCACCTCGACCATCGGGTTGGACAACCTGGCCTCCACGATCGGCCTCGTCGCGGGACAGACCTATCCGTGGGACTTCTTCTTCTGCGAACGGCACACCACCCAGTCCCACCTGCGGATCTCCACGGACCTGGACCTCCAGACGCGAGCGAACTTCACCGTGAAGGACACCGTGGACTCCGCCAATGGAACCATCGCGTTCACCATCTTCGGTTCGCGACCGGGCCAGGGGTGCGCGGCTGTTTCCAGCCGATTCGAATCCATCGGCAAATACGTGCTGTCGGGCCCCGCGCCCTTTCCCTCGCCACAGGTCCTGGGGGGAGGGACGTCCTACGGAGGCATCACGGTCGATCCCGCCTTCGGATCCGTCAAGATCGACACCTCCAAGATGGTCGGACTGCCTCCCGGGCATTACCAGTTGCGGGTTTCCGCCTCCAGCGATTCCACCATCTTCCAGACCTTGAACTTCACGGTTCCCACGGTTCCCATCCCCGTCTTCGCCGGATCCAAGTCGCCTTTCTCCGGCCAGGTGGGGACCGGGCTGTGGATTCCCGTCACCGAACTCTATCCGGACACGCGCCTCGCCTCCGGGAAATCGATCCCCTTCGTGGTCCACACCATACCGGGGCTGTCGCTGTGCCTGGATTCGCTCTGCGTCCAGCCCCTGCCGCCCGGCGACACCCTGATGACGGGAACCGGTGGAATCCCCCGCCGGATCTGGGTGCGCGGGACCGCGGCCGGGACCTACTCGCTGGTGGTGGGAAACTCCGCCGCCGACAGCACCGACGTCCGGGCCAACCTGACATTCGTGGGCGGCCAACTTCGGTTCGTGGACAGTTCGTGGCGTCCTCTCGCCTCCACGCCCGCGATCGAGCTGCCGGTCCGCACCGTCCAGCAGATCCGGATCGCCTCCTTCGCCCTGGGGGCGATCTGCCCCGCCTGCCAGGACACCGTGGCCCTCTCCGCGCTCTTCCCCGGCCTCGAGTTCCTGGCGGGGCCCGGCGGTCCAGCCATCGGCACCTTGGTCCTCGCCGGTGGCGAAGGGACCTTCTGGGTCACCTCCGCGGTTCCCGTGGACTCCACCAGCTTGATCGCAACGCCATCCCGCGGCGCGGATTCCACCAAGGCCACCTGGACACCGGTCACGTTCATCGCCTCCCGCCCGGATTCGGGGTGGTTCCTGGACCTGAACGGGGACGGCCGCGTGGACGGAGCGACCATCTTCCTGCACCAGCCCTGGTCCACCGCGAACGTCCTGCGCCTCTCCTGGCCGGGCCTGGCGACCACCGTCACCGTGCTCCCCTCCGAGATCTCCGTCTCCGCCGACTCGCTGACGCTCTCCGTCCACCTGGGCCCGGGTCGCGCCTTCGGACAGGATCTGACCTCCATTTCCGGCGCCGACGACAGCCTGGGCCAATGGTCCTGGGACGGAACCTGGCCCCTGCTCGGGTTCCCCATGGCGGACCGCGTGGCACCGGTTCCCGTCTCGGCCGTCTACGCCTGGGCGTCCGGCCCCGGCCAGTTCGACACCCTCCGGGTGGCCGCTTCGGAAACCCTCGGCGCCTTGACGGATTCCGACGTGGTGCGCGTCCTGGCGCAGGCGGGGATCTGGACCCCGGGCGGCCAGGCGGCGCAGTCGCTGGACCCCTCGGGGACCACGTTGATCCTGCTCTACGATCCGACCAAGCCCGAACCGGCTCCCGGCGACAGCCTGCGCTTCGCGGCCGCCGCGGGCCTCTCCGACCTCTCGGGGAATCGGCCCGGCGACTCGGCCAAATCCGTGGCAATCCAGGGCAGCGACCGGCTCCCGCGTTCGGCGCGGATGGTGGACACCAACGCGGACGGCCGTGCCGACGAAGTCGTGCTGCGCTTCCCCTACCCGCTCCACGCCACCCAGGCCCTGGGCTTCCTCTGGCCCGACCCGGCCACCGGCGCGCTGGACTCGGAACGGGTGCCCCTCTCCAAGCTGGAGGTGGACTCCGGTGGCCTTCTGGTGATCGCGCACCTGGACCCGGCCTTCGCGTTCGGATCGACCTCGTGCCCTGCCGCCGGTTGCGCCAGCCTGGGATGGATGGAATCGGACGCCGGTGCCGATACCCTGAAGACCCGGTTCGCCGTCCAGGACGGAGTGGTTCCCGTGATCACGAGCGCCACCCTCCGCTACGCCTTCCAGGACAGCGCCTTCGACACCCTCAAGGTGGTCTTCTCCGAGCCGGTTTCCTTCGACTCCACAAAGGCCGCGGCACTGGCCCCGTTGATTTCCTGGGGCCATCCGAGCGCCGATTCGTCGGGCGCTCCGGTCCCCTACGCGGGATACCTCCCGGCGGGTCCCGCCGAGATCGACCTCCTGGTCCGGGTGAGCGACAGCTTCCTTCTGGTGTCGGGAGACTCGGTGCGCATCACGGCCAAGCCCCAGGGGAGCGTTTCGGACACCTCCGGCAACAGCCCCGGAAACTTCGCGCACTGGACCCCGGTGGTCTTCGGGCCCACGCCGCTACGGCTCACGATCAAGCCCTACACTCCGGTGCGCACCTACACCGGGTGGACCATTCCCGCGAGCCAGCCCAACGTGACCGTGCTGGTGCGCGGCGGCCCCGACTCGCCCTGGCAGTTGCCGGACGGCACCTCGCCCGGCATCGACACCTCGCATGTCACGGGGGTGGTGGTCCGCACCGACCGCGAGGTGCTGGGCGGCTTCTTCATGTACGACAACCTGGGAGTGTTCGTGACCTCCGCGGACCTCACCCCCGTGAACACGGCGATCGGGAACAAGACCGTGCCGCTGGATCCGCGCGGCTTCTACGAGGTGTTCTTCGCCTGGGACGGGCGCGCGAGCAACGGCCGGCCCGCCTCCTCGGGGGTCTACCTGGTGCGCCTCTACGGCTGGAAGAAGGAAGGCAACCAGAGCATCCTGGTGAACGACGTCCAGAACATCGGATGGAGGATCCCGGCGAAGAACTGAGGCCTCAGTCGGCCACCCACTGGAGCGCGACGTGGAACCGGCCGGGGCCCAGGCTTGGCGCCCCGACCCCGAAGTCGCCGAGGTGGGTGTTGGCCGTCCAGGAGGGGTCGTTGCGCAGCACCTCCCAGCCCGCTTCCAGCCCGAGACCGAAGCCGACGGAAATCGACCACTGCACCCCCGCGACCAGGTCCAGGTGGTATTGCCACGCGGAAACCAAATTGGCGTCGAAGAAGGCCGGATCCGGCCCGGCGCCCGCCGATGCTGCCTGTCCCATTCCCGTCAGAGGGATGGCCATGTAGCGAAACCCAGCCCCCGCACCCGCCTCCAGGAAGAGGCGGCGCACGGGCCAGCGCACCAGCCATCCCGCCGATGCACCCACCGTCCAGGCCGCGTCGAAGGAGCGGTAGCCGGCGTTGACGATCTGCGGCCCGCCGGTTTGCGACGAACTCGAGCGCGCCTCCAAATCACCCGTCAACGGCGCGTAGTTCGCGGAGAGATCCGCGTAGAGCGACTGGTCCGGAAGATCTCCTGGGGTATTGCCTCTCCAACCGCCTTCCAAGCCCCAGGCGGGACCCGCGGACTGCACGCTCATCGCGGCCGGCGAGGCGCCACCGCTGCCGACGGACCAGGGCCCACAGGTCACGCCCACCACCGCCCAGTTGTTGCCGGGAACTTCCTCCGCCACCAATCCATCGTAGGGATCACGGCCCCCGATGTGCCGGAGCGTCCAGGACGTGTCCTGGTCGTTTCCCGTCTCCAGGTAGCCGTACCCCACCGTCTCCATGCGGGTGGAACTGTCGGATTCCAGGGTCTGTTCCTTGTACACGAACCGCCGGTTGGGCCGCAAGTCCTCGATGCTGTGCGGACGCAACAGGGCCAGAGGGCGCAGCCCCCCTTCCGTGGACTCCAACTGCGCCGTGAAGCGGAAATCCTCGAGTCCCAGCAGGCGGCTGTCGAACGATCCCGCCCCCAAGGCGGCGTAGGACGCCCGCGAAGGATCCTCGGTTTCCAGGTCGAAGGCGTCTTCCCAGCGGGCGCTGCGGCGAAACCGCGAGGTCCGGGCGTCGAAGTGCCACACCACCAGGGTCCTCCGCCCGACGATGGACCAGACCCCCTTGCGCCGGACCAGTCGCAGTCCCTCCACGCGCATCGCGAGAAGCCACGCGGCGTTGCGCACCGAGGCGGTCTGCGCCCCCACGATGTCCTCCTCGTGGGCTTTTTCCGCCACCATGGAATTCTTCTGGTAGTCGGACTCCAGGCTCTTGGCCCGATCGAGCGACGTTTGGGAGAGCCAATCCTTCAGCGGGCCGGCGAGATCCGGCAGCTCCTTCTCCAGCCCGGGCATTCCGTGTTCCAGCGCCTTGCTCGCCCTTTCCTCCAGATCCTGGGGCAATGGGTTCCGGTCGAACCGGTGCAGCTCGGGAAGGGAGGTCCACTCCGATCCGGCCTCTTCGACCCGTCGAGCCACATCCTTGCACAGCCGGTCGCGATCCAAGGCGCGTCGGCGCAATTCCTCTTCCGAAGGAGGCTTGGGCTTTCTCTTCCCCTTCTGGGGATGTTCCTCCTTCCACTCCCTGCGCATCTCCTCCGGGGAGGCGGGAGCGCATGGAGCCGTTGCCACGGGCAGGACCGAAAGGCTTTTGCGCACCCATGTGCCGGCATCCAGTGGAATGTCCGCCGGCTGGGCGGTGGAAAGATGGAGGAGAAGGGCGATCATCATCTTGGGGCCAAAACCTACTCGCCGGGAAGCACGTCGAAGCCCGCGACGCGCGCGAGGGAGCCGCGAGGAAGGTATCTTGGCCCTCCTTCGGCGCCGCCGACGGTCCGCGGCGCACAGACAGGACTTCCATGACGATCCAGGATGCCATCGCCCCTCTGCTCGCGCAGGTCGAGAATCCCTACCGGTACATCGGGGGGGAAGCCGGGCAGACGGTCAAGGAAGAGGCGCACGCGAGGATCGCGCTGGTGTTCCCGGACCTGTATGAACTGGGCATGTCCAACAACGCCCTGCGGATCCTGTACCACGTGGTGAACTCGGATCCCCGCTGGGCCGCCGAACGCGCCTTCGCGCCCTGGCCCGACATGGGCGACCTGCTGCGCCAAAACGGCGTCCCCCTGGGTTCCCTGGAGACGCACCGTCCTTTGACGGAATTCGACATCGTGGGCATCACCCTCCAGACCGAGCTCAACTACACCAACGTGCCCTACGTCCTGGATCTCGCGGGCATCCCGGTCTGGGCATCCGACCGCGGCGAAGAGGACCCCCTGGTGATCGGGGGCGGTCCCTGCACCGCCAATCCGGAACCCGTCGCGCCCTTCTTCGACGCCTTCGTGGTGGGGGACGGCGAGGTCCTGATCCGCGCCCTCATGGAACTGGCCCAGCGCCGCCGCGAAGAGGGCATTTCCCGCGCGGAGACATTGCGGCTGATCGCGGGCCTTCCCGGGATGTACGTGCCCTCCTCGATCCCGATGGAGATGGGGCCCTTCGGAGACCTGATCCCGGCGGGGATGGACGGAAACGGCCCCTACGCCCGCGCCAAGGGCGTGCGCCGCACCTGGGTGGAGAACCTGGATCCGGCGGACATGGCGGTCCAGGTGCCTGTCCCCAACGGCGACGTGGTCCACGAGCGCTTCGCGGTGGAGCTGGTGCGCGGCTGCACCCAGGGTTGCCGGTTTTGCCAGGCCGGATACTGGTACCGCCCCATCCGCGAGATCACCCCCGACCAGGTGATCGACCTGGCCAAGGCCGGGCTGGCCTCGACGGGTTCGGACGAACTGGGCCTCTTGTCCCTTTCCACCGCGGACTATTCCCAGATCGAACCCCTCGTGGACCGCCTGGTGGACGATCCCGCCTTCCGCAACGTGAACCTCTCCCTGCCTTCGCTGCGCGCCAACATGTTCGGACAGGCGCTGTCGCGCAAGGTCGCGCGCGCGCGCGGCGGACGCACCGCCACCTTCGCTCCGGAGACGGGCTCCCAGCGCCTGCGCAAGGTGATCAACAAGACGATTTCCGACGAGGACATGGTCCAGGCGGCGGAGGGCGTCTTCGGGAACGGCGGCCACTCCATCAAGCTCTACACCATGATCGGGCTCCCCACCGAGAACATGGACGACATGGACGCCTTCTGCGGCCTGATCGAAAGCCTCGCCAAGGTGGGCTCGCGCCACACCCGCCGCGCCGAGATCCATCCCAACGTGGGGATCCTGGTGCCCAAGCCGCACACGCCCATGCAGTGGGAACCCTACGTGGGCGGCGACCAGGCGCAGGAGCGCATCCGCTTCGTGCGGGAGCGGTTCCGCCTGCGCAAGCACGTGCGCATCACCTGGAGCCACTGGGAGATCGGGTACATCGAATCCGTGTTCGCCCGCGGCGACCGGCAGCTGGCCCCCATGATCCTGGAGGCTTCGCGCGAGGGCATGGTCTTCGAGTCCAACGAGAAGAGCTTCAAGGGGCTGGACGCCTGGAAGGAGATCTTCGCGCGCCACGGCTACGACTCCGACCAGCGGGTGTTCCGCCGCCGCGAACTGGACGAGACCTTCCCCTGGGACTTCATCCACGCCGGGGCCACGAAGGGCTTCCTCAAGGAAGAGTGGAAGAAGATGTACAAGCCGGAAACCGAAGAGGTTCCGGACTGCCGCTGGGGAGCCTGCAACCACTGCGGGATTCCCGGCAACTACGCCGACATCAAGCTCTCGCCGCCCGAACCCGGCCAGACCACCTTGCCTCCCCCCGGGACCTTCGCGGGTAAGGCCAAGGCGGGTCCGGCCGCCGGTCTGCCACCGGAGGCGGAGGGCCGCATGCCCTTGGACCCCAGTTCGCTCGCACGGCTGGAGCGAGGGAGGGTATCTCCGAAAACCGCGCCGGCACAGGCCTCGGAAGGCTCGCCGGAGGAGGAGCCAGACACGTCGGTACCCGACCTGGAATGGAACGAGAAGACCAAATCCCAGCGCGGCCAGCCTTGGCTCGTCCGCTTCTCCAAGACGGGCTTGGCGCGTTTCCTCAGCCACCACGGCACCATGGGGCTCCTGGAGAAGTCCATGCGCCGCGCCGGGCTGAGGCTCTTCTACAGCCGAGGCTTCAGCCCCAAGCCGCGGTTCAAGAACGCGGGGGCCTTGCCGGTGGGTCTTTCCACCCTGTCCGAGCCCTTCCTGGTGGAACTGGAATCCGCCCCGGAAGATCCGGCCTCCGTGCCCGCCCTCCTCTCCGCCTTCCTGCCGGCCGGGTTCGATGTCGTCTCCTTCGAACCGTCCTCCGGCTACGATCTCCCCGTCCCTCCCACCATGACCTACCGGTTGGTGTCCGACAGCAGCAAGGACGGGGCGGACCTCTCCGACGCCAAGCTCCTCCGCCAAGCCGCCCTCCGCTTCGCCATCGAACCCCTTCCGGACGTCATGGACGGACGCGACCGCCTCCTGCGCACGTCCGAGGAAGTGACCGACCTGCGCATGGACGGAGACGACCTCCTCCTTTCCGCGCGGGTCAACGCGGCCGGAAACACGGTGTCGGTCTTCGCCCTGCTGGCGGGCGCCACCGGCCTCTCCCTGGACCTGTTGCGCCAGCGCGAGGTCGTGAAGCTGCCATGACCGACGGTCCCCGCGGGCTTCTGGTCCGGGGGGACAACCTGGAGGTCCTTCCCGGCCTGCTTCCCGAATTCGGCGGGCGGTGCAAGCTGGTGCTGGCCGACCCTCCCTACAACGCGAAGAACCGCAAGGACTATCCAGACGACCGCGATTCCGCCCAGTGGCTCGCCTGGCTGGAGCCCCGGCTGCGCCTGGCTTGCCGATTCCTGACTCCGGACGGGATCCTCGCCTGCCACATCGACGATTCCGAACAGGCCGCGCTGCAGGTCATGCTGGACGGGGTCCTGGGACGGGAGAGGCGCATCAACACCGTGTGCGTGAAGATGAGCGAACTGTCCGGCGTGAAGATGCGCTACCAGGACCGCCTGCTCCCCCGCGTCAAGGAATACGTCCTGCTCTACGGCGCCGGCCCGGAGGCCTCCCTGCACCCGGTTCGCCGACGGAAATCGTCCGATCGTCTGGAGGCCTACGCCAGGTACTACCGCTGGTTCCTGGAGAACCCCGAGGACCCCGTGGAATCGTGGCGGCTGGTTCCCTTGGAGGACGCCGCCCGCGCGCGCCGCATCCCCGACGACCCGCTCTCGCTGGAGCGGTTCCGCGAGGAGAACGCCTCTCGATGCGTCTACCGCACCAACAACCGCTGGTTCACGAGCCTCGGCGAAAACGAGCGCCCGAAGACCCCGCTGGCCCGACTGGTCTCTCCCTGGGGGGAGTCCTACGTCTGGTGGGACGGCAAGCAGATGCTCTTCCTCTCCGACCATCTGGACGAGCCGCTGTCCGACCTGTGGACGGATCTCTCCACCATCAACCTGGGCCGGGAAGGGGCGGTGCCATTCCGCAGCGGCAAGAAGCCGGAAAGCTTGGCCGAGCGCCTCGTGGAGCTCTGCACGAGGCCGGGAGACCTGGTCCTGGATCCGTTCTGCGGGTCCGGCACCGCCGCGGCCGTGGCCCACAAGACCGGTCGCGATTGGATTTCCGTGGAATCGGATCCCGCGATCGCCGAGCGCGCCCGCGGCCGAATGGAGCGGGTGGTGTCCGGAACGGATCCCACCGGAATCACCCGGAACCGGCAGTGGCGGGGAGGCGGAACGTTCCAGGCGACGGGATTCGCATCTTTCGGAGCATGACCACCCTAGGGGCCGGAGCCGGCCTGCACATCGTCTTCGGATTTCTCGTGTTCTGGATGTTGGGAGGGTGGGGACTCCTGGGCGAGACGCTCGCTCCCGAAAATCCCGACGCGAGGTCTCCCGGGCGATTCTCCTTCGTGCTGGGCCAGGGATTCGCGGTGGTCGGGCTCGCCTGCCTCGCGCTCCTTTGCGCCCACGCGCTGGCTCCCGTGGTCCGAAGCCACGAGCTGGAGTTCCTGCCGTTGGGTGCCGCAGCGGTGCTCTACCTGCTGGAGAGCGTTTGGATCTTCTCCAGCCATCCCCTTCCCCGCGAACGCCGCCCCCTGGACCGGCTCTCCTTCGCGGAGGGACGCGACCTCCTGCTCCGCCACGGAGCGACCCTGTTCCTGGGCCAAGGACTCCTGGCCACCGTCCAAGGACCGCGCGCGGCAGGCCTCCAGGCTTGCGGAATCTGTCTGGGGTGGGGATCCGCGGTGGTGGTCTGGGACCTGCGCCGGCCCCTCTCCGCCCAGCGCACCTTCCGCCTGATGGCCGCCCCGATTTCGTTCCTCACCGGCCTGCTCCTCCTTTCCAGGGCGTGGCGAAGCTGGTGAAAGCCCGCACGTCCGATCCCCGCCGGCGGCGTGCCGTGGCCCACCTCCTCGGGTTCCACGAAAGCCCTCGACCCCGAAGGGCCCGATAGGGTATCTTCGAGCCATGTCCTTCGACGCCTGGAAATTCCTCGAGATCAAGGTCGAAGCCCTCACGCTCTCCAACGTGGGCTTCATGGTGCTCCTGCGGCTGCCGGGTTCGCACAAGGGATTGCCCATCTTCATCGGTGCTCCGGAGGCGCACAGCATCGCACAGGCGCTGAACGGCGGACAATTTCCGCGCCCCTTGACCCACGACCTGATGAAGTCGGTCCTGGAGGAACTGGGATCGGAGGTGGTCCGGGTGCTGTTGACGGAAGCCCAGGAGGGCACCTTCTTCGCCCGGCTGGTCTTCTCCAGGGACGGCGAGGAGGTGGAGACCGACGCGCGCCCCTCCGACGCCATCGCCCTGGCCCTGCGATTTTCCGCCCCCATCTACGTGGATCGCGACCTGTGGGAAGAGACCTCGGTCCCCTTCGAACGGCAGGGAGAGGACGAGGACGCCAACAAGCACGACGCCCTCGAACAGATCCAGAACCGGCTTTCCGCGGCCTTGGAAGAGGAGCAGTACGAGGAGGCGGCCAAACTGCGCGACGAACTCAAGAAGCTGCAGGGAGGGAACTGAGTCGTCCCGCTCGCGGCCTCACCGCCGCTTCCCGCCCAGGAGCTTCCGCAATCCCCGCTGGTAGGACTCGTCCAGGCGAGCGAGAGGGAACGCCAACACCCCCGTGACCGCGCAACTGGTGAACGCCACGGCCAAACCGCTGCCCGGACCCAATCCGCCTGCCGCACCGACCTTCCAGAAAAGCCACGAAGACAGGGAGACGAGCACCGGGAATTGGAGCACGTAGAGGGGAAACGAGATCCTGCCCAGGAACAGGGAGAGGCGGGACCGGAAGAACCCCAGCAGGTGCGGGTTCGAGTGGACACCCAACAGGAACACCGGGGCGGCGACCACTCCCCGGAAGGTCTCCAACGGCAGGTTTCCGAACGCGATCCACAGCCCCACCGCCGCCGGGAGGAGCCACCCGAAGCCGATTCCGATCCGCGACGATCTCCATCCGTCCAGCACGCCGGCCCTGCGGCAGAGGGCGAAAGCGATCCCGACGGGGAAGAGGCACAGGTAGGAGCCCTTCCACACCAGGAGCGCCGAAGCCGCACCGAGCAGGAGAAGATGCCATGGAAACCTCAGCCGGGCGGTCGCGAGCAGGTACCCGAAGACCAGGAAGGAGCCCTTGAATTCCACGGCCATGCTCCAAAGGACGGGATTGTAGGAGCCGTCGGGGTCGGAGGTCCGGAAGACGTCCACCAAACCGAACCGTACCAGTCCCGCGAAATTCGTGTGGAAGGTCAGGAACGAACCCAGCCAATCCTCCAGACCCAACGCCACTCCCGCTTCGCGGGAGAACACGGCGCCCGACCGGACCAGGGCGAACACGAGGATGCAGGAGACGGCGACGGGAAACACCAGCCGGGGCCACCGTCCCACCACCATGCGCAGGCGGCCTCGGAGGTCGGAGCCCAGGAAGGCGGTGGCCAAGGCGTCTCCCGACAGGACGAAGAAGACCAGCACCGCGAGGGAGCCGTCCATGGTGGTGCGGAAGAAGGGTCCGTGGAAGAACGGCATCCGGGTGCCCAGGCAGGTGTACACGAAATGGAAGAGCAGGACCGACAGCGCCGCCCAGCCGCGGATTCCGTCGATTTCGTGCACCCTCCGGAACCCGGATCCGAATCCGCCAGCGGTGGCGACGTCTCGCGCGCGTCTCTCCATGACACCCCTTCCACCGGAACCTTCGCAGATCGTCGTCGACGCACGGCGGTCGACATCGGGAAGGATAGGCACGCGTTCGGACTCCGCCGGGACCATCGCCCCAGCCCCATGCGCCAGGTTCTAGTTTCCCAGTCCATGCCCATCGAATCCAAGACCACCTCGAGCCCCGCGGCCCGCGCGCCGCGGGTGGCCTACGAGGGCCAGCCGGGCGCCTATTCCGAGATGGCCATCCGCCAGACCTACGGCTCCGGCGCGTTCGCGGTGGGGCTCCCCGACTTTCCCGCGGTCCACGAATCCCTGCGCAACGGCGATGTGGACCTGGCCGCGCTCCCCGTGGAGAACACCCTGGCCGGGACCGCGAACCTCCACGACAACTGGGACGTCCTGGCCGGCGAAGGTTTCCACGCCGTGGCGGAAACCGTGGTCCATGTCCACCACTGCCTGATGGCGCTGCCCGGCACGCGGATCCAGGACATCCACGAGGTGCGCGTGCACCCCCAGCCCATCATCCAATGCCGAAAACACCTCCAGGAACTGCTGCCCCGGGCGACGATCGCGCGGGGCGACACCGCGGCCTCGGCCCGCGAGCTTTCCGAGACGCGGGAAGCCGGGGTGGCCGTGATCGCCTCCAAGCTCGCCGCAGAAACCTACGGACTGGAAATCCTGCACGAAGGCATGGAGGACGACCCGTCCAACTTCACCCGCTTCCTCTTCGCCGCGCTGGAGCCCTCGCCGCCGCCCGCCGGAACCGCGTCCAAGACCAGCCTGGCCTTCACCCTGGACAACGCCGGCCCCGGAAGCCTGTTCCGCGCCCTGGGCGTCTTCGCGCTGCGCGACATCGACCTCGCGCGCATCGAATCCCGGCCCATCCCGGGCGCGCCGTGGCGCTACCGCTTCTTCGTGGATCTGCACCTGGTCGCGGGCGACCCCAAGGTGGACCGGGCCCTGGAACACCTGGGCGAGATGGTCACGGAACTTTCGGTGATCGGGACGTACGCGGCCTGGAACGAATAGGCAGCAGGCGGTGGGGGGTCACGACGTCAGGAGCTTGTCGTGCATCTCCCGGGTCAGCGTTTCGATGCGCTGGCTCAACTGCGTCGTTAGCTCCGTGAGCTTGGTGTTCTGCTGGAGCAGTACCACCAGTTGGGTGGTCTGTTCGCCGGCCAGGATCTGTCTCTTCTCGTTCATCTCCGCGATGGCTTCCCGGTGCTGCGCGTCGGCCTCGGCGTGGGCCTTGTCCCGGTCGGCCTGCCGGGTCTGCGCGAGCAGGATGAGCGGGGCGGCGTAGGCCGCCTGGAGACTGAAGGCGAGGTTCAGGAGGATGAACGGGTAGACGTCGAACTTGGTGAGCCCCGCGACGTTGATCCCGATCCAGATGGCCACGACCGCGGTCTGGGCCACCAGGAACACGGGGGTCCCGAAGAAGCGCGCGAACGCCTCGGCCTTGAGGGCGAACCACCCTTCGCCGAACACGGGCATCAGATGGCGGAGGGGGAGATGGAACCGCAACGCGTGGCTCGCGGCGTTGGTCTCCGTGGTCGCGCAAGGATCGTGGACGACGGGATTGTTGTCGGATGCCATATGGCTGCTTCTCCTGGGCTGATGTGGGTCATGCCGTCCGGGGGGTGGTCGGGCGCGTCGGAAAGAATAGTGGATCCGAGCGGATTCCTCATTGGCATTCGGGGGTGTTGCCTCCGCGAAACACGCCGAAATTCCGTGTCGAGGAGAGTCTTACTCGCGACGTGCGAAACGAATCGCGCCGAGGCACACTCACCCCGACAGCTCCACCGCGATGGCGTCCAGCAACAACCACCCGTCCCCCACCAGACGCACCTTCCCGCCCACGACTTCCACCTGTCCGGCGGCGATGCGCCTCGCGATGGCCGCCCGGGGAGGGTCCTTGGCATATTCGCGCTCGAGCCGTGCCAGATCCACGCCCGCGGCTTGGCGCAAGCCCAGGAACCACTCCTCGGTCCACCGCTGCTCCGTGTCCAGATCCTCGGCGATCAGTCCCTGCAACGGAAAGCCCTGGTCCGCCCAGTCGTACCAGGCGGAAAGGCCCCGCGGGTTGCGCCAGCGCAGGTGTGGCGCGTACCCGTGCGCCGCGTTTCCCGCGGCGAGCCATGCCGAACCGGTGTCCCAGTAGGCCTGGTTGTGGCGGCATTCCTCGCCCGGCGCGGCGAAGTTCGAGACTTCGTAGCGATGGATCCCGGCGGCGGCCAGCCTCTTGACTCCTGCACCGTACATGTCGGCGTAGAGGTCCTCGTCGGCCTCCGCAAGCGTTCCCGCCTCGTGCTCCTTCCAGAAGTCGGTTCCCGGTTCCAGGGTCAGGCCGTAGAACGAGACATGGGAAGGGCTCCACTCCAGCAGCGTCTCCAGGGACGACAGGAACTGTTCCAGCGTCTGCCCTGGCAGCGCGAAGATGAGGTCCGCGCTCCAGCGAAGGCCGGATGCGGCCACGAGGTCCAGCGCTTCGCGGGCCTGGTCGGCGTCGTGGGCGCGACCCATGCGGGAAAGCAACGACGGATCGAAGGACTGCACGCCCAGCGAGATGCGGTTCACGCCCAGGTTCCGGGCCACCGCGAGTTTTTCCCGCGTCAGCGAGAGGGGATTCGCCTCCATGGACCACTCGGCGGCGGCGTCCAGTCGCAAATTGTCCGATACGGCGCGGCACAGCCGTTCCAGGCCCGCCTCGGAAAGGGCCGAAGGGGTCCCGCCGCCGAAGAAAACCGACGACACCGGGCCGGTCGCCTGGCTCCCCCGGAGTTCCAGTTCCCGCTCGATGCGATCCAGCCACCGCGGCTCCTCGTCGCCGCGCCCGGCCCACGAGGCGAAGTCGCAGTAGGCGCACTTCCGCTCGCAGAAGGGAACATGGACGTAGAGGGACTGGGTCAAATCACCCGCGCTGGCGCAGGTAGGCCGGGGTGTCGATGTTCTCGTCCATGGCTTCGTCCAGGTCGGGCACGAAGATCCCGCGCGGCCGGTTCTGGGAAAGCGGAGCCACCGCCACCTGCGATCCCGAGGGCTCGCGACGGGCGGGCCTCGGAGCGGGAGCCGCCACGGGCATGGATCCCGACGGTCGCTGGGCGCGGATGGTCCCGGATCCTTCCTGGGTCGCGGGTTGCTGCTGCCAGGGGCTCCAGGCGCCGGTGTTGCCGGTTTGCGCCGGCGCCGGCTGCGCCTGGGGCTGCTGGCGCCACGAGGCCACGGGCGCGGGCTGGGGCGCCTGCGACGGGGACGCGTAGGTGGGCATGCCGTTGGTCTGGGGCAGGTTCTGCATGTCGGGATCGAACCCGGTGGCGATGAGGGTGACGCGGAACTCTTCCGTGGCGTCGTCCTCCCCGAATCCGAAGATGATGTTCTCCTCGTTCTCCTCGCCCATGGCCTCGCGGAAATACTCCATGACCTCGTTGATCTCGTGGGCCAGGATGCAGCCGCCGGTGATGTTCACCAGCATCCCGGTGGCCCCGTGGATGTCCACGGCGTCCAGGAGCGGGCAGTGCAGCGCCTGCTCGGCCGCCATGCGGCCGCGGTTCTCGCCGCTCGCGCTGCCCGATCCCATCAGGGCCTGGCCGGAATTGCGCATGATGGCGGAGACGTCCGCGAAGTCCACGTTCATGTCGCCGGGACGGAGGATCATCTCGGAGATGCCGCGCGCCGCGTTGTAGAGGACGTCGTCCGCGGTGCGGAAGGCCTCGCGCATGGTCATGTTCTTGGCGGCCACGGAGAGCAGCCGCTGGTTGGGGATCACGATGATGGTGTCCACGCTGGCGCGCAGGAGTTCCAGGCCCTGGCGGGCGTTGCGCTTGCGCACGGCGCCTTCCCAATCGAAGGGCCGGGTGACCACGGCCACGGTGAGGATCCCGAGTTCGCGCGCGATTTCCGCCACCACGGGGGCCGCGCCGGTGCCGGTGCCTCCGCCCATGCCCGCGGTGATGAACACCATGTCGGCGCCCTTGAGCCGCTCGGCGACCTCCTCGGCGCTCTCCTCCATGGACTGGCGCCCCCGGTCGGGGTTGGCGCCCGCGCCCAGGCCGCGGGTGGTGTTGGTCCCGATCTGGATCTTCACGTCGGCCAGGTTCCGCTCCAGGACCTGCAGGTCGGTGTTTACGGAGATGAATTCCACGCCGCGCAGGCCGGCCTCGATCATGCGGTTGACGGCGTTGCCGCCGGCTCCCCCGACGCCCACGACCTTGATGCGGGCGGGGCTCGACTCGCGGATGCTTTCGAGTTCGAAGTTCATGGTGTGTCTCCTGTGGTGGTTCTGCGTGAGGGTTCTGTTTGCGTCGGAATCTGTTAGAAGTATCTGGATACCCAGCGCGACATGCGCTGGAAGACGTCCTTGAGGCGGTCGCCCCCGGGCCCGCCCGGGGCCTGGTTGCCGGAAGCGCCGGCGTCGGCGCGCCCGTAGAGGACGAGCCCCACGCCGGTCGCGTGCTTGGGGGTGGACGCGGATTCGACCAGGCCGCCGAAGCCGCGCGGGGCGCCCAGGCGCACCGGAAGTCCGATCACGTGGCTCGCGAGTTCAGCCGCTCCGGGGAGGAGCGAACCCCCTCCGGTGAGCACCACCCCGGCTCCGAGTTGGAGCTGCGATCCCAGGGCGCGCAGTTCCGCGGCCACACCGCGGTAGATTTCCACCATGCGCGGCTCGATGATGGCCGCCAGTTCCAGGCGGGTGAGTTCGCGCTGGTCCAGCGCGCCCACGCCGGGCACCACGAAGCACTCTTCGCGGGCCACCAGGGCCTGCATCGCGCAGCCGTGCTTCTTCTTCACCTCTTCGGCCCGGCCCTTGGGCACCTTGAGTCCGTAGGCGACGTCGGTGGTCACGAGGTCCCCCCCGATGGGGAGCGAACTGGTGTGGCGGATGCAGGATCCGGTGAACAGGGCGAGGTCGGTGGTGCCTCCGCCGATGTCCACCATGGCCACTCCCATCTCCTTCTCGTCCTCGTCCAGGACCGCGATGGAGGATGCCAAAGGTTCCAGCACGATGTCCGCAACGCGGAGCCCGGCCCCTTCCACCGCCTGCAGCAGGCTCTGGACCTTGGCCACGTCTCCGGTGACGATGTGGACCTCGCCCTCCAGCCTGACTCCCGTCATGCCCACCGGGTCCAGGATTCCAGGCTGTTCGTCGACCACGAAGGTCTGCGGAACCACGTGCAGCATCCTGCGGCCGGGGGGCAGTGGCACGGCTTGGGCGGCCTCGATGACGCGGTCCACGTCCGGTTGCGCGATGACCCCGCCCTTGCGGCTCACGGCGATCACGCCGCGGCTGTTCTTGGCCTGGATGTGGGCGCCGGCGATGCCCACGAAGACTTCCTGGACGTCCACGCCGCTCATGAGCTCCGCTTCCTCCACGGCCTTGCGGATGCTTTCCACCGTCTTCTGGATGTTCATGACCACGCCCCGGCGCAGTCCTGTGCAGACTTCGGTGCCCACGCCGATGATGTCCACCCGGCCGTCCTTGCCGACTTCCCCGATGATGGCGCAGACCTTGGTGGTCCCGATGTCGAGCCCGGTCACGATCCGGCCTTGGGTCTGGGATCGCATCACGCTCCTCCTTCCGCGCGGCGCAGGGCCACGCACGACCCGTGCCGCAGGTCGATCTCGGAGAAGAGGGCGGCGCGATCCCCCAACTCCCGCCGCAACGCGACCCACCGGGCCAGCGCGCGTTTCCAATCCTCCGGACGCACCAGGAGCCGGGGCGAACCGGCTCCCCGGTCCAACTCGACGCTTCCGTCGCGGAAGACGCTCGCCTGGGCGAAATCCGTCCAGCCCGCGGCCTGCATGCGCCCCATCGCCACCAGCGCCGGTGCGAGCAGCGCCGGAGGGAGGCGGCCTCCGGGAACGTCCCCGGAAATCAGATGCGGGAGGACCGCGTCGCCGCGACGGGGGAGAACGGTGCCGTCGGCGGCGATCCAGCGTCCGGCTCCCAGGTCCGCCACGGGGATCCTTTCCCGGATCTCCAGGCGAACGCGGTGGGGCCACCGGCGACGGGTCTTCACGTCCAGGATCCACGGGTCGACGAGAAGGCGGCCGCGGGCTTTCGAAAGGTCTTGGCGCGCCAGGCTCGTTCCCCAGGCCAACCCCGAGGATGCGGCCACGTTTCCGGGATCTTCGCGGTGCACCCCGCGGACTTCTATGGCCGAAAGTCCCGTCCAGCGTGGATCGGTGGCGACCTTCCAGAGGAAGGCGGCTCCGGCGACCACCGCCGCGACCACCAGAAGGGACGCCAGGACCTTGACGGAATTCGTCTTCGCCTTGGCAGCGAAGCGCGATCGCGCGACGGACCTTTGGGACTGGCGCGTGACCTCCTGGATCCTGGCGTTGGTGCCTTGTCGGGGCGTCGTCGTCCCCGACGGCGCCCGGTGCGCGACGGTGGGGCCGATCACGGGGTTTCCTCCACCATGTCCGCCGCCCAGGATCCCACGTCGCCCGCGCCCACGAACAGCAGGTTCCAGGCGCCGGTCTCCGCGGTGGCGCGAAGCCGGGAAACGGCCTGTTCCCGCCCCGATACGAGCTCCACCGCCGAACCGGCGGACGCCAGCGAAACGATGGCTTCCGAGGAGGATCCCTGGTCGGGGGTTTCGCGCGCCGCGTAGACCGGCGCCACCAAGGCCAGGTCGGCGTGCCCCAGCGCCCGCGCGAATCCTTGCGCGAAATGGGCCGTGCGCGAATAGAGGTGGGGCTGGAAGACCATGCCGATCCTGCGCTCGGGCGAGGACTCCCGGAGCGCCTGGAGGGTGGCCTCGATTTCGGTGGGGTGGTGGGCGTAGTCGTCGTAGACGGGATTGCCGAACACCGTCCCCACCAGGTCCAGCCGGCGGCGCGCGCCGCGGAAGCCCTCGAGCGATCGGGCGCCCAGCGCGGGGTCGACGCCTTCGATGGACGCCATCGCCATCGCCGCCAGGGCGTTCTGGCGGTTGTGCCGCCCGGGGATCCCCAGGACCAGCTTCGCGACGGACCGCTTTCCGGAGAAGACCTCGGTGGAGCCGTCGGGCAGTTCCACCCCCCGCAGGTCGGCGGAATCGGAAAAGCCGTACGTCAGCACCTGGACGGGCGAGGCCCGGCGCAGGGAGACGGAGCCCGGATCGTCGGCGCACAGGACCGCGCGGCCGTGGAACGGAAGGCGGGACAGGAACTGTTCGAAGGCCCCCCGCAGATCGGCGAGGTCCCGGTAGCAGTCCAGGTGGTCCTCCTCCAGGTTGGTCACCAGGGCCGTGTCCGGGTGGAGCCGCAGGAAGGTCCGGTCGAATTCGTCGGTTTCCACCACCAGGGGCCCGTCGGCGCCGGGCCGCAGCTCGTCCGCGGGATCGGTCGGGACCCCGCCGGGCAGCACGCAGGGGTCCATTCCGGCCTCGCGCAGGATCCGCCCCAGCATGAGCGTGGTGGTGGTCTTGCCGTGTGTGCCCGCGACGCACAGCGACCGCGAGGAGCGGGTCGCCTCGCCCAGGGCCTCGGCCCGGCGCACCACGATCACCCCCGCCGCCAGGGCGGCGACCACCTCGGGATGGTCCGTTCCCACAGCGCTGGAACGCACCACGAGGTCGGAGGCGGCCGCGAGCGCCGGGTCGTGCCCCGAGCGGGCGTCGACGCCCAGGGACCGCAGCCATTCCAGGTTGGTCGATTCCTGTCGATCCGTTCCCGTCACCCGGAATCCCCTGGCGGCGTACCAGGCGGCCAACGGAGCCATGCCGGCGCCGCCGATGCCGGTGAAGTGGAGTCCCGGATGGAGGTGGAGGGGGATCATCCGGCCCGTCCTCGCGCCGCGTCGGCGACCGCGTCGGCGATCCGGTCGGCGCAGTCGGGACGGGCGAACGACAGCATGGCGCGGGACGCCGAGGACCTCCGCTCCCGGAGCCCTTCCACCGCCCGCACCGCGTCGCCGTCCGAATATCCGGATTCCACCAGGACCGCCGCCGCGCCCGCGGACTCGAATTCGCGCGCGTTGATCTCCTGGTGGTTTCCCGTCGCGGAGGGGAAGGGGACCAGGACGGACGGCAGCCCGTGCAGGGCGAGCTCCGCCAGTGTGCTCGCGCCGGAACGCGTCAACGCCAAGTCCGCCGCTCCGAAGGCGCCGTAGACGTCGGCGACGAAGGGCTCGACCTTCGCCTGGGGAAGATTAGCTGCGACTTCCCGCGCCCGCGCCAACCCTTCCGCGCCGGTCTGCCAGAGGATGCGCCAACCGCGTTCCACCAGCACGCCGATCTCCGCCGCCAGGATGCGGTTGATGCCGCGCGCGCCCTGGCTTCCCCCGATCACCACCAGGTACTTGTCGGAATCCTCGAGGCCCAGGGCCGCCCTGAGTTCCTGGCGGGTCCGTCCGTCCAGGGGTCGGACGGGATTGCCCACCGCCTCGGCGCCGCGCAGGCGCGCCGCGCCGGCGGGAGAACCGGCGAAGACCCGGTCGGCGATCCGGGCCAGGAGCCGGTTGGCCACGCCCGGGTAGCTGTTGGATTCGTGCACCACCAGAGGCGTGCGGAGCAGGCGCGCGGCGATCCCCGTGGGAAGGCTCACGTACCCGCCCGTGGCGAACACCGCTCGGGGAGCTTCCTGTCGGAGCACCGATTTGGCGGCGGAAACGGATCCCACCGCGTCCACGGGCAGCCCGACGTTCGTCCACCAGCGGGAGCGGCGCAGCGGAACGGCCCGCACCCCGCGAAACCGGTAGCCGGCGTCCAGCGACCACTTCTCCTCGGGGCTGCCCGGTCGGCCCACGACCACGATCTCCGCGTCGTGGCGCTTCTGGAGGGCGCGTCCCACGGCAAGGGCCGGAAACACGTGCCCCCCCGTTCCTCCGCAGGCCAGCGCCACCTTCAGGCCCATGCCGGCCTCCGCACCGTGGAAGTGACGGTCCTGGCCTCCGGGGACCCCGTGTCCTCTCCGGCGCTGCCGGATTCCGTCTGGCGGCGGGAGAGGTTCAGGAGCAGGCCCAGCGCGATCATGGAAAACGTGAGGTTGGAGCCTCCGTAGCTCAGGAACGGCATGGGGAGACCCGTGGTGGGGATCAGGCGGGTGCAGACCATCGCGTGGAGCGCCGCGTAGAGGCCCAACGCGCTGGAGAGGCCGACGGCCAGAAGGCGGTGTTCCAGGCTTCTGGAAAGGAGGGCCGTGCGCAGGCCGCGCCAGACCACCAGGAGGAACAGACCGAGGATGGAGAGGGTTCCCAGGAGTCCCAGCTCCTCGCCCAGGACCGCGAAGATGGTGTCCGTGTAGGGTTCGGGCAGATGGAGGAGCTTGGCCGTGCCGCGGCCCAGCCCGACGCCCAGGATCCCGCCGTTTCCCAGCGCCACCACCGCCTGCAGCGATTGCAGCGCCGATCCCCGCGCGTGGTCCTCGGGGTGCAGGAACGCCGCCACCCGCGCCATGCGGTAGGGCTGCAGGACCATGATTCCGGAAAGGCCGGCGAAGGCCGCCCCGCCCATGGCGGCGATGTGCTTCCAGGACATGCCGGCCGCGACCAGGATGGCGAAGGAGATCATCGCCAGGGCGGTGGCCGTGGAGAAGTTCGGCTGCAGCAGGATGAGCCCGCACATCAGCGCGGTCTTCCAGAGGGCGGGGGCGAGGCCCGTCCAGCTGTCCATCCGGGCGTCCTTCCGGGAGCAGGCCCAGGCCAGGTGGAGGATGAGCGCCAACTTCGCGAATTCCGAAGGTTGGAGGGAGAACATGGCCAAGCTGATCCAGCGCTTGGCCCCGTTCACGGCCCCCACCGATCGCGACGCCACCGTGAACGCCAACAGTCCGATGGCGATCCAATAGCCCACGCGCGATCCCGCGCCCAGCCAGGATGGGCGCACCAGGTAGGCGGCCAGGAAGGCCACCAGCCCGACCCCCAAACGGATCAGGTGGTCGTGCAGGACGTGTTCCTCTCCCCAGCTCCACCGGATCACGGTGTAGCCCGACGACGCGCTGTAGATCATGGCGGTCCCGACGGCCACCAGTGCCAGCGCCGCGGCCAGCAGGATCCAGTCCGGCTGTTCTGGGGAGGATGTCTTCATGCGTCCAGGAACTCCTCGGCGAATGCCTGGCCCCTGCGGCCGACGCCCGAGGTCTCCGACTGCGGGAAGCATCCCGGGCTGAACAGGATCTGTCCCCCGGAGGCCGTGCATTCCAAGGCGGTCTTCGCGGATGTCGCGAGGTCCGTCGCGGCCCGGACGTCCACGAGGCTCGACCAGGCGGTGCGGATCCATTCGGGGCTGCCGGGCAGGAGCACCACGCGCGAGGCGCGCATCCGCACCGCGTCCAGGAGTTCGAATCCCGCGTTGAAGCCGGGTCCTCCGGTCACCAGCGTGACGGGCTGGTCGAAGGCGGACAGGGCCCGGTCGAGTCCCTCCGAGGTGCAGCTCGCGCTGTCGTCGAACAGGGTGGCTCCGCGGTTCAGCCCGGCCCATTGCAGGCTGTGGGAGGGACCGGTCCAGGCGTAGACGAGTTCGCGCAGGGTCCTTGGCTCCACTCCCCAGCTGAGGGCCGCGGCCACGGCGGGAAGGACCGCTTCCAGATGGCGCTTCCCGGGGATGCGCAGGTTCCGCACCGGACCCAGCACGTGCGCCTTCCCCTGGTCCGCGGCGATGAGCAGGCCGTGGCGCAGGTAGCTCCCGCGCCACACCGGCCGGTCCGTCGACCAGCTCCAATCCAGCGCCCCGGAACCCGGAAAATCGCGGTCGGTGGCCGCGCGGACCCCGGGGAATCCTTCCAGGTCGGGCCGGATGTCGTCGGCTTCCACCAGGAAGTCCGCCGATGCCGGGATCGGACGGCCCACCGGAACCTCCACGACCTCCGGCGGTCGGTTTCCCGCCGGAATCCCCTCGGCGAGTCGGCGCAGAAGGTGGGCGCAGGCGAACCGGAGTTCGGATCCGGACACCACGGCGGTGCGAGGCAGTCGCGAAACGGAGGTCGAGACGACGGTCATGCTTTCTCTCCAGGTGTGACGGTTTCTGTCGTGACGAGACGATGGACCAGGGTGTCCAGGCGGAGGCCGTGCGAGGCTTTCACGAGCACCGCGTCGCCGCTTTCCACCTCCTCGAGCACGGCGCGCTCGAGGGATTCCTTGTCCGCGAAGTGCCGGACCCTGCTCCCGGCCATCCCGGAGGCGAGGGCCGATTTCGCGATGTCCAAAGATTTGGGCCCCAGGCACCACAGCGCGTCCAGGGCCATCTCCCCGGCGTACCGCCCGATGGCCTCGTGCATGGCGCGCGACGCGTCGCCCAGTTCCAGCATGTCGCCGAGCACGGCGATCCGGCGACCGCGCACTTCCATGCCGGCCAGGATGGAAAGCGCGGAGCGCACCGAGGGGGGGTTCGCGTTGTAGCAGTCGTCGATGACGCGGATCCCGTTGTGCTCCAGGACGTTCATCCGTCCCGGCACGGCGCGGAAGGTCTCCAGGGCGTCGCGGATCTCCCCCTTGGGCACGCGGAGTTCCAGGCCCACTGCGATCGCGGCCAGGGCGTTGTACACGTTGTGCGTCCCCGGCACCGGCAGGCGGAATCGCGTCCGCCCGATGGTGAAGGAGCCGCGGCCCATCCCGTCGAATTCGAGGTTGGCGGGCCGGACCTGTCCCTTGCGCAGCCCGAACCCCAGCACCCGGAAACGCGCGTTCGTGCGCAGCCGCTGCAGATGGGGATCGTCGGCGTTGACCACCAGCGTCCCTCCCCCGCGCAGGCCGGCCGTCACGGCGAGCTCCTCCTTGCGCACCTTCTCCAGCGTCTGGAAGAACTCCATGTGCTCGTGCCCGATGTTGGTGAGCACCGCGATGGTCGGGGCCAGGGCGCGCGAGAGGGGCGCGAGTTCGCCGGGACTGGATGTGCCCAGTTCGACCACGGCGGAGCGGTGCCGGTCCGCGATCCCCAGGAGCGTCAGCGGCACGCCCACCCGGTTGTTGAGGTTCCCCTGCGTGCGCAGCACCGGTCCGCGCGACTCCAGCACGCGCGCCACCATCTCCTTGGTGGTGGTCTTGCCGTTGGATCCCGCGATCGCGATCCTCGGGATCCGGAAGCGCTGGGCGTGCCGTCCGGCCACGCGCAGGAAGGCCTCGTGGACGTCGTCGACGGGAAGGTACACCCCGATTTGACGGAAATTGTTATCTAGCCATTTTCGTTCCACCACGGCGGCGATCCCCCCCTTCTCGAAGGCCTTGTGCACGAAATCGTGCCCGTCGAACCTCTCCCCCACGAGCACCCAGAAGACCTGTCCCTTGGCGAAGGTCCTGGAGTCCGTGCCCACCGCGATCCTGCGATCGGCGCGCGGAAGCGGCCTGCCCAGGGGCGTCGTTCCCAGCCATTCCACCAGTTCGGACCATCTCAGGGTCGGCATGCCGACCCCTCCCTGGCCGCCAACGCGGCGGACAGTTCCTGGACATCGTCGAAATGGCTCTTCCGGGTTCCCACGATCTGGTAGTCCTCGTGCCCCTTGCCGGCCACCACCAGGAAATCGCCGGGTTCCAGCAGGGCGGCCGCCTTGGCGATGGCCTCCCGGCGGTCGGCGATGCGGATCGAGCGGGTACCTCCCGGGATCCCGGCGCACACGTCGTCGAGGATGGACTCGGGGTCCTCCGTCCGGGGATTGTCGGATGTGGCGACGGCCAGGTCGGCGATGCGCGCGGCGATCCCGCCCATCAGGGGGCGCTTTCCCTTGTCCCGATCCCCGCCGCATCCGAACACGCAGACGAGCCGTCCGGAGACCAGGGGCTTCAATCCATCCAGGAGGCGTTCCAGGGCGTCGGGGGTGTGGGCGTAGTCCACCGCTCCGCGGAACGCGCCGGAACGCACCACCTGGCACCGTCCCGGCACGCTAGTGCCCTTCGCCGCCCGGCGCACCGCTTCCGGTTCCAGGCCCAGTTCCACCGCCGCCGCCGCCACGCCCGCGAGGTTCCGGGCGAACACCTCTCCCACCAGCGGGCTTTCCAGTTCCATGACGCCGTGCCGGGAGGCCAACCGGAACCGGTTCCCGTCCAAGTCCACGCTCAGGTCGAGGATCCGCCAGTCGGCGGTCGCATCGCCGAGGGAGACCCCGCGGCAACGGGATCCCAGGCGTCCGGCCAGGATCCGTCCCCAGGGGTCGTCCACATTGACGACCGCGATGCCGTCCGCGGCCAGGTGGCCGGAGAAGAGGAGGGCCTTGGCCTCGAAGTACTCCTCCATGCCGAGGTGGTAGTCCAGGTGGTCCCGCGAGAGGTTGGTGAAGATCGCGGCTTCGGCGCGGATCCCGCCCAACCGACCCTGGTGGAGCGCGTGGCTGGAGACCTCCAGCACCAGGGACTTGGCCCCGGCGGCGGCGGCTTCGGCGACGAACGCCCACAGGGCGACGGCGTCCGGAGTCGTCATGGAGGCGGCGACTTCCCCTCCTGGGTGCCTTTGGACCACCGTCGAGGAAAGGGCGGGCGCCAGACCCGCCTCGCGGAAGACCGCTTCGGCCAGGTAGCACGAACTGGTCTTGCCGTTGGTGCCCGTCACGGCCAACACGAGCAGGTCTCGGTCGGGCTCTCCCGCGAGCACCCGGCAGATCGGGCCCACCGCGTCCGGCACGGAGTCCACCAGGACGCGTCCCGGCAGGTGCGCCGATTCCCGTCTGTCCGTCAGGACCGCCGCCGCCCCGGAGGCCAGGGCCCCGTCGGCCCAATCGTTCCCGTCCCGGACGGTTCCGCGGACCGCGCAGAAGAGGCACCCGTCCCCCGTCGTCCGGGAGTCCAGGCTCGCCCGGGCGATCTCGGGATCGCCCGAGAAGGTCGCGACGACGCCCGCGCGGTCCAGCAGTCGGGAGAGCCTCATCCCGGCGCCTCCGATCCGGCGATTTCGCGCATCCGCTTCTGCAGGACGGAATCCGACCGACCGTGCGTCTGTCCCAGCCAGGCGTGGAGGGTTCCCGGCGCGTCCACGGAACCGGCTCCCCAGGGCAGCGACGGGTCCTCGAGCGCGAACCGGGCGATGCGCGCGAAGGCCGGGGCCGCGGCGAGTCCTCCCGTGTGTCCGTTGGCCGTGGGATCGTCCAGCACCACGAGGCAGACCAGGGCGTTGGGCTTCAGGCCGACGATCCCGACGAAGGACGCCATGAAGTGGTCCTGGAAATACTTCCCGGAGGAAGCATCCACCTTCTGCGAGGTCCCGGTCTTCCCCACCACTTCCTGTCCCGCGACTTCCGCCATGCGCCCCGTGCCGCTGTCCACCACCCGGCCCAGCGCCCGCAGGACCAGGTTCGCCGAACGTTCCGTCACCGCCCGCCGCACCGGGCGGGAGGGAAATCGCTGGATGGTGTCGCCCTGCGCGTCCACGAGCGCCCGCACCAGCCTGGGACGGACCAGCACCCCGCCGTTCGCGATGGCCGCGTAGGCGGAAGCCAGCTGGAGCGGAGTGACGGTCACTTCCTGTCCGATCGCCAGGGTCGGAAGCGTGCGGACCGACCACTGGTCCACCGTCCTCAGGATTCCGCCCTCCTCGCCGGGGATCTCCACGCCCGTGGGAGTCCCGAACCCGAAGTCCCGCGCGGCCCGGTAGAGCCGCTCCGGTCCCACCCGGGTCGCGATCTGGGCGAAGCACACGTTGCTCGACTTCTCCAGGCACCACCCGACGTCGAAGGTGCCCACCTCGGCGTGGGCGTCGTGGATGGGAGCGGAACCGTCTCCCGGATTCCAGTCGGGCCCGACGGCGAACATCGTGGAAAGGTCCACGGATCCCGCGTCCAGCGCCGCCGAGAGCGTCACCGCCTTGAATGTGGATCCCGGCTCGTAGGTGCGGTTGACGATCCCCGCGTCCACGCGTCCCTGGAGCATCTCCTGGCGATTCTCGGGAGCCGGCAGAGACGCCGCGGCGGCGATGTCGCCCGTTCCGGCTTCCAGGACCAGCGCGACCCCTCCCTGCGCCTCGTGCGACGAGACCGCGTCGGCCAGGATCTTCTCCACCTCCGCCTGCAGTCCGGGGCGCAGGGTCGTGACCACGGAAAGTCCTTCCCTGGCGCCGTCCCCTTCCTCGTCGAATCCGGGCCACGGCTTTCCACGGCCGGTCCTGCGCGCGACCTTCCAGCCCGCCGTGCCGCGCAGCTGCTTGTCCCAGCGGTATTCCAGCCCCATCAGGCCGGATCCGTCCCTGCCCACCACCCCGAGGATGGGGAGCGCGAGCGATCCCCAGGGCCATTCGCGACGCCCGTCTGGTCCGTCGGCGGCGAGGACCGATCCGTCGGTGCCCAGGATCTCGCCGCGCGGGGCCGTCAATATCTGTCGCATCCTGGTCTGCGCCCTCGCGACCTCCCGGAGCTCCTTCGAGCGCACCACCTGGATCCAGAAGAGCCTCCCGGCGAGCACCAGGAAGAGGAGGGAGAACAATCCCCGCACCAGGCGGACCCGGGAGTCGTTCACGGCCGCACCTCGGCGAGGGAGGAGTCGGGTTCCGGGAGCCGGAACTGGCGCAAGGGTCTGCGGTACCCGTACAGGGCGGCCCGCGCGGCCACCCCGGAAGGCTGGCGCTCGGCGCGCACCTCGGCCTGCATCTGGACCAGGCTGTCGTCCAGCCTCCTGCCGTCGGCGCGGGCGACCTCCAGCCCCTTCTCCAGTTCCACGTGTCGGGTCTGTCGCCAGACGCAACCGACCATCACCGAACCGACCAGTCCCACCATCACCATCGCGACCAGGATGCCGGCCAAGGCGACGCCGCGGCGCTTCTCCACCACGCGGAGCTGGGCGGAACGGGCCCGCGGATTCGCCGCGATCTCGTCGGCGGACGGTTTTTCCAGGCGCACCACCCAGTCGCCCTTGCGATCCGGCCGGTTTCCGTAGAGGTCGCGGGGCGCGTCGGGGTCGTCCCCGATCAGTCCGCGCAGGATCCCCTTGGCCAGGCGGTCCTCCACGGAGTGGTAGGTGAGCACGGCCAGGCGGCCGCCCGGGGCCAGGCGATCCCAGGCCTCGGGAAGCGCGGTCCTGATCTCCTCCAGCTCGCGGTTCACGAGCATCCGCAGCGCCATGGCGAGCCGCGCGAGTTCCCGGGGGCGGTCGCGCATGCCGCGCGGGAAGGCCGAGAGGAGCGCCGCCTCCAGGTCGTCGGAGGTCAGGTCGCGGACCGAGGCGATCTCCGCCAGGCGGCGGGCCACGATGCGGGAACGGGGGACGTCCGCGAGTTCGGCCAGCTCGCGCCCGATCCCGTCGCTGTCGGATTCCGTCAACACGGAGCGCAGGTCCACCGCGTCGTCCGGATCCATGCGGAGGTCCATGCGGACGCCCGGCCGGATCGTGAAGCCCCGGCCGTCCTCGTCGATCTGGCGGCTGGAGACCCCGAAGTCGAACAGGAACCCCGTCGCACCCAGGGTGGCGTCCACCGAACCCAGGCGCGAGAACGTGGTGTGGATGCTGGTGAACCGGGCGTCGCCGCGCAGGCGCTCCGAGGCCACGCGCAGCGCGTCGGGGTCGCGGTCCATTCCCACCACGCGGCCTTCGGGCGGAAGTCTCGCCAGGAAGGCCTCGCTGTGGCCGCCGTCGCCGAGGGTGCAGTCGACGACAGTTCCTGTCCTGCCCCCGGCCAGGAGGTCGGCGATTCGCCCGGCCATCACTGGCACATGGCGGATCACGAATCCCCCTCGGGGACCTGCAGGGTGTCCAGGAAGCCGTCGAAGCCGGGCGCGTCGATGCCCAGGACCTCGGATTCGAAGCGGGAAGGAGGCATGAGGGAGACACGGTCTCCCTCGCCCACGAAGGTGACGCGGTTTTCCAGGGAGGCCCATTCCATCAGGCGCGGAGGGATCCCCAGGCGGTTCTGCTCATCGAGCTCCGAAGTGGCCGCCATCGCCGTCATGCGGCGGATGGAGGCGGCCAATTCCACCGTCCGTTCCCGGGACTGGAGGGATCGGAGGAGACGCTCGAAGGAAGGTGCGTCGAACAGCAACAGCGTCCCCTTCGGGCCGGGGACCACCACGACCTTGCCCTCGGCCGAAGCAGGGAGCTCGCGACGCAATTCGCGGGGCAGGTTCGTCCTGCCCTTGGCGTCGATCGCGACGGTACTGTGGCCGTAAAACACTCCCTATATCCTCCAGAACAACCCGCTTTTACCCACGGGTACCCACAATTAATACCAATTCACAGCTTCGCCCCGCAAGACAGGCGGATCCATCGTGCAGTCATTCCGGAGAGTTTAGGGGAATTCGGGATTGCTTTAATCTATATACAGTGTATATAATGCATAATACAACCATATATGGTACACAACCGATTTAGTTATCCCTGATTCAAGGAAAATACCCCACGTTGTCCACAAAGAAATCCACAACTCGGGGATAACTATCGGGAAATCTGGATTTCGGTACATTCGAAAACATGAATCCCTCCACCGAAGTTCTCGGAACACATCAAAAAGCGCTGCGGGTGAATCTCGATCCGCGGCGGTACGGAACCTTCGCCGAAATCGGCGCCGGACAGGAAGTGGTCCGCTGGTTCTTCCGGGTGGGCGGGGCGGCGGGCACCGTTTCCAAGTCCATGAGCGCCTACGACATGACCGTCTCCGACGCCATCTACGGAAAGTGC